>LKMJ01006418.1_pt1 | contig 11091 bp, 9 predicted proteins | sample 643391 | NCBI WGS metagenome assembly LKMJ01 (sample SAMN04112250, study PRJNA286221) | soda lake metagenome | biome: soda lake; feature: Kulunda Steppe; material: water; isolation source: sample PL-Br10 brine of Picturesque Lake | place: Russia: Kulunda steppe | collected 2010-07
CCCGCACTGGATTGCCAGTGCATCGGGTGACGGTGTCGCCTCCAAAAGCACCCGGAAAGGCTTCCAGGGTCAGGGTGGCAAGGCGCGAGAGCCAGCGGTTGGTCATGCCGGCAATGGCGTTCTGTTCATGGATGACCAGCGGCTTGCGCAGCAGCCAGGCGCAGAGACCACCCGGGCCTGCGACAAATCCACCCATGCCAACGACACAATCCGGGCTCACCCTGCGCAACACCACCAGGGCCTGGGCCACAGCTCGCGTCAGGCGGAAGGGTGCAGCCAGCAGCGTCAGTCGCCCTTTCCCACGCAGCCCGGAGACGGAGATCAGGTGGATGGGAATCTCACTGTCCCCAACCAGAGACGCCTCCATGCCGTCACGGGACCCCAGCCAGTAGACGTCATGGCCGCGCTCACGCAGACTGCGTGCCGTAGCCAGGGCCGGAAATACATGGCCACCGGTGCCACCGGCCATCATCAGGAAGCGCTTACTTGCGGTCATTGCGAACCTCCGTGTTCTCAAGCTGATCCTGCCGTTCCATTTCCACCCGGGCCAGAATGCCGATGGCAATGCAGCTGGCAATCATGCTGCTGCCGCCATAGCTGACCAGTGGCAAGGTAAGCCCCTTGGTCGGCAGCAGCCCGGTATTGACCGCCATGTTGATGAATGCCTGCAGCCCCATCAGCAACGCCAGTCCATAGGCGATGCAGGCGCCAAAGGCCATTCCGGCCTTCTCGGCGTTGCGGGCAATGCGAAACGCCATCCAGATCAGTACGGTAAAGGTCAGCAGAATGGCCATGGCGCCGATCAGCCCAAACTCCTCGGCGGCAATGGCAAAGATGAAATCGGTATGCGCCTCGGGCAGATAGAACAGCTTCTGGACCGAATTACCCAGACCCGCGCCTGTCCACTCACCCCGGCCAAAGGCGATCAGCGACTGCGTCAGCTGGTAACCACCATCAAACTGCTCCTTCCACGGATCGAGGTAGGCCACGACGCGCTTGAGCCGGTAGGGCTGGAAGATGATCAGCAGGACACCCACAGCCCCACAGACACTGATCAACGGCAGGAAACGGCTCAGCCGCACACCGCTGAGAAAGATCATGCCCAGCGCAGCCGCCATCAGAACCACCGTTGCACCGAAATCAGGCTGGGTGATGAGCAGGAACGAGACCAGACCAAGCACCACCACCGGCTTGAGGAAGCCCGACCAGGTGTTGATGAGCTCATCCCGGCGGCGCACCACGTAACCGGCCAGGTAGGCAATGAGCAGAACCTTGGCGAACTCCGAGACCTGCAGGTTGAACACACCCAGCGAGATCCAGCGGGTGCTGCCGTTGACGGTAATGCCCAGCGGAGTCAGCACCAGAATCAACAAAGCGATGGCCGTAAAGAGGCTGAACCAGCCCGTGCGCAGCCACCACATCAGCGGCACATTGACCACAAACAGCGCCGCAGCAACTCCGGCCAGAATGAATGCCGCCTGACGGATGATGAAATGAAACGGATTGCCATGGACGTCGGCCCCAATCTCCATGGAGGCGGAAGCAATCAGTACCATACCGAGCACCAAGAGTGCACCGGCACTCATCAGAAGCAGCTGGAGCTCTCCCGCCCGAACCGTTGGGGTGGTGCTGGGGCGAATAGCCGCTTCACTCATCCTGACGCCTCCACGGCGCTTATGAAGCGCTCTCCGCGTTCCTCATAGCTGGAATACATGTCCAGGCTTGAGCAGGCCGGCGACAGCAGCACGCGATCACCCCGTTCAGCACTATGCCGGGCCCGAGCTACCGCCTCTTCCATGGTGCTCACCTGGGTTACCGGGACAAGATCCGAGAACACTTCACTGAACAGCGATGCATCCCTGCCCAGCACCACCAGCTCCCGTACCCGGCCACTGACGCTGCGCCGCAACGGCTCAAGGTCGGCACCTTTGGCATCACCGCCGGCAATCAGCACCAGCTTGCCATCACGGGGCGCCAGGCTCTCGACTGCCGCCTTCGCCGCCCCTGGATTGGTGCCCTTGGAGTCGTTGATCCAGGCGACTCCGTCGCGCTCCAGTACCGTCTGGCAACGGTGAGGCAGCCCACGAAAATGCCGCGCCGCCTCCAGCATGGGCTCAAGTTCAAGACCAGCAGCCCGGCCAAGCCCCAGAGCCGCCAGCACATTGGCAATGTTGTGATCGCCATAGACCGACAGTTCCGAGGCGTGAAGGATATTGTCCAGGCCCCAGGTCAGCCACAGCCCCTGATCATCCTCGCGGGTGCTGAACACGTTCAGATCAACCCGGTGCATGCCAAAGAAATGCGGCTTCATGCCCTCGTTGAGCAGCGGCTGACTGAGCGGGTCGTCGAGATTGATGACGGCGTTGCGGGCGCCCTGGAAGATCCGATGCTTGGCCTGAAAATAGCTGATCCGGTCCGGGTAACGATCCATGTGGTCGTCAGACACATTCAGAACCGTGGCCACCTCGGCGTTCAGATCCATGGTGGTTTCCAGCTGGAAGCTGGACAGTTCCAACACATAGAGATCGACATCACCACTGAGCAGATCCAGCGCCGGCGTGCCCAGATTGCCGCCAACCGCCACATTGCGCCCAGCCTCAGCGGCCATCTGCCCAAGCAGCGTGGTCACGGTGCTTTTGCCATTGGAGCCGGTGATGGCGATCAGCGGTGCCTGGACCGCCTCACGGAACAGGTTGATATCGCCTGAAATCCGGCCGCCGGCCTCAGCGGCCTCAACAATGGCAGGCTCCGCCAGGCTGACGCCCGGGCTGACCAGCAGCTCGTTGAAACGGCTGAACAGTGTGGCGTCGAAGCGGCCGCCATGGAAAGACACTTCCGGATACTCACGCTGCAATTGCGCCAGCCCAGGCGGGTTGGCCCGGCTGTCAGCGACACTGACGTCACGGCCCAGCGCACGGCAATAGCGCACGCAGGACAGACCGGTCTTACCCAGTCCGACGATCAGTGTGTGACGATCCGATGCAATCAGTGTCATTTCGACAACCCGCTATCAGCGCAACTTCAGTGTGGCCAGACCGACCAGCACGAGAATGACGGTAATGACCCAGAACCGGACGATGACGCGCGGTTCGGGCCAGCCCTTGAGCTCAAAGTGATGATGCAGTGGTGCCATGCGGAAAATCCGCCGCCCGGTCATCTTGAACGAGGCCACCTGCGCCATGACTGACAGAGTCTCCACCACGAATATGCCGCCCATGATGAACAGGACGATCTCCTGACGGACGATGACGGCCACAATGCCCAGGGCCGCACCCAGGGCCAGCGCGCCCACATCGCCCATAAAGACCTGGGCCGGGTAGGTGTTGAACCACAGAAAACCCAGCCCCCCCCCGACCAGGGCGGCGCAGAAGACAATCAACTCGCCGGCTCCCGGAAGGTTGGGGATCTGCAGGTACTCGGCAAAATCGGCATGGCCGGAGGCGTAGGCAAAGATCCCCAGGGCGCCACCGACCATGACGGTGGGCATGATGGCCAGCCCATCCAGGCCATCGGTCAGGTTGACCGCATTGCTGCTGCCCACCACCACGAAGTAACTGAGCAGGATGAAGGCAACCGCCCCCAACATCAGCTCAAAGTCTTTGTAAAAGGGCATGATCAGCGTTGTTTCCTGGGGCAGCGTGGCGCTGTAGAACAGCGCGGCGGCGGCTGCCAGGGCGATGACCGACTGCCAGAAGTATTTCCAGCGTGCCGGCAGGCCACGAGGGTTACGCTCAACCACTTTTCGGTAATCGTCGATCCAGCCAATGGCACCAAAGGCCATGGTGACCAACAGGGTGATCCAGACATAGCGGTTGGTCAGGTCTGCCCAGAGCAGCGTACTGACGGCGATTCCCACCAGAATCAGCGCACCGCCCATGGTCGGCGTTCCGGCTTTGCTCAGGTGGGTCTCAGGCCCGTCATCGCGCACGGCCTGCCCAATCTGGTACTGGGCGAGATGGCGGATCATCATGGGTCCGACCACCAGCGAGATAATGAGCGCGGTCAGCACACCCAGAATGGCGCGCAGGGTCAGGTACTGGAATACCGTAAACCCACTGATGTACTGAGATAGAAACTCTGTCAGCCAGAGAAGCATGAGTCATCCACCCTTCTTTTTATAAGCGCCACGGCACGGTCCATGCCGGCACTGCGTGAACCTTTGACCAGCACTGTCGCCGGCCCCTGAAGTGAATCGGGGAGGGATCTAACCAGTCCTTCGGGGTCCTCGCCAGTTACCGTACTGTCACCAAAGCCGCGGGCATAATCAGCGGCGTAATGGCCGGTCACCATCAGTGACTCGATGCCCAGTTCCCGGGCCTTAGCACCAACATGCTCATGGTGTTGCGCCGCTGTACTTCCCAGCTCGGCCATATCACCGAGCATGGCGATCCGCCTACCCGGCGCCAGCGCCAGGGTCTCCAGCGCGGAGATCATCGACGCCGGATTGGCGTTATAGCTGTCATCCAGCAGAATAACGCCCCGCCCCAGAGGCACCCGCTTGAGGCGTCCGTCCACAGCCACAACGTTGGCCAGCCCGCGCTGCACTGTCTCGAAGGGCAGACCAAAAGCCTCAGCAGCAGCCGCCACCAGCAGTGCATTGGCGACGTTATGTCGACCTGCCAGGGGCACATGGATCCGTCCCTGGTGCTCACCGGAGCTGACCAGCTCAAAGTGCAGGCCTGCCTCATCCTCGGACACATCATCCGGCCTGAGGTCCGCTGTGGGGTTACCTTCAGCCGACACACTCAGAACCTTTCGCCCTCGCGCCCGCTCAAGCCAGATCGGATAGGCCGGATCATCGTGATTGAGAATCATGGTGCCAGTGAAGCGGACCGAATCGATCAGCTCGCCCTTGGCCTGGACAATGTTCTCAAGACTGCCGAACCCTTCCAGATGCGCCTCACTGGCGTTGGTAAGAATGCCCACATCAGGGCTGGCCAGGCTGCCGGTCCAGGCGATTTCGCCCAGACCACTGGCGCCCAGCTCGATCACGGCGTATTCAGTATCCGGTGCCAGCCGGAACAGCGTCAGAGGTGCCCCAATGTCGTTATTGAGATTGCCTTCGGTGGCCAATGTCTCCCCCATGACCGACAGCACCGCAGAGAGCATTTCCTTGGTGGTGGTTTTGCCGCAGCTGCCAGTGATGGCGGCCAGATCGCCGCCATAGGCCTGGCGATTGATGCGAGCCAGAAGCCCCAAGGCCCGACGTGTATCGCCAACCTGAACCCAGGGCACGTCGGCCTCAACCGGGCGGTCCACGATCAACGCGCCGGCCCCGGCGCGGATGGCCTCGGCAATGAAATCATGGCCGTCCAGCCGTTCTCCAATGATGGCCACATACAGATCACCTGACTCGACCTCGCGACTGTCGATCACGACACGGCGAAACACTCGGTCCTGCCCCGTCAGCTGACCTTCAATCAGCGGCGCAATCTCCTGCAGTGACCAGGCCCGCATCATGCTGCACCCCCGGTCTGGGCGATCATTTTCTGAACCAGATCCAGATCACTGAATGGCAGTTTTTCACCCTGACGCTCCTGGAAGCATTCATGGCCCTTGCCGGCAACCAGAATCAGGTCTTCGGGCCCTGCCTGGTCAAACGCCAACGCAATGGCTTTGGTCCGGTCGTGCTCAATTACAACAGCCCCGGAGTCAATCATTCCGGCCAGTATCTGCTCCACGATGGCTTCCGGCGCCTCACTGCGGGGGTTGTCATCGGTCACTACAACCCGGTCAGCGAGTCGTTCAGCCACCTCGCCCATGGCAGGGCGCTTGCTCGTGTCACGGTCGCCGCCGCAGCCGAATACACACCAGAGCTGGCCACCAACATGGGGACGCAAGGCTTCCAGGACTGCCTCCAACGCATCTGCTGTATGGGCATAGTCAATCACCACACGACGCCCATCCGCTGCCTGGAAGTTTTCCATGCGGCCAGGCGGCGCCTCGACCACGCGCGCAGCAGCACTGATCTGCTCTACCCCAAGGCCCAGGGCCGCGCCACCGGCGCAGGCCGCAATGAGGTTGCCCAGATTGAACGTACCCATGAGCGTGGTCTCGAGAACGAGCTTGCCCGAGGGCGTTTCCACTTCCGCAGCAAGCCCGGTACTTCCCGGCGTGAGGGAGGTGACACGGAATTCCGCAGCCTGACCTGTCACTGAATAACGCCAGCAGCGTGCATCCGATGACAGATAGGAATAGAGCGTGCCCGAAAAAGGATCGTCACTGTTGAGCACGGCAAAGCAGAGCCCGTAGTCACGAAAGAGACGTGCCTTGGCTTCGCCGTAAGCGGTCAGTGAGCTGTGGTAATCCAGATGATCGCGAGCAAGATTGGTGAAGATGCCACCGCTGAAATGCACCCGGTCGACACGCCCCTGGTCCAGCCCGTGGGAGGAGACCTCCATGACCACATTCTCAGCACCCTTGACATAAAAATGGGCCAGCAAACGATGAACCCGGATCACATCGGGGGTCGTGTGACTGGCTTCCTGCATGGCGCCGGGAAAGCCGTAACCCAGTGTGCCCATGGAGGCCGTGCACTGCCCGCAGTGGTTCAGCATGTCAGCCAGGAAACGGGTCACGGAGGTCTTACCGTTGGTGCCCGTCACTCCGATGACGTTGAGGCGTGTTGATGGGTAGTCGTAGAAAAGCTCGGCAAACTCCGCCACCCGCAGCGAAAGCTCCGGCACAGGCACCACCAGAGCTCCCCGGTATTCATAGACCGGCGTCGGGGCGTCGGCATGCCGGATAATGGCCACGGCACCATGGGCAACGGCATCATCCAGATAGAGGCCAGTCTCACCCTGCGCATCAGGCAGGGCAATGAAGGCGTCACCCGGGCGGATGGAGCGGCTGTCAGAGGACAGCTCTGCCACCCGCACATCCAGAACGGAAGGCACCTCCACAAGATTCCGCAACACGAATTTCAGGCTCTGGGAGTGGCGCATCATCCCTGCCCTCCCGGCACTGGCGTGGCATCCTCAACCACGGACGATTCCCGGTCCGGCGGCACATTGAGCAGCCGCAGCGCATCGGCCATGACACGACCAAATACCGGTGCCGCCACCTCACCACCGTAGTATTCGTTCCCGGAGGGCCCGTCCACAGTCACGACGGTAACGATGCGCGGATCATTGGCGGGCGCCATGCCGGCAAAAATAGCCTTGTATTGATCCAGCTCATAGCCCTGGGCACCGACCAGATGAACGGTGCCCGTTTTACCGGCCGAATCATAGATGCCGGCTTGTGCCTGCCCTCCAGTACCTTCTTCCACAACCGCAACCATCATGTCGCGAACGTCACTGGCAACGTCTTCAGACAGCACCCGCTCACCGCGAGGCTTGTCGTCGCTGCGCAGAAGCGAGACCGGATAGCGGACTCCGCCGTTGGCCAGCACCTTGTAAGCCTGGGCCAGCTGCAACGTATTCACACTCAGGCCATAGCCATAGGACAGAGATGCGACCTCTACCGGCCGCCAGTTCGCCTGCACCGGCAGGACCCCAACGGCCTCACCGGGGTAACCAATGCCTGTGGATTGCCCCAGACCGACCCGATAGAAAAGGTCCTGAAGCTCATTACCCGAAAGTTCCATGGCAACCTTACTTATCCCGACGTTGCTCGATTTGGAGATGATTTCGGTCAGGCTCAGCTCGCCGTAGTCACGGTTATCACGGATCGTGAACTGGCCCATGCGCATGAATCCGGGACTGGTATCAACGCTCGATTCAGGGCTGTACTGCCCCGACTCGAGCGCCGCCGCTGCTGTCAGTGGCTTGACGGTTGAGCCCGGCTCAAACAGGTCGGTGATGGCACGATTACGCAGTGCCGACTCACTCAGCTGACCCCGGTCATTGGGGTTGAAAGACGGCTGATTTGCCATCGCAAGCACTTCACCGGTATTGGCATCCAGCATTACGACACTGCCGCCACGCGCATCATGCGCCTGCACAACGGCCTTAAGCTCTCGATAGGCGAGGTACTGCAGTCGCAGATCCAGGCTCAGACGCAGGTCGTTGCCCGGCCGGGCATCCTGAACCAGACTGATATCGCGCACGTTGCGACCGCGATTGTCGCGCAGGACCCGCTTGGCCCCGGCTTCGCCACTGAGCCAGTGATCAAAAGAGAGCTCCAGCCCCTCCTGGCCCTGATCGTCCACATTGGTAAACCCAAGCACGTGGGATGCGACCTCACCGGCCGGATAATAGCGGCGGTATTCCCGCCGGCTGTACACACCCGGCAGCTCCAGAGCCAGTGCCTGGTCCGCAAGGGATGGTTGCGTCTTGCGGGTCAGGTACAGAAATTCCCTTTCAGAATTGTCATTCAACCGTTCCCGGATTCGCGCTTCATTCAGACCCAGTATCGCCGCCAGCTCTTCGATTCGGGGATCATCACCGGAGAGCTCCCTGGGATTCATCCAGAGCGTGGTCGAAGGGGTGCTGACTGCCAGAGATCGGCCGTTACGGTCAGTAATCACACCCCGGTTGGCATCAATGGGTTCGGTGCGCACCGTACGCTGCTCGCCCTGGTCACGCAGAAACTCCTGATCCACCACATGCAGGCCAACAAGACGCACGCCCAGCACGCCGGCAACAGCGAAGACGCCAACCAGCACAAGGCTGTAGCGCCAGCTCGGCAACCGACCCATCAGGCCCTGGTCTTTCTGTTGTTTTTTCTGTCTCGCCATAGCCCGAGCAGCCCTGCGTGGGTGTTTTTACTGTTGTGCAACGCGCTCACCCGTCACGTCGGTCCTGCCAGGCCGTATCACCACAATGTCGTCCCTTTCCGGGACCTGCATGCTCAGTCGCGATACGGCCTGCCCTTCAATATGTCCATGCGCACTGAGTGCACTCTGCTCCAGCAGCAGCTGTGTCCACTGGCGCTGATAGGCGTCACGCTCGGACTGAAGATCACTGAGCGTGCTGTAAAGCATGCGGTTGAGATGCGCCGAATAGGCCACAGCAACAGCTGAACCCACCAGGCAAAGCACCAGAGCCAGAGTAATCAGAACGCGCGGCTGCCAAAGCTCAACGAAAACACGCCGTGATACACGCAGCGCACTGTCGAACGTCTGCCGCCAGCGGAAAGCTTTTGGTGTGTTATCAACGCTGACCGCGCCCATAAGCCCCTCCCCTGGTGTTCATTTCACACACTCCAAAACCCGCATGACGGCACTGCGTGCCCGCGGGTTGGCTTTGACTTCCTCATCATCGGCCGTGATGGCCTTTCCCAGCACCCGGTAACCAGTTTTTTCCTGATCCGCCGTGACCGGCACTCCCTTGGGCAATTGCGGGCCACGGCTGCGGTCACGCATGAAGCGCTTCACCCGACGGTCCTCCAGCGAATGAAAACTGATTACGACCAGTCGCCCACCCGGCGCCAGCCGATCCGCAGCAACACCCAAAACAGCATCCAGCGCCTCGAGCTCACGATTGAGAAAGATGCGGATCGCCTGAAAGCTTCGGGTCGCCGGGTGTTTGTGCTTTTCTTTCACTGGCACGGCTTGATTGATCAACTCGGCCAACTGGTGGGTGGACGCCATCGGCGTCTCTTCCCGCACGGTCACAATGCGGCGGGCGATCCGCTTGGCGAATCGCTCCTCGCCGTATTGCTTGAGGACCCGGACAATGTCGTCTTCTTCTGCACGATTCAGCCACTCCGCTGCGCTCTCACCGGAATCCGGATCCATGCGCATGTCCAGAGGACCATCCTGACGAAAACTGAAGCCGCGCGATGCGTCATCCAACTGGGGCGAGGACACACCCAGGTCAAGCAACACACCGTGAACCTGTGCCCACTCAACGTTATCCAGCACCTCGGAGAGAGCCTCAAAAGACGCCCGACAGATGCGAAAACGCGAATCCTGGACTGCCAGCGCCTGCCCCTCGGCAACGGCCTCGGGATCACGGTCGACACCGAGCACCAGGGCAGACTCATCCAGGTGTGCCAGAAGTTGCCGGGCATGACCACCGCGGCCGAACGTACCATCCACATAACGACCGGCAGGATCGTTGAGCAGAGCCTCAACGGCGCGCTCTTCCAGCACAGCCTTGTGGGGGGACGTATTTGCGGCCGACGTCGTCATAGCGTCAGGGATTTCATTTCTTCAGGCATTTCATCGCCACCGTCATCCTCTTCCAGCCAGGTTGACCAGCGATCCTCGCTCCAGAGCTCAAGCTTGCGGCCCTGACCGATCAGCAGCAGCTTTTTCTCAAGCCCTGCGTATTCGCGCAGTGTTGGTGGCACCAGAATACGGCCAGCGCTGTCGAGCTCCAGGGGCGTAGCGAACCCAATCAGCAGACGCTGAGTCCGACGGGCCGTCTTGTTGAAACTCGGCAACGCTTCGATTTTCGGCAGAATTTCCTGCCACTGGGGTTCCGGATAGACAAGCAGGCAGCGCTCTTCGGTATGGGCGGTCAGCACAATGCGACCACCACACAGCGCCTGCAGGTCTTCACGCACACGCGTCGGGATTGCGAGGCGCCCCTTCGCATCCATGTTGATCGCGTGACTTCCCAGAAAATTGGTCATTGCCTGCTCGCTGCCTTCGGTTCAGCACCCGTGCTTATTGATTGTCTCTGCCACTTTTCACCACCAGAGCCTTCAACAACCCACCGAATACCACTAACCACCACTTTTTCCCACTTGCCGACACTATAAGAACACTCTGGGGGCAATGCAAGGTAAAGCGGTCACGTCAAGAGGTAAAAAATTGCCGCTGAGACAGCAGGTTAAGAAGCAAAACCAGCAAAGGACCGGAGAAAGGAGAGCGAAAAATGAGGTGGATCAGACAACTAGTCCGGAAAAGCTATAAACGGAGTGAAGCCTAAGATTTTTTTGCTATATGCAGATCAAATATAATAACGAAAAGACAGGAATCCTGTAGGGAAAGGACAGCCAGCGCCACCTCATTCAGGTGGGCTGACTGGCAAAACGAGTTCACCGATAAGCCGGGTTCTGTCGCGTGCAACCATTCCTCTGGGATCTGCGTCGCCGCAGACCTCGAGCAGCCTACCCGAGTCCAGTGCGGGCCACACCATTGGACTCCTATTTGGCCTTGCTCCGAGTGGGGTTTACCATCGCCGTGCGCTGTTGCCA
>LKMJ01006419.1_pt1 | contig 11090 bp, 9 predicted proteins | sample 643391 | NCBI WGS metagenome assembly LKMJ01 (sample SAMN04112250, study PRJNA286221) | soda lake metagenome | biome: soda lake; feature: Kulunda Steppe; material: water; isolation source: sample PL-Br10 brine of Picturesque Lake | place: Russia: Kulunda steppe | collected 2010-07
AGGCGGCTCCCGACGTGTACGCACGCAGGGCCTCGGTAACCGAAATTCGCTGTGGCTCGACGGGAGCGTTGACGGCGTAGTGGACCCCGAGTAGGGGATCGAGCGGCATACAATCCGAGCCGAAGGCAACGTTCACGCCCGCGTCTAGCAGCGTCCGGAAGCGGTCGGCTCGCTTCTTTCGCTCGACTCCGACGCGCTGATCGTAGAGGCCGCCGTCGCCGGCCCACTGGAGGAAGTTAGGCTGCATCGACGCCACGACGCCGGTTTTCGCGAGCCGCTCGACGTGGTCGTCCGTGGCGAGTTCGACGTGTTCGATGCGATGGCGCATTCCGCCCGGTTCCTCGGTTCGTTCGTAGGCCGTGAGCACCTCCTCGATACCCTCGTCGCCGATGGCGTGGGCAGTGAACTGGTAGCCGTCGGCGTCGGCCTCCTCGATGAGATCTCCGAACGCGTCGGGATCGACGACCCACTGGCCACGGCCGCCGTCCGCCCGGATCGAGGGGTCGTCCAGATCCTCGTACGGTTCGAACAGCCGCGCCGTCCGACTCCCCATACTCCCGTCGGTGTAGGTCTTGATCGCGCCCGTCCGGACGAACCCGTCTCCGGCGTTCGTCACCAGGCCGACCTCCCGAAGGGCCTCGAGGTGATCGGCCCAGTAATTGAGCCGGACGCGAAGCGTGAGGTCGCCGCCGGCACGGAGGTCGCGATAGACTCGCGGGGAGTGGGAATTTCGCACCATGTCGTGAACGCCGGTGACCCCGCGGGCGTTGGCGTACGCCTGAGCGGCCTCCAGGAGTTCTCGCGTTTGTTCCCGATCGGGTTCGATGGCGTCCCAGACGACCTCCGCGGCGGTTTCGACGACGACGCCCGTCGGTTCGCCGCCCGCGTGTTCGACGTCCGCATCGGGCATCTCCGTCTCGAGTCGCTCGAGAGCGACCGAGTTGAGCGACGCCGTGTGCATGTCGATCCGGAGGGCAGCGACGGGGCGGTCCGTACTCACCTCGTCGAGTTCATCGCGAGTGAGGTAGTGGGGGTCGTCCCACTCGCTCTCGTCGTAGCCGAAACCGACTACCCAGTCGTATCCCGCGTCGACCTGCTCCTCGAGTCGACGCAGACACTCCCTCGCGTCCGCCGCGCCGGAGAGGTCCGCGTGGACCTGATACTGTCCGAGCAGTTCCATGTGGACGTGGGCGTCGACGAACCCGGGCAGGACGACCCGGCCGTCGAGGTCGATCGCCTCCGTCTCGACCCCCTGGAGGAATTCTACCTCGTACGTGGAGTCGACCCGGACGATTTCGCCGTCTCGAATCGCGACGGCCTCGTGGACGGTGTCGGGATCTGTAAGGGTGTGGACCTCCCCATTGGTCAGAACGAGGGTTGCAGCGTCGGTCATGACCGAACAGGGGTGTGCGATCGGAATAAGCGTAGGGGAATCGGTCGATCGCGACGTCCGGACAGTTCCGGCGAGAGAGGGACAGTTCAGACTGACGGACAAAAGTACGTGAATAGTAGTGACAGTTATCCCGTCTTTCTGCTGGGACAGCCGACCGCGAGGAACCGGACGAGAGGCCGGTGACGAGCGGACCGAACACGCCGGTCACAATCGTCAGAGACTGCCGACGAGAATCCGTCAGGATTTTTGACCGTCAGTATGCGGTCGGACCGGGAAACTGGTACAGCCTCCCGTCTCACTCGATGTCGATCTGTTTCGAGTCCGTGTCGAGGGACTCCTTCGGCAGGGTCACCGTCAACACGCCGTTGTTGTATCCGGCCGAAACCCCATCCTCGTCGACGGGTTCGGGCAATTGGACTCGGCGGCTCGCCGATTTGTGGCTTCGCTCGCGTCGAATGTATTCGCCCTCCTCGTACTCCGACACTTCTTCCGCGTGTGCCTCGAGCCGAAGTGTCCTTTCCGACAACGTGAGTTCGATGTCGTCGGTTTCGAAGCCGGGCAGGTCCGCCGTCACGACGAACTCCTCGCCGGTGTCGGCGACGTCGACCGGAACCGATCCGGTTGGGAACGTCGAACCGCCCATTCCCGTTTCGAGCTGCTGGCTGACGCGGTCGAGCATCTCCTCGAGGTCGTCGAATGGATTGCGTCGCATACCACACCGTACGCGTTCGAAGGGAATAACTTCTGCCCCCGGATAGACGACAGAACTACAGGCGGACGAGCTGGGCGTGAAGTGTGGTCTCGACTTCCAGGACGGTCCCTTCGTCGATGATACCGGCGTCGACCGCGAGGTCCACCGCCCTCGTTCCTACGATGTTGGCGACCGACGCTCGTCGAAGGCTCTCGATCGCCACGTCGTCGTCGACTTCCTCGCCCCCATAGAAGTCCTCTGTGACGGTGAGCGAAACCGGCCCCTCTTCGAACGTCTCGCCGAGAATGTCGCCGTCACAGACGGAGACGAGCAGCCCCTCTTCGGTCTCGCGTTCGGTGACGAGGAGTCGAGTGGAGGGAGTCATTCCTGTATCCGCTCGCGTTCCTCGACGAATCGTTCTTCGGCCCGTTCGCGCAGGTCGTTCGCCTCGTCGGCGACGACCTCGGCCTCGTCGTACTCCCCGAGTTCCTCGAGAACCCGTGCCTTCTCCTCGAGGACCGGTGCGTTTCGCATCCCGAGTCGGATGGCGTTGTCGAGACAGTGCAACGCGTCCTCGGCGAGGCCACGCTCTGCGAGGAAAAACGCCCGGTTGTACCACGCCTGCGGGTGACGCTCGTCGATCTCGACGGCGCGTTCGGCGTGTTCGAGCGCCTCCGCCGTCTCGCCGAACTCCCAGAGCGCGTAGGCGAGGTTGGTTTCGGCGCTGGCCGCGTGTTCGCTCCGGTCGTCGATCCGGAGCGCCTCGCGGTAGGCTCCAATGGCCTCGTCGTACTCCTCGAGTTCCGCGTGGGCGACGCCCTTGTTCACCCACGCCTCCTGTTCGATTCGCTCGTCGTCAGCGAAGCGGGCGGCGCGCTCGAACGCCTCGGTCGCCTGCTCGAAGCGGTGGATTCCCACGTAGCTCAACCCCACGTCGAGTAGCTCCTCGGCGTCGACGGCGTCAGCCGGGATCTGGCGTTCGTCGAGGAGGTCTGCGAGGGCTCTCGAGTCGACGGGGTCGACTTTCGAGGGATCGACGTCCAGTTCCGGGGGGTCGAGGTCGAACTCCTCGTAGGGGTCGCTGAATCCCCGCCCCTCCGAGAACCGGTGGTCGCGGTTGGGGAGGTCGCGGTCGTCCGATCGGTCGGTCATCGACGGACGTTGGCGGCGGTGCCTGTTAAGGCCTGCGTCAGCGACCCGTCACGCTCGAGTGGAACGTGCACCTCCCGAGACGTCGGAATTTCGCCCGTCGACCGCAGACACCTCGCTCGTCGGGCGCCGACATCACGCCCGCCGAGCGTCCGGGTCACCACGTAGACAGCACAGCGTGGCGTTCTCGAGTCCCACGAACAGTCGATCCGGCGCGAGCGCCGGCGTCGACGAGACGGGCGCGTCGAACGTGTGGTGCCACAGGAATTCCGGGTCGAGGGCGTCGATCCCGTACAACCGTCGGCTCGAATCGCCCAAACAGAGGACCTCCCCCGCCACGACCGGGTCGGTGTCGGCTGTTCCATCGAGGGAGATCCCCTTCTTCGAAAAGAGTAACCCCCGGAGCTTCCGATTGCCGAAGGTCGTATCTGTGACGTGGAGGTAGCCGTCCGCCCCCGGGACGAAGACGCTTTCCTCGACGACTGTCGGACTCGAGGTGAACGCCGTCCGGGCGTCGTAGGTGAAGTAAGTCTGGCCGGTCTCCCCGTCGAGCGCGAGGAGCGTGCCGCCAGCGGTCGCGACGTACACCCGATCGTCCGTTAGCGTCGGGCCACCGACGAGCGAGGTACTCGTCGGCGCCTCCCAGACCGTCGAACCCGTTTCAACGTCGAGCGCGAGGATCGATCCACCCGTCGTTCCGACGTACACGCGCCGATCGTCGACTGCCGGAACGCCCACAACTGGCGCGTCTGTTTCGGCTGCCCACAGCGGCTGGCCCGTGGAGGATTCGATCGTTAGGAGGCCACGCTCGATAGCGACGAAGAGGGTACCGCGATCGAACGCGACGGCTGGATCGGGTGGTGAATCGGGTGGGTTTGAGGCGTTCCCGTTCGCCGGTGACGTCGGGGAGGTATCGATCGACGATCCAACCGTCGAGGGCGTTCTGATGAACTTCGCAGCCGATTTTTCGAGTTCCGCTTCGTCCGTCGTTTCCCCGTTCGTTCTGCCGGTGTCAGTGCCGCCACGATTCGTTTTCGCGCTCTCCGTGTCGCCACGGTGCGTGTCCCCGCTATCCGTAACACCGTCAGTGACGGTGGCGTCCGTATCGCCACTATTCGCGGCCGACCCGGATTCGAGGTCGCTCGGTCGAGGAGCCCCCTCGAATAGCTCGTCGGCAGACGCCGACCACACCTCACGCCCGTCGATCGTCTCGAGTGCAGTTACCACGGCGTCTTCGGTGACGAAAAAGACGTGGTCGTCAGCCGCGACCGGCGTCGCTCCAGTCGCTCGAATCGTCTCGTGAACCCACCGTCTGTGGCCGTCGTCACGGTCGAAGGCGTAGAGGTTGCCCGCGTCCGTGCCGACGTAGACCGCCGCGTGGTCGAGTACGGGCGAACCGACGACACCGTTGAGAGTGGCGGACCACGCCTCCTCGATTCGCATCGGTCCGTCGAGGGTGGGCCGATAGCCGGTGTGTGTTGGATCGCCCTTGTACTGAGTCCAGTCGGTCATCGGCACTCGCCCGGTTCTCCGCAGTGGTCGTCTCTCGCGGTCTCACTCGCGCGCTCACTCATGGCGTCACTCACGGATCGATCACTCCCACGGATGCGTTCCCCCGTCACTCGGCCACAGCGGGTACCAGTACTCCTTCTCGCGTTCGATTTCGAGTTCGCCGTCGAGGACGGATTCGAGTTTGAACTCCGCGCTCGACTCCCGCTCTCGCCCGCCTCGAGGGGCGAAGGGGTAGTAGCGTCCCCTGCGAAAGGAGTATATCCAGTAGGCGGGTCCGTCCTCGTTCTCGTAACCGAACACGGCTGCGAGCAGGCGAGAGCCGTAGCCGTGCTCGATGAACGTGTCGGCGCCGAAGTGCATGCTCGTGATGAGATCCTCCGGGTCGCTGTCCTCGAGGATCACCCAGTGATAGCCGTGGTCGTCCTCGGAAACGTCGAACTCGGTACCCGTCTCCTCGCTCCCTGCCTCGAGGATTGCCTCGACTTCCGCCACCGCGTCGCGAAAGCTTGTCGAGTCGACGCCGGCGAAACAGAGGGCACCGGCATCGAGGGAGTCGTAGCCGAGGTCCGCTTCCATGGTGAGGTAGGCGGTGCTCATCCCGAACAGGTCGTCCGGATTCGCGTCCCGTCTGGCGTCGGCCTCGGCGCGCAGCCCGAGGACGGCCCGAAGTCCGTCCAGTAGTCCCATGAGAGTACTGACGGGGGGACGGCCTTGAAACTCACTCATTGGGCACGAGTCGAGTCGCGATCCGACGCCACAGAACGGGCTCGATGTGGCTGCGAACCCGGTGGCGTGGTCTCACGCCGACGCCATCTCCCGTTCCAGATTCTGCAACTGCTCGACTCGACGCTCGGTGGCGGGGTGCGTGCTGAACAGCCGTCCGACGACACCTGACCTGATCGGGATAATGAAGAACGCATTCATCTCGGCTTCCTCTCGCATGTCCGTCTTCGGGACCTTCTCCATCTCGCCCGAGATTTTCAGCAGGGCAGACGCCAGCGCGGCGGGGTTACCCGTGATCGCGGCAGCACCCCGATCGGCGGCAAACTCGCGGTACCGCGAGAGGGCCCGAATCAGGAGGTAGCTGATTATCCAGACGATCAACGAGACGAGGATGGCGACGACGATTCCGCCGCCTCCGCGTCCACCGCGTCGCCCCCCGCCGAAGAGGGCACCCCACCGGACCATCATGAACGCGATCGTCGAGAGGAACGAGGCGATCGTCATCACCATCATGTCCCGGTTTTTGACGTGGGCAAGTTCGTGGGCGATGACGCCGTCGAGTTCGTCGGCATCGAGCGTCCGCATCAGGCCAGTCGTGACCGCGACGGCCGCGTTGCGTTGATTGCGACCCGTCGCGAAGGCGTTCGGGACGTTCGTGTCCATGACGGCCACCTTCGGCTTCGGCAGGTCTGCCTGCTGGGAGAGGCGTTCAATGGAGGCGTGAAGCTGTGGGTACTCCTCTGCGGACACTTCCTTCGCACCCATACTCCGCAGGGCGAGGGTGTCGCTGAAGTAGTACTGCACCATCGACATTCCGCCGAATAACAGGGCGAAGACGAAGAGGCCGCCCCCAACGTAGGCCGTGATGACCCCGGCGAAGACGATGTAGAGCGCGAACAACAGGAACATCGTCAGCATCATCCGCGCACGCAAACCCCAGTCCGGTTGCCACTGCATGCGCGAATCCAGGGGACGCGTCGGGATAAATCTCCCCTCTCCGGAAGCGGCGTCTAGCGTTTTTTGGCGCGTTTCCACTGCAGCGTACCGTGTATCACCCACCGAACCGGTGGATTTGTGGCCGAATCGCAACCCCCTCATTTCACGTGGAATTCGCAACCAGTCGGAACGTCTGACAGTCCGTATTCCCCGACAGTCTGACGGACGTCTGACGCATCCCGAGTCGATCGGTACTGGGCCCGTGTTCGACGACAGAGCGCGCCTATTGCGAGACAAAAATCGCCAGACTGAACGACTCCTGATGACTCCGTACGGGAGGAACTCGGACCACGTTCCCGGCCGGCCTACCCCTTCATTTCATGTGGAACTCTCACATCCCTGAGTAGGGAATCGAGTGCCGAATGTTCAATCTGGTAACCGTTTCTCGAGTATGGTATTCTCCGTGGTCGATTCGTTTCCGATATGGGTCATCTCCGATAGTGACGTATTTCTTCACCAATTCCGGTGGTCGCATCTTTCTTCGCCAGAAACAACGTGCCTTCATCTGAAACAGCAAGTTCGGTCACACTGCATTTCGACGAGCGGATCGGATCGAGCGCACGTGACGTGGACTGGATGGGTGCTTTACCGCCACCCGTGCAGATCGAACGCGTCGCTTATCTGGATCGATTTCCAAGTGTGGCCGATGACAAACTCCCGTGCGTTCTGCCCTCGCTGTGGCGATCCCGTGCCGGAGCGGACCGGGAGCGACGCGTCCGATCCGCTCAGACCTGGTGCGGAGGTCGACCGCTGTGACGCGTGTTACTTCGAGGACTTCGAGTTCGTCGATGCGCCCGAGCGGATCGACGTCCGCGTCTGTTCGGGCTGTGGGGCCGTCCACCGGGGGCGGCGCTGGGTGGACGTCGGGGCGAACGACTACACCGACGTCGCCATCGAGGAGGTGAGCGAGGCCCTCGCGGTCCACGTCGACGTCGCGGACGTCGCCTGGCAGGTCGAACCCGAAGAGGTGGACCCGAACACGATCCGGATGCACTGTTACTTCACCGGGACCGTTCGCGGGACGCCGGTCGAGGAACACGTCGTCGTTCCGGTCCGAATCGCTCGCCAGACCTGTACGCGATGCGGTCGGATCGCCGGCGACTACTACGCGAGCATCGTCCAGATTCGTGCGGAGGGGCGAACCCCGACCTCCGAGGAGGTGGAGCGAGCGAAGGAGATCGCGAACACGATCGTCGCCGACATGGAGTCCACCGGCGACAGGAACGCCTTCATCACCGAGACGACGGAGACGCCCGACGGCCTGAACATGCGAGTCTCGACCAACAAGATCGGCAAAAAAATAGCGAACAAGATGGTCGAGGAGTTCGGAGGGGAGGTGACCGACGCCGAGACGCTCGTGACCGAGGATTCAGACGGCAACGAGGTCTACCGGGTGACCTTCGCCGTCCGCCTCCCGCCGTACGTCCCCGGCGACGTGATCGACCTCGCGGACGACGACGGTGGGCCCGTTCTCGTCCGGAGTGCCCGCGGAAATCTCAAGGGAACGCGCGTCAGGACGGGCGAGCGATACGAGGCGGGCTACGAGGAGGGCAACGCCCCCGACGCGCGGAAACTCGGCGAGATCGACGACGCCGTGGAGACCACCGTCGTCACCGTCGAAGACGATCGCGCGGTCCAGGTGCTCGATCCCGAAACCTACCGCGCGACGACCGTCTCCCGGCCGGATTACTTCGATCCCGACACCGAAACCGTCCCGGTCCTCAAGAGCCGCGCGGGCCTCCACATCCTCCCCGACGATGAGTGACGAGCATCGCACGAACGGTGACGGGACCGCGGGAAACGATGCGTCGCCCGCTAATCCCGATTCGTCCACCGAGTCCAAGGCTACAGATTTCGAAGTAATTGAATCGCTCGAAACTACGGATGGTGTAGTAAGTGAGTCGTCCAAAGATACAGATAGTGTAGTACTTTCCGACGAGGACGTCCCGCTCGCCGTCGTCGTCGAAAAAGCGAACACCGAGGTCGCCATCGCCTCCCTCGAAAGCGAGGGTGTCTACGACACCTCCAGACGGGTTCGAACGTACGGCCCCGAAACCGTTTCCCTCCCGATCACCGACCCACCCCGAAACACGAACGTTCTCGAGGTAATCCAGCAGATCGACCCCGAGTATCGCGTTCGCGACCTCGAAACGCTCCTCGGGGTGCGCGGGTGGACTGACGCGGAACTCGAGACGGTGCCAGGGTCGTGGGCCGTCGTCGGCTCGGTCGTCCTGGTCCGCGTGCCAGAGGGATGTCCGGACGAGACGGCGCTGGCTGAGGCGTTGCTCGAAATTCAGGGCGACGCCGAGACCGTCCTCGCCGACGACGGAGTCGCGAACGAAGGAGAGTCGGGGATCTTCCGGGAGCCACGAACCCGCCACCTCGCGGGCGAACGGGACACCGAGACCGTTCACGTCGAACACGGCACCCATTACGGCCTCGACCCTTCGAAGGTGATGTTTGCACCGGGAAACCAGGCCGAGCGCGTACGGATGGGCGAGGTCGTCGACCCCACTGAACGGGTCTTCGACATGTTCGCCGGCATCGGGTACTTCACGCTTCCGATGGCCCGTGCCGGCGCGAACGTGACTGCGGCGGAGATCAACCCGACGGCGTTTCGGTACCTGCTCGAGAACGCGATGCGAAACGACGTGAGCGATCGGATCGACGCGTACCGCACGGACTGTCGCGAACTCGCGGCGTCGGTCGACGCAGATCGAGTCGTCATGGGATACTACGGGGCTGCGAGCGGTTCCGAGGGCGGTAGGTGTGAAGCCGACACGGACGATCGGACGTCCAGAACGGCCGAGAATCACGGTATGCGGACGAACGAAGCCCATGCGTTCCTCCCCTACGCACTCGCCGCCCTCGAACCAGGCGGCGTCGTCCACTATCACGAGGCGACGCCCGAACCACTGCTGTGGGATCGACCCTTGACCCGACTCGAAAACGCCGTCGTGGATGCGGGTCGAGAACTCACGATCCTCGAGAAACGACGGGTGAAGAGCCACAGTGCGGGCGTCGAACACCTCGTCCTCGACGCTCAGGTCGACTGACTGTAGCCGTCGGAGACGCGTCCACGTCGAACGACACTTGTTCGTGTCAGGTCCTTCTCTTCAGTGACAGCTCGTTCTACCGATTGGCGTATGTCGCACCGTGGCGGTCGTGACATTCATTGGGTCTCACGTCGAAGCCATCCACAATGAACCGAAATCAGATTTTCGCGCTGTTGTTCGCCATCCTCATGGTCACCTCGCTGGTGGCCATGATCGGGGCGAGCATCGGCGGCCTGTAAATCGCCGCAATCGGGGCGAGCATCGGCGGCCTGTAGGTCGTCGTGATCCGGGTGAGCGGCGGCGGCCTGTACGTCACCGTCGGCCACCATCCTCCGTCGTGAACTGAGTGAATTACTCAATCCACACCTGACGAACTATCCGTCCGTATCCCAGACGTCGGCCAGCGGGCTTTTTCTCGACGAACGGGTCGATCCTCTGCGGGCGCGCGAACGCGACCGCGAATACCGCTCCTCCGAGGACGCCGCTTCCGACCCCGATCCACCCGACGTACCCTCGGCCGAGGCCTCCCCGGACGACGCCCCCGACGTCCCGTCGGTCGACGAGTTTCGGCCCGAGGCACCCCTCGTCCGGGCAGCGGAGCGGGCTGGCGCACCCTCGATCGCCTGCCCCGGATCGAACGCGGGGAGTTCCGGTTCGCACAGCAGATCGACCTGTTCGCGGAACCAGTCTGGCATGTCTCCCCGGGCGCGATCGAAGAGGTCGAGCAGGCTCGAATCGGCCAGGTAGGTCGCACCGTAGTCGTCCGGGGCCCGGACCACGCGGCCGCATCCCTGAATGACTGTCCGCAAGGCAGTTCTGTAGTACCACGCCCACTGCCCGTCGGCGAGCCGGTGGGCGACCCGGGAGTCACTCGTGTTGAGAAACGGCGCCTTGCAGATCACTTGCCACCGACAGAGGTCCCCCTTGAGATCCAGCGCCTCCTCCATCTTGACCGAGACGAACACGTCCGGATCGGGGCTCGCCTTCCAGGCCTCGAGGTCTGCGTCGCGATCGTCTCGAGAGTGGGTTCTGACCCGATCGCCGACGCCGAAGTCCGCGAGGAGGTCGGCCAATCCCTCCTGGATGTCGTATGAGTGAGCGTGAATCAACCCCTTCTCGTCGGGGTGGTGCTGCATGATCCGAACGATCGTACGCGCGATCTTCGGGATCGTCTCATCTCGATGTTCGAATGTCATCTTCCCCTTCGTGACGTCGAAGAGGGGCCGGTTCTCGACGGGGAAGGTGTGTGCGACGTCGACGAGGGCGACGTTCCGGGGATCGAGCCCGACGTGGCGACAGAACGCTTCCTTGTTGAGAATCGTCGCCGACAGCAGGGCGAATTTGTTTCCCCGATCCCAGACGGTGTGGCGCAGGTAGCGGGCGGGATCCATCGGCTTGATCGTGATGGGGCCGCCCTGCTCGTCTTCCTCCGTGGATTCGGTCTCACCGTCCGCGTCGCCTTCCGAGACGGCCTCCGCCTGATCGACCAGCCAGGTCGTCGGGCTCTCGGGATCTCGGGCGTCGGAGACGAACCACTCGAGTTCGCTGATCAGCTCCTGGAGACGGTCGC
>LKMJ01006420.1_pt1 | contig 11090 bp, 17 predicted proteins | sample 643391 | NCBI WGS metagenome assembly LKMJ01 (sample SAMN04112250, study PRJNA286221) | soda lake metagenome | biome: soda lake; feature: Kulunda Steppe; material: water; isolation source: sample PL-Br10 brine of Picturesque Lake | place: Russia: Kulunda steppe | collected 2010-07
CCCCCCCCCTTTCCGAGGCACAGCCTGTGTGTTCTTTTGTGCGCAGCCTGTGTGTTCTTTTGTGCACAGCCTGTGTGTTCTTTTGTGCGCAGCCTGTGTGTTCTTTTGTGCGCAGCCTGTGTGCACGTTGGCCCCACAGCCAGGGTGCGCACCCCACCCTTACAGCCAGGGCGTGTGTGCTGTGTTGTGCGCAGCCTGCGCGCAGGTTGTCGTGATGGGCAGTGCGGCGCACGCGCATGCGCCACCCTCACCGTCAGGATCCATGCCGCCTTTGCTTGCGCCACGCAGCACGCCCAGGTCGCCGACGCGCAGCGGCAGCGTTGGGTCCACGGCCGTGACGCGGCGCTTCTTTGCTTTGGGCCTCCCCTTCTTCTGCTGCTCCTTGCCCTCAGGGGGCGGTGGCACTTGGCGGAACAGGCCTGCAGACCACAGGGCAGGGGGGTGCGCGCAGGCGGTGCTGCACTGAGCGGAGGTATGAGCGAATAGCTTTGACACACCGCCCTAAAGGAGGGGAGGCGGGAGCATGTGGCAGAGCAATGGAGGCCTCTGGGGACCGCAGAGGGCGCGTGCAGTCACTGCCGCGCTGAGAGGCATGGCAATCTTTTGACTGCGCTGAGAGGTAAAGCCTTCTTTCAGCTGCGCTGAGAGGCAAGGCAATCATTTAGCTGCGCTGAGAGGCAAAGCGATCTCTTAGCTGCGCTGAGAGGCAAAGCCTTCCTTCAGCTGCGCTGACAGGCAAGGCACAGCCGGTGGCCATGCAGCCCCTTGACCCAGAAGGGGGGGCTGTATTGGATGCCGCTGGAAATCCAAGGAGCCTCTGCTGTATTGGATGCCGCTGGAAATCCAAGGAGCCTGCCTCTGCCTGCACGCAACTGAAGGCCAACAGGCCCTGCAAGACCAGCGCGCCCACCCACCTTTCGTGCATGACCAGCGCATGTCCAGCTGCTGTACATGACCAGTGCGCATGTCAACTTCCTGCACAAGACCAGCCCACCCACCGCCTCCCACACTGGACCAGCGCGCCCACCCACCTCCATGCAGGATCAGTGTCTTGCCCTGCACCAAGGCAGCCAACGGCAGCATCGAAAACACGCGCTTGCATGCGCCGTACACCGCTCTCCCCTCCGCGCTGCCGTACTTGGCGTCCAGCTCCCCCTGTGTAGCACCAGGCAGGAGGGGGGGGCTAGGAGGGCTACGAGGGCAGAGTGCTTGAGGACCCAGGGATATGCATGAGCACCAGCGCGTAGCAGCGCAGAATCACCCTCGGCACGCCTCTAAACCAGGCAGCAAGGGGGAGATCAAGCCAACCATCTTGTCTCCTCCACACCACACCACACCCTCCCCCGGCATGCTCCTTGAGGAGATGCCATGTGGGCTCTTGCCTGACACATGCAGCAGAGGATATCCAGCCGGTGCAATCAATATGGTGCAGCTGGCTGTGGCTGATACTCCCTCATGGCCAGCATGCTGCATGGCCCACGCTTCAAACTTACCCCCGCACACTTGTTCCCACTCCCATTTTCATTCACACAATCACACGCCCACATGCACACACGCCCACGCACACAGCCTCTGCCGTGAATGCAGGCCGTGCAAGCGTGCAGCAACGTGCCTTTGCACATGGGTCATCACACCAGGCGTGGTACCCCAGGGGCTGTGGGAAGGGGCCGTGGGGGGCAACCGCCATACCCTCTGATTACCTTGAAACCGTAGAACCGGGTGCATGCAGACCCTTCGTGGTTGCCCCTCAGCAAGTACACACGGTCGGTGTAGTTCATCTTCAGGGCAACAAGCAGCGCTAGCAGCTCGATGCCCCAGGCCCCCCTGTCTGCAAGCACACAGCGAGTCGGCACCCAAGAGCACCAGGTAACGGTCAGAGCATGACGGCAGTCTCCGCCCAATCTCTGGGGCAGACTCAGCGGAAAAGGGCAAAGAGAGTGGAGAAGGGAATGCGCCTCAGCCTAATGGCTGTGTCCCGCCAGGCAACAGCCATGCTCCAGTGCTTGGCAGCCGTTCCTCGTGCACTGACGAATGCACGCGTTGATGCCTGCATGCGCTGATACTGATGGATGCACGCAGCAATGCCTGTATGCGCTGAGGATTGCATGCACAGGGGCCAAATATGATCTAGATCACTGTGTGCATTCGCATGTTTAGGGCCAATCGGGGTGCGTCTGGTCAGGTAAGGCCACAGGTGTGACACGCACCCTAATCTGACATGCACACTGCAAGGCATCCATGGGAGCCTGGATACGCCATGCGCAGGCAAGGATCTTGAAGCATCAGCTAGTGCGCCCACTGGGCTGCAGAAGGGTGTCTGCTGCTTCAAAGCAACACTGGTCAAAGCGTGCCATCGAGCTGTCATTGGTACCGGTGCTTGCATCGGGCAGGGCAGGGCGTGGAAAAGCAGAGCAAACGGGAGCGACTCAGTGGCCGCACAGGGTAGACCAAGCAGACCTGGGTACTCCCTGCGTGCTCCTCGCCACCTCAACCAGGCACACCTGCGGGTGCTGTTGCGCACCACTGGTGCTGGTGCACGCAGCGGTCAAGGTCTGCTTCATGCCTGCCATAGCCAACCTACCAACAAAGTCCCCATTGAAGATGTACATCTGATTTGGGCTCGGGGGCCCCATGAGCTCCAACCTGTGAGTGAGCCAAGGAAGAGCTTGCCAGCATGGGCACTAACATGCAAGTATCTGAGTGAGCGTGCCTGGTGGGGAAAGCAGGGGCAGAGGAGCGTGCCCTCCTCCTGCACGATCGCAATATGGCAGTGTAGTGTGTCTTGGTTGCAGCACGGTGTTCCTTATCTCCACTCTCAGTAACCTGTGTCAACCTGCTCTAGCTGTCGCGACTCACATGTGGACAACGTCGTGCAGCTGCCCATGTGTGTCGCCAACCATCAGCACCTTGCACTCTGGCTCTGCCGTGATCTGCAGAGTGGTCATGGAAAACACACCATGGGTAATGCACACGTCAAGCTGGAGCGGCCACCGAGTGTCATCGAAATCCTCCTCCTGAATTTGCATCCCGATGGTCAAACCATGCAAATATGCCAAAGTATGCAATCCCTTTTCATCTCCCTCCCCTTCTGAATTTGCATCACCGTGCTTAAACAAACTTTCTATCTACCCAGAGCAGCATACGCTCGTACAGCCCCACCTCCAGCAGAGTCGGCTCTGATTTCAGGTAAGCTGCAGCCTTGTCCATCAGCTTGACCATATCTACACTAGGAAAATGCTGCTTGAACTCCCCTGCCTTGTGGTAAGATGCGGCAATTAGTCTTTTCATGAATGCCTGCACGCTGGTGCCTTGCCAGGCTTCCTGCGGAGACATGGCCACTCCAGACCCATCCATTTTTCTCTGGCTTGCTACAGCATGAACAGGCCCTACGGGCCCATGAAGTCTTGTATTGTGTCAGCTGTCAGTTGGGCGGAAGTCAGCTAGATAACACTGGCCAACCATTATAACTATAAAATTTAGAGGATAGAGTGGAAATTTTGGCTGCGACGTCCTTGTTTACCTTTCCCACAATGTTAGCACAAATGCTTCCCATGGGGCGTTGTTGCTACTCTTGTTGCTGCTGCGATGAGAAGATCTGATTCTGCTACTTATGCTGCTTTGAGGGGTGGTGGTGGTAGTGGTGCTGCTGCTGAGTATAGGAGTGTTGTTGCCCCTGCTTTGGACGGGGGTGTCGGCGCTGTCGCTGGGCACAGGGATGTTGTGGCGGTGGTGGTGGTGCTGGTCCTGCTGCTGGTGCTGCTGCTGCTGCTGCTGGGGGTAAGGGCTTGCTGAGCAGCTTGCACAGCCGTGGCCTCGCTTAAGTAGCTGTTGGATGCAGGAAGGGCTCCCTGGGGCTGGGAAGAAGCCCTCCTGGGAGGTGGACAGGCACAGTCTGCACTGCATGCAGCTGTATAAGACAATTCCCACACTGGGTTGACATGTTGGGACTGGAGGTGCTGCCACGCTTGTTGCCCCTCAAGGGTTGGAAAAGTGTGTCACACCAGATTAGCGCAGAGCCAGATTTATGCTGCGTTGTGACTAGGAGGCTGGTTGAGTCAGTTGGTGGAGTATTTGATCCTGTTGTTAGTTCACCTGTGTTTCAGCAAGGAGGCATGTGGACTGGCTGCAGACAGCAACAGTGTACACCAAGCAGACAACAGGCTGCCCGCGATGAGACCAAGGAGTCTCTGATACCCTTATCCTCCCATACAACTTCTCTTTCTGCATGGTCAGCGCTGCATGCAGCTGCTGTTGGACGTACTCACACTGGATGGGTGGACTGGACTGGACTGGAGCGCTGCCGCCCCTCGAGCCCTTGAATGGCAACAGGCATGTCATGGCTATGCATGGTTATATTTTGCATGCCTTGCCTAGTCAGACTATCTTTGATTCCTTTTCTCAACGGCACAACAAACCCTACCATTTCATCTCGGACATGATGGACTATTTTTTGGCTGGCGAAGACCAGTAACAAACCAATCAGCCTTGCGACCAGGCTGGCGGTGAACCCTTAACTTGTAACTTGTGGCTTTGCCGTGAGTCTGGTTTGGATGCAGCAGTCCTGAGAGTCTCAGCGTGACAAATCTTCTCCGTGGGGTAAACCTTTCAAGGTTTTTTTGACAAACATCTCTCCTGCTCCCCCCTAGTAGCTCATACAGGCTAAGAGACTTTCTTAGCCAAGCAGACACCAAAGGCCTGGCCTTGTTTGTGCATGAGTGTCTGGATTGCAGCGCCTAGATTTCATATCACAACCTTGCCTGCCTTTTGTTGGTTGCAGGCCTGTTTGTTTGATTGTTTGTTTGTTACACGACGTGAGCGGACACAGCAATGTCGTTAAGGATGGTAGTTGACTCCAATCCAATCATGACCCTGATCAGCTTGGGCAGTTACAGATTTATGGCACAAATCCTTATGGAACGGAATTCTTAAAGGAATAACACACACAATCAGTGCACTAATGGTTTAATATGCCATTCATTCATCTGCCTTGATCTGCTGAATTGCTCTTGAACAGATGCCAGTCATGGATGTCTCAGGGCCATACACCTGCACAGCAGGATACCAAGCAGATGCAGCCATGCAAGTGTAACAGAAGTAAAGAGATATGGCAGCCATAGACAATTTATTCAGAAGGTGCGGTGCAATTTGCAAGGTCAATAAACGCCTGAAGGGTGGTTGCTGGATGGCATGACACACAACTAACGAGCAAGTCACAAGCCTTTTGGGGTAGACCTACTTCAATGGGCAGGCCAATTTCAGAGCCCAGCGCTCTCATCATATCAAGGCCTTCCTGGTAGTTTGGCCCTCCACGACGCACAAAAATGTTGACTTTTGCAGCTTTAAGTGCCTCTGACGATTCCCGAAGAGCCTTGATGATTCCCTGCAAGAGTGCACTCACAAAAAATAAGGCACTGACTAGCACTGAAAGGACAGCCCAGTTTATGTCCTCGAGAGCCTGTCAGACCCACACACCCTGCAACTGTTGACCTATTCCACCGCAATCCCAGCTTTGTCAGGTAGAAGCGGTGCAAATCTTGCAGCTTCAGAGAGCAGATCATGTGGTCCACCAAATCACACCCTACCCTGTGCGTATCCTACTTGCGTGAATTGCATACATGCAGGGAGGAATCATGCAAGGAGATGCACAGGCACATCATGGAAGTACAATCCCAAACAGGATTTGGAAAATTCCAGACGGTGTTGCACTTCCATAAAGCACATGGCTGATCCTGGCCTCATGTGCTAATTGACACACGCCATTTTGGTATTTGGCATGCCATGCCATGCCCTGCCATGCTTCCTCCTCATCACTTTGCTGGTCGTGCTCGTGGCATGCTCGTCACTGAACCGCCATCCTTGACTCACTTGGAAGGTTGCTGCCACTGCACGCATACGAAATGCAAGGGAATAGCTTGGAAAAAGAGCCAACTGAGAATAATGTATGCAACCACACAGCCTTGATCTCCAGGCACAGTGAGAATAGCAGCTGCAACACAATAGTACCAACAACTTCCCACTACCCCTCACGTAATAAAACCTACCGTTTGTGAAGTTGGCAATGCCTCCGCCAATGAGCAGCGCCCGGGCGCGTCCATCGGAGTTGGTTGTTGCACAAGAAAGAACAGTGCGTGCGTACTGGTAGGTCTCTTGTGTGTTGGGAGCGCCGCTGTACTCGCCATAGTTGCCGAGCTCCTGGGGTGTGCAAGCGATGGGAAGCAGGAATCCATTAGCATGGCATTGACACTAGAGCGTTTCATGAGGGGGAGGTGTCATTTGAGCTGCCTGAAGTTTTGTGGCAGTGCAGGTGCAGCAGGGGGCAGGCACCTTGTTTCACGTACACGCCTAGCTGGTTACTTCTGCAACCCATTGGGGTGCATAAAATGATAACACAGTTGGGAAGCCCTGGGCTGGTTCACAAGGTATGAAGCCACCACATGGGCACCGTGGATGCGGTTATTGACCTGCGCGTAGCCCAAGTCTGCCACTGTGTCTGTGTAGATCACGCTGGCGCCTCCTCCCGCCACCATCAGCCAGACGCGGCCCCTGGATCCGCACACGCAGACAAGCTCAGCACTGGGACAAGGCTCCATGGCCCATGGCCCATGATCGTATGGTTACGCTAACAGCGCAGGCTTGCAACTGAGAAAAGAAGTGAAGGCAATGATCTGCATATTCAGGGGCGATTGCAGCCCTTGGAAATACACGACATGTATGTGCATGAACAGAGAGTATCTAATGCAGGATAGTTGCTACTTAAAGCCTGGCAGGCCCAGTGAAGACTAGCCACACATGATACCATCATAAATGTGTATGTAAATGCACGTGCTTGTGGGCAGGTAGCATTCTGGCAGGTGGATCCAATTGCAGACAGAAATGGAAGCAAGCCACGTGTAATGATTGCGGCATAAGGAAGTTTGAATAGGCAGTGTATGCCTGTCAAAGATCGTGCTCGCACAAACACACACATACGCACACACATTTGCAGGCGTACAGCATGAAAGTCGCAAACATGTCCTCACTTGGGATTGAGGACCGTGAACTTTAAGGAAGCGCCCGTGGCCTCGTCCATGCCCTGCACATACTCCTCTGCGGGTGTGAGGGTCCGCCCAAAAGGCAGCGGGAACTCCGCCCCGCACCACTTGCCGGCGCTGCGGAATAGGGCGGTGTCATCCAGCTCCATCTACAAACCAAATGAGGAGCGGCAAGCTGGCACACTCAGCCAATAAAACAGGGCCTGCGGATTTGCACACGCAGTGGCCTAAAAGTGCAGGCAATCTGAGCGTAGCCTCACCCTACCTGGTGAATGACACAGACAATCAGCTTGATGGCTTGAGGTCATGTCGCTGGTAAATGAGGCCAGGTATTAAGCCTGGCTCAGGTGCTCCGGGGATCGCATCGACAATGTTCAGTTCTGCTCAGATGTGCATGCCCAGCCATAACAGTGCAGGCAAATGAATGCTCACTGCCTCGCCCTCCATCATCCTCGTCTGTTCATGCAGCACACTTGGGAGCGGTGCATGACTTCCCTTTTCCAGCACTCACCCTGATGTCCAAGGGGAACGGCTCGCCCGAGGGGTCAAGGGTGAAAGGGTTCATCTCAATCAGCGTGGCATCTACGTCCAGGAAGACCTGCAGCGTTGCAATGTCCTGGACTGAACACTGCCGCGCGTCGCAGAGCCAAGACCAGCTGCCCATGTCGGCGCGTCCTCAAACAGCTCCTAGGCCTCTGGCACCTCACGGAAGCAAGTGCGACTTGGATACCACCCCAATGAAGTGCGCTGCTCATTTCAGCAAGGATGCCTTAACCTGGCAGCATGCATCCGGCCCCCGAAGTCCCCCTGCCCCCAACAGTGGCACCCCATCTTGAACACAGATCCGATGAACCCCACCTTGAACATACAGTGGCAGCCCACCTTGAACATACAGTGGCAGCCCACCTTGAACATAGATCTGATGAACTCCCCGATCCGGCCTCGCAGCTCCAGCGGGAGCTTTGCCGTCAACGGGGCCACGTCCTCGCTGGACAAACTCTGCAACACAGGGAACAGGGCAGCCTCGCCAAGGAGCGTGCACAAAGGCCGGCACAACAGCCTGTGCTTTGCAGGCCATGCTACCGAGCTTTGCTCACAACAGGGACCAAATGCACGCCTCTCCTTGCTTCGGCAAGCTGGCCTTGCCGCCAATCGTGGCTCTGTCGTGCTTGTTGCCTTTTCCTAACAGGCCTAGTGGCCCGCGACATGAGCCCAACAGCCACCCTCTGTATGCTGCATGCCGCACCGCACAAGAAGGGCGGCCTTTGCTCAAGGTGCACCGCTGCAGCACAATGAGCTTGCCCTGAAAGTGCGCTGAAGAGGGGTGGCAGGGTGATGAGAGCCAGCTGCGCAGGCTGCAAGGGGGGCTGCCAGTGGTGAAGGGTGATGCTGCGTGCACATGAGCTGGACATTTGACACACACACAGGGCGTCTGCGCTACTTTGTGCTACAGATAGGCTGCCCTGCCAATGGCCGTGGATGAGCAAGCGTGCAGGACGCACTTGCGCAGTGGCATCCACTTTGATACAGCTCAATTGGTCCCAGTGCTCCTCAATCGTCACGCCTCCCATCGCAGAGAAGGACAGCTCATACTCAAGGCGGTTGCTCTGCAAGCACAGCGTGGCTTAGGAAGGGGGCTTGGCAGCATGCTGATGTTCATAAGGTTGAGGAAGCACACCTGTAAATGTGCACGCGCCAGGGCCACGGGTGCTACCGCTGAGGCATAACGGGTCTGGCACTCGAGCTCAACACGCAACATGACATGCTCGTGCAGCAAGCCCCTCCCCCTTCCATGCACAAGCTGCTACTTGGAGGCAGTGCGCACAGGAGATGCTGCAAGACGTGCATCCTGCAATACGCGGCTATAAGGATGGGCAGGAGCAGCACAGCATGCCACCCATCGCAGTCGCAGCATTGGGAAAAAAGGTTGGAGCGTCCACGGGAGAAATGGGTCACAGCATGAGGATGTCACAGCAAATGGGTCACAGCAAATGGGTCACAGCATGAGGATGTGCCGCAAGCCCTTGCTGCGCAGATCCAGGGTGGCCAGTCGATGTGCGGAGGACCTCTGCTTCACACCCACTGCATTGCTGCTTAGCACTACAGGAAAGGGGATGTCCCACAGGGCATGCCGGCAGGCCTTGTTGCGTGCAGGACACACCAGAAAGCGAGAGCACCTTGGGCGCAGGCCTCCTTTGTATCCACTGCATTGGGTTTCCCCAGGCACTGAGGGTGGATGGACCTGGGGCCCCATTGCTGGCCTTCAGTGAAGAGGAGACCAGAGCGCCATAGGAGCGCGAGTTCTGCCCTGATTGCATGTGCCGAGGAGCTCTGGGAGCTTGGGTGCTCACACAACGCATCACCTGTATACTCATGTACATCTCCTCTTTGTGTGGCATGAACGGCTCCACAATAAAGGTGGTCACTGGGCCAGTGCACTCATTCACTGTCACTGTCTTGCCCACGCGCTCTCGTATGAATGCCTCTGCCTGAATTCATGTGTAAAGCATGGGGCTGTCGTGGCAAAGGGAGCAAGGCTGGGACTGTGCGAGCCAACGGTGAGGGAGATTGCGCATTGAGCAGCGATACATCATCAGACAGCAGCAGCTGGAAACGATGAACTTTCCAGGCTAAACCAAAGATGGTTGCTACATGCAATCACAGCCTGGAGTTCCCACACTGCAATAGTTGGCAGCCTGCACAACTGCACCTGGCCCCATGTAAGGTTGAGTCCAACGAGGTCATCTGCATGTGCAGCAGAGCAAGGCGCAAGCGTTGAGCTTGCCCTGCATGTGCTTAGACCAGCTGTGAGAGCAGCTGCTGTTGCAACACACAGACATAAGATCAAGGCACTGGTTCCGGGTACCAGGAGAGCAAGCAGGCCTCACCACATCATATGTCTACACAAGCTCAGATTATGGCTGTCAATAGAGCAAGCTCATAAAAGGTCAGCCAAGAAAGGCTCATGCTGTGCCACAGTATGCTGTATGCATGCCATGCCATGATCTCAGACTGAGCAAGCAGAGAGAGCAAACAGCATCTGCCTGGTACTCACGCTTTCCACGCTGCCCAAAAAGCATGTCAGGCTTGACGACCAGCTTGCTGTTCCCCAACCATGGATTCTACATGTGTAGCGGGTCAGGTGATGGGCACCACTTTTCTGATGCCCGTGTGCAACAAATAGCAAAAGCTGCTAGAGGCACACTGGCCTGGTGGCCCAGACTGTCAATGCAGCCATAGCTTCTCTTGCCATTGGTGGCACCATGATCATTGCCAGACGCAGTTCTCTTTTCTTTTGGCCACGCTAGGAGGCCAGCACTCGAGCAATGCCCATCATCGAGCGGTAGGAAACATTTTATGTTGGTGTATGTTGAAGTTGAGATTAGTCTCAGCTTCTTATTGCATTCTCAAAGGACTGTGAACGTGTGTCAGCTCCTAATCAATCATAGACCTCCAGCAGTTTGTCTGTCTTCCTTGCCTGGGCAAGCAATTACCCGCAAACAGGCAAAACACACCTGTTGCAGCAAGTCTTTGTAATCTGTTGATCCTGTAACCTGGGCCACCTGGATGGGCAGTGTCTTCCCAACTAGACTCTCAAAACGCGCCTTCAAGATGCGCTTTGCATCGTGCTCCCTAATCTTTTTACGCGCCATTTTTAAATAAAATATGAAAATATTTTTCCAAGCTCTTATTATCCTTCCAAGACACCTCCCCATTTGCTGCCTAGATACCTACAGCTGGAACTGAGTAGGCATGTGCTTCGTTACATTGCTCGCTTTCGCTTGCGGCTGTGGCAAACCCACAAATAGGCTTTGTGACAAATGTGACTTGTCCAGGACGCAAAACATGACCTTTTTTATGCCCTTGCTGTGTGCTATTTGAGAAGGAGATTCACAGAACAATTTGCTGATTTTATTAGGACTTACGAATGTAGTACACTGGAGACACTTACGAATGTAGTACACTGGCGCTTTTTACTTTGACAACATCAGAGCTGAGGATGTGAAATTAATTTCTTGAAGCAGATGTACAATTCACTTTTTCTTTCCGAGGTTACAA
>LKMJ01006422.1_pt1 | contig 11088 bp, 10 predicted proteins | sample 643391 | NCBI WGS metagenome assembly LKMJ01 (sample SAMN04112250, study PRJNA286221) | soda lake metagenome | biome: soda lake; feature: Kulunda Steppe; material: water; isolation source: sample PL-Br10 brine of Picturesque Lake | place: Russia: Kulunda steppe | collected 2010-07
GAATCCCCGGATTTGCGCAGCTCGTCCATAAAGGCTTCCAGCTCGCCCACTCGATCCGGGTCGGCACAGAAGAAGGGATTCTCATGCACGGCGGACCAGTCGTTAATGCCCAGCTCAATGGGGCCGAGCTGGGTCATGCAGCCACGGATGCGGATGCCCTTCTGCTGCAGAAAGGCCTTGGCAACCGCGCCGGCGGCGACCCGCATGGCGGTCTCGCGGGCGGAAGAGCGACCGCCGCCGCGATAATCACGGATGCCGTACTTGTGCCAGTAGCTGTAGTCGGCGTGGGCCGGGCGGAACTGATCCTTGATCTTGGAATAGTCCTTGGAGCGCTGATCGGTGTTCTCGATGATCATGCCAATGGGCGCACCGGTGGTTACACCCTCGAAGACGCCGGAGAGAATCCGCACCTCATCCGCCTCTTTGCGCTGGGTGGTATGGCGGGAGGTTCCGGGCTTGCGCCAGTCCAGTTCCTGCTGGATGAAGGCCTCATCAATGGGCACACCGGGTGGGCACCCATCCACCACACAGCCCAGGCCCGGGCCGTGACTTTCACCGAAGGTCGTGACGCTGAAAAGGGTTCCGAAGGTGTTACCAGACATAGCTTACGCCGCTCAGTTCAGTGAAAGTCCACAGTGTCCAGGTCCGACGCCTCCAGCAGGAAAACGCCGTGGCCGCCGTGTTCGAAAGCGATCCAGGTGAAAGGCAGGGTCGGGAACGCCGCTTCCAGCGCGGGCTGGCTGTTGCCCACTTCCGCCACCAGAAGTCCGTGTTCGCTCAGGTGATGACGCGCCTCACCCAGAATGCGGGTAATCACGTCCAGCCCCTGCCGCCCGGCTTCCAGGCCCAGTGCCGGTTCATGGCGATATTCCTCGGGAATTCCGGCCATGTCCGCGGCATCTACGTAAGGGGGATTGGTCAGGATCAGATCGTACTCGCCTTCGAGCCGGTCAAAGACATCGGACTCAATAACCCGAACCCGATCCTGCAGGCCGTAACGCTCAATGTTTTTATGGGCCACTTCCAGGGCATCAGTCGAGACGTCCGACAGATCCACAGTCGCCTCCGGAAACTGGTGGGCCGCAGCGATCCCGATGCAGCCGCAGCCGGTACACAGATCAAGTATGCGCGTTACCGGTCGATTATTGATCCATGGCTCACCTTCGTCATCGAGAAATTCCGCCATGGGCGAGCGGGGGATCAGCACCCGTTCATCCACGTAGAACGGCAGCCCCATGAACCAGGCCTCCCCGGTAAGGTAGGCGACCGGCACACGCTCCTTCACGCGCCGCTCAATGCGCCAGAGCACCAGTTCACGTTCTTTCTGGGTAAGGCGGGCATCCACGAAATGGACGTTGTCCGTCATGGGCAGCCATAGGGTCTGCATGACCAGCTGTACCGCCTCATCCCAGTGATTGTCGGTACCGTGGCCGCAGTACACATCCGCCTCCGAAAACCGGGACACGGCATAGCGCAGCCAGTCACGGACGGTTTTCAGATTCTGCAGCGTATCCTGCCGGGTTTGCGGGTCCAGGCCGTCCATCATCATCCTTCAACTCATGGGCATGTCTGAAAACCGCCCATTATAAGCGCTCTGGCGCCAAAACCCCATGCCCTATTCGGTGGCCTGGTGTTCGGCCAGGGCGTCTTCGGCCAGCATCCGCCCAAGCTGGATGATCTCCGGCGCCTTGTGATAGTCAAAGGTCTTACAGACATGCTTGGGGAAGTTGATCAGCAGATCCGGCGGGTAGCCGGCGATCTTGTAGCGCGTGAGCGAGTACTGCATGGTCTCCACCGCCAGGTTCATGACGTCAAACTTGCCCAGCCCCAGTTCCTGCAGGCTGACCGGATGGGCCCCGCCATCGGGCTCACCCTGCTCGGCGGCCCGCATGGCTTCCCGGGCCTGGGCACGCACCAGCGCCTCTTCCTCGCTGCTGGCACTGTGGTTGGCACCACCTTTGGCGTCGCCATCACCACTACTGTCCCAGTCAAACCAGCGCGCCGCGCCCTGTTTGAGTTTCTCCAGCCATTCCTCCGGGTTGGTATCGGTTTTTTCAGCAGCCTCCGTCGCCTGTTCGGCCCGGTCACTCCCCTGCCAGTTCTCTTTCCGGTTTGGCGACCGACCCCGGCGGGACGATCTGGCCTCGTCCCCCTTTTTCTTCGGATCGAGGCTTTCCTCATCGCCCCACTGATCCAGTGGCGGCAGATGCTGGTATCGGCGGTCAAAACCGGCCAGATTCACAGCAACGATCAGATCGGCATGGGCCGCCACGGCCGGGATGATGGGAAGGGGATTGAGCAGACCGCCATCCACCAGAACCCGCCCGTTCATCATGACCGGGGTCAGAACACTGGGAATGGCCGCGGAGGCCCGGATGGCGTGGTGGAGCGTGCCTTCCTGGAACCAGATCTCCTTATGGGCCAGAAGGTCCGTGGCCACGGCCGTATAGGGGATCGGCAGATCCTCAATGCGGGTATCCCCAAGCATTTCCTGGATGACGCCGAAGACCTTTTCGCCGCGGATGGCACCGGGCGAGCCGAAAGAGAAATCCAGAAGCTTCAGAAGATCGAACTGGCCCAGTCCCGTCACCCAGTCCTTGTATTCCTGCATCTTGCCGGTGGCGTAAAGACCACCAATGAGCGCCCCCATGCTGGCGCCCGAGATCGCGCTGATCTCATAGCCCTGCTCCTGCAGCACCTCGATAACGCCCATGTGGGCATAACCCCGGGCGCCGCCACTGCCAAGCACCAGCGCTACCGTTTTGCCCTCGCCCGGCCTTTCCCTGCCTTTTGCTTTTTCAGTCATTGTCCTCTTCTTCCTGAACCAGCATCACCTCAATACGCCGGCCAATGCGACCGGCCTCTGAGGTCTGCACCAGTGGACCCACCACTTTGGACTTCATTCTGTCACTGCTGATCCCGCGATCACTGAGCACCCCCTTGAGGATCGACACCGCCGATTCCGTCTGCGACATCACCTCATCCAGAGAACCTTTCTCAAGATGAGAGAATCCAATCAGATAGAGTGTGCCGCCCTCGTGATCACTGGCCAGATCGGTCACCCGGCGATAGTCCTCGGAGCCGGCACGCATGGACGGGGAATCCGGGTCTTCCCAGCGGATTATGACCGGGCCGAAGACACGGCGCTCATCCAGATCGACGCCGGACAGGCGCTCACCCTCGGGCAGACGGAATGCCTGTTCGTAAGCGTACACCTGACGGTTTCCGCGCTGGACCAGGTAGAGGGTGTTGAGCTGGATCCGGTTCTGGGTATCGAGCCAGGCCGACACAATGTAGGCCTGCTGATCGTCACGCCCGTACAGCCGGGACTCACCGAATACCCGGTTGGCCCAGACGTTACTGCTGCCGCAGCTGCGTCCATCACAGCTGAACAGTATGGTGGCTTCCCGCTCATTGAGCATGGCCCGGTAGTGGGTTTCCAGCTCACTCACCGTATAGTTGCGGCCAACCCCGATGTTTCGGCGGATGCCGGAAAGATCCCGACGGATCTCATCACTGGCACGCAGCTCGCCGCCGACCTCCCGAACAGTTGAGGTGAACACACGCACATCCTCATTTTCCACTTCCGTGGAGCGCTCAATGGTGCCCTGCGGGAACGGCGGCAGACCAATTTCAGTCTCACTCGCCTGAACGGGTGTGAATACAAAAAGCAGTGCAATCAGACTGAAAGGCTTCAGTGGCATCATGGTCAGGTTGTTTCCTCAGTCGGGACGATTCGGCTCAAGCCATTCGAGACAGGCTGACGCAAGCTGGCTGCAATCGCCGTCCAGATGGCAATGGTGTCCGCCTTCAAATTCAAGCAGGGTTTCCCGGGACATCAGGCCCAGACGTCTGCCCGTCATGTCCTGGGCGTAGGCCAGCAGCCCCTGACTGGCCCGCACCACCAAAGCACGGCACTCAATGGCTTTCAGGCAGGCCTGCACTTCAGCCTCTTCAAGCTTATGCATGGAAGGATAACGGAGTCTTGGATCCGTACGCCACTGCCAGGGCGGCCCCTGATCGTGCAGATTTCGCGGGACAATGTGCGCGGCCGCCTCGCGGGTCAGCGGAATCCGCCCGCCCATGCGCGCCTGAACGGCTTCATCCAGTGAGGCATAGCTTGGCGGCTCCCCCCGGCTGCCGTTGACCATCCGCTCAAGCGCCTTGCCAAGCTGGCCCGGAAATGCTTCCGGTTCGCCGACCATGGGCCCGAGGCTGTCGATCATGATCAGCTGATCCACCCACCCCGGCCTGGAAGCAGCCAGAAGACTGGCCACAATTCCGCCCAGGGAATGACCGACCAGGGTGACCGGTTGCGCCAGCTGGCCTTCCACCAGAAGCGCCAGATCGCGGACGTAATCCAGCAGCTCATAGCTTTCGCCGGCGGGGCGATGGGCCGAATGACCGTGGCCGGGCAGGTCCAGCGCCAAGACATGGAACCGTTCGGAAAGCAGGGGCGCGATGGCATTGAAGCTGGCTGCGTTGTCCAGCCAGCCGTGAATCGCAACAAGGGGTGGCGCTTCGGGATCGCCCCAGCTCAGGGCCGCAATCCGCCCCGAGGCCAGGTCGAAAGTCGATTCGGTGGCACCCGCCGGTGCCGCTGCGCGATCACCCATGCATCACATGGTGTGGGTGGGGCGATCGGAATTGAGCGAGCCGGCCAGATAGGCTTCGATCTTGGTCTTGGCCGTTTCGTCGTCGCCATTGAACTGAACGCCAACACCCGCTGCGCGGTTGCCCTGCGCGCCCCTGGGTGTCACCCAGGCGACCTTTCCAGCTACCGGAATCTTTTCCGGCTCGTCCATCAGATTCAGCAGCAGGAATACCTCATCCCCCATCTTGTAGTTCTTCTGGGTTGGAATGAACAGTCCGCCGTTACGGATGAACGGCATGTAGGCGGCATAGAGTACCGCCTTGTCCTTGATCGTCAGCGTCATGATGCCGCTGCGTGCACCGATTCCCGGGCCCATAAGCTCTCTTGTCCTGTCGGTTCTTTCAATGCCACCAGTCTAGCGTTTCAGGCACGCTTTGCCAGCCCTCGACCGCTGCGCATCAGGGCCTGCCACTGATCCAGCAGCACCGTCAGCTCCATCTCAGGATTGACGTTGTACTCCAGCCCCCGCCGTGCCTGCAGTGTGGCCTCATAGAGACGATGCAGATAGACCGGATGGTGACGGCCAGCGAGATAGCCCAGCATGGGCGCAGCCTCAGAATCCTGCACATGCTCAGGCGAAGCACCAGCGCGGGCCAGATCCCGGGCCCACTCCAGCAGCAGATCCAATGCCTGCTCAATGGGCATGGACAGGAAAGGACGCACCGCCTCACCCGGGAGTATTTCCGATTTCAGATAGCGCTGGAGCGCTGACAGGCACTCCCGGCGTTTTTCAAGCAGCCCCTCATCAAGCAGCCGTTTCGCCTCCATCGGTGCCTGGGCCGCCCAGAGCAGCGCCAACTGATGCGTTTCCTGATCGGTATCCGGGGCATGCTCTGCCAGCCACTGCAGCGCCATATCCGGTTCCGGGGCTTCCAGGCGCAGATTCTGACAACGCGAACGGATCGTCGGCAGCACGGACTGACCGGAACGATGCAGCAGGATCAGAAACGTGTCCGCCGGAGGCTCTTCGAGCGTTTTCAGCAACGCATTGGCGGAGCTGGCATTGAGCCGGTCTGCTGTGGCCACGATCATGACCTTGCGACGCGCAACCTGGGGGCTTTCCATGGCCAGGCCGGAAAGCGCCCGGATCTGGTGGATACGGATGACGCGGGATTTATCCGTCGGCGCGACCCAGCGGGCATCCGGGTGCCCCTCACCCCGGATGAGCAGGCACTGTTTGCACTGGCCGCAGGCCTGACCGCCCTCTTCCAGCGACTGGGGCGCGCCACACAGAATGCGCGCCGCCAGGGCCGCGGCAAAGGCGGTTTTGCCCACCCCGGCCGGACCGGAAAGCATAAGCGCATGAGGCAGCTGCCCGGCGCTCAGGCGCTCGACCTGCTGACGGAAGACGGCCTTCTGCCAGGGCAGCGGTGCGGACTCATCGCTTTGCAGCGGCTGTGTGTCGGGATCGGCCACGACGCGTGTTCCTCCTGATGTGGGTCAGCAACTGGCGCAGCGTTCTGAGCTGCTCCGGCGTGGTACGGTCAGCCGGGCCGTAGAACACCTCACTCAGGCCGCCGCCGAATTCGCGGATGGATTCCGCAAGCTCCGGCGCATGGGCCTCAGCAGCAGCGGTCTGCACGGACAGCGGATCGCCCCGCCCGGCCGGTACGCCCTGTTTCTCCAGCCAGCGGCACCACTGATCATACAGGCGATGCCAGGGATCGCGGAAGCGCCGCCGGTGCTGCTGCACCATGGCGTAGATCACAGCCAGCCCAATGATGGCCGCCACCAGCCCGGCCGTGATCAGGCCCAGCTCGCGCATGCCGATCTCACCGGGGAAGCGGTCAAAGAGTGACATCTGGGTCTGGCCCTCATAGCCGACCACCCAGCGCTGCCAGTAGAAATTGATGGCATCGGCCTGCAGGCGCAGCCAGTTGACCCAGGCAATATCACGATAACGGTCCGGTGAGGTCAGATTCCCCTCAAGGAAGCTGCCCTCCTCACGCATGGCTTCCTCCAGACCGTATTCGATACGGTCCGGGGCGATCTGCGCGGTGGGATCCAGCCGGAACCAGCCATACTCAGGAAGCCAGGCCTCGACCCAGGCATGGGCATCGTACTGGCGGATGATCAGGTACTGCTCATTGGCACTTTCCTCGCCACCCAGATAGCCCGTCATGATCCTGGCCGGAATACCGGCGGCGCGCAGCTTGAAGGCGAGCGCGCTGGCGTAGTGCTCACAGAAGCCGCGCTGGGTCTCGTAGAGCAGTTCATCCACCGGATCCTCCCCAAGCGTGGGCGGACGCAGGGTGTAGTGGAAGGGTTCTTCATTGAATCGCCCCATAAAGCGCTGGATCAGTGCCTGATCATCCGGCTCGGCCAGGCGTTGCTGGGCCACCCAGGCGCGGGTTTTCTCATTGCCGGACTCCGGCAGGCGTGTGTAGTACTGCTGACCGGCCTCGGAAAGCTCACGCTGGCCCAGGGCGCGCTCCGTACCTTCCCGCTGACTGAGCCGGTAACGCCGGGTGGTGTCCACGGACCGTTCGAACCGCACCAGCCCGCGTTCATCCATGCGCACACCCGGCGAGGCCGGATCGCTGTTCTGCAGGGCAAAGCCCCAGCGCTCGTAGTGGGGCTCCATGAGGATTTCGTATTGCTGCTCACCCAGCTCATCCGCCGGTGCGGATTCGGCGACCCGGGTTGGCCCTTCCCGGTCTTCGGAATGGGCGCGCCGCCAGGTGCGGCCATCAAAACGGTCCAGGCTCATGGTGCGCCAGTAGCGCTCACCCGGGCGCGGCATATCACCGCCGAAGCTGACCCGGAAGGCGCGCTCGGAGTTCTGGGCCAGATTGGAGATCTCGCCGGGCGTCATTTCCTCACTGAGGCCGGTCACGCCCTGCTCTGACACCAGGGGCACACTCCACAGCGGCGACATGCGTGGGAAAAAGATGAACAGAATGATGACGATCGGCAGCATCTTCGCGAAAAGCCAGGCGGAGCGGCGAAGGGCCTCACCGGAGAGCCCCCTTACCTGCCCGGCAATGGCCAGCTGCAGCCCGGTAAACAGCAGAAATAGACTGACCAGCAGCACCGCCACCCAGAGGATGGACTGGTGGAACAGGAGGGTGACGACCACCAGATAGCTGATGATGAAAAACAGAATGAACAGATCCCGCCGCTGACGGATCTCCAGCCACTTCAGCGCCACTGTCAGCACCAGAAAGGAGGCGGCCGTATCCACAGTGAACTGGCCCCGGTAAATGGCCCAGAAGCCAGCCGCTGTCACCAGGGTGACAGGAATCAGGTATCGGCGTGCCAGTGGCGCCCAACCCCTGCGGCGGATCATCCAGCCGGCGATTCCTCCGGCCAGGGCCACGAGGAAAAGCCAGATTGGCAGGCGGTCGAACTGGGCCAGCAGCACCAGCAGATAGCCCCCAAGCCAGAAATCCAGGGCCCGTCCGGAGACCAGAGTCCGGGAAGAAACACTCATGAAACCGCCTCCCCTGCCTCACCATGCAGCCCCAGGGCACGCAGGCTCGCCTCACGATGGGCCGCGCCATAATCCGGCTCCAGAACGCGCCCCGGCAGACGCAGCCCCCAGGGTTGCTGCTGCTGGTAATTGGTCTCCACCCGCCAGGCCAGATAACTCAGGCGCAGTTCGGTGTCCACGCCGGGGTACTGGTTCCAGTCCAGCCATTGCGGATCCCCGGTGGGCGTATCCCAGTCGGCAACCACCATGTCGCCGGAACGGGCAAAGAGCTTCCAGTTGACCCGCTTGAGTGAATCGCCGGTGCGATAGGGGCGCAGCAGCGTGTCCGTATCGCCCTGGGCCGTGCGGGTAATGGCCTGATCGCCCTCATCGGATTCACCACCGGCCGGCTGCGCTGGCGGCTCAACAGGCCGCGGTGTGGCCACACCGGTTCGCTGCGGTCGAACCCAGGTCCAGGCGCGGATCAGGCCGAAAGGAAAATCCGTTTCAATGCGGATGGCCGGACTGGTCACAGAGCCCCGCCGGCGGGTGTCCAGAGGGAGCGTAATGGGATCGCTGTGATGGCCTTCCACCACCGTCTCCAGAGGCGTCTGCTCAGGCAGCGCCAGACGCAGTGCCGGACGGGTGCTGTCATCACCGGCGGCCAGTCGCAGACGCACGGGGAGCGACTGACCGGCGACACAGTCGCCCAGGCTGAGCACGGTCACGTGCAGATTCTCCAGGTTGCGGTAGGTCTGGAAAATGGTGCCGTAGAACATGGTGCCCAGTATGAAGGTGAACAGATAGATGAGGCTGTTCTGGTAATTGATGCCCGTCAGCAGCGAAATCAGCAGAAGCCCGGTGAACAGCATGCCCTCGCGGGTCGGCAGCACAAAGATGTTGTGGCGCCCCAGACGGTACTCATCAGCCCGCGGAATGCGACGATTGACCCAGCGCTGCCAGAGGCCGCGAAACGGTTTACCGATCATGTCCCACTTTCACTCTTGTTAACGAAAACACATCGCAACCACGGCAATCCGCTATTGAAAAACACTGTCAAGCGTCAAATACTGTAGACTAAAGACTGAATCATTCCATGCTGTAGCGGTTTCCCTGAGCGATTCGCAACACCGAGGCATACGACCATGCGTAGCAGAACGGTTTCCCAACTGATCACCACCAGCCTTGCGCTGGGCCTGAGCGTCAGCGCTCATGCGGGTGGCGGTGTGCAGACCCTGTCTTCCGACGAGCTGGTGGACACCTTCATCAAGGACTCCGCCATTGTGGTCTCCCCCAGCGGCGAACGCCAGGCACGCACCCTTGAGGAATCGCGACAGCGGGCCATCCGCGCCCTGGTCATGCCCGGTGAGCCCATTGTGACGGAAGCGGAAGAAGAACAGATGGCGTGGGAGCAGCGCAACCAGCGGCTGGACAGTCTGGCGGATGCCCAGCAGGTGGCGCGGGATGAGTTCATCCGTCGCTCAGCGGTAACAGCAGGCGATCAGGTAGCGGCAATCCAGCCCACCATCGACACCCGACTGCCTCTGGAGCCCATCCCGGGCTATGGCATGCCTGAGATTCCGGAAGCACCCTTTACCAAGATGGCCAATGACCAGCTTGGCATTGCCTTCGACGGGGAAACCCTGGACTTCACCATCGGCAACATGCCGGGCATCGACAACATTGAAGTGCCCCACGCCATTGATGAAGGGCCGGTGCAGCTCCAGCCGCGTGCTGGCGGCGGGTTTGATCTGTCGATTGCGGTGCCGGACTGACGACTTCGCCTGTTCCAGCGATTCAGCACAGGTCAGAGGCTCGACTGTCTTAAAAGGCAGTCCTGCTCAGCGCTCTGTGATGAGCGCATCCACCTCGATGACGAGCCCGGAAATCACAATCGTCTGCCCTTCCAGCCCGACACCGCCCTGAGGAAAGGTCACATCGGAAACACGCACTTCGTCAATGCGCGTGCTGTGCGTGGTCCGCAGCCCGTCCGGTGCATCACCCGGCTGGGCTTCGATACTGGCGGCGATATTGCGCTCGCCCGGGAGAATCCGGAAACTCGCTCCGCCGTCAGTCACCCCAGGCGAGGCCACATTACGCTCAATGGTGATGGGCACCGGCTGCGCCGGGGACACAAGAGTCACCGCGTCAGCTTCGACGGGTAAATCACGGGGGCGGACGAACAGCTCCCGCTCCGCAAGCACCACGCCCATGGAGATAGCGGACTCTTCGCCTGCTGTACGACGAATGGGGGGCGGGGTCGCATCAGCGTCCAGGTCCGGCAGCACCTCCCCTGCAGCCGGCGCCCCCAGGATGTTCAGCACATCCCCGGCAAACACATTGACACCGCCCATTTCGTTTTCAGCCAGCATCTCAACGCCCTGGGCATGTGCACCCGAAGACACGGCGAGCACCAAAACCCACCAGTAACGAAAGCCTTTTCCCAGGTTCATATCATGCTCCTATCCATTGCAGCCCCTATTGACTCCTGCCCCAAGTGTATCGCTTTATGAAAAAATGTTAAACAAAGTGTAATTGCGATATTCCCTGAACGGGAAGACAGCACTCGCCTTTTGATGCGGGGCTTAAGGGGCAGTCAGACAATAAAAAAGCCACCCCGAGGGGTGGCTCTTTTCAGTCAAAGCACAAGGCTTTGATCAGTCACGACCATAGATGGCCATGGTTGTATCGGTTACGTGCAGGTTGCTGATTGCAACAGAACCGACGCTTTCACCACCGACGTTGATGGTCGGCATCCACATGTCAGCCTGGAAGTTGTCCAGCTCGATGCGGAGCACGTCATCACGATCGCCGGAAATGGAATCCCCTGCACCGATGCTCAGATTGGCGATAGCCGGGTTGCCGGCAGTGGCGCCAGTACCGATGTTGGTTGCATCCTGAAGGGTAGCAAGAGAACCTTCACCGCCCATGCGGAAGCCCTCGAGTTCGACAGCAGCAACATCAAAGTCGATGTCCATGTAGTCGATGGCGAAAGCCACATCGATGTCCAGTGAACCGGAGC
>LKMJ01006424.1_pt1 | contig 11087 bp, 6 predicted proteins | sample 643391 | NCBI WGS metagenome assembly LKMJ01 (sample SAMN04112250, study PRJNA286221) | soda lake metagenome | biome: soda lake; feature: Kulunda Steppe; material: water; isolation source: sample PL-Br10 brine of Picturesque Lake | place: Russia: Kulunda steppe | collected 2010-07
ATATAGTCGGAGAACATTGATTTTAGGTTGCTCTGACTCATTTTTCCCCCTCCCAGTAAAAGCAAGTCATTTTCGTTCTATTCCTCGTGTATTCTCCATTAGAAACCAAGGTTTAAATTAGTACTCCAGTTGAAGCGAGGGTATATACCACCCCCACCCCCTGATTTCCTGTGGAAAAGAAATTCTAACTACACTTACCAGATATAACAGTGTTATATTAGTATATCATTGTTATAACAGAAAAGTCGGTCCGGAAGAAAAATTATTCCATACGAAATCAAGGGGTCGGTCTAGAAATGAAGATAGAGCTCAAGAACAACAGAAATAACAAGCACAGACATCCTTTATAAGTAGTAATATCTGAGTCAGAAAAAACGTTTTTAGAAACTGAAGATTGTGAAAAAAACTTTTTGACAGCTAAAAGCTTACCAAAACTACTTAATATTAAATTGATTGGTTTTAAGATTGTTTTAGAACTGTTATATTACGGAATCTTGCTCCAACACCCCCTGATTTCATGTGGAGATTAGGTTTTCAGACAACAAAAGTTACCGAAAACAAGTAACACTACACCAGTTTAAAACAGTATACTAAACAGAAATATAGCAGTGAGTAACAACCACGGTCACTCAGGAAACAAATACTCTCCAAAAAACTGGGAAAAAACCCTGGCCAACTTATTCGCCTCAATAGTAATGGGTATTGGAACATTACTACACTCATTACTCAAATCAGTCTTCCGACTTCTCGAATCTATGACTTAGTTCATACCACTCATAGATCTTAACCACTTCTGAATCAAGCTTCTCCATATAACTCTCAAACTCTTCCAACATAACTTCTTCATTAGCTTGGTAAACTTGTCCGTTCCGAAATACCTGTCTGAAAAATCCGTCCGACCTTTCAACATATCTCACTACTTCGCCATCTTCTTCTGTAACAGAAGCTGAGAACTCTGGAGTCTGAAGATACTTCTCTACATATTCTGGAGACATGACTACCTCTACAGATCCTTCAGGAGAACTAAACTTCAGAGAAACCTTGTCGGAACCAGATTCATGTTCAAAACTTTGAGTATCTGAAACCATCTTTCTAAACAAAACTAGTCCGTCAGAACGGTCAACATAGTTCTCAGGTTTAACCGCTACTCCAACACTACTGTTCCCTATGTTTAGGACTGATAAGCCTTCGTTCAAACCGGTCAAACTCCAAGAAACAGTTTTAGAGTTATTACCTTCAATACTTACTTTCTTACTTTTGTTCTCTAAGAAACCTGGCTGAGTACGGTTATCTGTTTCAAGAACTAGTTTTTCACTGGTTTCAAAACTGTTAGGATTGTCTAGATAGGCTGTTACTTTACCTCTACCACCTTTAACCATATCCTCTGATACCAAAGTTTTATTGAGAGGTCTACTTATCTGAAACATTTCTTCACCGTAACCCACTATGCTCCCGTTTAAAACGTATAGTTCTACTTCTGAAACACCTTTAGGAAGTCTATCTAACTCAAAACTATTTTCTCCTTCTGAAATACTTGCTTCTTTAACATATTTCTCTCCACCAACCCGGTATATTATCTCTGAATCAAAAGAGCTGTTTGAGTAAAGTCTTGCTGTAAGATTTTGGTTCTCTTCTTTAAGATTTACTGCAACTTCTGGCTTGTAATCGATTTCTACAACAGACTTCTCTAAGACCTCCACATAGTCATCCTGTTTAATTATTCCTGACTGAACAAAACTGAATCTATCTCCGTAACTACTGTTGTATCTTCTGTCAGGAAAACTCGAGTAATCTATAGATTCGTTTTTATGTAGTTGGCTATGTGTTAAAAGCTCTAGTTCAGAGACTTCAACATTTTCTTTACTCTGGTAGACTGATTTTTCTCTAACTTCTTCAGGCTCGACAGGTAAAGAGTAACTAAAACTGTATAACGGTGTTATAGGTTTTCCGGGTTCCAGAAGATAGTCATCTGCATCATAAACCAAGCTCTTGTTATCCTCGGTCTCTACAACCTCTATCTCAGGAGACTTCTCCGCTCTCAAAGTACAAAGACGTTCAGAACACTCCTGCTCAAAACCGTAGGTATTGTTGCCGAAGCTTTGCTTAGCAGTTTCAGGATTACCTTGTAACCTGAGAGAGTTAGACATCTTCTCCCGGACACCAGATCTATGAGCCGAAGTAGGACTGTAAACCAGTCCACCACTTCTCAGAGAGTTAACACCTTCTTTCATAGACTGTCCAAGAGTCTCTCCATGACTCAGAAAGTTATAATCAATAACTGAAGAGTACTCCGCATAGTTAACAGAGGAGAAACCGAGATGTGCGGTAGCACCTTGCCGGATAAAACTTTGTTTCAGCTCCGCATCTTTCCCTCCTGCGTTGTCCGAGTTATCCCATACAACACCGTTAACTTCTGGAATATCTTCAGGTTCCAACCTGTTTTCTCCTGTGTACCTGTCATCGATAATACCTGACTCGTTGTTAGGAAGTATCCAAGACTTTTCATCACCAACACCACGGTAGTAAACAAAATCAGCATCCATTTCCTCTATAAAACCGGTTTTAGTAAGTTCTGAATGCCTTTCAGGCCATATGAAGACGTAAACTGCTTGTACAGCAGACTTCTGAACAACACCGCTTAAAGAGTCATCTTCAGGAACCTGAAGATCATCTACACGGTCCAGACTTCTATCAAAGTCAAAGCTGTAGTTACTCCAGTCATACTCATAATACATCTCTAAAATCTGTTGAGCATAGTTCAAGACCTCTATAGCGATCAAAACATTTCTTATACTGCTTGCTGCGTTATCTGAAATAAAATCTGCTAGAATATCTTCAACTTCCTGTGTTTCAGACAAGAAACCGGAGATCTCAACAGGAGTAAGATCCAGTAGAAAGCTTACAGGATCAGCACGGTGCTCAACCAAGAACTCTGTATCTGTTTCGCTGCTTAAAACTTTCTCAACCTGTGATCCATGACGCATACCTCCTCCAGCAGTTGACAAGATTACAGGCCAGTTACTGTGAAGATAACTCGAGCCTACCGTTGTACTGTTCCATTCACTGTTCTGTGTTGAACGGTAGAACAGTTCACTGGCTTTAGAAACGTTTTCGGGATAACGTCCTACACCGGCGTTCAAGTATTCATCTTCTTCTAGATCCCCATAGTTAAGATCTGTACGGTAGTACTCCCCATCACTGTCTTCGAAGAAGCCGTCGACAGGGTTTTCATAGGTTTTCTGAGGACCGTTAAGAATCGAGATATAACGGCCTTCAAACAAGGTGTTCTGGTTTTCGCCAATAAGCTCGAAGTTTTCTTGGATCTTCTCCTCAAGCAATATAACACTGTTATAACTGTTCTGTTTTCTAGAACCCTCTTCCGAATAACTATAAGCTCCGTCGAAATGAACCGGTAAAGAATTCTGTTCGACAGCCATATAACCTGCTAAAATACCTTTCTCAGACTCCAGATCAGCTACAACAAGATGGTTAGGCTCAAAACGATTAATAAACTCTTTTTTAATCTCCTCTTTACTTTTACCTGAAAAATCTTTATCAGCACCACTTTCATCAAAAACAATAGTTGCATTATCCTTAGATGCAAAAGCAGAAACATAAGGAAGCTTAGAAACATCATCAACATAATAACCAGACTTATCAATATCAAAAACAGTATTAACACTGTTTATAGACTCGATATCAAGTCTCTCCAGACCTGCATCCCTAACCACATCATCTATAACACCGGAATCTTCAGTAACAAAGACAGGCTGATCCAAAGCCATAGAAACAAACAACTCTTCTGAATCACCTACAAAAGCCGTTTCGTTTAAATCATAATCTACCGACTGATGTTTCTCTTCAGAGTCTACCTCCAGAACCTTTATCTGGTCGTCATCCGAAACAGCAATCTCCTTATCACCGTTACCTGTAAAATCAGTAAAACGAGTATAACGACCTAAATCATCAAACTCAACCGAACCCTTTTTCTCACCGTCCAAACCGAAAAACGACAGATTGTTGTCCTGATATCCTACAAAAAGATCTTCTCCTGGATAATGATCTAAACTCTCAACCTTTCTATCCACAGAAACTCTTTCAACAACAGAACCATCATCATAACTCCGGAAAACCAAAGAATCCTCTGTAGAATAAACAAAAGACTCAGACAAATCCAAAGGATCAATAAGACCATCAACATCCCTAGTCCACTTAGGATCACCGGTCTCAGCATCCTTCAAAGAAACACCATCACGCCAAAAAACAAGAACACCATAAGGATTATTTACACCTTTAACCTCGCTGGCCTTTTGATTTGTTCGCCAAACACTTTCTCCTGATAGAGAGAAGATTTCAAGTCGAGGGTCGCCCCATCGACTTTGACCGTCAACAATTATCTCTTTTTCTTTGTTTGAAGTGATATTCTCTGGACGTTTAGAGGTGTAACGTCCGTAATTACCGCCCTCCGAACTCCATTTTAGCGTACCGTTTTTATAATATACATCTATAAAATCGTCCGAACCTCCAGAAACTAATGTTTCGTCTTGAGAGTTGGTATAAAGTCCTAAACTATCGATCCAGTTACTAGTTTGAACCTCCATTTTTTTGTCGCCAGATCTCTCATAGAGTAAGAGACTGGTACCAGGATTCCTTGTCCCCATAAGAACAAAATCCTCATTCAGATCAACACGACTAGACATAGTATTGTGGCTTTTTTCCCATTCTTGATATGGAGATTTTTTCTGAGCGTAATGATCTGTTGTCAAAAATACGCTTTTCTCATCTATTTGAAACCCTTTTATTTCTTCTTGCGCAGTATAACTTTCTATCTGATTTGTTTCAAGGCTATAACTTATAGGTATTATAATTAAGATGCTAAGGATTGCAATTTCTTTTTTCATAAGTACTCTAAAAAAGACTGGTTTTAAAATATAATGTATGGATGTGGCGTTATACCATCCCTGGCTGAAGGAAAAGGGCGGCGCAGAAAAAGTAGTGTTGGAAACAGCCAAAAGATCAAAACACAATATAACCGTATATACGCTTTTCTACGACGAAAAGAAAACATTCAAACAGTTCAAAAAAATAGATATAGAAGTACTAGGATCTGGAAACAAACCGGGAGGAGTTATAGATAAAGGACTAAGATTTGGACTAGGCTCGGTTCTAAGAAAAATACCTGAGGAAAAACACGACAAAATCATAGTATCAGAAGCCGGACTAGGCTCACTAATAACACTAAGAAACAATAGCCTGCCAACAATCTGCTACTGCCACACGCCACTAAGAGCAGCACTACCAGAGTTCAAACAGACATACAAAAAAGAGATCAACCCTCTAATAAAGCCTTTCTACATAACAGGTCTAAAACTATACAGCATCCTAGAAAAACAGGCTTGGAAACATTTCGACCACATCTTCTCAAACAGCAAACTAACCAAAGAAAGAATACTAGAAAAAAAGCTTACGGAAGAAGAAAAAATCTCTGTTCTAAATCCGGGAGCGGATATAGAAAACAACCAGAACAAAAAATACGGTAACTACTTCCTATACCCATCAAGATTCAGAAGATACAAAAGACAGGACCTAGCAGTAAAAGCTTTCCAAAAAGCAGATCCTGAAAACTTCAAACTAATACTTGCCGGTTCGGCACAAGAAAAAGAGTTTATAGAAGAACTAAAACAGATGAAAACAGAAAATGTACAGATAGAAACAGATGTGTCCGACAAAAGATGGAAACAACTATATGAAAACAGCTACGCAGTACTGTTCTGTGCCGAAAAAGAAGACTGGGGCATAATACCTGTAGAAGCAGCGTCATACTCAAAACCAGTAATATCGGTGAACGAAGGCGGCCCAAAAGAATCAGTGGTCGATGGAAAAACAGGTTACCTCGTTCAACCAAGTTCAGAAGCGTTTGCAGAACGAATAACCTATTTAGCAGAAAACAAAGACAAAGTAAAACAACTCGGTAAGAATGCTAAAAAAGAATCCAAAAAGTATAGCTGGAAAAAATTCAGTAAAAAAATAGATCAAAAGGTAAAAAATGTCAGAAAACAACGTAACTCTAATTAGCACCGTTTACAACGAAGAAAACACGGTTAGAGACCTTCTTGACTCTATAATTAACCAGGTCCAGACACCTGACGAAGTAATTATTGTTGACGGAGGATCAACAGATAACACTCAGAAAATAATACAGGAGTACGTAGACGAACACAAATGGATAACTCTAATCGTGGAAGAAGGCTGTAACATTGCAGAAGGACGGAATATGGCTGTAAAAAACGCTTCAAACGAATATATAGTCTCTACAGATGGAGGATGCATACTTGATGAAAACTGGTTCCAAGAAATATCGAAAAAATTTGAAGAAGCAGATTTTGTGGCAGGTATGTGGAAACCAAAGTCGGAAAACCTGTTCGAAAAAGTACAAGGAAGAGTTATAGCTAACACTGCAGAACCTGAAGAGTTCAAGAAAGGAAACAGAGGACCAAGCTCAAGAAGCGTAGGATTTTCTAAAAAAGCATGGGAAGACGTAGGAGGATATCCTGAAAATCTTTACACCGGTGAAGACTCAAAGTTCAACACCAAACTGCTTTCAAAAGGCTATGAAATGGCTGTAGCAGAGAATGCCTGGGTAGAATGGAGGATGCGTCCAACATGGAAATCTTATTTCAAACAGTTTTACAGATATGGAGAAGGCGATGCAAGAGGAGGCAACCTGTTCACACACCCCAACAAAAAGTTTGGAGTATCCAAAAACCTGTTGGTAACAAGTCTAATAGAGACTAGAATTCTTTCCCTTCTTGGACTAATAATAACACTGTTATACTTTCCGGTTTACACGCCTATATTTCTCGGAGTATTTTTAGCAACGATTTTAGCAGTATGGATATATGACTATGAACCGCTGAAGAAAACTCTTATTGAAAACGGCATCAAAGCACTTGCTCTCGGACTAATACTTTCACAGATGAAGGTCTCCGCATGGTACCTAGGATTCGCTAAAGAGTCCGTTAAAAAACCCTCGCTCATATGGAAACAGCTAGAAGAATGGAAAAGAAGATGAAAATCGCGCATATACTAACTCGTTTCGACCCGGAAAACAATCCTGGAGGAGTAGAAAGAGTAGTAGAAGAACTTGCGAAAAGACAAGCCAAAAACCATCAAGTAGAAATAATATGTAGAAACGAGCACAAAAATCCTGAAAAAGAGATTTACAAAGATCTAACTGTTAAAAGAGCCTCTGTTAAAGATATTCCTGCTTTTCATACGGTCTCATCTCTTTTCAGTATGCGAAAACTGATTAGAAATTCTGAAGCAGATATTTTCCATATTCACGACTGGTCTCCTTATATTAATTTTATCTTCGCAGGATCGCCTTCAAAGTCGGTGCTAACTCTTCACAACCTTGAAGAAGGGATAAAGAAACCACTTCAAAACTACTGCTCTAATAACGCAGACTATTCTGTCTCCGTTTCAAGATGGCTCCATGAAAACACAGACACTGATAACTTTATAGACAACGGTGTTGATACTCAAAAATTTAAGAAAGGTAATGAGGGAGATTATGCATTATTTATAGGAAATAATGGTGAGAGAAAAGGATTAAAACCTGTTTTAGAAGTCTTTGAACGTTTAGAATATGACTTAAAGATTGTAGGGTGTAAAGACAAATCTAAAAAAGGTATGGAGTTCCTAGGAAGGGTTTCAGAGAAAGAACTTCAGGACCTCTATCAGAACTGTGGGTATGTAGTTGTGCCTTCAAGGAGAGAAGGTTTTGGCCTAGTCTGGGCTGAGGCTCTTGCATGCGGTAAACCGGTTTTATGTACTGAGACAGGTATAGGACCGGAGATACCTGAAAAGTATAAAGTGATGATACCGAGAGAGTACAGTGTGGAAGAGTTAGAAGAAGCAGTAAAAGAGATTGAGGAGAAAGATTTCGAATCCGAAGAAATCAGAGAGTATGCTGCTAAAACCTTTAACTGGGAAAACGTTTCCAGCCAGTATATAGAGGTTTACAATAACTTATGAGTTCTAGATTAGAAGACGAATTGCCCGAAGAGTTCGAATATAACTCTACAAAAGAATATTACTATGTATCTGGAAGTGCTCAAGAAATATACTTTGATGGCTCCAAAGAATCAGTTGAACTGATTAAAAATCTCCTAAACTTAAGGCCAAACCTCAAGAAAAAAATATTTCTTAAACTCTTACCTTACTGGAAATACAATCCTATAAAAAAGACTGAAAAACTTCCGTACGCTCCATCTAATAACTTTCCGGGCAATATTATTGTTAAGGCGGGTAGAAGAGTTTCTTTTGACTTAGAGAACAGGATAATGGTAAGAATAAGTGTTGAGGATCCAAGTAGTGAAAAGAAGTTTCGACAGAAATTACTTGATCTTGATATAAATGTTCCGAGAATAATTGGCTTGGGAGATTCTTACATAGAGGAGGAACTACTGGAAACGAAAAGAATTTCTTCCTTATATGAGAATATACTTATTCTAGAAGAGGCCTATAGTCAGCTGATAAGGGTTTATGAAGCTTCTAATCCGGATAAAGACAGCAAGGGTTATTACAGGGCACAAATTCATGGTGATTTCAAACTCGCAAATATAGGTGTATCTAAAGGAGGACAAGTTTATCTCTTTGACTGGGAAGAGCGAGGCAAAGGGCCTATATACTATGATATTTTGACCTTCTTTTGGAGAGAATTCAAATGCGAAAATATGTTTTATCGTAATCTAATTAAAGAACTGATTTCTAATACAGCAGAAGTCTTAGATGTGCCTGAGGAAGAGATAGCTACAAATGTTTTATATGCTTTAGAGGAGTTAATGGGCGACAAAGATTCTAAGAAGGCTAATGAATTTTCTGGTAAGGTGAAGGCTCTTTATGACTGATTTTTTGGGCTTTAAACATAGTAAGAAGAGTTTGGAGGAAAAAATAGATGAAGCGAGAAGTCATGATTACTTTGATTTTATGAACGAGAGTAGGTCTTACTGTTTTCTTCCGGGTTCTTGGATGAGTTTTGCTTTTACAGATAGTAGTGAGGCTTATGAAGTGGTTCGTGAGAATCTAAGATTTGGAGGAAGCCTGAAAAAACGTTTAGCATCGATTATTCTTCCTTTAGTCCGTTACACTCCCTTTTCAGTAAAGCTCCCGTACGACTCATCCAATAATTTTCCTGGTGAGGTACTGATCGACTCTAGGAGACTAAAATCTTTCGACTTACAGAGTAAAAAAGTGCATAGTTTAGGCAGCCATAGTGAACAGTTCATAGATGTTAGAAAGAGTTTGAACGATCTTGATATTAATGCGCCGGAACTTCTTTACTCTGATTCAAAGCTGGTGGTGGAGGAGTATATCCCTACGAAACAGTTTGAAGTATTTGATGAAGACCGTGAAGAACCGGTTTTGGAGGCTTTCAAACAGCTTTTTATCTTCTACAGATACCAGGATATTGAACAGGTAGAGGTGTCGGATCTGCTTGATAAAGATATACTACTGGTTCAAAAAGCTCTTGACAGAACAGACAGATCCTACTTGGTGACAGGCATACACGGCGATTTCCATATAGGTCATATAGGGGTCACGGAAGATAAAACAGTTATATATGACTGGCAGGATGCAGGAGGAAAAGGATTCCTTATGGATGACTTCCATAACATGCTGGTTCAACAGTATAAATATACTGGCGATAAAAGCTACTTTAAACAGTTGAAAACCAGTGATCGGAGCCCGGAACTTGAGAAAATAACAGAGCTGTTTAAAGAAGAGTTCGAACTATCTGAGAAAGAAGTATTTGATTATTACTTGCTTTTCCTTGCTAGAAAGATTTCGGAAGGGAAGCAAGGTGTTTATAGAGAGCTTTTGCAGGATGCATTAAGTCAGTAATTATCGCCTTCCAACAGGTTTAAAATTTTTCTAATCTCTATAAGAGTTTTTTCTTTGCTGTCCGTCTTTATCTTGTAATAAGGAACGTTTAAATCTTTTAGATTGCGTTCTAACTGCTTCATACGTTCTTTCACAATTTCCTTATCGGTTCCGCTTCTTCTACTGCAGATTACTTCAGAATCGTTGTAAACGAGTATAACCGCGTCTGAACTATCTAGAATAGAGAAAAGTTTTTTTGTAACCTTATCCGGTTTTGACTGCTTAAATACATCTGACAAATAACGGTCTGTAATAATATAGGAAGGATTTCGAGCTTTGGCCTTCAGTAAACCCCATTTCATATCTAGGAGGAAAATAGTATTTCTCAGAGGTGTTTTTCTATTGTATTTGTTTTGAAGACTTCGGCTCTTCTTTTCTTCTTCACTATCTTTCTTTATTTTCTGACGTAATCTGACTAGAAACTTCAGCAGAAGGCTTTGTTGACGGTAAATACCAAGTTTTACTTCTTCAGCACTCTGGGATTCCAAAAGTTTCTTTGTTTCTTCTACAGATGTTGACTTCCCTGAGCCTTGTACACCTGTGAAAGAAACAGTTTTAGTTCTTAAGAAAGGTGTCTGGAGTTTTATTCGCTGGTGTTTCATCCATAGTTTCAGAAGCTGTTTCTTTTGAAGTAAGCTAGTTTCGCTAAAAATTATTTTCCATTTGAACCTGCAAGCTTGTCTGAAGTTCTTGTCTTTAATTTTTTGAAGTATTTTAGCGCCGTATTTTGGGGAGAACTCCTCCAATAGATCGAGGATGTCTTTTTCATAGCTTTCAATATTTTTACTGATTTCTTGTTGGTAGAAGTCTTTGAAACGGTATTTATCAAAGACGCAGTGAAGTATTAAGCCAGTGGTGTAGGCAGCCGGTGAAGGCCTGTAGTAGAAATTTTGCTTTTCTCTGTTTTCAAGCAGTTTTCCAGCTTCTACTAACCTCAAATTATTGTAGTTCATACAGCCTCTATGTATATGCAGCCGTATCTCTTGGTCTTTTCCGATAAAGTCGTATTTAGCATCATATGTTTCTTCAACCCATTTTAGATAGAAACCTGTCTCTTCCACAAGCTTTACTAGTTCAGAGTGGTCCTGTTCCGAAATCAGCAGATCTATCTCTAAACTACCTGAGTTATGGTTGTCGATATC
>LKMJ01006425.1_pt1 | contig 11084 bp, 11 predicted proteins | sample 643391 | NCBI WGS metagenome assembly LKMJ01 (sample SAMN04112250, study PRJNA286221) | soda lake metagenome | biome: soda lake; feature: Kulunda Steppe; material: water; isolation source: sample PL-Br10 brine of Picturesque Lake | place: Russia: Kulunda steppe | collected 2010-07
TAGCCCATATGCACCTGGTAGCCATATGCACCTGGTAGGCATATGCACCTGGTAGCCCATATGCACCTGGTAGCCATATGCACCTGGTAGGCATATGCACCTGGTAGCCATATGCACCTGGTAGCCCATATGCACCTGGTAGCCATATGCACCTGGTAGCCATATGCACCTGGTAGCCATATGCACCTGGTAGCCATATGCACCTGGTAGCCATATGCACCTGGTAGCCCATATGCACCTGGTAGCCATATGCACCTGGTAGCCATATGCACCTGGTAGCCCCTACAGTCCTCCCTCCCTACTCCACCTCCTGCCTGCGTGCAACAAGCAGCGCTGGTATCCCTGACCCCATCCAACTGATCGAGTACGTCTTGTGCTAGTTATTTGATCAAGTTTGTGCACTGGATGGAAGTGAAGTATGGTTGCTATAGCTCTTCAGCTTCTTTCCTTGTAAGTCCAGGCTACAGCAGCAGGGCAATGGTTTTAGTTGTAAATTGTCCCAGCCCCCCTGCAACATAAACATGCACACACGCTCGCAACACGCACACACAAAAGCGACACACATTTGCACACACAAATGCACACGTGCACGCTTGCACAATGCGTTTGAGTTTGGCTAAGGAACAGCGCCTCCCAAGACATCTGTCTCTCGTTGCCTGACTGTCCCCAACAGGGGCACAGCCTTGGACTTGACATGGCGGTCTGTTGCACCTCTGGAGGTCTCTCAAGGCCTTGCTTGTTGTTTGGTTTGGGTGCGACAAGCCTGGGACGCCGTCAAGGAGTGGGAGCCTCATTTCCTGCTGAATGCCATTGATTGTTGTACCAAGAAATATCCAGCAGCGACCCTTGCACAGGTGTTCCATGGTATTGGCCTTGGGTGTAAGCTGAGCAGGCCTTGGGCGTATGCTTAGGTATGGCATACTTTGCCCACAAGACCCAAGGTCAGGCGCTGCTTTTGTGGGACAAAGGTGTGCATTACTCATTCTACATAGAGGATGGGGTGCCTGATCAAAGGCATTGCTGCAAGGATCTGATGCACATCCAGGGTGCAAGCCTCTCTACAGAGCACAGTGCTGTGAGTCAACATGCTAAAGGCCGTGCACCCAGGACTTCTGACGTAGGAGGACAGGCCTCTTTCAATCCAATTTTCATGTCTGTGCATGGTGTAGACTGACATGCAGGTGCATGGGAGGTGGTGCAGCTGGACAGCAGGCAGCCAATCGTTGTTAAAACCTTGGCATGTGCGCGGCATGCAGGTGCTGAGGAGGTGGTGCTGCTGGATAGGGAGCCCTTGGCCTTGCAGTGCGGCCTGGCCTCTGCCGCGGCCACCCTGGGGGAGACGGGCGCGCAGGTGGAGGGCTTGAAGACAGGTGGCCCCCTCATAGACAGTGCAAGCAGCAGGGGCAGCGGCAGCAGCAGCAGCAGCAGTAGCAGCAGCAGCAGCAGCAGCAGCAGTGGGCACGTGAGTGGACTGGGCAGTGGCAGCAAGGCAGAGGCACACGCCAGCTGGGCCGGCTTGCCTCTGTCCTCCTTTTGGTTCCATGGGCCGGACCTCGATAGAGCCATTCCATGTGCGCAGCCTAAATTTGCGGCAAATGCACCAGTGTCTCTGCCAAATGACGTGGCGAAAGGGAGCGATACTGGACGCGTGAACTTGCCTGCCCATGCGTGGCGTGAGGAGCATAACGGGCGCGCGGAGACAGGGAGCAGCAGCAGCAGCAGCAGCAGCGGGGGTAAGACAGTGAGCAACGCGCAGAAGCCGCGGGTCTGGAGCTTCCCCCTGAATTGGAACGACCCCCAGCTGGTTGAGCAGTTGGCGCTCCGCTGCTGCAGCAACAGCGGCAGCAGCAGCAGCAGCCAGAGAGCTGGCAACCGTGCAGGGGGCAGTGGTGGCACGGGGCGCGCTGCCCCTGCTGCACCCTTTGACGTCGTGCTTGCTTGTGATGTGCTTTACGAGGCAGGGGCTGTGCAACCCATCGCCAAGATTATTCCCCAGTGAGTTGATGTGGGGCGCCTTTGTGCCTGTGTTGTACATGCGTGAGTGGGCACCCTGGGGAAGACATGTTGCACACAAGAGCAAGCGCGAAGAGAGAGCACGCACAGGTGCGCGGCCATTTGTTTGACAACCAGTCCGATGAGGAAGCTTGCAGAGCAGTACCTCTAGCGTAGGTCTCTACCATGGCAGATTGTTGCTTGTGGTTCCTCTTATTCAGCCCCTGCATGCAAGCGTACAGGGTTGTTCATCGCACGTTTGTTGGCGCGGCATGTACCAGTGCACCCAAAATCGACAAAGCAGGCGGCAACCACCACACGGCCCATGCAAAGCAACTGTCTGCAACATGCTATGATGGGGGCCACACATCCTTCTCTCTGCCCTGCTCGTGCAGACTTCTGCGGCAGCGAGAGTCATCGGTGGTGCTCCTGGCAGATCCGCCTAACAGGACAGTGGCCAACCGAGAGCGATTCATGCGCCTGGTGGCGGGTGATTCGAGTGAGGATGGGGAACGGAGTGTAGGAGGTAAGGGCTGGAGAAGCGCACATGAAAGGACGTGCTGCCATGCCCTTGCGCACATGCATTCCAGAGCACACACACACACACACACACACACACAAACACACACACCAAGCTCAAAACATGCCCCTGCGCCCGTCCTCACATGCAGCATCCAGTGGGCAACAGCTGGGGTTGCAATTAACAGTAAAAGAGCAGTGGATTACTGCATGTCACATCCATGAGTTAGATAATGAGATGGTGGGCGGTCTGTCCGCACAAGGCGCTGACCAGGTGCGGACGATTACACTTTGTTAGCCTGATGAAGCTTGAATCATGAATTTTTACAGGGTGAAGATGGCTCTTCTCTCTTGGACCTCCTAACCTTACCTGCTTGCCCATGGATAGCAGCAGAGAAAATATAATGAGGGACGTGTAGGGTGCTTTACATTCATCAACATGTCCAACATATGCATGCGCTTCCTGCCTTTTTGTCAAAAGTGTGTTCCTTCTCGCATTATGGTACACCCACAATGTCTAAGTACATTTTGTTTCATTGCCCAAAATGGCACGTCTGCCTTCTAAGAGACCTCCATGATCCATACTTCTGTTCTGCTGCAGGCGCCTGTCCAGCTGCATGTGATGAAATGCAAAGGCGAAGGGGATACAATTGGGCTGAAGTCCTGACCAGGCATGGTGGAACAAGGCAGCTTTGTATGGAGACAAAATCGAATATGACATGAAATTTCTGCTTACACCTTAACATTAATTGCTGATGATTTTGTCTTGTCATCAATGTATGGCACTCAGCCCGCAGTTTACCTGTTGTTCCAATGCATACTTTGTGAAATGACTCAGGCTTTAATTCTGACTTTGAAGGCACGGCAATTGCAGGTTATTTGCATGAAGACATGAAATAAGCACACTCAGGTAGAAGAAGATGAGGTACACAAGTCTGGTGTTATGGACTGGAAGGGCATGTATGGTGCAGTATTCCCTGAATCGCCAAGTCTTTCTTAAGCCTTCTCGTCAAGTGTAAGAACACTCATTCACACAGCCTTGATAACCTTCAACCTTACGAGATAGCCTGGGGTTCGGTTCTGGTGTTGACTCTCGGACATTATGGACTACCGGTATTTTTATTTTTATTTTTTGGCTGGCGAAGACCAGCAACAAACCAATCAGCCTAATGACCAGGCTGGCGGTTTACCCTTACTTGTAACTTGTAACTGGGGCTCGATTCTTTTGTAGACACTGAGAGATGATGTGGTGCTTTGGCCTTAGGTGCCCCCTTCTCCTTTGAAAGTCAGTTTGATGTGAGGGGTGTGTTCATGCCATAAGACAGGCAACCTCTTGCCGAATGACCTCCTCGCTATCTGCACCTTGATCTCCCTAAGCATGTTATGAGGAATGTGTGCGGATTTCGCTTGCGAGCACATGCTCTCGAGGTGGAATCCTCCATCTGGCGCGGTGGAAATGGCCACTGTGACAAGTGTTCCTGTGCTGCTGTTCAAAACGAGGTGCATGTTCTTTTTCACTGTCAAGACCGTCTTGACTTATTTGTGTGCTCTCTCAGAAGAAAGTACTCTTTCCTTTTTTTCCCTTTCTGCCAATCCCTGTCTATGGAGGCCCCTTTTCTTCCACATGCCCTGCCTAGTCAGACTGTCTTTGATTTTCTTTCTCAACAGCACAATAGACTCTGCCATTTCATTTCGGACATTATGCATTATGGACATTTTTTGGCTGGCAAAGACCAGCAACAAACCAATTAGCCTAACGACCTAGCTGGCGGTTGACCCCTTAACCTCTTACTTGTAACTTGCTGAATGAAAACCTCGGTTGCTGGTCTAATGGCAGGTGTGTACAGCTTTTGTAGAGGGTACCGACTCTTAAGTGGAGAATGCAGACAATCTGTATGACAACCCCGGGCTTTGCATGCTCAAACGGCAACAGCTGCAGGGAAGGAAACTGCATTATAAAAACAACTAGGATAAACATGTTTGTAAGCAAACTTTGCCATTCCATTTTAGACATCATTGATACTCTTTGGCTATCAATGACCAGCCACAAATCAATCTGCCTAACCACCAGGCTGTCGGCTAAACCCTAAATTGTAGGCACATCAACAATGAGCTTGTGAAAAATAAAACAGCAGAAAGTGGGAGGAGAAGTACATTTGTTGGAAGATGCAACTCAAAAATAAGCTATGACAAACGGAAGGAGGGCTCGGATTACGAAAGCAGGTAGGAGCATATGGCCAAACATGCATGTGCATAAGGCATGACTCCGGTGGCTGCGGGTAGTAGGAATGCAACTGTTGCTGGCCAGCTACAGGCCAATGCAAAAGACATAAAAACAGCAAACTTGGGCTGCTGACCATGGTGTTCTCGATGGGCAACACTGCCCTGGACTGAAATTGCTTGATTGGTCACTTTGCTGCAGATGCTGCTGCTGACGCTGGCTCTGATGCTGGGATGAAGGCTTAGCTCCCGGGGCGCAGCCTCGGTCATGCTTTGCTGTGCTTGCTGCAGCATTAGCTTCTCTTGCCACTCCTGGTAGCTCAGGAAGGGCTTTGCTGCGAGAGCGGAAAGCCGTCGTGCCACCTGTCCCTCGCACTGCTGCTCCTGGCCATGCCTCACGCGTGCTGCAGAGTTGGAGTGCTCACGAAGGTATTTGCCAGCAGCACTGTCAGCACTGCCGTCGACCACTGCACCTTCGTGTAGAGGCACAAGCCCTAGGTCACAGCAGGCTCCTGGGTGCACCCCTCCACTCTCATACGCGTGGGGTACTTGCACCCCTGCCACCTTCCTTGGTGCTTGCGTGCGCGGGCCGTGCTCGCCTGCAGGCCCCCAACACTTCAACGCATGCCTTCCACCCTGCAAGAATGCTTGGAGCGCCCACGATCCCCAATCAACGCATGCAGCCTCAGCCCCAGGGCTGAGGTGCAACGCCCCGCACCAGACCATCCGTAGCACAAGCCACACACCCACATTGCCACCTGCGTGGTAGATTGCATCATAAGACCCACACACGTGTTCCCCCTTCTTTAGCCATGCAGATCTGCTGCATGCAGTCATGCCCCCATGCCTCTGAGCTGCGCACAGGTGATGTACCTTGCAGAGCCGCCTGAGACCAGTGTGTCAGTGCAGGACCGGTGTAGCATGTCTAGCAGTGCACAAAGGACAGTCCAGCCGTGCCCAAAGGACAGCAGTACCCAAGGGCAATCCAGCAGTGCCCAGAGGACAGTCCAGTCCAGCAGCGCCCGAAGGACAGTCCAGCAGTGCCCAAAGGACATCAGTGCCCAAAGGACAGTTCAGCAGTGCCCAAAGGACAAGCAAGTGTGGAGCTGCCCTTGTGTTGAGACCAAAGGACTGGTGCCAGATTGTGGACGACATGATGCCTTTACACGTCTTGGAGAGGGCTGCTCTGGCCCCATCTTGCGCATAAGTGGTCTACACCAAGTTGCTGACCATCGTTTGCCTCCTTTGCAGAGCCCGTCACAGCACGTGCAATGCTACCAAGGGCAACTAACAGCTTAAAGATGCCGAGCTTGCTCACGGGCACAAAGTCAGGGAAAAGGGGCAACAGCGTGCATGCGTGAGGTCCAACCACCAAGCAAAGCCCTGGCTCTGCTAACCTGGCCACTCACCGGTGAGCAGCAGCAAGGGCACCGCCACCAAAGCGGGCACGAGGACGCCTTCCAGCAGGGCCACACCCACTGCTCTTGCCGCAGCCAGGTCGGCACCTTCGCTGCTGTAGTCCCCAATGCACAGTGCAGCAGCACATGGCACGCCCCTGCTGCTCATGCTGCACCAGCTGCGCGCTCGGTTTCCTGGCGCGTGCGCTAACGTGTGCGCTCGCGTGCTTGCCAGTACCACTGGAGTGGGAGCTGTGGAGTCAACTACACCTGCACCAGGCGCAGTGCCCTGTGCACCTCCCTCATGCGCTGCTACCCATTCTGGCAGCTGCCTGACGAGGGGGGGGTTAGTCCTTGCGGGAAGATGCAGCCATGGCCACCATGGTGCAGAGGGAGCTCCTTGGGCTGGGGTGCTCGCGCGCGCACGGCTGTTGAGGAGGGTGCGCACAGATAGCGCCAGCCAAAGGCACAGGAGCACCAGGCCCAGCAGCAGGCGGCCTGCATGCAGTCACATTGTGCACATGTGTGTGCGTCCACATGTGCACATGTGCGCGCAATCGCACATGTGCGCATCAAAATGCTTACATTGTCACTAACATGTAAACTTGTGCTCTGTGCATGCTTGGCTTGTTTGTAGAATGTTTCAAACAGAGGCCCAAAGTGGGCAAAGCTTGCTGCTCCTCTCTCAAAGTTTCAAAAGTGCAAGTGAGGCTTGAAATTAGCGCGAGCACGGAGTGAAAGGTTCGCGTTTGCAGGAACATGGTCTATGCTGTGCCTGATGACCTGTGTGGTCCCTGTGGGGGTTCACAAATTATTGCCGCAGAAGCGCGGGGGTGTATCCTTCATTGTGTGTAAGCGCTGAACGCTAGCAGAAAGCGCGGAATCCAGGACCTCACAAACAAATTGTGCAGCACAGCAGATCAGGTTTGCAGCCTTCCATGCAGATCATACCATCAGTAGCGGCTTATCATACATCATGCATGTTAGAGATTCGAGAGCTTCACTAGGTATTGTTGCACACAGCTCCAGTCAGCCATGTGTGAAGACAGCGCAATTGTGGCCACACAGCACAGTGTTCCCACCCACCTGCACCTCCCAGGAAGCACCAAGCCCGTCGCCATGCAGCATAAGGATTCCGCTTGATCCAGAATGGGATGCAGAATGAGTAGAAAGACTTTCCCATGTGCCCATGCTCAGGAGCTGTTCCAAAAATCCAGCCCAAAGTGGAGCCCGCCCACGCTGGTGCCTCGCGTGCAGCGCAGGCACGTGACAAGGAGGCACGCCCATTTAGAGCTGCTGCTGCAGTCATGCAGGCTCGCATCATGATCTCTGCGTAGGCTGTGACAGCACTCTGCCGTTGCTGCTGCTGCAGGGCTGAGATGGACTTTGTGACTTGGCTGTGGATGCCCTGGAAAGCCAAGAAAAGTAGGGGCAAGGGTGGTCTTAATTAATTAATTAAAATCAAGTCCTTCAGGCACAAGCCTGTGACTGCAAGTTCACAAGACGCCGACCCACTTGTATGAGCCCATGGATTGATGTGATAGGATAAAGGAGGGCTCGCAAGAGACTGTTAGTCTCCTCTTGGAGCTTTGCGATGGAATCCAGCCTATCGCACACAGACTTATGTGCACCGAGCATGTTGACCCCCTTATCCAGACAGATGAGGGGGCCGTATGCAGTCCGTTGACCAAGGCGTAACCGCAGGCATCTCTTATTGGACCTGACTTGTTCTAGCTCAAAAGTTAAAACAATTTTTATCAATCCTGGTGTTGGATTATGCGGGGAAGACCCCTCAAATCTGGGTTGCGTGATGATGTGGAGACAAACTTTGAGTCCCAACAAGTGAAGCAGAAGATTATAAAAATGTAAAACAGTTTGATCGTCGGGCATCGGTAGAAACGGCCTTCACCTGAAACCACAAAATTTGATGAGGCGTTGACGTTTGTATGCAAATTATAGCCAGTATCCGATGAGGAAATCAACGGGGAGTGCCAGGGACGGCAATGGCATGTTGCTCCCGTTGCCTCCGCGCAAAGGTGCCTGCTTGAAGTCTGGGTGGACGATTTCATCTTGTCACTTACCATCCCAAGCGCGTGCCACGTGGCAGTTTGTGTAATCGCTTCGGGGTGCTGGGTGCTTCTGCACGTAGCCTCCCTTGATTGCATTGGATCATGTGGGATGGAGTGGATGGCCTGCTGTATCAGTATCAACTGGCGTCAGTGGGACTGGGCTGCCCTGACATGCAGGCACGCCTGGTCTGGAGGGAAGCAGCGGGAGCGCCGGGGGAGACAGGCTCACACGCCTACGGAAATGCAGCAGTTTGAACGCAACACAGGCAAGTGCTTGTTCTTGGAGTGGTTCAGGTAGGCAGGTGTATTCCGGTGGCTGGAAGCCTGTGTGCCTCGGTCTGTCCACTGAAAGGGCTGATGTGATGCCAAAACCAGAAACGGTCTCCAGTTTTCACTGTGACATGTGACAACCAGCATTGGTGCACCGCTGAACACCATGCCATCAGATCCTGATGCACACTTGTTTGAAATGCACGCCTGCTGCTATTCAATGGATTAATGGGATGGCGCGCTGATGCATCCATATGGTCATTGTTGGAAGCCCCATTGTGTCACCACAGCCTTGCTCTCTTGCGCACAGGAAGAAAGCGGCAGCAAGCTTGCTTCGTTAGAGTCGACAGTGGTGGCGCAGGTGTGTTCAGCAGCAAAAAACGGAGCTGGTTGTAGGGGGGCGTGTTGATCGCACGTGCCTCATACGGCATCACATGTGCTGTACAGCATATCACATTGATATTATCAATGCATGCAAACCAAGCAGAGGATGAGCTGCACTGAACCCCTCCATGATCCACATTTGTCTTGGACTTGCGGATGATGCAGCTCACAGTTCGCTCTGGGGTGTGCGTGTGCAGGCTTCGTCGATGGCAAGCATGGAGACTGCCCTGAAGAAACTGCAGGATCAGGTGGGACATGCCGGAGACACACGATGTCGTGAGCCCTCCGGGCCACACTACCAACTCCCCTTGCTTTGAGTCAGTGTCGCTAAGCAATTTGGTGAGCATGGAGGCCTGCTATCTGCTGGCGCAAGCAACGCAGATGCTTCAGCCCAGTCTGGCATCGCCTGTGCACATATGTCTGGTATGGCCTGTGCACATATGTCTGGCATCGCCTGTGCACATATGTCTGGCATCGCCTGTGCACATATGTCCGTCCGCCTTCCCTGCTTTGCGCAGCCCGAGTGCAAGTTGCCAGCACTGAGGGCGCTTCACTTGGCTTCTGGCATACTCTCAGGCTTCGTGTGCGTGCCTTCATGCACGGAGCCATCTCACTCCCTCCGTTTCCCTGCTGCGAACACATTACATGTCATGTGACATGATATATGTCAAGCTGGTTCATGGGCATGCTCGAGGCAATCGTGGACTTTCGCCCCATGCACCAGCATGTGCATGCAATCAAGGGGCCAATATGCTCATGGCTTTGGCCATGTTCAGTACCACCACAGGATCCGAGGCAGAGTACCGACTATGCATCATCACCAAACTCACGTGGCACCCATTTTCTTGCGCTTGACTGGGTGGCCACCCGGCTTATCACATCCCATTATGCAATACACAGGTTGGCTCTCTGGGTGAGCAGCACAGCAGCCTGGACCAGGATGTCAAGGTAGGCTGCAAGACTGAGAAGCTGGAATGCTGCAAGGGTCAAGAGGTCACGAGGCAGAGTTAGGAGTTAGAAAAGGTTGCAAGGTCGCGAGGCATCAAGGTCACTTGGGTGGGTAAGCAGATGGACAAGGTCATCTGAAGTGCTCAATTGACAGGCCAGGCTGGCCGATGTGCCAGTCGACGTCAAAGTGCAAGTTTGCACGGGATGCGTACGATATGGGGGCTTCTCGCTCTGGGCCCATGATTGTAAAATCCCGACCATTTCTCTTGCAGGAGCTCGAGATGGTGGGCAGCTTATGGGTCAAGATTACAGACAGGTGCGTCTGGGTCTCAGACACGCACTTCAAAATGGGTTCAGGATTCAGGTATACTGGTGTGCTGTCAAGACGGGGAAGATGCACAGAGTGGTGTTGTACATGGGCCAGTGCACAGGATGAGTTATGTCGGGTAGGGTGCGTCCTGAGACAGCCACCATGCACAGAAGTGGTGTATATAGGCCAGTGCGCGAGATGAATCATGTCAGACATGGTGTGTCCTGAGACAGCCACAATGCACTGTGGTCGTTGCATAGGATGGACAAAGTGGAGGCTGCCCAGAGGCAGCTGGCGGAAAACACCGAGGCCAGCAAGGCTGCGCAAGCCGCATTGGAAAAGCAGCTGCACTCGCTGCATGGCGACCTGCGGCAGCACGAGCAGCAGCGGCAGCAGCTGCCGCACGCACAGGGCGCGGAGCAGCAGCTGGCGGTACTCGAGCAGCAGCTGGCGGCGCTGCAGGCGGCTTGCTTGAAGCAGCAGGCTCAGGTAGTAAAGGAGCAGCAGCAGTTCCGCAAGCATGCGGCAAGCAGTGCGCAGGTGGGCGCGCTGGAGAAGCAGGTGGGCGTGCTGGAAAAGCAGGTAGGCGTGCTGGAGAAGCAGCGAGAGGGCACAGCGGCGGCCGCAAGCACACAAGTGGGCGTGCTAGAGAAGGAGGTGGGCACCCTGAAGAAGCAGGTGGGCGCGCTGGAGGCAGGCCTGCAGCAGCAGGAGCAGCAGAAGCAGGGCCTGGGGAAGCAGCAGGAGGGCGCGACGGCAACTGCTGCTGCCCAGGTGGGTGCATTCGCACGTGCACACGCGCATGTGCATGCACACGTACGCGCGCATGCATGCACACATACATACACACATACATACATGCATACATGCATACATGCATACATGCATACATACATACATACATACATACATACATACATACATACATACATACATACATACATACATACATACATACATACATACATACATACA
>LKMJ01006427.1_pt1 | contig 11082 bp, 6 predicted proteins | sample 643391 | NCBI WGS metagenome assembly LKMJ01 (sample SAMN04112250, study PRJNA286221) | soda lake metagenome | biome: soda lake; feature: Kulunda Steppe; material: water; isolation source: sample PL-Br10 brine of Picturesque Lake | place: Russia: Kulunda steppe | collected 2010-07
TCGCCGACGACGCTCCCGGAGTGTTCGACGGTCGTCTCGAACCGGCAGTCAGTTACCGTAACGCGAGCGTCGTCTGCCCAGTGGCTGTCGCCAGTCCCGACGTCGCCGATCTGGCCGTCCGAGAAATCACAGTCGATGATCTCGGTCTCCTCATAGAAGCCCCAGAAGTTTCGATCACAGCCAACAGCGACACAGTTCTCAGCGTAGGAGCCGCTCGTCCCCACACGGAAGCCGCCGGCCAGACAGTCAGCAGCGTAGGAGTTCGTAATCTCGACGGCACCACCGCCACCCGCGCCATTCGGGTGCTGTGGGAGGTCTCCCGGTGAGGAGCCATAGATCGCGTTGTCCGGATAGCCCTGGATGTTGACCCGATCGATTTTGAGAGTTCCAGCGTGGTTGTTCGCAACGTAGATACCAGTCGCGCCGGGATAGACGTCGTCGTCCGCTCCATCACCGAGGTACAGGTTCTCGATGCGGGCCGAGCCGGATTCGTCAGGGACACCGGCGACGATTGGTTCGGCCTTCTCCGAGCCATCCCAGACACCGCGAACGCCGACGTTGCGAATCGCCCACTCGCTTCCGCTGGCAGTGATCTGATACCGGGCTCCGTCAGCCGAGATATCGATCACTGTATTCTCGAGGACGTCACCGTCGCCCAACTGTTCCGTGTGTGTCTGTCCAGCCGGGACCTCAATTACGTCGTACTCTTCGTCGGCCGCTGCGGTGCCAACACCGAAGGTGGCGAGTGCAGCGGTGCCAACAGCCGCGCCGAGGTAGGTCCGGCGGCCGAGTCGACGCTCGGTACTCGAGTCCGTCGATCGCTCGTCTGATCCGCTCATGCGACCGAAGCCACGGAGACAGGCTCGAAGTACAGTCTGCTTTATTGAACCAGTCTTTAACCATGACTGTCAATGTGTATCGAGTCTCACAGAAAACCGATACTCGGGTGACCAGAACTATAATTATAAACTAATGGGTTCTCATGTGAGCTGTGAGACAGCCCACCGGAGGTCGAGCAGGCCGCTCCCGACTGCAAGTACGAGCCAGGCGCAAAGGCCGACTGCGACGACGGCACCGACTGTAAGGACGCTTGCGGCATACGGGACGACGAGCCAGACGACCAGTCCCATCCCCGCGGCGACTGAACAGACCTCGAGGGTGGTGCGTGCGAGTCGACTGAACGCGACGGGAAGTTCGACGTGTATCAGATAGAGGTTCACTGCAGCCATGACGGCGAAGCTACAGACCGTCGCAATTGCAGCACCGACGGCACCGACCAGCGGAATCAACGCGACGCTCAAGAGTAGATTCCCCACCGCGGCCCCACCTTTCGAGATAGCCCGATGGCGGGCCCGCCCGAGGAAATCGAGTGCGTCGTTCGTGAGCTTCGTGATCGCCTGTAAGACGACGAACGCCGCGAGGACCTGTACGATTGGAATCGCACCGAGATACCCCTCGCCAAAGACGTGTCGGATTGCGGGGTCGGCGACAAGTGCCAGCCCAGTCGCTGCCGGGACATAAAAGAGCATGACGTGTTCGAAGGCCGTCTCGAAGATTTGCCCGGCTCGCTCGCGTTCGTCTACAGTCTTTGACTCGCCAAACGCTGGTGCCAGGGCGAACCCGAGTGAACTCGCAGGCGCGGTGACGAACTCGGTGAGTTGCTTTGCCAGCGTGTACGCTGCGACTGCCACCGGTGAGAGAAACGCCCCGACGAGCATGATGTCGACCCGCTTGAACAGGATCGACGACGCGCCAGTGACCGACAACGGGAGACTGTACTCGAGGAGCCGTCTCGTGGGACTCCGACTGTCGTTGGGGGTCGGTTCGGCCGGGCCCTCTCCCCAGGCGGCTGGGCCCTGCCACAGCCAGTACGCGAGGACGGCCAGCCCAACTGCACCACCGAGGGCATAGCCAAGGGTATAGCCAACCAGGGCACCGACGACGCCACCCCCAGCTGAGAGTGCGCCGACGACGAAGACCAGAATTCCGAGGTTGGTCGCAATCGAGCAGATGGCACTCCACTCGACCCGGTTGAACCCCTGACAGAGAAAGTAGACGTACGAACGGAGTGTCTGAGCGGCAACGAAACAGACTCCGACGACTACGAGGTCGGCGAGTGCGGGCTCGTCGAACCAGAGTGGGAGTTGCTCACGGATCACTAGGAGGCAGACCGCGACGATCGCGATGGTTCCCATCAGAACCAGCATCGATCGCCGGACAATCACTGGCACTAGCTCCGGATTCGTCTCCCGGTAGTCAGTCACGTAGCGTGCAGCGGATTTCGGAAGCCCCAACCGACTGAGGAAGACGGCAGTACTGAAAATCGAGATGCCGAGAAACAACACTCCATACTCCTCGGTGGTCAGAAAGACGTTCGTCAACAAGAGGATGAGGAGCCCGTTGACGCCGACCTCGAGGACTTTTGCCACCAGCGTCGCTCTGAACCCTGCAGCTATTGTATCACTTACTGACATTCATTTTCCTCGTAACGCAGCTCGTGGTGATCGGACTGACCCACGCCAGTGACTGGCAGTATATCCAGCACGCACGCGTAAATCCGGGGACGACCCGTGGCGTCCTTGTAATCGTGGTGGTACAGCCACACCGTGTATGCTGACGACTCGAGTAGGTTCGTCAGTCGAACGTGTCCCAGTCACCTGGTTCGCCGTGGACGGCGTAGGTCTCGAGGTCGCCGTTCGAGCCGATTCGGTTGACGCCGGGTTCGGCGTCGATGGCGTCGAAATCGCCAGCGGTGTAGCGGAGTTCGTGGTAGGCGATCGTCTCCCGTTGCTCGTCGAAGGTGGCGACTGTGAGGTAGTAGTGGTCGTCGTAGTGGTCTGTCAGGCCGTTCCTGAACGCCTCCGGTGGGACGTCCTGATGGACCCAGCTTCGCTCGGCGTTGCTGTGGAGTGCGTCGTCAAAGCGGTTCGGTCCGTCACGAAGGCCGAGGAAGTCGACGTCGTCGTCCTGGTAGCTGAAGGTCGTCTCGTAGCCGTCCATCGTCGTGTGGCTGACCTGGGGGGAGGCGGTGTAGGTGTACGGCGTCGGCAAAACGGCGACGAGTGAGACGACGAGTAACACGGCGAAGACGATCCCGAAGACGGGGTGTCCAGTTCCGACTCGACCGCCGTCGGCCGCCGCCTGCTCCTGGGCCGTGGCCGATCGCTCGGGGACGCGGCTGGCGACCCGGACGCCAATCGTCGCCAGGCCCAGACTGCCAAGTAGCGTCACGAACACCATCATCAGGCCGAAGACCCGGAAATACATGCTCGAACCGGGTGCGAACAGGTAGACGAAAAAGACGGGGACCAGTCCGAGCAGACCAGCGGTAAAGTAGGTCGTCTCGGGTCGGATGCGCTCGAGCCAGGCCGACTCGCCTCGCACCATCGCAAGGAGAAGCCCGACTACAAGCAAGCCGAAGACGACGTGGGCAGCGAACAGTCGGAAGAAGGTTTCGAGAATCGTCCCGCCGACGGCAGTCACGGAGTCACCCTGGGCGGCAACCGATTGGGCCGGTGTGCCCCCCTCGCCGGTGAGGAAGTCGACGACTGACGTGCCAAAATGGACCATCGTCCCGGTAAAGAAGCCGTGGTTGGCAGTCCACAGCAGGAAGATGCCGATTACGAAGCCCGTGTGAGCGTAGATCGGTGCGTGGTCGGCAATCTGTTGCCAGCCGTCAATCCGTCGAGCGACGAACTGGACCGCTGTGATCCCACAGCAAACGACGATCAGGTGAGCAACGAGCTGTGGGTGGTAGACGACGAGTGCAACGGCGACAACGGCGAATGCGAGATCGAGGCCGGTCAGTTCCCAGCCGCGCCGATCGGTCCGCACCACGAGGATCAGCAAATAGACGAACAACGCGGTGAGAAAGACGGCCTGTGACATCGAGTGGGCGGTGAGATACATCGAAATCGTGGTGATCGGCAGCAAGAGAAAGCCAGCGAACGCAGCGATAGTGACGGCCCCATCGTCGTCGGTGATTCGCCGGACGGTAAGCGGGATGAAGATGGTGAAGACGACTGCCGTGAGCAAGACCGTGAGCAACATCGCCTGTGAGAGTGGAATCTCGAGGGCGCTGGTGAGGACGACGGTCATCGAGTGAATTCCAGGATAAAACAGCTCGAACGGGCCGATCGAGCCGTCGCCGAGTCCACGGGCCCACCCCAGGTGGGTGAGCGCGTCGTGGTGGCCGTAAAAACGGTAGCCACGGATCAGCGGGAGCCCGGCGTAGACGGTCGTCGTCAACCCGCCGAGGACGAGTGCGAGCCGACAGCTCCACCGGGAGATTCCTGCGCTGAAGGTGACACCGAGTGCAATCGTCATCGCGGTCAGCAGGCCAGCCCAGACCACCGGCGAGGTCGCCGTGAGAATCGACAGTTCGTATCCGGTCGCAGGCTGGCGATGGGCGGCGATCGTACTCCCAGCGAGGGCGAGAAAGCCAACCACGAGGGCGAGTCGACCGACCAGATCACGTTCCAGAGACATTCGAACTACCTGCTCTGTGCAGCGGTCTGCTGGTTGTTATGTCGCAACTGATCACCGGAAGTCCGCAACTACCCGTCATCCTCGATAGGATCGTCGATCTCGGTCCAGACGGTGCCATACCGGTAGGCATCATCTGTAGTGGGGGTTTCAGGCACTGACTCCTCATAGAGCAACACGGCGATCCGGACTGTGCCGCTGTCTGTCTCGGGGGCGACCTCGAGGTCGTCGGTGAGCGTCTCGCCGTCGGCGAGGTCGTAGGTGTGTTCGTCGAGGTCGGTTCGCTCACGGACGGTCCCATCGTCGTCGACCCACTGTTCCTGGATGACTGCGGTGTAGTTCTGTGAGTCACCCTCCTGATTCTCGAGGGCAAGTGTCAGTGTGAGAGCGTCGTCTGGTTCGAGCGTTGAGGAGACGTTGGCTGCGACCAGTTCGTCGTCTTCTTCGGTGAGCAGGTGCAGACTGGTGTCGGTTTCGCCGTCCTGGGGTGCTGTGAGTGCGTAGCCAACGCTGCTGACGGCGATCAGAACAGCGCCAGCGAGGAGGAGACTGGCGGCGGTGTTCGCGCGTGACCGACCTGTTGCCGGCTTGCCACTAGTACCGCGGTTGCCGACTCGAAGCCGGGGACGATCTGCTGGCGTGCAGGCGTACCACCGCACCGTCGCCACCACAGTGAGCGCCAGGGTGAGTCCGCTGACGGCACCCACGACGGTCGTCGTCGTTGCACTCGTGATCGAGAGCACCACGAGTCCAACGAGTGGGAGTATCGCGACACTGAGCCCGAACGCGAGCGCGAGTCGTTCAAGAGCTGCCAACGGACGCCCGTCAGTCAGTGCCGGGCTGTCTGTGCGTGGAAACAGCACAGCAACCAGCGCGTAGCCAGGGGCGAGCAACAACAGTGGGCCACCGAGGGCTGCCCGGAGTGCCGGATTGGCAATCTCGAGGAAGCCAAGACTGCCACCGGCGACGATCACGAACCCACCGAGACCGCATAGCGCGAGTGGGACGTGTGGTTCGTCACCAGTCCGTAACTGCATGTCAGACATCACTGCTCGGTCCCACCCGGCAGTCGGTGATTGTTACCCAGGCCGTACCCGGCGCTTGCAATCTTACACAGGTTGACGGCGACAGTTCCAGCCGGTCGGTGACTGGAAACGGCTGGCTTACAATGCCAGTCCCGGCCGAACACGGCGGTATGACCGAACGATCGACCCACAAGCGACCGGCGTCGAACGCGGAGGGCCAGTCTGCATGACCGTCGAGATTCGGGTGGCGACCGACGAGGACCGAACGCGGTGGAACGGCTACGTTTCCCGCTCCCCACAGCCGACGCTCTGTCACGATCTCAGGACACTCGAGGCGATGGCCAGACACACGGGCACCGATCTCTACCCACTCGTCGGCTTCGTCGGCCAGGAGCCGATTGGGCTGTTTCCGGTGTTCGAACTCCAGAAGGGACCGATTTCGACCGTCTTCTCCCCGCCGCCACACATTCGAGTGCCGTATCTCGGGCCGGCGTTTCTGAATCTCGGAAAACTCAAACAGCGAAAGCGAGAGCGCCGACGGGAACGCTTTCTCGCCGGCGCTCTCGCCTGGATTGACGACCGACTCGCGCCGCGATACGGCCACATCCGAACGACGACCGATTTTCCAGATACACGTCCGTTCGACTGGAACGAGTACACCGCCACCCCCGAGTACACCTACGTCGTCGACCTCGATCGAGACGAGTCGACCGTCCTCGAGTCGTTCAGCAGTGACGCCCGCCGCAACATCACGAACACACCGGATTCGGCCTACGACCTCGAGGTCGGCGGCCAGCGGACACTGGCCCGGATTCACGAGCAGGTCGCTGCCCGATACGAGTCCCAGGGGATCAGCTTTGAGGTGCCCGCGTCGTTCGTCACCGACCTGGCTGCTGAAAGCGGTATTGCCCGGCCATATGCCCTCTCTGTCGACGGCACGTTCGTTGGTGGGATCATTGCACTCGAGTATGGCGACACCATCGGCCGCTGGCTCGGCGGAGTTCGAACCGATGCCGATGTCGACCTCCCGATCAATGACCTGCTCGATTGGGCCGTGATGACCGACGGACGCGAGCGTGGCTGTCGGCACTACGACCTGATCGGTGCTGATACGCCACGGATCAACCGCTACAAGGCGAAATTCAACCCTGAGCTGGTTCGTTACTACAGTCTTGAGTACGGTTCGGTTGGGATGCGGGCGGGTGCGTCGCTGTACAAACAGGTAAAATAAGCAGCAAAAGGAGGGGGAGGGGTGAGGGTGGCGCACGGTTTGCCGGTCAGCGGGACGACGGGCATCGTCTGTGTGTTGATCACCTCGACAAACTTATTGAGGGATTGTACAGATATAAGTGTTTATGCTGCACATGCTAGTACTGAGAAGATAGTATGGTGGATGCACAATCATATAATGAAGGTATAGAGTGAAGAATGTGCCATGAATGTGTCACAGTAACTGCTGCCTCTGGACTGCTCCCGTCAACAGAAGGTCTATAACCAAAGGGGTGGGTCTGGCACCGTCGGGCCATGACGCTCCGGACGCTGCTGGTCGGCATCGACGCCGCCTGCGATCGCATCCTGGCTCCGCTGTTCGACGAGGGGACGGTGCCGACACTCGCCTCGATCTATCGAGATGGTACGAGCGCGACCCTCGAGTCACAGATCCCACCCTGGACGGCGAGTGCGTGGCCGTCGCTGTACACTGGGAAAAACCCTGGCAAACACGGCGTCTTCGGCTTTCTCTCGTTCGAGGGCTACGACTGGGACGTGGTGAACGCACGCGACATCCGGGAGCCGACGATCTGGGAGATTCTCGATCGGCACGGCTACTCGAGTGTCGTCGTGAACGCACCAGTCACCCACCCACCGCGGGCGTTCGATGGGGCACTGATTCCGGGATACACCGCACCCGAATCGCCGACCTGTCACCCCGAGGGACTGCTCGACGACGTTCGTGAAGAACTCGGTGCGTATCGCGTCTATCCGGACGAGTCGATACCACTGGCCGAGAGCTATGCCGATTGTGTCCGGATGCGCGGGGAGGCCTTCCGCTATCTCGCCGACCGGTTCGATCCAGACTTTGGCTTCCTCGAGTTCCAGGCGACCGACTCGATTTTTCATAAAACCCCCGACGACGAGGCGGCGATCCGGACGATCTACGCAGAACTCGACCGACAGTTAGCCGCGACACTCGAGGCCTGTGAGCCTACAAACGTCATCATCGCCAGCGATCACGGGATGGGGCCATACGACGGAACGGAGTTTCGGGTCAACAGCTACCTTCGGTCAGAGGGGTTCCTAACGGCCCGGCACGGTGGTGACGGAATGCCGACCTGGGCAACCGTCCGCGATACCACGCTGAAAGCCGGGCAAGAAACGAGCGAGCACCGGCCGGGACTCGGCGAGCGTGCGATGGCCGGCGCTGCCAGGGTTGGACTCACCAGCCAGCGGATCGCTCGCGCCCTCGAGCGCGTCGGTCTCCGCGAGGCCGTCGCCGCCTACACGCCGTCTGGACTGGCGAGTGCCGGGGCGACACAGGTCGATTTTCCGGCCTCCCGTGCCTACGTTCGCTCCCGGATCGAGTGTGGGGTTCGGCTCAACGTCGCCGGCCGCGAGCCCGACGGTGTCGTTTCACCGGACGACTACGAAGCGGTTCGGACACGACTCATCGACGCACTCCGGTCGGTCGAGACGCCCACGGGAACTCCGGTCTTCGAGGCTGTCCGTCCCCGCGAGCAGTACTTCCACGGGCCCGAGAGCGACCGAGCCGTCGACGTCGTGACAGTCCCCACCGCGTTCGATCACTTCCTCTCGGCGACGCTCCGGGACGACCAGTTCGGCCCACCCAGTGAACCGTGGAACCACAAGCTCGGTGGTACGGTCGCCGTTCGCGGGAGTGCTATCGACCACACGGCTAGCCTCACAGCCCCACACCTCTTCGATGTCGCCCCGACCGTCCTCGCAACCTTCGACGTTCCTGCGTGCGATCGGATGGACGGGACGACACTCTCGTGTGTCACCCCTGCCGGCACCCAGTCGTACCCCCGCTGTACGGACGATCGGTCCATCGAGACGGCCGACGCCAACGTCGAACAGCGCCTGGCCGACCTCGGCTATCTCGAGTAGGCTCCGAAACACCGATTTGGCGGTCGCTCCTACTGCCGGGTGATGAACGGACGTGTGAGTGGTGGCGGTCGATCCCAACAGCGATGAGCGATGAGCGATCGATTGCGCTTGCAGACGCCATCTCAGTCTATCTCGATCGAAAATCCGTCGGTAATGCGGACGGACCGGGTGCCTACGCCACAAACGCTGCCTCGGTCCTCGAACGGTTCGTCGACTGGGCCGACCGCGACCGGGAGGTCGACGAGATCGACGCACTCACTGCCCGCGACCTCGAGGCCTACGCGACCGAGCTAGCCCAGCGGACGGCCGCGGGAGACGTCTCTCCAGCCACCGCACACACCTATTATGCGGTCGTCCGGGCTTTCCTCTCGTGGTGTGTCCAGGGCGGCGTCCTCGAGACGAATCCAGCGGTCGACGACCGCGCACAGACGGCACTCCCAACGAGAGAGGTCACAGAGTCGACTACGGAGGACAGACAGGAACAGCGCGACCGTCTCGAGGCGTTCGTTCGCGCCCGCACACTCGAGGCGAGTGATGCAGACCGCACCGAGCGATTGGCACGGCTGCGTGAGTATGCGCTCGTCGCTGTCCTCGCACACTCGGGGGCGCGTGGTGCAGAGCTGTTTCGGGTCCCCCAGGACGACCGCCGGACGGGTGCAACGTGGGCCGACGTCGACTTTTATACCGGGACGATCCGGGTTCTCGGCCGATCGGGCCGGCTCGAAGATGTCCCAATGCTCGGACCCGCCCGGACGGCACTCCGCCGGTACCGGGTCGCCCTCGACCCACCGACGAGTGAGTGGCCACTGTTCCCGACGAATCACGCGCCGTCGGTGGCTCGTCGTGTGCGGACTGTCCTCGCCGACCGTGGATTCGAGACCGAGGCGATCGACGCCCTCCTCGAAGAACAGACGGCGATGGCGGTCGCTCGTGAGCGGGCAATTGTGCTGCCAGCGATCACGACCGAGGGTGCCCGGTCGGTACTCAGTCGACTCTGTAAAGAAGCCGAGGTCGATGTCGACGGCGAGTCATTGACTCCACGTGGAGTCCGCGTTGATCGGGCAGAACTCGCCGAGCGTCGGGCTGCGAGCCGATCCGATCCCGGCTTACGACGACTCGCCCCGGAGCAGTCGATCGCCGTGCCGGTTGCACGACTCGAGTTAGAAGAACTAGTTACCGACCAGGTCGGTGACGGCGCTCTCGACGAGTAGCTCGATCTCGGAGCCGAGGACGCCGAGTGCGATACCCAGGAAGGAACCGATGCCGATGGCGATCAGCATCCCGGTGGTGATCGAGGCCCGGTCGATGTCCTCACCCTCGAACGGGTGGAAGTAGATCCGGTTGATAAACGGCAGGATGTAGCCCGCCGAGAGCAGTGTCGAGCCGAGGACGAGCAGGGAGACGAGCCAGAGGCCCTCCTCGAAGGCCCCAAGTGCGATGTACCACTTGCCGACGAAGCCGACCGTCGGTGGCAGGCCAATCATCGCGATGCCCAACACGGCGAACATGCCGGCCATGACGGGAGCCCGCTTAGCGAGGCCGGCGTACTCGTCGACGGTTCTGATGCCACCAAACCGCAGGGCGAACATCCCCGCGAGGATGAACAGCGAGGCCTTCACGAAGCCGTGACCGAACAACTGGAGCATCGAACCAAACAGCGAGGTCTCGTTGGCGATGGCGATCCCAACGAGGACGATCCCGAACTGTGAGACCGTCGAGTATGCCAGGACGAGCTTGATGTGATCCTGTAAGATCGCAAAGAAGCTCCCAGCGAAGAGACTCAGCAGGGCCCCAATCAGGAGGAGCTGTGAGATAGTGGGGTTGGCCTCGAGGAACTCGGGGGTGAAAGCGGTGAAGATGATTCGGGCGAAGGCGTAGACGGCGACAGCAGGCATCAGTGCAGAGATGACTGCGCTGATGCCATCGGGTGCGGAGGCGTGGGCGTCTGCCAGCCAGGTGTGGACCGGGAACAGCGCAATTTTGATCGCCAGCCCGATTCCCATCAGGACGAAGGCCGTCACGATGACGGGATCGGAGAAGCCAGCCTCGGCGATCCGCTCTGGGAGTTCGTTCATCGTCAGTGTCCCCGTCCCAGCCAGGACAAGCGCCACGCCGAGCAGGTAGAACGACGCGCCGACGGTCCCAACGAGCAGGTATTTAAACGCCGCGTAGGTCGACCACCGGTATTTCGACGAGGAGATCAGGGCATACGACGAGATCGCCATGATCTCGAGGAAGACATAGAGGTTGAAGATGTCGCCCGTGAGGACGACCCCGAGCATCCCGCCAGTCAGCAGCATGAAGCCGGCATAGAAGCTGTTCCCACGAGGGCCACCGATGCGGGTATAGACGAGGACACCGAGACAGATCGCAAGTATCAGCAGGACGACGAGCATGGAGAACTCGTCGGCGAAGAGTTCAATCCCGAACGGGACGGGAATCCCGGCGA
>LKMJ01006428.1_pt1 | contig 11081 bp, 13 predicted proteins | sample 643391 | NCBI WGS metagenome assembly LKMJ01 (sample SAMN04112250, study PRJNA286221) | soda lake metagenome | biome: soda lake; feature: Kulunda Steppe; material: water; isolation source: sample PL-Br10 brine of Picturesque Lake | place: Russia: Kulunda steppe | collected 2010-07
CAACGGAGCCCCCAGCCTGCACTCAACCACGCGCCGCCCCCCTCTGGCAGCTGCCTTGACCTGCAGCCCGCCCTGCCTGCCTCTCCAAACTTGCCGCCCCCTCCTCTGGCACCCACCATCAGCCTGCAGCCCCATCCATGGGTGCTTACCACCACCGGCCTGCAGCATCACCCACAGCCAGCAAGCCCAAGACAGGACACCCTAGGACAGGGCACCTTGCTGGAAACCCTGCCGCCACCAGGGCCCAACTCCCCTGCAGCCCCGCCCCCGCCTGCCTCCCCCAGAGCTTGCTCCTTTAGCCCACACGCATCTCCCCCAAGCTGCACCTCGCTCGCGGTTGGCACCCGGCCAAGCGCGCTGCCAACAGTAGCACTCAGGTGAGACCTGGGTGGGGGCAGAAAGAGGGGGGCCTGGGTCTTGAGGGTGGGACATGAACCTAAGAGCCACGAACATGCACACTTTCACACAAACACACAGTCACAAACAACACAAGGTTGCTGGCTCTCCCACAGGCTTCAGGCTTGCTGGTCCAGACTTGGAGGCCGGGTGGTGGTGCTTGGATGGAAGGGAACTATGGCAGGCTGCACTTGGCAGCACACACAAAGGAGGCAGAAGGGTAAACGGTGGTGGTGGAGCGCACAGAGGCAACACAAGCGGGTGGTTGTGCTGGCTTGCTTGCACAGAGGAGAAAGCGGGCCCATGGGTGGTGGCTTTTGCATGAAAGCCTCGGTCTGGGAGCTGGGCTGCCTCAGTCTATGAAACAGGACATATCCCTCTTGATCAGCAAGTTCGGTATCCGAGACGGAGCTCTTTCCTTTACAGGGTCGGCTGGGTCTTTGTCTAAGCCCAAGCATGGGGAAGAGGATGCAGGTATCACGGGATCAGGCACATCAGCTTACCTGCCAAGGCCAGAAATGGTTGGAGCAGCTCTTGGATCGTTGCCTGGGAGGCCTGACTGAGCTGCTAGGCACCAGACAGTATTGTAGCTGTGTGGGACCACCATGGACTGCTTGTGCCGCCAGGCGCTGGTAAGCGCTGCTGATAGGTGGGGGGGGCGCATGCCATTTGTGCTGGCTCATAGAAGCACCAGGGCACGCTTGTGCGCTGGGATGGGGGGCGCACGCCTGCGGCGGTGCTCCTGCAACTCCTGGCCTGTGCAAACACACACCATTGCGCACGCACACACACAAGCTGCCAGCCGCAGGCTCACCTCTGCATGGCCACCAGCTCGTGTGTGCACATGTGTTGGCCTGCAGGCAGCGGCAACAGCAGCCTTTGCAGGCGCAGGCGGTTGAGGGAGGCCAGCAGCAGGAGCAGCAGCAGCAGCAGTGGCAGCCTCTGCTACGGCCGTCCAGCTGCCCAGATTGGCACTCAGGGCAGATCCCTGCATGGACGCCTCTGAGCACATGGACCCAGGTGAGATTGCGTGCAGCTCACGCATGCTCTCAACACACGCACACATGTACACCACATGCACACACACACGCACAAACACATGCACACACACACACGCACACGCACATAGACACACCTTTATACACACGCACAGATGCACATGTTTGGTACTGTGCGGCCTGGTCAGGCCATGTTCCAGAGGCATTTTGTACGCGTAATTGGCCCGGTTTTGAGACGGATGGATTAATGTAAAAGCTAGGCATTGTGGCATAAGGCAATACTGGCTGGAATGAGTGTTTTGCGGGCACTCTGCCGGTCGTTGCGGCTCGGCGAACGGTGCACTCCGGGGCAAGGTGCTCTCGGCCTGCAGGTGCTGCGCTGCGCCTGTTCCCGCACTCAGGGCGCGCGATTGAGTGCTGAATGTGTGTGTGTATGTGTGTGTGTGTCTTGGCGTTCCGCTGACAAGGGAGGGCAATGCGTGGCGCTCCGCGGGCCCCGACGCGCGCGCTTGCAATCGATATTCACGCCGGCCGGTTTGCCCCCCCTTCCCGCACGGTCACCCCTCACAGCACAGCGCGTTCCCTGCATTGCATGTGACAGGCATCACTATCAACAATGGCGTGCAGCACGCCCCGCAGGGGCGGGGCAGCGGCGCGGGCGGAGGGGGGCGTGGTCAGGGAGAAGGGGGGGGGGCTGCAGCAGTGTGCTTCCGCTTGCAAGCACACTGCGAGTACGCCCTCCTCCTTTGGCAAGCAGTACAATGTGGCTTAGAATTGGTCAAAGAGGCACTGTACACAATAGCCTGGCCCAGCGCATGCACAAGCACACACTCACGCACAAGCATACGTGCCCCACACAGACTGGCCGCACAAGTGTGTACCCGCTGCCTGCTGCTTTATAGTGTGCCTTTCAACCCTCTCTGACCCTTCAACCACTTCCTGCTCCCCCTGTTGCCAGCATAGCAAGCCTCTTTAGGCTTCCCACACTTCATGTCCCTGCCTACCGGTCCATTTCAGCGGCTTGGAATGAGGTCCTATTTGGACCTAATTTTTGGTTGTGCTGGGCTGCGGGTAAACCAAGTTGTTCCAGCATCAAATGAAACACCCAAAGCACCTGATGCAGCTTGCACAGCATACGCATTGTTAGTAATGACACATTTCAAATGTGACATTGTGTCACAGGCGTTGCCCAACTCTTGGATGACCCCCCCCCCCCTCTCACAACTCCCCACCCTGGAAGTCTCAGATGCTACGCCTTCACTCCTTCCCCTCCCCTCCCCCTTCTTCTCCACCTTCTCCTCCTGCTCTTCCACCCTGCAGGCCAGAGCACCCCCTGAACCTGGGATGCTCCAGAATACCTTGCCCCACACGCCCACCCAGCCGCCCATCGCCGCAGCAGCTGCAGCCCACCCCCAGGCAGCCACCCTCCTACACCCTCTGCCCCTCACTCAGAGTCTCCCAAGGTTCCCTCTGCCGGGCACGCCCCCGCAGCAGCCGACGCCGTCTGGCCTACTCTTGGGGCCCCCCAGCGCCACCAACGGGCTCATCCCCAACTCCGCGTTCAACTCGCAGCTTTCTGTGGACATGTCCCCGATGGCCCGCCGCCACGCTGCTGGTGCGCATGCGCACGCGTGCTCCCTTCCCAACTCTCCCCGCCCCTCTCTCCCTCTCAATCTCTCTGTCCCTCCCTCTCCCCCTCTCTCCCTCTCTCCCTCTCTGCCTTTCTTTAGACAAAGTGCATATGTATGCGGTGCGTGTATAGCACACCTCATGCATCTCATGGCAGGTGTGGCACCTAGTACGTGTGCGTGTGCATGCATGCAGAGGCTTTCCACTTCCTGTGTGCTCATGTGCGCAAGCCAGCATTGACAAGTCTGCTGAGCCTCTGCGTGCTGCGTGCTTGTAGGCTTGCACAGTGAGGAGCCTTTTGGATGAGCTTGCTGTGAGCCTACAAGAGTACGTCAGGCCTGTGGCCTAATTTAAAGCCTATGGAACCATGTGTTTACTTGGCTTACAGCCCTGGCTACAGCAAACACTCCATGTGGTTTGGCACATCACTTCTGGCTGGCTCAGCCTCGTGAAGCCCAGCGAGACTTTGCTCCCTGAGTGTGTCACCCCTCAAGAAAAAGCACGGCGAGGTGTGTCTCTGCACCCAGCAGTGCGGGCACACACATGTGCCCAGGGAGACACAAAATGCCCCCAACCCCAGCGGACACCGACTTGATGGCTTGTGGGACAGAACATAGGCCCGATTGCAGACGGTTGGTAGGTGTGCGTGAGCTCACACACACATACACATACACATACATACACGCACACAGGTACAGGCAAACTCAGACCCCACCTCGTCCCCCTGAAGCCTCTGCTGCATGGGCAGCCGCCGCAGCCACCGCCGCCGCCTGCAGCCACAGACCTCCTGCCTGCTGAGCTGGCAGCAGGGCAGCACAATGCAGCGCTTTCCCAGCAAGTGGCCGCCTCGCCAGCCACGGCTGCACTCTCCCTTTGCTCTCCTGGAGGCCAAGGGGACCACACGGACGCCCTGCGTGCAGCACCAAGGGAGAGCGCTCTTGCTTGCATGCCCCTGCAGTGGACAGGCTCGCCTGCACGGCAAGGTGTCGGGGTGAACGCGGCCGCTCAATCACACCAAGAACAGAGGGGGCAAGGCGGTGGGCCGGGCAGGGTGTTGACTGCAGGCAGCGCCGGCATGGCAGCGGGAGCAGAGCATGCAGATGGGAGTTGGGGTGGGCAGGAAGGGGCACAAGATGCAAATACGGAGGGATTGGGGCAAGGGCCCTGGGTGGCGTGTGTGGAAGAGCAAGGGCTTAGAAGTGAGAATGATGGGGATGAGGAGGAGGAGGATGCGGAAGGGGCGGCGTACGAGGAAGATATCAGGCGCTTCCACGAGGCCATGCACGAGGCGATGGCTGGGGAGGGAGGAGAGGCGGCGTTGGGGAGCCCCCACGACCAGCAGAGGAGTGGGAAGGGACCGCGCCCCGCCACACCCCCTCCTCTGTCAATACATGTGCTGGCTGTGCTGGCGTCTCAGGTGGGTGCGCATGCCTTGTGCCCGTCCTTGCAGGCACTGGTATGCCTTGCATCTTGGGTAGGTGTGCGCGGCCGTGCCTGTGCATGCGTGGCCTGCCACTCTGCTGTCTTAGACGGGTGCGCACGCAGATATGCCTGCCCACCTGCACTACCCATGCGCCTTGCAGGCAGGGGTGACTTACTGCGCAAACCAGGGTGGAGACGCGGCCAGTGCCTTCCGCGCCCGGTCCCATGTATTGTGCTTCCCTCCTCAGTATAAGAGACAGCTTTGGTGCAGGGTTTTGGTACGCAGCCTATCCTGCCCAGGAGTAACACCTGGCCGTACCTCAACCTGCATGCTCGGGTGCCTTGTGCTTCAACTGCCCGAGGTGGAGGGGACGGGCCTAATGAATTGTGCGTGGCCGCTCACATTCACACATGCATGTGCACTGCCAGCGTGCACATGCACGCGAGCACGCTCGGCACGCGCCTGCTCACCACCCGCTTAGCACGCTCCCCTCCCCTGCCTCCCCACCCCCTCCACCTGCAGCTGCACAGCATTGGCCGCCTGCCTGCTCTGGACACGGGCTTCACCAAGTACCACTCCCACTCTCCCAGCCGCCCCTCCGCTCCCCCGCCCACAAAAGGCAGCCCCTCCCCACCACAGGCGCCCTCGCCCAAGAAGGGGGCCGCCGGCGAGCCCTCCGACTGGCTGGTGCGCACGGGTTTGGAGCCGCAGGTGCAAGCATGGATGCAGCAGTACGAGCAGCGGCAGCGGCAGCTGCTCCGGCAGCAGCGGGTGGAGCTGGAGCAGCAGCTGAGGGCGCAGCAGGCAGGGGGCGGCGGCGGGCCGCCAGCATTGCAGCTGCCGCTGTTAGCGCCGCTGCCTGGGGCTTGCACAGGAGGGCAGTCCCCCGCAGACCTTCAGCAGCTCCTGCCGCTGGTCGCGCACGCTGCGCAGGCGGCGGAGCTCACCGCCCACCAGCCCTACCCCCGCCCGGTGCAGGAGCTGGAGCGGGACCTGCAGCTGCAGCGGCACCTTCACCAGCTGCAGAAGCAGCGCACACTCCAGCAGCGTCAACTACAGCAGCCGCAGCTGCCGCATGGCCCCCACAAGCCGCACGCGGCCGCGCCCCACGCCCAGGGGCCAGGGGCGCTGCCCATGCTGCAGTTGCGCAAGGGAGGGCGGCAGGAGCTGCGCAATCCCTGCGCGACCGCCCCTGCCCACGTGCTGCAGCTGCAGCCGCCCCATCAGGCCCTTGACCCTGCCAGCCAGCTAGGCTGCAGCAAGCACCGGCACAAGCAGCATTGTCGGCACAGGGTGGAGGCCCAGCCCATGATGTCTGCACTAGAGCTCCACAACTTGTCATTGAACTGGCTCAGGTGCGTGGCGTTGCGTGCAGAGAGGAGAGGGGGAGGGGGGCTTACAAAGGAGGAGAGGGGGGGTATTCTTGAATGTAATCAAAATGGAAACCAATTTTGTCACACATGCACACACACTCTTGAGCACTCACATACACATGCATGTGCGCAAAAGCATGCCCCAGCGCATACCTACACATGCCCAGAAAGTGCACTTGTGCAGGGGCTGACTTGTAGGGACGTGGCTGTGGCTGTTGTGCCATTCTTGACGTGCGCATGCGTGCGATCCTGCTGTGCAGGGGTGACCGTGTGCCCAAGAAGAAGCTGAAGGGGGACCTGCCCATTGAGGCACGGCAGCTGGAAAAGGGGGTGGGCAAGGCCTGGCAAGCCCACATGCTACAGCTCATGCGTACACCGCCAGGCAGGAGCAATGGGGCAATTTGAGCACGCATTACCTTTGAGCTTGAGCTCAATCATTGAATGATTGTTGCTTTGTTTAGGTTTCTTAGCAGCGTGTCCATGGACTTGTGCTGCACTACAATGCCCTGAAGATACCGGTTGAGAGGCCTTGCCAGTGTTAATTCCAGGGAGCATGGGATTTACAGCCTGACGATAGGTGCGTGCTTGATGCTTGGACCAATGCTTGGTGCTTGCACCGTGCAGTCCTGAAGGGTCACTGACGGAAATGGAACTTGGAGATACCAGTCAACAGTGGTTCAGACTGGCTTAACAGGGTTTAACATGGTTTTTAAACTCAAACTCAAACTCATACTTTGGTATTAAATCATCAATTCCATTTACCTTGCCAACACCGGTTTCTTTGCGAGGTATTAATTAACCCCCAGAGCGGATTCGCAATAAACCTCCACCTTAAGAAATTACTTTTATCCAGGCCTCGCAAAGTTTACAATTATTTATTTAAGCCTTTCTAGCCCCAAGAGATGGACTCACTGACCTGCTGTGTTAGGGTTGCTTGAGCGAATGGGCAGCTGGGCTTGAACTGGGCTTGGACTGTGTTGTGCATGCTTGGACTGTGTTGTGCATGCTCGGACTTTGTTGTGCATGCTTGGACTGTGTTGTGCATGCCTCAGAACTGGCGTTCGCAAACTGGAGTTCGCAAAGTTTAATTGCTTTTGGCCACCCCTCGCAAAAAATCAAAGTTCGCAAAAAATTATTGAATTAATTTAGGCCCCTCGCAATAAACCTCCCTCGCAATAAAAAGCCGTCGGTAAGGTACCAAAGACAGGCATGCTCCTCAACACAAACTAATTGTATCTTATATGTATTTGTATCAAGTTCAGCTGTATTCACTGAACGAGGGCAGCTCAGCAAAAGGCCTGCAACCCGAACCATATAATGGATCAAAATGGATCAAATGTATGGATCTGTAATGGATCAAAAACTCAGCGTGGTAGATGTGAAAGGGAATTTTTTATTTTAACAGTGCTAGCTCGAGATCTTCTTATAAATCTTGGCTTTATTGTTTCTCTCGTCGATCTACCACAAACACCGTTCTTGAGCGCTTTTGTAAGCATGAGGGCGCCACACTCCAGCCAGTGAGTCACTGACCAACAGACCTGATTCTGGAAATCGACAGGGAAGTAGGCACATACATGCATATGTATATACGCCTACTGTACATACATGCACACGCACTTGCCTGAATAAGTTCATATCCTTAATTAAGGTTGCCTAAGGTCTGGCACACATGTGTACACCGCAGGTATGAATTGACGGAAACAGACAAGCGTGAGCTTCAAGGGCAGATCGGTAATTACCTTATCAGACCGTTTACACAGCCCCATGCAGCTGCTACCTATTGGATTACCGACTCCCCTTGCTCACTGTGTCCTCTTGTGTGCATGTCACATGTGGCAGCTGGGCGGCCTACACAAGGGCACATACAAGCGCGTGACGAGGCTGACACCAAAGATAGACAAGAGGTGGATTGCACGCACACAAAATTGGGAGTGTGATAGGAAAAGGATACGATTGGATTACAGTTTGATCATGGCACCTAGATCTTCCTACAAACACCTTTAATGTTCTCAAGTCTAAACACACTTAGGTGTTCTAATCGAGTGCACCTTGTAAAGTGTCGTGCACCTTGTCCAAGAGATGCAAACATCACCAATTCACCTATAACCAGCATGTCTTTGCTAATCAACTTGCTTCTCACAAGGGAAAACACTGCAAAAAAATGCTGCGGAGTGTGCCTGCAAGCCAGGCTCAAAGTACAGGACAACAGTTTGGTATCAATTTACTTCTCTATCATCTGCCTGTCCAGATCCCTCTTGAACGGCCCATTCCTGTCACATCTGTCGCTCCTCCTGGTGAGCTTTGCTAAAATTGTTTTTAGGAGGACATGAACCATATTGCTGTAACAATTTGTGCATGGACACTCTAGAAGCTGCAGCTGATTGTAGCACGAATTAGTTGTTGTTTTTTACTAAACATACTTTTTTGCAGATGAGGGGACCGGGATAAGCTCAACAATGAGTGGTGGAGGAGGAAGCAAGGCTGCAGAGCCACCAAGTGTTGCCCATGCTGATTATTACCTCCCCCCCACTAACTGATGGGCGAAAAAGCCAGGAGTTCCCTGTGATTGCGACTGGATATGAAATGTGGATCAAAGTTTGTGCGCTGGAAATGTAGAGTAAAGCCTGGGTCCTGTTTTAGAATACTCTCTGCCAGGACAAGCAGTCTGCTACGTCAACAATAACGAGGACCATCGTAAACATTTGGCATACATTCCAGTATGTACCTGTATGTTCACAGGGAAAGACTTGGCAACTGGTGCAAGCACCAAGCAAATGCCGTCCCAATGAAGGGGCGCTTAGGAGGGATCAAGATTAGGAGAAAGAAGATTACTTTAGTCAAGGGTCAGGAAGCTTTCCTTTATAACCCGTGTGACTGGTTGCTGCATGCTGCGCCTCTATGTGGAGCTATGCATGCACTTGAGGTAACTTCTGCCTTGCGCAACTATGAAGAAGTTACCCCTAGTAAATCAGTGAATCAAAATCGATTGCACGTCCTCATGCTGTCAAGAATTAAGATATCTTATAGGAGGCTCAAGGCCACGCGAATATTCAAATTATTGAATGTTTCGATCAATATTTTTTCATTAAAATTGAACTTTTCTTGTAAAAAGTACGGCTCCATGCTCAAAAGTTTTCAGGCAAGGGCATCCATGGCGCGTTGAAAGCAGCACCCATGCCCAAAAGGAGGAGGGGCATGGAAGGAGGTGCAAGCAAGGGCAACAACAAGGATGTTCAGTGCAGCAAGGCCATGTCACGCCTGCTGCGCCATGCACCCCCGAAAGGATCTATCGATGATCAGGGTTGGATGGAGCTGCCCGTTCTCCTGCAACATCTTAAACAAGATGGTGGGCAGCTCTAAAATGTTTCTTTGCAGCTGTTATGGACCTAGTAATGATAAAGGGGCCTGCCTCAACCATGGTCCTCAACACGAGTCACTGCCTGTGTCTGGCTGCTTCTGCAGTGACAGAGGATCAAGTGAGACGCATTGTGCATGAGAATGATAAGGTATTTGGGATCAGAATTGATGGGAAGAATGTCTCCTTAGTCCCAGATGTTCACTTGTTGCCTGGCTCAGGTACATTGCCTGGTTTGCAAGCTAATGCTTAAAAAAAAGATTGGCACCAAGGTAAATGTCATGTTACAAAGCATGATCTCGAGTCTCAGGACCTCCTGGGTGCTGCACAGGCAGCATGACTCTCAAGCAAGGCCCCCCTTAATTTGCGAACAACAACGGAAAAGGAGAGTGCGTGCCTGATACTTGATGGCTACAGTTGCATGGCTGGCCATTCCATGTGCTGCTCCTATGTCCATTGCAGAAGCGTTTTGTGCTGGATGACAGCACTGCCGTACCCCGGATCCGGGCAGCCCAGGGGCATTCAATTCAAATTGCTGACCCTCTGCTGGACAAGGTTACAGATGCTTCCACTATCCCCCTGGCTGTGCACGTCACAAGCCATGACAGGTGGGGTAACTTTTAAAGGAATCGGAGCTTGGTGGGCTTGCCCCGTGCATGGACAAGAGGCTGCTCAAATGATCCTGGCTACATCTCTAAAACAGAATAACAATGTTGCCTTGAATTCCCTACCTCCTCTCTAGTTGAAGTGACCTCACCGAGCTTGTGCTGCTTTCCCTAACACATGTCAGCACTCACACCTGGAGCAACTCTGGCTATTGATATCCCATGCATTGGGTATTTTACACCACCGTCATTCAGTTATGGCTGTTTTGCATCTGCTATTCCTAGGAAAGTTACAGCAGAACCTTCGTACCGCGCACTGCCATCATTTTTCATGGAGACGACACAGGTTCTATCAAGCAAAAAGTAATGTCATATAGAGAACCCATTGAAAAGAAAGGAGGCAGTGTGCCATGACCTGCCGCCCAAGAAAATGCAATATGCAATCTGGCCGTGATTGCAGTTGGAAAGCTATACAAAGTTGTGGTGAGCTACGTCCCATGCGTCGCACGCATATCCACTTTGCCACCCTGCCTAGCCACATGCGCAAGAACAAGTGGGCACAAGTGTTCCTGAAGCTGAAACTGCAGGTGAGTGTCCTGCGGGTGAGTGCACACCTGGTGAGGGGCAAATACTGCTTTCATTGCCTCGCACCTTGTGGCAGTTAGTTCTGTTTTCAAGGCAATCTGATTGATGAATCACTACTTCGCTTCAAGTTTCTAGCCCTTTCTTGCCATCTCAAACTCGCAGGAGGCCATGAAGTCGGGGCACAAGTTCTTCATGTCTAGCAACAAAGTTCTCCTGTGCGAGGAGAACCTTCCTGTGTCTTATGTTGAGGCTGTTGATGCTCAGGGTTTACCTAGAGAATGGTCAGAAGCTGTTTGTGCTAGAAATCATGAGTAGCTCAGATAGACTTCGTGTTTGAAAATCTCTCCTCGGACGTCCTCAAGAACGTCATCCTCAAGAAAAAATAGATGATTCAGAGCCGTTTTAAAATACAATATTTAGGGCGAATTCACATTAGGCCTTTTTCCCTTTTTAAAAGCCTTTTCGGAGAACTTTTTCCCTTTGACCATTCGCATTAGGCCGGAAAATACCGAAAAGTGGTTTAATATACCGAAAAGTGGTTTAATATACCGAAATTATTTTCCACTAGGGGGTAGTGGAAAAACATTTTTCCCCCGGAAAAAGATTTTCCCGCGTTGACCAAAAGTTGTCCGCATCCAACGAGCGCGGCTTTAATGAAACATGAATGAATCACAATTGCCAGATGCGTTTCCGCAGACGCAGCCCCAGGACATGCCC
>LKMJ01006430.1_pt1 | contig 11081 bp, 8 predicted proteins | sample 643391 | NCBI WGS metagenome assembly LKMJ01 (sample SAMN04112250, study PRJNA286221) | soda lake metagenome | biome: soda lake; feature: Kulunda Steppe; material: water; isolation source: sample PL-Br10 brine of Picturesque Lake | place: Russia: Kulunda steppe | collected 2010-07
GGAGGCAGCGTCCGCGTCGGAAGCGACCGCGGAGCCAGCCGAGGAGGCGCCTGCCCCCGAGCCAGCCGCCGAGGCGCCCGCGCCTGAGGAGGCCGAGGAGGCCGAGGGTGACGTGGACCCGCGGGTCGCTGCGCGCCGCAAGCGGCAGGCCGAGGCCCGGGCCCGCCGGGCGAAGGCCCGCCAGGAACGCGCCGACGCTGAGGGCGACGAGGAGGGTGACGCGTGAGCGATCTCGACGTCCGCGAGGAGTACCTCGCCGCGACTGCACCGGGTGAGGAGATCGCCCTGGAGTTCGGCGACGGCGACTTCCAGACCGCCGACATGTCGCTGTCCATCGGTCCGGCGCACCCGGCCACCCACGGGGTGTTCCGCATCGTGCTGGAGATGGACGGGGAGCGTGTCCGCGAGGCTCGGCCGGTCATCGGTTACATGCACCGCGGGTTCGAGAAGCTCGCGGAGCACCGCGATTACCGCCAGATCAAGGCGCTGGTCAACCGCCACGACTGGCTGTCGGGGTTCTCCAACGAGCTGGGCGTGGCACTCGCCGTCGAGCGGATGATGGAGTTCGAGGTCCCCGAGCGGGCCCAGTGGATCCGGATGCTCATCGCCGAGTGGAACCGCATCCTCAACCACCTGATGTTCATCGGCTCCTACGCCCTGGAGCTCGGCGCCATCACGCCCATGTTCTACGCCTTCCGTGAGCGTGAGGACATCCAGCACCTGCTCGAGTCCGCGACGGGTGGCCGCCTGCACTTCACCTACAACCAGGTCGGTGGGCTGAAGATCGATCTGCCCAAGGGCTTCCTCGCGGAGTCGGCGCACGTCAGCAAGCTGGTGCGCACACGGTTCCCCGACTACCTCGACCTCATCCTCGGCAATGAGATCTTCCACGGCCGCAGCAAGGGGGTTGGCCCCCTGCCGAGCGACGTGGCGCTGTCGATCGGGGTCACCGGTCCGACCCTGCACGCCACCGGGGTCCCCGAGGACGCCCGGGTCACCGAGCCCTACCTGAAGTACGACGAGATCGACGTCGAGGTCCCACTCGGTGAGAACGGTGACGCCTACGACCGCTTCTTCTGCCTGGTGCACCGGATCAGGGCTTCGCTCGACATCATCGATCAGATCCACGACCGCATCCCCGCCGGCCCGGTGAACTCCAAGCTGCCGAAGATGGTCAAGGCCCCCGAGGGTGCGACCTACGTGCGGACGGAGAACCCGCTGGGTCAGCTCGGCTACTGGTTGGAGTCCGATGGGGGCCGCACGCCCTGGCGGCTGAAGATGCGCACACCCTCCTTCTCCAACGTCCAGGCCATCCCGTACCTGATGCGTGGGCAGCTGCTGCCCGACGCCATCTCGATCCTCGGGTCCGTCTTCTTCGTGGTGGGGGATATCGACCGATGATGCTCCTGGTCACCTCCGGCGTCGCGCCGCTGCTCGCCCAGGCCGAGTCCATCATGGACGTCGGCGACACCTTCATCATCCCCCTGTTGCTCAAGCTCGTCTTCGTGCTGGGGCTGTTCTTCGTGGTGCCCCTGGTCGCCGGCTACCTCGAGCACAAGTCGATGGCCCGCATGCAGCACCGCCGCGGCCCCGTCGAGGCCGGTCCTGCGGGCTCCCTGCAGTTGGTGGCGGACGGGATCAAGTTCATCCAGAAGGAGGACACGATCCCCGCGGCGGCGGACAAGTGGGTGTTCGCCGTGGCCCCGGGTGTCGCCATGGTCCCGGCCATCCTGATCTTCCTGGTGATCCCCCTCGGGCCGGGCGTCTTCGCCCTGGATCTCCAGCTGGGACTGTTCTACGCCCTGGCAGCCAGCTCGGTGTCGGTGCTCGGCGTGCTCATGGGTGGCTGGGCGTCGGCCAACAAGTTCTCACTGTTCGGGGGCCTGCGTGCCGGCGGGCAGCTGATCGCCTACGAGCTTCCCCTGATCCTGGCGGCCATCGCCGTGGCGGTCCAGGCCGGCACGCTGTCGCTGGTGGGGATCGTGGAGGCCCAGGCCAACTTCATGATCTTCGGCTCCGACGTGAACCTGTGGTACGTGGTGCCACAGATCCTGGGCTTCGGGATCTTCTTCGTCGCCGCGCTCGCGGAGCTGGCGCGGCCGCCCTTCGACATGCCGATCGGCGACTCGGAGCTGGTGTTCGGCTACATGACTGAGTACTCCGGCATCAAGTACGCCATGTACATGCTCACCGAGTACGCGGGCATGGTGTCGATGTCGGCGCTGATGGTGGTCCTCTACCTCGGTGGCTGGCAGATCCTGCCCGGCGTCCCGCTGCCGGGCTGTGAGGTCTCCAGCGGGTTGTTCGACTGCGGTGTGATCGGCACCGTCATGGGCGTCGCGGTCACGATGGTGAAGATCATGTTGCTGGTCTTCGTCATGGTGTGGCTGCGGGTCGCCTACCCCCGGCTGCGCGAGGACCAGCTCCAGAAGATCGCGTGGAAGGTGATGGTCCCGCTCGCGCTGCTCAACCTGGCCGTGGTCACGATCGCCAAGGTGGTGTTCTAGATGGCAGCTTCCGCCCCTCCGGGTATCGGGCTCCTCAAGGGGCTCGGTGTGACGATCAAGCACCTCTTCCAGCGTCCCGCGACGCTGATGTACCCCCATGAGCGCAACGAGCTGGCGCCCCGTACCCGCGGCGTGATCGCGCTGATGGACGAGAACTGCACGGTGTGCATGCTCTGTAGCCGCGAGTGCCCCGACTGGTGCATCTACATCGAGTCCCACAAGGAGACCGTCCCACCGGCCAAGGAGGGCGGACGGGCCCGCACCCGCAACGTCCTCGACCGCTTCGCCATCGACTTCTCCCTGTGCATGTACTGCGGCATCTGCGTCGAGGTCTGCCCCTTCGACGCGCTGTGGTGGTCGCCGGAGTTCGAGTACTCCGAGTACGACATGGGCCTGCTGCTGCACGAGAAGGAGAAGCTGCGCGAGTGGGCCGACACCGTCGTGCCCCCGCCACCCCTCGAAGAGGGCGCGATCCTGCCTGCCGAGGTCAAGGACGCCATCGCGAAGAAGGAGAAGGAGCTCGAAGCCGCCGCCGCGAAGGAGGCCGAGGCCACGCAGGCTGCGGCCGCTCCGGCAGCTGACGCGCCGGCAGCCAAGGGTGGCAAGGCCAAGGAGCCGGAGATCCACGTCAAGGCCGGCGAGATCGATCAGGAGACCTTCGATCGTCTGATCGCTGAGGGCAAGTCCGAGCGCCTCGCCCGCTCCAAGGCCAAGGCCGCCTACGTCAAGAAGGAGAAGGCCCGGCTCAAGGCCGAGGCTGAAGCCGCCGAAGCTGCCGCGCCTGCGCCGGCGCCCGAGGAGCCCAAGGTCGAGGCCGGGCAGATCGATCAGGAGACCTTCGATCGTCTGATCGCTGAGGGCAAGCCCGAACGCATGGCCCGCTCCAAGGCCAAAGCGGCCTACGTCAAGAAGGAGAAGGCCCGGCTGCGTGCGGAGGCCGAGGCTGGTGCCGGGGATGCTGCTGCTGCGGGTTCGGCGAGCGCGGCGGCCGAGGCTGGTGACGCACCGACCGCCGCGTCGGACACCCCGGCTGCGGACGCCCCGGCCGCCGACGCGCCCACGCCCGCCGAGGTCCACGTCGAGGCCGGGCAGATCGATCAGGAGACCTTCGACGCGCTGATCGCCGAGGGCAAGCCCGAACGCCTCGCCCGTGCCAAGGCCAAGGCGGCGTGGGTGAAGAAGGAGAAGGCCCGGCTGCGCGCCGAGGCTGAGGGTGACGCCGGTGAGCAGGCGTCCACCGATCAGGAGGATGGGGCATGACGGCGCACGATGTGGTGTTCGTGGTCATCGGCCTCATCACCGCCGGTGGTGCGGTGCTGACGGTCACCTCCAAGAACCTCATGCACGCCGCGCTGTTCTTCGCGGTGACGCTGGGCGGCATCGCCGGGGTCTTCCTCACCCTGGCGGCCGACTTCCTCGCCCTCGTCCAGATCGTGGTGTACGTCGGCGCGGTCGCGGTGCTGTTCATGTTCGGGCTGATGCTGACCCGCGCGCCGATCGGCCGCGAGGCCCTCGACGGGCAGAACCGCGGGCTCGGCATGGCGGTGGCCGGTGGGCTCTTCGTGGTGCTGTCCACCCTGATCATCGGCGCCTTCGCGGGGGAGTCCACGCCGGATGTGACCGGACCACGCATCGAGGACATCGGGATGGCGATCTTCGCCGACTGGGTCCTGCCCTTCGAGGTGCTGTCGATGCTGCTGCTCGCCGCGCTGATCGGTGCCATCGTGTTGGCACGCCGCGAGTCCGGCGACTCCGGGACCGAGGGCTACGCCAGCCGGATCGAGTTCGCCGAGGAGCGTGACCCCGATGCGCTGCCCGCCGGTCCCGCGGAGCTGACCAGCGGGAGTGCGGTCGGCGGGGAGGAACACCGATGAGCCCCCTCGGACCGCTCCTGCTCGCCGCGTTCCTGTTCTGCGCCGGGATCTACGGGGTCATCGCGCGGCGCAACGCCGTGCTGGTTCTCGTCAGCGTGGAGCTGATGCTCAACGCCGTGAACATCAACCTCGTCACCTTCCAGAACCTGCTCTTCCCCGGTGACCCCGCGGTCAACGGTCAGATCTTCGCCCTGTTCATCATCGGGGTCGCCGCTGCCGAGGTCGGCGTGGGGCTCGCGATCGTCTTCAACATGTTCCGCAACCGAGCCTCGGTCGACGTCGATGACGCCGATCTGATGCGCTGGTAGGGGAGGCTCACGTGGACGCGCTCCTCGAGTACGCCTGGGTGGTCGTACTGCTGCCCCTGCTGTCGGCGGTGCTGATCACCGCGTTCGGCAAGCAGCTGCCCGGCAAGGGCTCGGAGATCGGCATCGCGGCGCTGGCGGCGAGCTGGCTGCTGTCGCTCGGCATCGCCTGGGAGACCTTCGTCAACTCGCCGATGGAGCCGGTGGAGCGGGTGATCGACTGGTCGCCGCTCGGTGGCGGGTTCGTCTTCGAGCTCGGCATGCTCGTCGACGGTCTCACCGCGGTGATGCTGCTGCTGGTGACCACCGTCTCCTTCATGGTGCACATCTACTCGCGCGAGTACATGCACGGGGAGCCGCGCTACACCTACTTCTTCGCCATGCTCGGGCTGTTCACCTTCTCCATGCTGGTGCTGGTGGTCGCCAACAACCTGCTGCAGGCGGTGATCGGCTGGGAGCTGGTGGGCCTGTGCTCCTACCTGCTGATCGGCTTCTACTGGGAGGGCAAGTCCAACCAGGACGCGGCCAACAAGGCCTTCCTGACCACCAAGTTCGGTGACGTCGGCCTGATCGTCGGTGTCATCGTGCTGTCGGCCGGCATGTTCGGGCTGACCGACACCCCCTTCAACATCATCGAGATCAACGAGGCGGCCGTCGCCGGTCAGCTCTCCACCACCACGATCGTGCTGGGGATGCTGATGATCTTCCTCGGCTGCATCTCCAAGTCCGGTCAGATGCCCCTGCACGTGTGGCTGCCCGACGCCATGGCCGGCCCCACGCCGGTCTCCGCGCTGATCCACGCGGCCACGATGGTCACCGCCGGCATCTTCCTGCTGGCACGGCTGTTCCCCGTCGTCGCCCAGAGCCAGACGGTGATGGCCACGATCGCCATCGTCGGTGTCATCACCCTGTTCTTCGGCGGCCTGCTGGCCCTGGTCCAGGACGACCTGAAGAAGATCCTGGCCTACTCCACCATCTCCCAGCTCGGCTACATGGTGGCCGCCATCGGGGTCGGGGGGTACGCCGCCTCGGTCTTCCACCTCTTCACCCACGGGTTCTTCAAGGCGCTGTTGTTCCTCGGTGCCGGCTCCCTGATCCACGCGGTGCACTCGAACAACATCTCCGACATGGGCGGGATGGCCAAGGCCATGCCCCACACCTTCTGGACCTTCATCGTCGGTTCCCTGGCCCTGGCCGGCTTCCCCCTGACCGCCGGGTTCTTCTCCAAGGAGGAGGTGCTGGCCGCCGGCGACATCTGGGCCGACGCCGGCTTCGTCACCGGCAGCCTCGTGTTCTGGGTGGGGCTCGCGGCGTCCTTCGTCACGAGCTTCTACATGGCCCGTGCCGTGTTCCTGATCTTCGCCGGCGAGAACCGCAGCCACCACCCGCCGCACGAGTCCGGCAAGCTGATGGTCGGCCCGCTCATGCTGCTGGCCGTGCTGTCCATCGTCTCCGGCTACCTGCTGACGCCGATGTCGCCGCAGGCTCCCAACTTCGAGACCTGGGTGGCGACACCCATCCTCGACGAGGACGCCACCTTCCCCTTCACCGGGGACGGCTCGGCCGAGGCCTCGCCCGGCACCGTGGCCGGCGACGGGGTGTTGGCGGGCGCAGCGACCGCACCGCCACTCGCCGCCGCCGGCGAGGACGGCGCGGTCAGCATCCTGCACGGCGTGCCGTACTGGAACCTGACCAAGCTCTCGATGGTGCTCGTGCTGTTCTTCTCCGCGCTGTTCCTCGCCTGGCGTCTCTACGGCAAGGGGCTGCCGGAGCGCGATCCGACCCTGCACATGGGTGGGTTCAGCCGGGTGCTGGTCAACAAGTACGGGTTCGACGATGCCGGCTACCGCTACATCGTGGTGCCGGTGCGCGACAAGCTCTCGGCCGCGGCCTCCTACTCCAGCAACGTGCTGATCGACGGGGTGGTCGCCGGGGTCGGTCGGGCGACCAAGAACGCCGCGATGACGACCTACGACGTGCTCGACCAGAAGGTGATCGACGGTGGTATCAACGGCGCGGCCTTCAGTGCTGCGTGGTGGAGCCAGCGGCTGAAGCGGATCCAGTCCGGTGATGTCCAGCGCTATGCCGCGGTCCTCGTGGCCGGGACGATCATCCTGGTGCTGGCCTTCGCGGCAGCGAGGTAGACGACCACGACGGGGTAACCCGTCGACACACGACAGGCCGGCATGGCCGACTCGCAGCGGGTGCGGAGCCCGCGGTGAGCCAAGGAGACGAGGATGGACCCCAACACCGCAGGCTGGGCCCTGGTGGTCGCGCTGTTCCTGCCCCTGGCAGGCGCAGGGCTGCTCACGCTGATCCCTGCCCGGCTCGACGCGGAGATCCGTCGCGCTGCGGTGGTCATCACCGCCATCGGGTTCGCCGTGGTCGCCGCGATCGCCGCGAGCTTCGACTACTCCCGCGCCGGTGAGTTGCAGTTCACCACCGACGTGGCGTGGATCACCGCGATCGACGCCCGGTTCTCGCTCGGGATGGACGGCATCTCCCTGCCGCTGTTCTTCCTGACCTCCCTGCTGACGCTGCTGTGCGCGATCTACACCACCAAGCACCTGCCGGCGCCGGGCAAGCCAAAGGCCTTCCTGGCCCTGATGCTGCTCCTGCAGACCGGCATGGCGGGCACCTTCGTCGCCTTCGATTTGATCCTGTTCTTCATCTTCTTCGAGCTCACCCTGGTCCCGATGTTCTTCATGATCGGCATGTGGGGTGGCCCGCGGCGTGACTACGCCAGCGTGAAGTTCTTCCTCTACACCCTGTTCGGGTCCATCTTCATGCTGGTGGCCTTCCTGGCCATCTATTTCCAGGCCGGTGCGGACACCTGGAGCATCACCGAACTGTCGAACATGGCGCCCTTCGGTTCCACCACCTTCCAGACCTGGGCCTTCCTGGGGGTCTTCCTCGGCTTCGCCATCAAGGTGCCGGTGTGGCCCTTCCACACCTGGCTGCCTGATGCCCACACCGAGGCACCCACCGTGGGCTCCGTGCTGCTGGCCGGCGTGCTGCTGAAGATGGGGACCTACGGCTTCATCCGCATCGCCCTGCCGATCCTGCCCGACGGTGCGGCACGCTTCGCCCCGATGATCGGGGTGCTGGCGGTGATCGGCATCGTCTACGGCTCCCTGTGCTGCCTGGCGCAGACCGACGTCAAGCGCCTGATCGCCTTCTCCTCGGTCGGCCACATGGGCTTCGTGATGCTGGGGATCGCCGCGATGAACGAAGCGGGGATCCAGGCGGCACTGTTCGGCAACATCGCCCACGGCATCATCACGGGCATGCTGTTCTTCCTCGCCGGGTCGATGCACGAGCGCTACCACACCCGTGAGATCGCCGTCATCGGCGGGGGCATGCTGAAGAAGATGCCCGTCTACGGGGTGCTGTTCACCTACGTGGCGATCGCCTCCCTCGGCCTGCCGGGTCTGGCGGGCTTCTGGGGGGAGTTCACCGCGATGTGGGCGGCGATCAGCCCCGGGCTCGGCCTGGCTGACACCTACGGCGGGCTCTACCTCGGCCTGGTCATCTTCGCCGCCATCGGCACGGTGCTCACCGCCGGCTACTTCCTGTGGCTGATCCAGCGCATCAACCTCGGTGAACCACCCGAGCGCTGGGCCAGTGAGCCCCTGGCCGACGTCCAGGCGATCGAGTGGGTGTCCTGGCTGCCCCTGTTGGCCCTGATCCTCGCCCTCGGCATCTTCCCCCGGCTGCTGTTCGGGGTCCAGGACGCCGCTGTCAGCAACCTCGTCGGCTTCCTGGGCGGCTGAGGCCTGACCGACCACGCCGTGCGGCTGCTCACAGCCCCGGCGCAACCACGCGAGGAGGAACCAGGCGATGCAGATCGACTTCATCGCGATCCTGCCGGAGATCGTGCTCACGGTCACGGCCCTGATCGTCCTGGCAGCCGACCTCGCGCTGCGCGGGGATGCCAAGCAGTTCGTCAACCCCATCGCCGCGCTCGGCACCCTGGGTGCGATCGCGGCCACGGTGCCGCTGTGGGGTGATGAGCGCGTCACCTTCAACGAGATGTTCGTCGTCGACGACTTCGCCGTGCTGTTCAAGCTGCTGTTCCTCGCCACCCTGCTGGCGGTGCTGGGCATCAGCTGGCGCTACGCCGCGGAGAACCGGATGTTCCAGGGGGAGTACTACTTCCTCCTGCTGACCTCCTTCATCGGCATGCTGCTCATGCCCTCCTCGCGTGACCTCGTCATGCTGTTCATCGCGCTGGAGACGGTGTCGGTGCCCGCCTTCGTGATGGTGGGGATGCGCAAGCGGGACCTGTACTCCTCGGAGTCGGCCCTGAAGTTCTTCCTGATCGGGGTGCTGTCGGCGGCCCTGATGCTGTTCGGCATGTCGATGGTGTACGGCTTCACCGGGACCACGAACCTCTCCGGTATCGCGGCGGAGATCGCGAGCGGTGACACCGCCACGGTGCCGCTGTTGCTCGGCAGCGTGATGCTCGTGCTGGTCGGCTTCGGCTTCAAGATCTCCGCGGTGCCCTTCCACTTCTGGGCGCCCGACACCTACGCGGGTGCGCCGATGCCCGTGGCGGCGATGCTGGCCGTGGCCTCCAAGGCTGCCGGCTTCGCGGGGCTCGTGGTGGTGGCCTTCATCGCCTTCGAACCACTGGCCGACGTCTGGGGACCGGTGCTCGGTGTCCTGGCGGTGCTGACGATGACCGTCGGCAACCTCGTCGCCCTGCAGCAGCGTGACCTGATCCGCCTGCTGGCCTACTCCTCCGTCGCCCAGGCCGGCTACATCCTGGTGCCCTTCGGCCTGGCACGCACCGGTGCTGAGGTCATCAACGCCGCCGCGGTGGAAGCGGTGCTGTTCTACCTGATCGCCTACGCGGTGATGAACATCGGCGCCTTCGGGGTGGCGATCGCCGTCGAACGGCGGACGGGACTGCGCTCCATCGCTGAGTACGCCGGCCTGTCGGGTCGCAGCCCCCTGCTCGCGCTCGGCCTCACCGTGTTCCTGCTGAGCCTCGGCGGCGCTCCCGCGACCGTGGGCCTGTGGGCGAAGTTCGCCATCATCGAGGCGATCGCGGTGGACATCACCCTGTTCGGGGTGGTGCTGGCGGGCTTCCTCGTGCTCAACACCGTGATCGCCTTCTTCTACTACCTGCGGGTGATCCGCACGATGTGGATGGATGCGGCGATCGAGGGACTGCCGCGCCTACAGCCGGGCTTCAACCTCTCCGCGGTGGTGGTGGTGCTGATGGTCGGGACCCTGCTGCTCGGCCTCCTCCCCGGCCTGGTCACCGACTTCTCGAGCATGGTGAGCCTGGTCGCGGCCGGCGGCTGACCCGCCACCGGGGCGGTGCTGGCAGCCTGTCGCGGTGGACAGAGGCTCGCCGACGACCGGCTGCGGTTGTGCTCCGAACCTGCTGAGAGGCGGCGCAGCAAGGTGGCGCCCGTCGCTGCCAACGTGGTTGCCCCCGTACCCCCTGTGGGTACCTTCGGTCACCAACGCGGCGACGGAGCTCCCACGGTTGTGCCTCGGTCGCAGCGACCGCCTCGCATCCGCCGATCGACCATCCGGGCGACCTGCTCAGGAGGTTGCAGACATGTGCAAGAGTGCCAAGACCTTCGTGCTGCTGGCAGGGCTCGCGGGGGTGCTGCTGGCCATCGGGTCCATGCTCGATGCCGGCACGGGTTCCAACACCTTTTTGACCGTGATGCTGGTCATCTCCCTGGGGATGAACGGTGTGAGCTACTTCTTCTCCGACCGCATCGCGGTCCGTATGGCCCGGGCGGAACCCATCGACCCGGTGCGCCACCGCGACATCCACATGATCGTGGAGCGTCTGGCGACCCAGGCCCGCCAGCCCCTGCCGAAGCTGTACGTGAGCCCCTCGCCACAGCTCAACGCCTTCGCGACGGGTCGCAACCCGAGCAACGCCGCCGTGGTGGTGAACCAGGGCCTCTACGACGCGCTGACCTACGAGGAGCTCGAGGGGGTGCTCGGCCACGAGCTCCAGCACGTCTACAACCGCGACATCCTGATCGGTTCCGTCGCCGCAGCCATCGGCACGATGATCACCTACCTCGCCTTCGTCCTGCGCTGGATCCCCTTCTTCGGTTCCAGCGAGGACGGGCCGAACCCGCTCGCTGCGCTGGCGGCCTCGATCATCGCGCCGATCGTTGCCCTGATCATCCAGACCTCGATCACCCGCTCGCGTGAGTCCCTGGCGGACCACACCGGGGCGGAGCTCACCGGCAAGCCCCTGGCCCTGGCCAGTGCCCTGAGGAAGCTGGAGGCGGCGTCCAACGACCCCCGGCGGCTGCGTGCAGGGGGAACCCCGGCGGAGACCAACCAGGCGATGCAGCACCTCTACATCGCCGCGCCCTTCGGCGGGCGCGCTGCGGCCCGGCTGTTCATGACCC
>LKMJ01006431.1_pt1 | contig 11080 bp, 8 predicted proteins | sample 643391 | NCBI WGS metagenome assembly LKMJ01 (sample SAMN04112250, study PRJNA286221) | soda lake metagenome | biome: soda lake; feature: Kulunda Steppe; material: water; isolation source: sample PL-Br10 brine of Picturesque Lake | place: Russia: Kulunda steppe | collected 2010-07
GGCGTGTTCGGCGCCCATAAATCCCGTACTCATCATGTCAGTGACGTACACCGCCGCCTCATCGGACACGCCGTCGGGGATATGCGCCATGTTCGCGTCGGCTTCGTTCACGTGGACGTAGTCGGCGAAAGTGCCGTCCTTTACGTTCGCGAACTTCCACCCGCCGAGGGCTTGCTCTGATTGGGAGGGGTGGCCGTCCTGGGCGGCGAGCGATCCCCAATCGGGGGTGATCGCGCCCACGGCGACACGATCACCCGGTGCGAACACGTCGACATCGTCGCCGACCGTTTCGACGACACCGACGATCTCGTGGCCGAGCGTTAGATTCTCCCGCTCGCCGATCGCGCCGTGGACGGTGTGTACGTCTGAGGTGCAGACAAGTCCTTTCGTCGGCCGAACGATGGCGTCGGTTGGGCCCGCGTCCGGGACATCTTTTTCGGCGGATCCGATCTCACCAATCTGCTCCATAATGAATGCTTTCATTGGAAATCTATCCGCTAGGAGGGAGGTCGAGCGCGAGCATAATGCCGGGGCGCGGTTCCCAAACCATGGTAACGTCGACCTCGCTGATACCTAGATGAATTTATGCATTTCGGCACCCGTACTGCATACAACGCGGAAAAACCTCGATGAAAAGGACGGACATCTCGGTTTCCGGCCTCGCTGTCCGAGGATCGCGCTCGCACCGCTCGCGTGGATGCAACTACTGAATACACACTACCTCCTGAACACACACTTTGCATCTCTCAGTGGCCCACCCACCAATCTCTCGACAGATTCCGCTGTTTCACCGAGTTCGGTAAGAGCCACCTCACAAAGACGCAAGCGTACGTCTCCGCGAATTGCGTTGTGTCCTTGAATTCCATTCTCGTTGTCAGTGCGCCAGATCAGTGAGGCGAGTACCGCACCCGACAGCCCTGGATCTGTCGCCGCTTCGTGGACGTCTGCCAGCCACCGGTATCCATACACAAAGTTATGCCCACCTTCAAGTCGTTTGTCCCGCCTTACATCCTCGTAGGTCATCCTTCTGAACCAAAGAGGAGGAATTTTATCTCATCAGAGGAGATGCCGTTCGCTTCTCCTCGCGGGGTTACACGTAGGTGGGATTCAGCGTTACCTTCGGCGGATTGGATCCGGACAGGCGGAGTCGATCGGTCGTCCGAAAGTCCACATCTCGACACTCGATCGAGGGTGTCAATCACGATATGACACCAGAGAGTACGATGAGCTTATCACCCCCGGCCGCACGAACGATTTCAGCGGCAGTGGTTGAACGAACGGGACCCTATTTGTATAATTGATGGCTTCATCCGAGATACATGACCGTCAATGAGGGATCCCGAAAAAGAAACGGCATGCGAAGGGGCGAACAGTTCGCTGATACTGCCGGACAGAAGCATGAATCGGAGACGCGTACTCGGCATCGCCGGTGCCGTCGCTGGTGGGTCGATCACGGGCTATGCTGACACCGAAGGCGGCGATTCGGACGGCCACGGTCGGGTTGAGTCCGTGCCGTCCCAGAACGAAGACGAAGACTGTGAACTCTCGGTTTTCACCGATGAATACATCGGATTCGACGTCGGCCGCCCTGACGGCTGGAGTATGGATTATGCGGGTGGTACGATCTGGCTGTGGCCGGTTGAGGAGCCGTCGATCGCCGCGTTCGTCTACCCGATCCGTCTGCAACCGGGCGCAGAGCTCACTCCAGCCCAGATCGTCTCGTCGTACGTCGACGCACTCAATGTCGGCTTCACCGGCCACGGCGGATCGATTTCGCTGACCGAAGATGGCGAGCTTGAGGGCTTACTCGAGGGGGCGGCGGTTCGGGGAATAATCGATATCGATCAGATCGGGCCCGAAGACCTGGTCATCTGGGGCGGATGGGCACCTACAGAGGCGTGGGACCGATCTCGAAAAACGGTCCAGGCGATCGGCACCTGCTATCGACAGCGGTCCGGCCGACTCCTCACCGTCGGAACGATCCGCGGAATCGCCCCGAACGTGACGACCACCTGGCGATACGTCAAACCGGACGGAGACGACTGGATCGTCGCCATTGCGACAGGTATCGATTTCCACATCTACGGCGACTGGAACCCGAATCACGAGGGATGGAACGCGCACGTCCAGCGGGCGATCGGCGCGTTACCCTTCTCCATGACACCCGAGGATTTCGCCCAGTACGTCGCTTGGATCGGTATGCCCGGTGACTGGGAACTGACCGATTGGCGGGATCGGTCTCCGGTATTCGAATGGACCGATCTGCTCGGGAACGTCTGGCACATCCAGGTGTTCCGGTACGACGCACGCTACAACGGACACACGGTCGTCGGGGAGATGATCGCCGCCACGTTGACCGATGGATACACCACGGCCTACGTTCTCGGAGTGCGCCACGTGATCGCTACCGAGTGGGATCGGCTCGCCGCGATCACCTCCACCGTCATGGCGAACACGGGGTCGGTGACGACGACCGTGACGCCAACCGACTGGGACCCGATCTCGACGGTCGCGGATCAGTACGATACCACCGACATCCTCATGGACTCCTATCGGTACCGAGAGGCGGTCAGGGACGAAGCGGCCGATCAGTGGCACGAGACGACGATGGAGTTCCGGCCGCTGGAGGATCGCGACACCGGCGAACAGTTCTGGGCACCGCTCAACAACTATGATCCGTCGAGCCACTGTGAGACCGGCTTCGCTCGCGAGATCAACCCGGTGACGGGCGAAACCCGGTGCCTCTACGATCCCGAGCCGTAGATACGTCAGGTCGTACCGTCTAATCGTATGTGAGTATCGGCCGGATCGAGAACGGCACTGACAGCACTGTCGGACGGTCGTTCCGTGGCTCAGTCGGAATCGTCATCCGGGCTGATCGGCTCGATCTCCGGCTCTTGCCCGGCGAGCCGTTCGGTCGCAGCGAGCGCATCAACGATACCGCGTCCATATCGAACGTCTTGTTCTCCCGGTGCGTCGGGCGGCTTGCGTGTGGTTTCGTACAGTGCGGTCCGTAGCTCCGCTGGCGAGTAATCACCATCAGACGCCGAGAGCATCAGTGCGAGCGTCCCGGCAACGTGTGGTGTCGCCATGCTCGTCCCGGAGTAAGCCACGTACCCACCACCGGTATTGGCGCTGAAAACATCGACGCCCGGCGCGGTGACATCCGGAACGAGGTAACGCTCTGGCCAGTGATCGGGTGCCCGATCGCCCCAAGCGTGTTCAGTCGTGATTATCCGTCCGCCGGAGGTCGGCGCGATCGTCTCGTCTATGTCGGTCGAGCCAACGCTGACCGTCTCGTAGACGTTCGCTGGAGCGTCGGCCGTTCCCTCGCCGAAGTTGCCGGCCGCGCCGACGACGACCGTTCCAGCGGCTTCGGCGTTCTGAACCGCTCTCAGATAATGCGTTCTGTAGAACGGCCCACCGAGACTCATGCTTATCATATCGGCATCCTCTTCGAGAGCCCACTCGAATCCTGCGATGATCTGCATGGACGTTCCAGTCCCCTCTGGGAGGACCAGACCGTGTATGAGATCGGTCTCTGGGGCGACACCGATCGCCATCCCGCTTGAGTTCCCGCCAGCGACCGTTCCACTCACGTGGGTACCGTGTCCGTCGTCGTCGTAGGGCGTCGATCCATCGATGCGAATACCGAAGTTGTTGAACTCAGCCCAGCCGCCGGGATACGTCAGATCCTCGGGGTCGCGCGTATAGAGATCGATGTCCGTATGGTCGGGGTCAACGCCCGTATCGAGGACGGCAACTTTGGTGCCTTCGCCTCGCGCGTCATACCGATCCCATACGGACGGTGCACTGATCTGTCCGAGTCCATATGTCGTCTCAGTCGCTGTCACCGGTTGGGACGCACCGATCGCATCAAACGCAGACGGCAGGCTCTCACCAGCGGTCGGTTCCGTGGTCGTGGTTGCCTTCTTGACTTCCTCGTTCGGGAGGAGTTCTTCCACGCCAGGGAGCATCGTCAGTTCTTGGAAGTCGACCGTATCGGTATCGACCGTCACCAACACGGCGTTGGTCAGCCAGAACTGCCGCTGGATCTCAACGCCGTCGTGGCTGTCGGCGTAGTCGACGATCGGCTCTTGGGTTTCCGCCGCGTGACGTTTGAGCGTCTCGCGTACCTCCTCTTCAGACATATTCTCTGAAATCGGTGCGCGTCCGAGCTGGACGATGACTTCCGTCTCGCCGCTCGCTTCAAGCAGTTCCGGGGCGACAGTCACCTCATCGGCGTCGCCCCCGTTCACGGGTTTGTCTCATCACCATCGGTCTCGTTCGTGATGTCGTTGGATCCGTCACCGTCCGTTATCCCGATCTGAAGATCGTCGTCGGTCGGGCCATCATTCAAAGAGAAGGGAAGCCCGTTCGGCGGTTCCGGTATCTCCTCAGCGTCCAGCATCGTCAGCGTGTACTGGCCGGAGTCACCCGGCTGAGCCCCGCCGATTTCGACGAAATACATTCCAGAGGTGAGAAGAGTCGCTTGGATCGTCTCGGTCGAGTCGGGGTCCGCGGAGCCGTAGGTGATCAAGTTGCCGGCCTCATCTAAGATGAGAAGCCACAGCGTCCCATCTCCGCCGGTACGGGATAGCTCGAAGGCGACCGGATCACCGGCCTCACCTTCGAAGGCGTACACGTCCCACAGGTAGTACTCGGTGATTTCACCGTCAACAGAGTCACCGGGTTCCAGTACGAATTCGTCGAAGGGATCGGAGTTGTCGAAGTCGTCGGAATCTTCAGCGAAGACCTGCAGCGCGTACGGTCCAACCCCCTGTTCGACGTCCACGACTTGGACGTAGTGAGATCCATTCTGCTCGGTCGTGATATCGATCTCGATGGGTGTGTCAGTGCCGACGAACGCCAAATCCATGAACTGCTCGTCGGGATCGTAGATGATCACGGCCTGAACGCCGGTACTGGAGCCACGGGCATACTCGATCGTGAGATCCTCGTCGGCGTCTGCATCGAACTCGAAGAAGTCAACGTCACCCTGCGTTAACACCCCAGTTATGAACGTGTCTCGGTCGATCTCGTCGGCCAGATCAAACTCGTCGTTTGGTTCGATTTCTTCGAATTCATCCGGGCCAGGGACGGGATCTGGGATCGGATCCGGACCAGGGTCCGGAACGTCAGGTGCTTCGCTGACTCCAACGGTTAGCGAGTAGTCACCCATAGCGTCGGGAGTCGTCCCGAAGATGTAGATGGCGTATTCTCCAGTATAAGGCGCGGTCGCCGACAACTGGCCGGATTCGCCGGGATTGACTTCAGTCTCGGCGATGATCGTCAGTGCCTCGGGATCGACGAGAAGCGCCACAAACGTCCCAGTACCGTCCATTCGGGACAGTTCGGCCGAAATCGTTGCCCCTTCACTTACTTGGAAGTACCAATTATCGAAGGGGTTATCGGCAGTAATGGAGCCATCAACGGTCTCTTCCCAACCGGTGTCGTCCTGTTGCAATATGGCGGTATTCGTCTCTCCGTCGAGATCGATAACGTTCTCGATGGAGGAATCGCTCTCGGCCGAGGACGCCCCCGCGACTCCGATCGTCAACGCGAGCAGTCCCCCGATGACGATCGCTGCTAGTAGTATCGATACGCCCGTTCGGTAGTCGGGGTCTAAATCCATGAGTTGGCGTCAACGCGTCGATCTATTGTTATACGTAGACAATGAAAAAGTAGGATCGATAAATCAGTAGCTGAGTCTGAGACAGGATGCGGTTATCTCACGAGCGTCGGTGTTCTTTCGGGCTTAACGCCGAGCGTCCGTCCGTCGTAAGTACGGATTTCGTAGGACCGCCGCTTCGAAGCCGCGATCAGTTAGAGAGGTAGTTTCACACACGTCATTCGACGGTACGGTCGTCCGCCGGTGGCAGCGTAAACGAAACCGTCGATCCCTCGCCCAGCTCGGATTCGATCCAGATGTCTCCGTCGTGGCGTTCGACGATCCGTTTACAGAGCGTGAGACCGATCCCGGTGCCGGGGATCCGTTCGTCATCGTGGAGTCGATGGAAGACGTCGAATACGAAGTCGTGATCGTCCGTGTCGATACCGATCCCTTCATCGCGGATCGAGATCACCCACATCTCATCGCCACGATTCGCTGAGATCTCGATTTTCGGTGGCTCCTCGCCCGAGTACTTGATCGCGTTATCGATGAGATTCAAAAAGAGTTGATAGAACTGAGTGGCTTCACCTTCGACGCGTGGGAGTGAATCCGCGGTGATCTCAGCATCATTCCTGTCGATCTTCGTTTTCAGATCGATTAAAACACCCTCGAGCACCGTGTCGAGATCGACCGGCTGAAGCGAGTCCATCTCAGCATCAATATTCGTATATTCTGTTGTGATTCCATCCAACAACTCGCGCATTCGCATCGTGCTGCCGACCGCGATGTCGATGAATTCTTCGGCGTCATCGTCGAGTTCGTCTTTATATCGACGCTCGAGAAGCTGTAAATAGCTCGTCACCGTCGAGAGCGGTTTTTTAAGATCGTGTGAGACGGTGCTAGCGAACTGTTCGAGACGTTCGTGTGATGCTTCGAGTTCGTGCTGATACGTTTTCCGTTCAGTGATATCTTGAGCCGCGCCGCGGAGCGAGACGACATCTCCGTCTTCGGTTTCGGGGACACCCAAGATGTGTAGCCATCGAAGCTCATCGTCCGCTCTCCAAAACCGCACTTCGATGTCGAAAGGTTCGCCCGAGGAGAGTGCGCTCTCTATGGCGCGTCTAACGACTGGTAGATCAGCTTTGTGATAGACATCGAGGGCATCCTCGATCGGTGGCGCTTCATCGCCGGGAATACCGAGAATCTCGAAGAGATGGTCAGTCCAAAACACGTCCATCGTCTCCGGATCGATCTCCCAACCGCCGACGTTCGCGGTTCGCTCAGTCTTTCGGAAGAGATCGAGCGTTTGTTCGAGACGTTCGTTCGCCTCGTTCGCCTTGATCGCGGAGGCGAGGATGTTTGAGATGTTTTTGATGAAAATAGCATCGGCTTCGGTAAACTCCCGCTGATCGGTCGTATGCACGCCCAGTACCCCCCACGGATCGGTGACTGATCCGATGATTACGCTGACGCCACTGATAACGTCGTGGCTGGTGAGCAGCTCGGGACCGGAAAACCGGTACTCAGTCCGGAGGTCATCGACGATCACCGGCTGTTCTGTGAGGAGCGTATAGCCAGCCTGTGAGCCCCGATCGGTTGGTGCCGTCGCCGAACCGACGATACCGTCGTTCCAACCGACTCCCTGCCGAAGCAACAGTTCCTCGCCGTTAGGCAGCAATTCGAGCACCTTACAATACTCAGCGTCGAGCGCCTCGACGATTGCGACCGTCGCGTCGTACATCAGCCGGTCGAGGTCTTCGGTTTCGAGGGCCTGTCGGCCGAGATCGGCGATGAGCTCTTGCCGACGAAGCGGGATTTGAATGTCAGTTCCGTTCATAGCTGCGACCGCGTTATTTCCTTTATAAGAAGCGAATAAGATAAAGTATGGCGGTATTTCGTTTTGTTGCGTTCCGTTACAGTACCGGTTATCAAGCCGCTAAAATCGATAGACCGCGTTGGTTTCAACGGTTTTACACCGGTTCGGGGATTTACCGCATGGATAGCTATACCGATAGAACGTGATCGAGAGACTATGCCCTCACAGAATGAGACGTGGCACGTACTCATCGTGGAGGACCATCGTCCGACCGCGAGGTTGATTTCCACTGCCTTCGATGAGGTTGACCCACTGATTTCGACACACGTCGTCCACGATGGCCGTGAGTGTCTCTCGGTGTTACGAAATCGAGGATCTTCGATACCAACACCGGATCTCGTTCTGCTCGATCTCGATTTAGAGGACGTTCACGGACTGGAGGTTCTCGATGCTCGACGCGAAGACCAATGGTTTCGCCGGATTCCAACGATCGTATTTTCGGGAAAAAAAGACACGGCATCGGTCGAGCAGTGTTACGATCGCGGGGCGAACACGTTTATCGTGAAACCGGACGATTTCGACGGATATCTCGAGATAGCTGAAGTAATTATACAGTATTGGTTTTCGACAGCGAAGCTACCGGAACGAACGAACGATTCCGGTCCGTAACGAGGTCGTTTCGAAAGGGACAGCGGTTATCGGCGGGGAAATACATCAAACCCGTTCACAGGACTTATAGCCCATATGTGAGAGAGAACACCAACGGAGTAGCGATATGCTCGAGACCGCTGAGCCGATACACATCCTACACGTCGACGACGAACGGGACTTCGCGGAGATGACTGCGAGGTTCATCGAACGGGCGTCCGACAGATTCAGCGTTGAGACCGCTTCGAGCGCGGAGGAAGGGATTTCTCGGCTTGTCGACGGCGATTTCGACTGCGTGGTCTCCGATTACGAGATGCCGGGGAGAGACGGGATCGAATTCCTCTCGATCGTCCACGATCGATATCCGAACCTCCCGTTCATTTTATTTACCGGTAACGGAAGCGAGGGCGTCGCCAGCCAAGCGATCTCCGCGGGCGTGACGGACTATTTACAGAAAAAGTCAGGGACGGAACAGTACGACATCCTCGCGAACCGCATCGAAAACGCCGTCGAACAGACGCGTGCTCGAGCGCACGCGGCGCGACAGGAACGAATCCTCGGTATCCTTCGAGACGCTAACCGAGCCCTCGTCACATCGACGACCAGAGCCGAGATCGAAGCCGAGATCACGCGTATTTTCGCCTCCGTGAAGCCGTACGATCTCGTCTGGATCGGGGAGTACGACGCCGAACGAGACTGTATTGACCTGTCGACGGCGGCAGGAGAGCGATTCGAAACCGATGCCGAGGCCGTTTTCTCGCTCTCGAAACTCCCGAACGAAGCAGTTCAGAGCGCGATCCAAACCGACGAGATCGCCACCATGCAACGAGGAGATTCGATACTCGATGCGTGGAACGAGGAGGTAGACGGCGGCTACGAGAGAGGGATCGTCGTTCCCCTCGTCTATCAGGGGGAACGCCACGGATTATTCGCGCTCTATACGACCTGCGAGGACGCGTTTGACGACGGCGAATATAGTATGCTCAACGAACTCGCCGGAGACATCGCTCAAGCGCTCCACACGGCGGAAACGAACCGAACGCTTCAACGCCATCAGACCGCGGTGAAGGCCGTTCCCGAAGGCGTGTTCATCATCGATGAGAACACCGTTATCGAACTCGCAAACGAAAGCGCAGCGTCCCTTCTCGGACGCCCCGCTCACGCGGTGGAAGGGAAGCCGTTTCCGGCACTCATCGAAGAGGGTGTCTTCGAGGAAGGGATCGTCGAGTGGTATCGAAACAGCGTCCGGGAGATGCTCTCTTCAAACAGTGACCGCACGAAGGCTCGACTCGAAACGGAGATTCGCCCGGACGGTTCCGAACCCAAGCTGATCGAGGTTCATCTCACGCTACGGCCGTACGAGGACGAATTCCGCGGCACTGTCGGAATCGTTCGGGACATCACCGAACGAAAAGAGCGCGAACGCCAGCTGAAGACGCTCATCGACAACGTCCCCGGGATCGTGTATCGATGTCGGAACGAGGACGGATGGCCGATGGAGCACGTGCGCGGCGAGGTCGAAAAGCTCACCGGATACTCGCGATCGACGTTGGAGACCGAGCGCCGAATGTACGGATCGAAGATCATCCATCCGAAGGATCAACACTCGATGTGGGCGGTGACACAGGACGCTGTCGGGAACCGGAAGCCGTTCGAGATCACGTACCGCATCCGCACCAAAGACGGAGAGGTCAAGTGGGTGTGGGAGCGCGGTCAGGGGATTTACGCGGACGACGGAAGCATCGAGGCACTGGAAGGATTCATCACCGATATCACGGAACGAAAGCAACAACAGCAGAAGTTAGAGCGTCGAAACGAACGGTTAGGTGAGTTCGCGAGCGTCCTCTCACACGACCTTCGTAATCCTCTGAACGTCGTGCAAGGTCGGATCGCGCTGGCGCGCGAGGAAGACGACAACGAACACCTCGAAAGCGCAGCCAATGCCGTCGAACGAAGTCTGGCATTGATCAGCGATTTGCTGACGCTGGCTCGCGAGGGCGAGGTGGCATCCGATCTGAAACCGGTCGACCTCGCAAAGATCGTCGACGCCTGTTGGTCGACTGTCGAAACGGCCGAGTCAACGCTCCTCATCGAAAGTGAACGGACGGTCCGAGCGGACCCCAGTCGGTTGAAGAGACTGTTAGAGAACCTGATCAGAAACGCGGTCGAACACGGCGGGGATGACGTGACGATCACGGTCGGCGATCTGGATGGCGGATTCTACGTCGCGGACGACGGAACCGGAATTCCCAGAAAAGAGCGCGATCGAGTCTTCGAAGTCGGATACTCCTCACACCGCAGCGGAACCGGATTCGGACTTAACATCGTTCGGGAGATCGCCGATTCTCACGGCTGGGAAATCACCGTTGCGGAGAGTGATGCAGGCGGCGCGCGGTTCGAAATTACCGGCATAGCGGGCGAATAAAAACGTGGAAAGAGATCCCGGGAACGCACGTAACTATTTGTTATTGTATACGCAAGAGGGCGTATGACAACCGAAGGGACGGTCGAGCGTATCTTCATCGCACCGGAGGCGGAAGCCGAGATGCGCGAACGACCCGAAGTCGAAGCGATCGAGAGAGGCGGACTCCGCGGAGATCGTTACTGCAGCGAGATCGAGGCGGGAACGTTCGTCAGATGGGGGTCCGAAGAGGAACGCCATGACGGCTACGATCTCACGCTGATCGAACAGGAAGCGCTTGAAGCGATCGAGCGCGATATGGATATCGAACTCGCTCCCGGTGCACACCGTCGAAACATCGAAACCAGTGGCGTGGCGCTCAATCACCTCGTCGATTCCCAGTTCAGAATCGGCGACGTCATCTGTCGGGGGAACCGCTTGTGCGAACCGTGCGATCATCTCGAACGGCTCACCCAAGGCGGCGTTCGAAAGTCGCTCGTTCACCGTGGCGGGCTCCGAGTCGATATTCTCGAAGGCGGAACGATACAGCACGGTGATGAGATCGTCATTCTCGAGTGAGTTGACCGTCGGTTACCGGCGA
>LKMJ01006433.1_pt1 | contig 11077 bp, 11 predicted proteins | sample 643391 | NCBI WGS metagenome assembly LKMJ01 (sample SAMN04112250, study PRJNA286221) | soda lake metagenome | biome: soda lake; feature: Kulunda Steppe; material: water; isolation source: sample PL-Br10 brine of Picturesque Lake | place: Russia: Kulunda steppe | collected 2010-07
CTATGAGGCAGAGTGCTATGTAGGTGACCCTGATGGTAGTGGGGACGAGTTCGGAAGTGATGACAGTCCTGAAGATGATGAGATTGACTGTGGTACTTTAGATCCGGAAGATTACTCCGATGGAGGTCAATCAATATACGTTCAGCTTTATGATGAGGCTGGCAACAGCGATAGCTGGGAGGTCGGCGAATATACTTTCGATACTAATCCGCCTATAATCGAATCGATTGACGTCGATCCTGAGTACACCAATGAGGCGCCTGATATAACTGTAGAGGCTTCTGATACTGGTTCCGGTCTAAGTGATGTGGAATATGATTTCCAGAGTTTTGACGGCGGTGATGGAGAAGAAGTAGGTGAGATGGCCGGAACATCTGATGAGCTAACTTTCCAGCCGGATATGGATGACAAAAGCGAAGACGAATATGATATATTTGTGAGAGTCCAAGATCAGGTCGGCGAATGGTCCTCTGAGGAAGAAATCGAGTTCACTTACGATCCTGATGCCGAACCTTCAGTCACCGTAGAACATGACCCTATCGAAGTCGAGGAAGGTGATGAGACAGAGTTTGAAGTTACTGTCGAAAACGATGATGAAGTACCTGTAAGTTCAGGGGTACTTTCACTCAATAATTCGGTGACAGGAGAGTCAAGCGAATTTGATATAGATGGTGAAGGCGATACGACTGTATGGTTCGACGTCTCTGCGGAGGAAGGATATGGAACTTACGATACTGTCATGGATTTCGAGTCTTCGCTTATTGAGGAAGAGTTTGAGGTCGAAGTCAGGATAATGGCAGACGAAGATACTCGGGAAGAGCTTGAAAGCGATATAGATGAAAAGCAGGATGTACTGGATGATTTAACTGAAGAATTAATCGAGCTTGAAGAAGATGGAGCGAGCCAGGAACTTGTTGAAAGACTGGAGTCTGAAGTAACTGAGTTTGAAAGTGCTTTCGAGGCAGCAAGCACTGCGTCAGAAGATGAAGTATACTATGAGGCCGAGACCGAATTTTCGGACCTAGATACATTGGCCGGTAACGCCCAGGATACGCTGGAGGAAGTAAGAGAGGAACATAGAAGTGATGTCTTCAGGACTAGAGTGATGATAGGATTGTTTGTCATTATAGTATCTGTCGGAGGTATAGGAGCTTTTCTCTACAGAACTGATCATGAGCTCCTTGAAGAAATCGAGGAATACGTCCCTGATATAGAAGTTGTAGAAGATTTAGAAGATAAGATAAAGTACATAGGCAGTGAAGCCAGTGAGGAGGCCGAAAAATTTGAGTGGGATGGGTTCAACGATTAAAGTCTCTTTGCATCCCTGAATCTTTCCTTTAGTAATCCTTTATCCCTGATATTACTTATCGCCTGCGAGATTTCTGGCGAAAAATCTTCGTCTCTGGCAGCTTTACCTGCCGCATCGTTTAAAGTAATATCTATCTGAGGATCTTCCTTTAACTCCTTGACTATCTCTTTGTCAGCACGAGAGTCATTGAGATACTGGGAGACAGCTGGCTGTGTAACTTCAAGTCTCGCAGCAATCTCCTCCTGTGTAAGCCCGTAATCTCTGGAAAGCCTCTTCGCCATTATACTTCTTATAGAAGGAAGAAGTTCCTCGGAAATTATCTCGGCTTCGAACTTCATACATTATAACGGCGTGATAAGATTAAAATGCATACTTGGAAATGTGTAGAAGAGTAAAATGTAGAAAGAAGATAGGCAGGTCAATGGTCTGCCTGCTCTACCTCTCTTGATAGCCTCTCGATGTCTGCTGCTAGAGCGTCAAGCTTCCTTGATACTCTTTCCTTCTCCTGGATGATGTTCTCTACTTTTTCGTACTTTCTCGCTGCATGATCAAGATGATGTTTCTCAACGTATGCTGCTTCAGTGTCCATCATGTTATCGATGATTTCTTCAGCTATCTCTCCAAGCAGGAGGTTGAGGCCGTAGTAAACATTTGAGCGTACATACTGGCCTTCAGAGGCTTTTTCTCTTATCATTCTTTTGATCCTAGCATGGGTAAAAGGTAGTTCGCCAACTTCAACTTCTTCAGGTACTTCAACCATTTGATATCACAAAGTAAATTTCCTTTTAAAGGCTTTTAAGGGTTTCTCAGGTATCTTAGACGATTTTTGAAGTAAAAACGCAAACCTATAAACAAGCTGAGCACAAAGGATAGAACATGCCGGTGCCACTTGAAACTCTGAATCTAGTACTTGATACCGTACTTAAAGCGATATTTCTGATTATATTTGCATATCTGATACTGATTTTGAGACATCTTGACCGTACGATGAAGTCTATAGAGCACTCTGCAGAATCGATAGAGGAGACTTCAGAGAAACTTGGAGATCTTTTGGCTTTAGGTAGACACTTACCTTTTGTTGGAGGTGGCAGGAGAAATGAGTAATCCGTTTACCGATGATGATTCTGAGGAAAGGTACAACAAATTGAAGAAAGAAGAGGCCGGGACTAACCAGGATGAAGCCGAGAAAAGGTTCCAGGAGCTTAAAGAGGAAGCTAAACAGGATATGCTGGATGAACAGGAGGAGAGAGAAAGCGAAGATGAGGAAGATGGCTCCGAAGATGATAAATTCGTGACACATTAAGTGCCTGGTATGCAGTTCCAGAAAGCGCCGAAGATAGCTCGTTACCTGTCTATAGTATTCTTTGTGTACTGGGTAACGGGTAACATGGTCTGGTTTTTCCTTCCTATACTTTTTGAACAGTATATGACTGTTTTCTGGGTAGGTGTCCTCACATCTCTAACGCCTCTAGTACCGGTTTTGTTTGATATTCCTGTGGGGAATCTGGTTCAGAGAGCAGGAGAAAAAATAGTGATTTTTACTGGTTTTGCAGTCGGAGTTCTTCCGCCTATCCTGTATCTAAGTGCGGTACCTGTAGCTTTTGTAGGAGGTAAACTAACTGAAGGAGTATCTAAATCAATGGTTTGGAACGGATCCTGGAGTGTGTCCATGAAGTCAGCTGATGAAGATAGCGAATCAGAGGCGCTGTCTGTTTTCCTGCTTGGGATGATGATGTCGGCAGTTATAGGTCCGATACTCGGCGGCTTTCTGATAGCAAGTTACGGATTTGAACTTCCTCTAATGCTGTGGTTTGGAGGATCTCTCATGTCTCTGTATATCTTCTATCTTTACATCGGACTTGAAGGTAAGAAAGGGTTCTTTGATTCTCTAGATGATCTTTTCCATAGAAATACCTACAGTAATGACTGGCGTCACTTTAGGGAAAACTGGTCTGGTATCAAGTTACCTCTAGCACTTGTATTTCTGAGTTCGATACTTTACACATTCTCCTGGATTGCTGTGCCATTGATACTGGAGGACATGGGAGCCAGTTTCGCTACTATGGGCATAGTTTTCGGTGTAGCAGCTATACCAGGGACGTTTCAGTTCCTGTTCGGAAGACTGGGAGATAAGATAGGAGAACTTAAGGTAACAGCAGTGCTAGCAATACTAGCTTTTCCCGTGCTTCTTTCTATGGGAGTAGTTGATAGTCTGGTTGTGCTCTCTGTGCTTTACTTTTTTGCTATGATTCTGATCACTGGTATGACTCCTGTGGTGCACGCGATATTTGATAGAAATATTCCTGATGAGGTGGAGTCTGAGATGGTAGGTTTTCTGGAACTTTTCAAACATACTGGTCAGGCTGTAGGCCCGATTATGGCAGGTACTGTAGCGTCTATCTGGAGCTTAAGCGCGTCATTTATATCGGCTTCAGTAGTAGCGCTTATTCTTGTCACGGTTATCGCATTCCATTATTCTCGCCTAAATTTTCTCTAGCGCTGGAAACTCGAATAACCCTGCCTCCCGAGAGACTGCTATAGCCTTTAGCTTATCTACTTCGACCTTATCTCTCAGCACAGGCGATAGAAGATCTCTCTGTGGCACTTGATTAACCTTGGATCCGCCAGATATCTTTGAGAAAGCAGGCATCACAATAAGTTTTTTCCCATCTTTAGTTTCTCCGTATAGGAAACAATCGACTTTCTCTTTCACTCCTATCTCGTCTTTAAGGACCAGTGCGGGATGTTCATGCCCTAGAACTATAGTCTCATAATCTTCTGTTATATCCAATTCCGACAGTTTTTCGTGACCATGAACAAAAAGGATGTCTGATTCAAGGTGATAGTTCTTTAGAGTGCTATAGTCTCTTACAAGAGATTCAAGAAACGTGTCATGGTTACCTTCCACTACTATAATTTCTTCGAACTCTTTGTCCAGGAAATCAAGGAACTTCTTTATCTCTTTTTGCTCACTGTATCTAGTTGTTGCGAACTCGTGTTTTAGATCTCCGTTAATCAGTATTTTTCCGGCTCCTGTCCTTTCTTTAGCAGTTTCGATATCCTCTATAAGTTCTTCAAGCTGGAACTGGGGAACGTAACCTCCTTCCGAGGTAACGGAACCTTCTAGGCCTAGATGTAAATCTGATAGAACTATGATATCTAGTTCAGGGTGATAGAGTAACGGAAGAGAGTCAACGGTTTTGAAGTCCAGTATCTCCATGTTCTATATTGTAGGAGAACTATTTTTAGAGATAAAAATTGATTGCAGTTTACTTGTTGAGAAGTTGCCAGACTCTCAGGAAAGCGTTGAAAACATCTTCGTTTGTCGATAATTGGATGTAGTGGGCGTTGTTTTTGTCTGCTATCTCTTCTATCTGAGAGGTGTGGTTCATCAGCCTTTTCTTGTACTTGTTTTTAGTCGATCTAGAGAGATAAGTTCTCAGCTTGGAGTCGCTCTCAGGATCTTTTAGTATGGCGTCACCGTCAAAATCAGGATCAAGTTCTGTAGCATCTAGAGTGTTTATAAGTACTGTATCTACTTTTCTAAGGTTTTCAACACCTTTCTCAATTTCCTCAATATCTGTTATAAAATCACTTATCACTACTACTGTTGACTTGTTCTGGATACGTGAGGAGTACTCGGTAAGACATCTCCCTATAAGGCTTTCAGGAGTATTTCTGAGCTGGTTAAGGGTATCTACCAGTTCACCAAGGTTAGCATTTCGTCTGCCTGAGGATATATCGGTGACAGTCTCTGAGAATACAGAGTACCTGAACCTGTCATTTGTGTTGGAAGCCATATATGCGATAGCAAGACCCATTTTTGAGGCAAATTCGTACTTATTGACTTTTCCGTAGTCCATGGAGGATGATCGGTCAACGAGTACGTGAAGCGTAACACTTTTCTCTTCCTCAAACCGCTTGACAAATAACTCGTTTGTTCTGGCGTAGACGTTCCAGTCCATTCTACGGATGTCATCTCCTGGAACATATTTTTTGTGGTCCTCGAATATCATCCCGTGTCCTGTCGAGGCAGATTTCTGCTCACCGGAATGCATCTCTACCGAGTTTTTCTTCAGAGCGAGCTGGAATCTATCAAGCTCGTCTAAAAAGTCTAGAGTTATCATCTTTCAAATCCCGTCTACAATCTCCTCTATAACTCCTTCAGGTGTCCTTCCTTTTTTCTCAGCCTGAAAGTTCAGTCCTATACGGTGTCTGAGAACAGGTACTGCCATGACCTCTATATCTGCCTTTGATACATGGTTACGGCCCTGTATAAGCGCTCTTGCCTTAGCTGATGTTACGAGACCCAGTGATCCTCTAGGGGATGCTCCCCAGTCAAGGTCTTCATGGTTTCTTGTCTTGGTTACTATCTCGACTGCCTGATCTCGTATATCGTCCGCTATAGGTACCTGTCTGGTAAACTCCTGGACTTTGATAACGGAGGCTTTAGAGAGCACCTGCTCCAGTTCAGGCTGGTAGTCAAGTTCCGATGTGAATCGATCGACGATTTCGTTTTCTTCATCCTGCTCAGGGTAGTTAACTTTGATTTTCATCAGAAAGCGGTCGCTCTGAGCCTCAGGTAGAGGATAGGTTCCTTCTTGGTCGATAGGGTTCTGTGTGGCCATCAGGAAGAAAGGTTTTTCCAGTTTGAATGACTGGTTGCCTGCTGTGACCTGTTTCTCCTCCATAGCTTCCAGGAGTGCTGCCTGAGTTTTTGGAGTTGCACGGTTTATTTCGTCTGCAAGAATCATGTTGGCGAATATAGGGCCTTTCTGGAAGACGAACTCGGTATCATCTCCGGACTCATCTATGATGTGAGTTCCTGTGATGTCAGAAGGCATCAGATCAGGAGTGTTCTGGATCCTGGAGAACTCTAGACCAAGTACCTCTGAGATAGTTCTAACCATTTTGGTTTTTCCTAGTCCGGGATATGACTCGACCAAAACGTTGCCGTCACACATAATAGAGATGAGTAGCTTTTCAACTACGTCCTCCTGCCCTACTATTACTTTCTTGACTTCTTCCTGTATTCTTGAGAGCTTTTGGTTTATCTTGTCGTATTTTCCGGCCTCATCAGTTGCTTCTTCTAGTCCCTTCATGTTCATATTCACCAATTTTTGGAGCTTGGTTTTAACTATTATTCCATGGATCTTATCGCCAGACTGTATTCTCTAGCGAGATCAAGGTCGGCATCTACCGGATCACCGGTGACGTCCAGCGTGAGATCCTCTGTGTCCTGTCCGCCGAGAACATCTCGATCGCCTGATTCACCTTCTCCTGTAATATTGAACTCCATCTCTAGATCAGCCAAATCAACATCGTCCTCATCACCGTAGATGTCAGTAGTATTTCTGATTTCAAAGTCCTCGTCTTCTCCATCATCCAGTATCCTCTCAAACCCGTCTAGTTCCGGTAGTAAATCTCCGCCTTCTTCATGTATCTGGAAACCTACCATGCCGGAAATCACCGTAAAAAAGCTTAAAATCCCGACAGCCAGTATTTTTTGAATTATTTTCTTGTTAGGTATGATGCTCTCCGAAGTAACTTTTCTTGCCCTCTCCAGAAGTTCATCGAAGAGAGCCTGTGAGACAATATTTCTCTTGTCAAGGTTGTCTCTTGCAGTTCTAAGTCTTTCCTCCAGTTCAGGATTCTTTCGTTCGTATATCTCAAGATTGTAACTTTTCGACCTATAAGCTAGATCTATCACTAGAAATAGGACTGATATCAAGGCAAGAACTTTCAAGTCGTCATAACCTGGAATTAACTGGATTGAAAACAGGAAGAGCATCAGGTTGATTGTGAGGAAGAATATCAGGGCGTCAAGAGATGCCTGCAAAAGATTGACTTTGATAAATTCGTGTTTCAGTAGTTTCAGTAATTTCTCTATTCTCATCTGTGTCCCTCGTTTTCACATATACTTCTTGCATAGCTATCTTCGAAGTTCTCATATTCCAGACTACAAATATCTGCTAGGCTTTCGTTTAGGTCCTGGACCTCCGAGCTTGCGCCTTCAAGTCTCTCTATCTCGTCATCAAGATCACCTATATCTTCCTGTAGCTCCTGCCTCTGTTCTTCCTCAGACTCATAGAGGTCGATGTATCTGTCTCTGTCATCCTCCACGTCGGCAAGTTGTCTTGTAAGATTTGATTTTTCATTCTCTAGAACCACTAGCTCCTCCTCCATCTCGGCTATTTCTTCCGTTAGATCCTGTTTATCAGTCATCACGTTGTCCAGCTGTCCCTGATAAAGAACTGACAGGCCGGCCAGTAGCGAAAGTATAAGAACTGTTGAAGCAAGCAGGAAAGGGTTAAGTCGTCTTTTTAGCATCGGTCTTCTCATTTTTTCACCTGTGATTATTTCTTACCTTTTATCTTTCTGTAGCCTACTTCCATTAGGAATAATAGTAGGGCAAGAGCAAGTAAATAGTTGGAAAGGTTTTGCTGTGTGATAGTTTTCGTTTCTTCGGTCTGTAAAAGTTCCTCTTCCATCCGGGCTTCATCTCCGGGCTCATAAATCTGGCCTCCAGTAGCGCTTACCACATCTCTTATTTCCTCACTGTAACCTATGTTCTCTATCTCAGGGTTATAGTTGTAGTCGTAAAGCTCTCCGTTGAAACTGTGGAAACCAAGAGTTTCAGGCTCTATTTCGGTGGCGTAATTTTGTTCTCCACGTCTTGTTAGGTCCTCCATGTTCTCGGAGGAGCTTACTTCTACCGAGTCAGGGTAGCGTGAGGAATCTATGTCTATCCGATCTTCCTCTTTTCTTTCAGGGTCTCCAACACTCCAGCTTACGGTGCGGGTAAGTAGTTCAGGATCGAAGTCTGAGATTTCGGAAAGATCCTGGCTTCCTCCTGTAAATGCAGCGACCCTTCCGATACCGTATCTCCATGTGGTCAGGAACTCTCTACCGTCAGTACTTGTGGCTAAAACATCGGCCCCTCTTTTCGGTTCTACTGGATCGAAATAAGTTGCGGAAGAGGATAGTTCGAGACCTTCTGTTATGAAGTGGTTAGGATTTGTAACTGCTAGAGGTACTGTTTCGCCGTCTGCTCCTCCAGCATCGAACTGGAATTCTAATCTTCCAGCATCATGTGCGTCAAGGTAGAAACCGTCTGCGCGGTCAGCTATATCTTCTAGGAATTCCTGGTTAGGATCCTCACCTACTCCTATAGTTATCAGTTGGTTGTCAAGCCTATCTGCTATATCTCTACTTCTACTTAACGCGTTCACAGCCTCGCTTGCTGAATGTCTCTTACCATCAGTGATAAGTATAATATTGCCTTCGTCTTCTAAGATATCTTCTCCAGCTTTCAAGCCTTTATGATAGTAAGAAGGGCCCTCGGGTTCTATCTGGGTTATCCTTTCAAGAAGAAAGTCTCTGTTTCTAAGAAGGGTTTCTGGCTCTCCTACAAGGTGAGCATCGTTATTGAATGCTGCTACACCGACTCTATTATTATGTGGTAATTCCTCTATAAGGTTATATCCTATTTGGATGGCTTCATGTACGCGTGTTTCATCTTCTTCACATACAAGCTCGTCTTCTCCATCCACTCTTTCCCAGCTACATCCTCCTGATGCATGTGATATATCAAGTACTACCATTACTTTTGCTCCTTCTTCCTCATCAGCATCTGGATCTTCCCGGACAGGCAGAATGTTCGTATCTTCTTCGTACTCTCCTGTATATATGAAGCCGTTTCCACGAGAGACATATTCTAAAGGCTCGTAAGATGGTTTTTCAGTAGCTATAACTGTGTAGTATTCGTCGAGCTGATCTTCCTCAGGCAGATCTACTGCGTGTTCTACTTCATAGAACTCTTCTAGCTGATCCCCTAGTTCGCCTTTCTCACCTACTATCAAGATCTCGGGTTTATCTATAACGTTGACAGCATGGTAGTAATGATCGTTTCTCTCAAAAACCCCGTTGTGGTTTATCTCTGCCGTGATACTGTAACTTCCCTTCTCGCTGAAGCTGTGTTCGAACTCCCATTCCCCATCTTCTACTTCTTCAAGTGAAACTCTCTGGTCATCAAGGTAGACTATCGGCTGAGATTTCTCTTCGGTAGTTGAGTGCGTCTTTATCCGGAAAGTGTTTGAAGCGCCAGGTACTGTGGAATCAGGTCCTTCCACGGAAACCGAAGCCTCGCTGTGCATATCTGGCTGGAAAGCGTTCAATGTAGCATTGATATCTCTGGAGAGTTCGCCTATTTCCTCTAGAGAGGTCTCAGACTGGAAATCGCTTATCACTAGGTGCTCAGTATTAGGTTCCATGTTTCTTTCAAACCCCTCCTTTAGATCTGATTCGTTACCTGAGGCTATCACTTTCTCTCTTAATTCAATTCCCCCGAGGTCAAGCTCGTGTTCCTGTATAAGACTGGAGGATGTGCTCTCATCTTTCAGTAAAACTATCTCTTGCTCTGTATCAGCCTCTACTTCGGTTGTAATATAGGGTGAGGCAACAGCTAAAACTAGGAGTGCTATAAGAGATGTATGTAGTAAACTGATACCTGTCTGGTACCTTCCTGAGCTTTTTGCAGCGATGATTAATCCGGGTAATGCAAGAATAAGCAGAATCAGTACTTCCGGATTTTCGAAACCTAGCATTATAGTTCACCCATCTTTCTTAGGTAGAACATCTCGGCCAGCAGTAACGCAGCTAGCAGAAGCGCTAACGTGTTTTTAAGACTGTGGTCTCCGTCACCCTCAATTTCATCGATATCTATTTCGCTCTCATACGGCCGAGATTCTTCCACACTGGCTAAATTTGCGGCATATACTCCTCTGGACGTATTATAGAATCCTGCCTCTTTAACTGTTATCTCTCCTTCCTTTACTTCTCCTCCCGGAGTTTCAATATGTGACTCGTTTATAGTCTCGCCTGTTCTCACATTTAAATCTTCTATAGACGTTCTGTCTGCCAGTTCTTCTATCATACTCTGCCAGAATAATGGATAGAGGAAGTCATGCCTGAAATCTTGGTCATCTATGTTGTAGAGAAGTACTTCTCCTTCACCGTGATTCGATCTTACTACGGCTTCTTCGGGTCTCGCCAAGGAGTCTCCTGAAAGATTGGCTATTTCTTGGACGGTGGTTTCACCTATATTTATCCTGTAGGGCTCTTCGATTTCAACATTTCTCTGTTGCGCCGAGTTTAGTTCTCCAGGTATCGATTCGAACTCTGCTAGATCGCTCTGTCCAAACAGAACAAGTCCTTTTCCGTCAGTGACTTCAGAGTCTAGTTCATCAGCGGTTTCCTGCCGAAGATCGCTGGTCTCGCCTACGATGTAAACATCGCCATCAAGGCTTTCTACGGGCGGAGATATTGTTTCGAGGCTGGTGTGATCTATAAGCTCGAAAACAGTCTCTAAATATGGATTTCTCTCATCTGATATAAGCACAACATCAGTCTGTTCTTCTGAAGGTATACTTAGATAGGCGGATGTGTCGGAGGACATCTCATCGCCAGGAAGCTCTGCAGTAACTGTTCCGGAAGAACTAAATGTAAATCTTCTCATCTCTTCAGATTCAAGACTCAGCTGTTCTGATTGACCGTCAATATCTATGTCTATCTGTTCATTTGAGTTTCTGAAATTCTTTATCTCTATTGAGCTGTTTTCCCTTCCAGGAACCACGTCTACTATCCCCCAGGAGTTCCTTGAATCTATATCCATCAATCTGACATCTCGATCGTCTTCTATGTCTTCTATCATGCTCTCTGGTGACCTGTCGCTGACTGTCTGCTTAAGATCGCTCGCTACCACTAAAG
>LKMJ01006435.1_pt1 | contig 11075 bp, 11 predicted proteins | sample 643391 | NCBI WGS metagenome assembly LKMJ01 (sample SAMN04112250, study PRJNA286221) | soda lake metagenome | biome: soda lake; feature: Kulunda Steppe; material: water; isolation source: sample PL-Br10 brine of Picturesque Lake | place: Russia: Kulunda steppe | collected 2010-07
GGTGCTGGACGTCGGTGTTGGCGGCGACGAGCTTCGCGCCGTGGATCCCCTCCTCGCGCATCCGGTTGACCGTGTTGCCGCCGGCCCCGCCGCAGCCGACCACCGTGATGTTCGTCTGGAGGTCCTTCAGGACGTCCTGCAGCTCCTCGTCGGTCATGGTGCCGGTTCGTGGGGGGCCGCCGCCGTCGTCGGGGCCGCCGCCGAACCCGTCGGCGCCCTCGTTGGGCGCCTCCTCGGCTTCATCGATCGCGTCCTCTACGATGGAGTCCATTATGTGGACCCGTTGTGACCCGCGCGTATTTATCTTTGCCCAATCGTCATGCGCGGGTCTGACGCCGGATCACGCGTCGTCGCCCCTATCCCCGTCGATTCGGTCGATCGTCCCGGCCGGAGACCGACGGCGGGTCGTCCCGGTCGGGAATCGATCGACGGTCGTCCGCGTCACGGCGTCCGGGTCGATCGTGTCGCCGTCGACTTCCACCGACCGGCCGGCGGCGAGCCGGCCGAACGCCGGCCCCTCGGGCACGCCACGTTCGGCGGCGAGCGCGGGGTCGAACGCGGCCTCGCGGGCGACGACCGTGTCGCCCTCGACGGCGACCGTGTCGTACCGGGATTCGAGGACGGTCGCGAGGTCCGCGACGAGCGCGTCGACGTTGCTCGCGGCCGGCAAGTCCGCACGTTCGGCCGAATCGGACGTCTCGACGGCCGGAAACGCCGCGAGCCCCGCGGCTCGGGTCCCGCCCTGTTCGGTGTCGAACGCGACGGCGTGCCGCTCGACGGCCGACCGGGCTGCTGCGGGATCGATCCCCTGCGCGCGGGCGAGCAGTTCGGACGGAAGCGGCCGAACGACGACGCCTGTCGCGGGGTCGTCCGTCTCCGGAGCGACGTCACCGAACCTGAGGCCCTCGGAAACGGGCGCGATCCGCGATTCCAGCTCGTCGACGAGTTCGAGCGACCGGTTCCCGACCGCCCTGAGCCACGTCTCGCTCACCACCCGGTGGCCGAGATCCTCGACGACGGCCGCCAGATCGGGGCGATCGCCCTCGATCACCGCCAGATCCGCGCGGCTACGCTCGAATGCCCGGGCGATCACCGCCCGATCCGTTTCCGGCGATCCCATCTCCGCGAGCGCCCAGTCGGCGGCGACGTGGCCGACGGCCCACTCGGTCTCGCGGACGATCCGGGTGAATCGCGGGGCGTAGTGGCCGCCGCCGAAACCGACGACGTGACGAGGCTTCCCGTCGGACCCGACCAGATCGGGTTCCGGCGCCTCCCGAAGGGAGAGAACCGCCCTCGCGACCGCACGGGCGCCCGCAGGGTCCGACCATTGCGGCTCGTCGGAGCCGAGCTCGACGAACATCGACGGCACGCCGACGTCGCTCGGGCCGTGATGGGTACACTCGATGCAGACGTCGTAGCCGTCGGGCGCGTGGCGGGCGAGCGCCTCGACGACCCGTTTTTCGGCTCCCGGCGGGGCCGGCGCCAACGCTCCGGGCTCTCCACCGTACTCCGCCGTGGCGAAGTTACCGGTTACGTGGGCGGTCAGGAGCGGTCCGGTCTCCCCGCTGTGCCGGGAGACGAAGACGATGAGATCCGGTCCCTCGAAGGCGACGCTCGGGTCGTCGAGGTGGATGTGAAGCTCGTCGAACGTGCGGAGCTCGAATCCCGTGGCACGATAAAAGGTGCCGCCGCCCTCGGCAGCCGGACGGTCCGAGTCCTCGTGTTCCGTCCACGAGTCGCACTCGAGCAAGCGGTCACCGATGTGTTCCGAGGCGCTGTCGGCCCGGCTGACGACGATCCCGATCACTGTCGATCAATGGGGAGCGGTCGCCGAATAGCCATCGGATCGTCGCCGGTCGCTCACGGAATCAACAGGTAGACGAAGGCGACGTAGCCGGCGACGAGCACGGCGCCGTCGGCGCGGGAGAGTCGCTCGCCGCGATACATCAGCCCGACGACGACGACGGTGATCGCGACGAGCGCGGGGAACTCGAAGGCGCGAACGCCGGCGCTCACCTCGATCGGCGTGAGCAGGGCGAGGATCCCGATCACCGCGAGGACGTTGTAGATGTTCGAGCCGACGACGTTGCCGACGCTGAAGCTCGCCTCGTCGCGGATCGCGGCCACGACGCTGGCGGCGAGCTCCGGCAGCGACGTGCCGATGGCGAGGACGGTGAGTCCGATGAAGAGATCCGAAAAGCCCGCCGCCGCGAGCAGCCCACGGCCGCCGGTGATCAGCCACTGTGAGCCGACGACGAGGGCGACGAGTCCGGCGAGGACGGCCGCGACGTCACGTCCCCTCGCGTCGGGCATGGCCTCGCGCTCGGCGTCGGTGATGTTCGACTGCGTGCGCCGGATGCGGCGCATGACGACCAGCGTGAACGCGGCGAGCGTCACGAGGAGGACGGCCCCCTCGGGACGGCCGATTCGACCGTCCCACCCGAGGACGACGAGCAGTATCGCCGCGATCACCATGAACGGGACGTGGTTCCGGAGCACCGTCTCCGAGACCTTTAATGGGCGGATCAGCGCCGCGATCCCGAGCACGAGCCCGATGTTCGCGACGTTCGAGCCGATGATGGCGCCGAGCCCGATGTCCGTCGAGACCGTCACCGCGCCGAGGACGGCGACGAACAGTTCGGGCGCCGTGGTGGCGAACGCGACGACGGTCACCCCGACGGTCGAGGCCTTGAGGCCGATCGCGAGCGCGAGGTCCGCCGCGCCCTTCACCAGCAGCTCCGCACCGGCGTACAGGAGGACGACCCCCGCGACGAGCAACAGGAGTTCGGTTGCGGGTGAGCCGAGCGGCACGCCCGACGGTTCTCGCGAGGACTTAAAAAGGGACGCGATGGGGCGACTCGATGGCGGGCTCCGACGGGATGATCGACCGGCCACCTCGAAGGAAGAACGATTGGCCGCCTCGGAACCACGGTCACCCGCTACCTCCGGCGAGCAGCCACGGCGCGCGACTCCTGCGAGCGTCCTTTTAAGTACGCGAGCAGCGCGCGAGGGAGGTCGGCGGCGACCGCATTGCGGTGCGGCGTCGCGGTCGCCGCCGACCGAGGCTGGGGACGTACGAGGCCGCGGGGGACCGGTGCCGGGGAGGTACGAGACCGTCGCGGTTCGACCGGCCGGCGCGATGGCGACGACCCCTCACGCCACCGACGGTTCCCTGGACGTCGACGATGCCTTTTATAAAGCCGGGCACGCTCGCTCCGGCATGGACGTCTACGGACTTATCGGGAATCCGGTCGGGCACTCGCTGTCGCCGCCGATGCACGAGGCGGGCTACGAGGCGCTCGGACTCGACGCACGCTACGTCACCTTCGAGCCGGACCGCGACGCGGCCGCCGACGCCGTCGCGGGCGCGGCCGACCTCGGCGTCGCCGGGCTCAACGTCACCATCCCCTTTAAACGAGACGTGCTCGACGCCGTCGCCGTCGATCCCCTCGCCGAACGGATCGGCGCCGTCAACACGATCGACTTCGATCCCACTGACGAGGACGCTGATGCCGACGCCGACCGCCCCCGCGGCTACAACACCGACGCCGCGGGCGTCACGCGAGCCTTCGAGCACCACGACGTCGCGCTCAACGGCGCGGACGCGGTGGTCGTCGGTGCGGGCGGCGCGGGCCGTGCCGCCGCCTTCGCGCTCGCCGACGCCGGCGCGGGCGTCCACGTCGCGAACCGGACGGTCGAACGCGCCCGGAAGCTCGCGGCGGACGTCCCGGGCGCGACCGCCGTCGGCCTCGACGACCTCGACGAGCGGGTTCCGGCCGCCGACGTCCTCGTCAACGCGACGAGCGTCGGCATGGAGGCGCCCGAGGAGACCCCGGTGTCCGCCGATCTCCTCCACGCCGACCTCGCGATCCTCGACGCCGTCTACACCCCGATCGAGACGCGGTTGCTCCGCGAGGCGGCCGCCGTAGGTGCGACGACCGTCGACGGGGCGTGGATGCTGCTGTTTCAGGGCGTCGAGGCGTTCGAGATCTGGACCGACGAGACGGCGCCCGTCGACCCGATGAACGAGGCGTTGCGGGCGGGGCTCGAGTAACGGTGACCGAGCGTGAGAGTAGCGGAAACCGAGTGCGAGAGTAGCGGAAACCGAGTGTGAGAGTAGCGGAAACCGAGTGTGAGAGCCTGAAAAGGCCCGAATCAGTCGTCGCCGACGGCCGAGGCCGACTCGCGAGCGACCGCCTCGAAGCCACGGTCGAGGTCGGCGATCAGATCCTCGACGTCCTCGATGCCGACGGAAACGCGCATCAGCGTGTCGGTGATCCCGATCGCCTCGCGTTCCTCCCGGGGGACGGGCTCGTGAGTCATTCCGGCGGGCAGCTCGATCAGGCTCTCCACGCCGCCGAGCGAGACCGCGAGCGTGAACTCCTCTAAGGCCTCGAGGAACCGCTTCGCGTCAGCCATCTCGCCGCCGATCTCGAACGAGAGGACGCCGCCGAACCCCGACATCTGTTCACGGGCGAGCTCGTGGTCCGGGTGGCTCTCCAGTCCGGGGTAGTACACCGCGGTCACCTCCGGGCGATCCTCGAGGTGCTCGGCGATCGCGGTGGCGTTCGCCTCGTGGCGCTCCATCCGCGGGCCGAGCGTCTTGATCCCGCGCCCGACGAGGTAGCTGTCGAACGGCGGGCTCGCGGCGCCGACGCCGACCTGCTGGAGGAACCGCAGCTCCTCAGCCAGCGCGTCGTCGTCCGTGACGGCCGCGCCCGCGATGGCGTCGGAGTGGCCGTTGAGGTACTTCGTCGTGCTGTGGACGACGACGTCCGCGCCGAGATCGAGCGGGCGCTGGAAGTACGGGCTCGCGAACGTGTTGTCCACGCCGAAGGTGGCACCCGCGTCGTCGGCCACCGCGGCGATCGCGGCGACGTCACAGAGCGAGAGCCGCGGGTTCGTCGGCGACTCCATCCAGATCACGGCCGTCTCCTCGCGGACCGCATCCGCGACGTTCGCCGTCTCCGTCGCGTCGACGTAGGAAACGTCGACGCCCAGCCGCTCCGAGAAGACCCGATCGAGCATTCGCCGGGTCCCGGCGTAGAGGTCCTCGAAGGCGATCACGTGGTCGCCGGGCTCGAGCGACGCCAGAAGCGTCGTGAAGATGGCGGCCGTCCCGGAGGCGAACGCCATGCCGTGGCCGCCGCCCTCCAACGCCGCGAGCCGTTTTTCCAGCCCGTGTCGCGTCGGGTTGGAGAGCCGCGAGTAGACGAACTCGCCGGCGTCGGGGTCGACGTCCTCGAGGCTCATCTCCGTGTCGAGCCCGGGGAGCGCGAACGTCGAGGAGAGGTGGATCGGCGAGACGACGTCGCCGGCCTCGCTCCCGTTCCCGAACGGATCCTCGCCCTCCGAAACCGCGAGCGTGTCGAATCCCCGAGCCGTCTCGGCGGCCTCGTCCGCTGCGTCCGCCTCCTCGTGTTTTCCCATGTCCAGCGATCGGCGGCCATTGATGTAATAATTTATCATTCTATAGTAATAATTGGACGTTCCTCGTATTACTGAGGGGGATGAACCGGCGATCGGGGACGCTTTACCCGCCGACGCGTTGGGTTCGTCCATGACCGACGACTGGGTGAGTCTCTTTTCGGGCGGGAAGGACTCCTCGTGGGCGCTCTACCGGGCGCTGGAGGAGGGCCTCGACGTGACCCGGCTGTTGACCGTCCACCCCGCGGGCGACTCCTACATGTACCACACGCCGGCGACGCGGCTGGCGGCGCTCGCCGCGGAGAGCGTCGGGATCGAGCTCGTCGAGGTCGAACCCGCCGACTTCGGCGCCGACGACGTCGACGACGCGGGCGCGCAGGGTGACGCCGAGCTCGAACCGATGGAGGCGGCGCTGCGGGAAATCGCCGCGGACGACGCGATCGACCTCGCGGGCGTCACCGCCGGCGCCGTCGAAAGCGAGTTCCAGACGAGCCGGATCCGGGGGATGTGTGACCGGCTCGGGATCGACCTGTTCGCGCCCCTCTGGCGGGAGGATCCGGTCGTGCTCGCCGAATCGATGCTTGACGCCGGCTTCGATATCCGGATCGTGCAGGTCGCCGCCTACGGTCTCGACGAGTCGTGGCTCGGTCGACGATACGACCGGGGGGCGCTCGACGAGCTGCTCGCCCTTCGCGACGAGTACGGCGTTCACCCGCTCGGCGAGGGCGGCGAGTTCGAGACGTACGTCGTCGACGGCCCGCACATGAGTCGACGGATCGACCTGACCTACGACGTCGTCTGGGAGGGCGACCGCGGACACGTCGAGATCACCGACGCCGAATTGCGGTAACGGCGTCCACCTGCTCAGTAGCGGCCCGGATCCCCCATTACGACCGTCGACGCCAGACACCTGCCGCGATCAGCAGCGCAAAGACAGCTGCAAGCGGACCAAATCCGGGAACCTCGTCATCGGTTCCATCACCCGGAACCTGCATTTCGTCGTCAGCGGATTCCCGCGTTTCGTCGTCAGCGGATTCCCGCGTTTCGTCGTCAGCGGGTTCCTGCGTTTCGTCGTCAGCGGATTCCATGTCATCTCCCCCTATTTCGTCATCAGCTGGGTCGTCCGTCTCCCGTAGATCTTCTTCTTCATTTTCGCTTTCCGGGATGCCACTACCACTGCTACCGCTGCTGCCACTACTGCCGCTACCACTGCTACCGCCGCCCCCAGATCCACCGCCATCCGGTTTGGCAAGCACTGAGAAGCCAACGGAATCAGTCAACCCGATGAGTTCGGCGGTTATCGTTGTACCTCCCTCACTGTCAGCACTTACCGTGCCCGTTGCGGGATCAACGCTTGCCACGCCAGTGGGCGAGGTGCTGTACGTACTCGTCGTCGTTGCCGGCATCAGTCGATCGTCAATCGTTGTCAGCCGTACCGTGGCATCGGTGGTTTCGCCTTCGGTGAGTTCGTCGAGAGTCACCGTGAGGTTGAGTTCGTCGACCGACCACTGCAACGACGGGTAGCCGTCGGTGGCCACCCAGCCGTTATCGAAATCGAACCCACCCATGTTTCCATCCTCAGTCCCGTTGAGGCCAGTCATTCGGGCGGTCGGGAGTCCCGCTCCGCCGTCCGAATCGTCCAGCGTCGTCATCTCCGTGTCCCAGTAGGAACGCTCGACTCTACCACTGGTGGTGACCCCGACGAGACCGCCGTCATCACCGGTACCGCTCACTGCACCGATCGCGTACAGTTCCGTCATGCTGCCTTCGAACGACCCCACCGCGCCACCGATCGCCTCGTCACCCGTCACCGGACCGAGTGCATATGAGGAGGCGAGCGTGCTCTCGACCTCGACGTTACCGACGAGACCGCCGACCCTTTCGCCCCCGGAAACGTCACCCGTGGCGAATGACCCGACGATGGCGACGTGGTCGTTCGTGTTGCCGACGAAGCCACCGACGTCGTTCCCGGAGGTGGCGACCGTGCCGACCGCATACGACTTGAGGAAGCCGATATGATCGTTCGCGTTCCCCGCGAATCCGCCGACATCGTTGCCAGTCGCCGTCACGTTACCTTCCGCGGACGATCGGACGAACGAATGCTCGTCGTCCGCGATTCCGACGAACCCACCGACGTTCGATCCTCCGTCGACGGAACCGGTTGCGGACGACCCGACGAACGTCGAGTCTTCGCCCACCGTACCAACGAAACCGCCGACGTTGTCGCCCGTCGTTGTCACGTCGCCCGAAGTCCATGAGTCGAGAACGCTCGTGTGATCGTCAACCTTGCCAACGAACCCTCCGACGTCGTCCGTCGCCGTCACGTTACCTTCGGCGTATGAGCGCACGACGTTAGATCACCGTCGACACCCTCACCAGCCAAGTCCGTGTCAGGATCGAGGTCTATCGGATCGGCCGCTGCCGTCCCAGCTAACCCTCCGGCGAAGCCAGCAACCCCGACGAGAAAAACGATCGTCGCGAACCGAAGGTTCCTCACAGTTCCTCCAAAGGTAGTGCCGACGCCGGGGCGATTCCACGCACTCGAGTGCTCGGTGGTGAGGTCCGTCGGTGACGGGGGGTTTCGGACCGCTCCTGAAACAACGGTGAATATCGACACTGAACGAGTACTTTACGCGGAAGACATCGCATTACTGGTTCACTGGTACCGATTGAGTCCGCATATACCGGATACCAGCGAATGGTGGTGGGCGCAGAGGTGGCACGCCGAGGCAGTTGCCGTTGATCGGTTGATCGAACTTTTTCGAACGAGGACGTATCGAACCGACAGCGACGTTCGTGTTCGATCCATCGAAACGAGTACCATCCGCGTCACACGACGGCGGTGAGCCACGACACGATCGGCACCCCGAACCGCGCGTGCAGCCTAGTTCCCGTACGTTTCGACGTCTAGCCCGCTAACAGCGCCGAAATCGTAGTCGCCGACGACGAGCGGAACGCCGAGAGAGCGCGCAGTACCGGCAATGTAGATGTCGCTCTTGTTGACCATCTCGCCGTCGTTACGGAGTTCGGCGTAAATTTCGGCTGCTTCAGCGGCAGTCTCGTTCGTAAACGGCACCGGTTCCACCCACTCGTACTTCGACATCGCCTCCTCTTGGGTCATCTCCCGTGTGATCATCAACCCACGGTAGAGCTCGGAGAGAACGATGGTCGAGGCGCCGATCACCTCCTCGTCGTGAGCGGCTAGGTACGCAATCGCCGCGTCGTCACCGCGGGCGTAGTCGATGAGAAACGAGGCGTCGACGAGCTTCACGATCCCCCCGAGAGTCGATCGTCAACCTCGTCACCGAGTTCGTCGAACGAATCGTCGGCGTCCTCGAGCCCTCGACTGACTTCGGCTTCGAGGGCAGCAGCTTCTTCATCAGAGAGGAAGCCCGCGTTCGTCCGCCAGTCGGAATCGAGTTCGTGGAGGATGCGGTCGAGCGTCTCGCTAAAACTTTCACCAGCGCGTTTGTGCGCTTTCAAGCGCTCGTAGACGTCCTCCTTGATGCCGATGTTCTTCGAGGCCATCCTCGTTTTGTGTATGAGTATGTGTACACATTAGTGTTGGCACCCGGTTTGAGCCACTCGACCAACTCCTCCGTGTGGTCTCTGAGGACCTCGAAGAACTGCATGAGGTCACCGTCGCGGTCATTGTACGCCTCGACGTCGCTCGTGGCCGGGTCCGAGTCCCGCACGAACACGACGGGAGAGTATCTCCACGATCGTGTCCTCGCCGCAGGAGTCGAAATGGACACCGTAGGCGACGCTGATCCGGGAGGTGATCCGGTCGTCGAGGTCCGCGAGCGCGTGCGTGACCTCGTTCACGTGCCGGTTACGGCCACGACGTCGTGGAGGGGAGGTGGTCGTCGTCGAACACCGTTCCGTCGCGTCTCACGTTCTTGTCGGTCACGGCGCGGAGAGATAAGCCGACCCCCGAGGGTCCAGATGTTTCCGAACGGTCGCACCCGACAGAACGCTTATTCGAGCGGTCTACGAAAGAAGGGTATGGCAAGTGCGACACACGACCCGTCCAACGGAGAGGGGGTCGAATTCATTCATGAGGATGACGGCTCGATCACCGCGAAGGACATCGAGACCGGTGTCGCGTCCTTCGGTGACACGAAGGCGGAAGCCCTCCGAATGCTCGCGGAGGCGATCGAGCTTCACGAAGGCGGCGGCGAGCCCGTGACTGACGAGGATCTCGAAGAGTGGGGTCTCGAAGACGAGGGCCCCGGCGACGAGGAGCTTCCTGACTACATGCAGTGAATGGTCCGGACGAACTTCTCCGGACGCGAGATCGCATCCGTGCTCCACGATTTCGGCTACAGGCGTGTCGGCCGCGTCGGCAGCCACCTGAAGATGCGCTACGAGTCACCGGATACGGACGAAGTCCGGATCGTGACTGTTCCCATGGCGTCCGAAGACGAGATCCCGGTCGGGACGCTACAGTCGATCGCCGATCAGTGCGGCGCGGACGATTTCCACGCGTGGTGTGAGTGGATCGACGAACATCGATGACTGCCGACTGTATGCCAGCTCGTTTAGGAACTTCCCATGCGCTTGGAAGCGACCGGGAAGCCGGACCAGTGCAAAGCGTGGCTTCGCGACGACGAGCTCGACGAACTCCGCCGAGCGGCCGGTGGGCACCGTGACGATCTAATCATCTAACTCGGTGAGTACGTCGGACTTCGAGCGTTCGAGGCTCCTCAGGTGGTGTCGCGCCATGTGAAACGGACTCCTGACGGCGATCACTTTCGGCTCCGCGTTCCGGAGGGAAGGACACGACGGGCGGTGGTGGGAAACATTGTGACCCCTCTCTCCCGAGCGACGTCGAGGGCGACATACATCGGTACGCGACGAGCGAGGGGATCTCCCGCGACGAGCCGATCGTCGACCTCTCCGTGACCGACGTTCGGGCGGCGATCAAACGCACGGCCGAGCGCGCGACCGACGCTGACGGACGACGACGACCACCTCCACGTTTCGAGTCACGATCTCCGACGTCGCTTTGCCCAGCGGGTTCGCGTACGTAAACGGGTGAACTCACGCTTCGTAATGCAGGTTGGCGGGTGGGGCTCGTTCCAAGCGATCGAACCGCATCTGAACGCTCCGACGACGGAGGTCGTGAACGAGGCTTTTGCGGAGGTAACTATCTAGCTGCAGAGAAGACATATTGGATGTATTTGATTATTTGTAGATACTTTTTTGTATGAAGTGACGAGAGGGGTATATGATGAACGTTCGGAAGGATCCAGTCGATTTGACTCGAAGAGACGTCATTAAATCAAGCGCTGGGAGCGTTGGAGTTGGCATCACTGGAATCGCAGGGACGGCTCGACTTAACATTGGTATTCCTCGTGTTTCGAACGTCTGGATGGATGTAGGGAGCGATGGCGATGCGGAATTTATTGTGGAATTTGACGGTAACGTAGAACGTGCTTTCCACATTCCAGGGGTGAGCGAAGCACGCCTTGAGAACGTAGCTGCTAATGAGGGTCTTGATCTCACTATCGAAAGCGTGTCAATGGATCTGCCGGAAAATACGCAGTCGTCTCATATGCTGAGTGGAACGATCGCTAATTTTGCGTCAGTAGATTCTGATGGAAATAGAACGCTCGCATCGATTGATCTCATACCTATTGATGCAC
>LKMJ01006436.1_pt1 | contig 11075 bp, 14 predicted proteins | sample 643391 | NCBI WGS metagenome assembly LKMJ01 (sample SAMN04112250, study PRJNA286221) | soda lake metagenome | biome: soda lake; feature: Kulunda Steppe; material: water; isolation source: sample PL-Br10 brine of Picturesque Lake | place: Russia: Kulunda steppe | collected 2010-07
ACCTGATCCTCCAAACCTCTTTCCCTCTGCTACCCCTCTGCTACACTGTATCTTACTTCTCTGCTCCTCCCTCCCTCTCTTTTTGTCTCCCTCTCTGAGTCCCTCTATCCCCCCCACTCTGCCTCTCATCTGCCTCAATCCCCACCTCTCTCTCCATCCCTACCTCTTTGCCTCCCACCACTTCTCCCTCCTCCCTGCCCTCCTTTCCAGATCTGTCACTGCATCTCCCCCTTTCGCTCCTCCCCTGCCTGCCCCCCACTCCATCTCTGTCTCTTCTCTGCCCCTATACCCCTCGATATGTCACTATAATGTCACTGAGGCACAGTGGGACAAGCATACGGAAAGCTCAAACCCTTTGGGCACTGTTGCATTAATCCTCACCAGCCAGTCGGTCTCGTGCAGCTCACTTAGGTTTGACAAACCTGCATCAAATGGCTGATCTGGGTTTCTGGCACTGTCCATTGCAGCTTGTCGGTCAGCTTCACGTAGCTTGAGCTTTGAGAGCAAATACTGGGACGACCCGCCATTGAAGACCACAGTGACGAATGTCTGTGCATTCAATTGATGCAAGATTGGGCAGCATCAAGCTGAGCAGCACAATGGAAGCTGACTTTTGAAACAGAACAATTCGCACAATCGACCTCTGATGCATGTTAAGTAATACAAACTGCACACATTGGTACCCCATCCAGCTCTTCCTGTGTTACATTATTCCCCCTAACACTCACCAAGTAGAAGACACACGTCCGCATGACCTGTCCGTCCTCCCCAAATTTATCTGCTGCAAGGTTGCCTAATGAGAAGGCCATTGCGCCGCGGAGGCCTGACCACCACAGCATGAACTGCATGCCATAAAATAACAGAGCATGATTTAGGAGTGACCTCCTTGACGCCAGCAAGACAGCAAGCGCGTGCGGAGGATGTTCCTGAATGTCTATGCTGAAAACCACCTTGCTGGATCCTTTAAATTCCCAGCAACCAACCACACATCCCAAAGCGCATCCCAATCAATCCGGCAAACACTCAGATTGCCACAGTGGGCGCTGGAAACTGGTGGACTGCGCACCTGCATCCTCCACCCCATCCTTCGGGAGAGGGGGCGCATCAAGTTGGCCATGGCACAGCAGGGCAGAACCCCGGCAGCGCGCCCCACGCCCATTGAGACCAGGCAGAGGGCCTATAAGAACGCACAGTGCTTTCTGTTAGCCTGCAGGGTTCGATTGCCATCCAGTCCTGGCACTCTTACACTGTTGTGTACTCGTAGCAATTGCTGGAGGGAAGATTCATGCCCAAATCTTGAGGTGCCGTGAAATTTGACGCATGGTACAAACATCCTTGGTATGCATCAAAATTTTCAACTCGTGCAACCCAGCACAGAACGCATGTGCGACCCACCGCATATTGCCAAACATTGTAGGTCTTGAATGTGCACAGAGTAACGCCAATGTAAAGGAAGAGGAATATGTCTAGCAAACCTGCAAGTGCGCCCAAGCCATGCACTCACTGCTGATTGGAAAATAGTTGATGCAATGACAGCAGACAGAATTGAATGTAGGACTCTAACTAAGAATCTTAGCCAGCCTGCATAGGGCTTCAATGAAAAAAAGGTAGCCATAAGGTCAAGTTGCTTTAGGCTGCAAGAACGAGAAGGCACAGTTTAGGCATGCAACCTTGCCAGACACACAGGCATTAGAACATAAGAAAGCACTGCTTGGCAAGCAGGGGAGAGCATATCAAATAACCTACTCAAACGTGGACAGGTGAAAAAGTGATATATCTGAGCTCACCTGCAAGTAGCTCGAAGGTGGAGTGTACCAGATGTTCAGCTTCAGTGCTCATATTTGGCTTGACATACGTCTGAACCACCTGGGGATTGTGGCGTCATGCTGTAATAGCTTTGACTATCTAACGTCTCAGGATGTGCGTACGAGATACGATGATTGTTGCTTGGAGATATTTTTCTGATCTCGGGTGATCGGACGTAGCTGAAAGCTTTTACTCAGTAAATTGTTGTCTATTTGTTTTTTTGTGCATTCCCCAATGGACCATTAAGCTTAGCGCCACAAGATGGCAGCGTAAGCTCAGAGGTTCTGAAGAGGGGAATGATGTAGCAGCCGAACCATGCCTATGAGTGTGCGGGGACTCTATCTCACTCACACTCTCATTGGAAAAAATGAATATCTTAAGTGTGAGTGCAGAGATGCAGCATGTGGTTTAAGCGATTGTGTGCCCTCTACTGCATAGCTCATGTGATTTGAGCAAGCTGGGACAGGTAAGAGAAATGCCGAATGCTCTCATTAAAAAAATGCTAGCAATGAGTCAGGAGCAATCTTGTTTGCCAGATTGCTCCTATGTGAAGGTAAGAATGGCCCATTTGCATTATACTTGCACAATGACATTCAACTTGGACTTCAACCTTGCAAGAGCAGATTTGATATCTGTGGTCGGAGAAACTGTAGCTGCAATTGAAGGCAATTGAACGCACCATCCCACAGAAGAGGAGCGCCACAATGCCTGAATAGTTTGAAATGACAGCCTGTATAGAGGGAACGTACATACCAGGTGGAAACCTGAGGAGAAAAAAATCTTGAATATCTACATACATTTGACTCATGAAACTCAAATTTTTTTGACCGACGACACACAAGCATTTGACTGATGGCACATAAGCACATTTGAGTTTCTCTGCAGGAGAGTGACTCACAAGATGTCACTTACAAAAAAGTATGATGAGTACATGAAGATGACGACCAGACCTGTTTCACAACTGCAAGACGCAGGAATTGTTGAGTAGCTAGATAAGGCCCTTGCCAAATGCTCATTTTGCACATAAATCAATGTTTTTTGGGGAAGTATGGGGGCTGCATGGAAAGTAGCGATCAGTTCAAGCGCCTATGTGGACCTTCTATAACAAATTTTCAGTATCATTGATGCATACATCCATCAAGGTCCTAGCAGCAGCTGCTATCTGTCTTAAACAAACTGGCAATTTTCATTTAACTCAAAAATGCATCCAGAGTGAAGACTTACATAAAGCCGTGGGCTTGGAAGTGTCCAATCCTCATGATGGCGGCCAGGGTGAAACCAAAAGCAAGTCCAAGGCAAACTGACCCCACAAGAATGCCAGCAAAGGAGCCAACAGCTGCGTTTCAAGTAAAAAAATTAATTAAGCTTAGGGACAAGGCCGTCCAGAACAAAGTATGACTTGCATGGGAAATCAGTGCGCTTTGTATTTGTAGCTTGCAGCACACTAATTCATTATGAGGTATTAAGGCAATGGATTGGATCAACACACCGATTAAGACAACATGAGGTATTAAGGCAATGAAATGAAGCAACACACCAATCAAATGATGCTGCAAATTGCTGTGGGCCCCTGGCCAGCCAATGGATATTCTCAAGTCCGTACATTTGCAAGCTTAAATATCACTGATAATTTAGAATTAATGAAGACTTGTAGCCGGGATAAATCACAAAAAAATCACACTCACATGATGTTGCAATGTCAGGGTAATGGTTCCTACCGCTATCTGTAGATTTATGGTTAAGATGATCACTGATGAGAGGCGGGAACCAACTGCACGGCAACTGCACGGCATGGCAGAGGCTGTGCCAAGGTGCTCTCAATCACTCACCCCAAAGAACCTGCCGCATGTCGAATGGCATGGCCGGATGGCCTTTGTAGCTGATGAAGCCTGAGACCGTGTCAAACAGCACCTGCACCATGATAAGGTAAGGTTACACAGCTGTACCTGACAAGTGAGGGCAGCTTAGCTGAAGCCAATCGGGCCTGCAGCAAAAACCAACTCAAAAAACAAGCAAGGTGGTGTTCTGAGACCTCAGACACAGCAATTCAAGCACCCGTGCACAAAAAGAGCCATTCCTTTGGTGTTAGCTAATCAAATCTCTTAAGCCTATTTGAGCCACTTGAGAGGGTGACAAAGAGTTGATGATTCTTGATGCACAATTCTGCCAAGTCTGCACTCAGGCAGTCTTTAAGTATACACTCTTCATCTTGCACGCAGTACCAGGTGCAATTTGTGCAGGTTCTAAGCTTGTAAGGGACTCTGTGATGTAGTTGCCGATTGAGGCTTTAAACGAAGAGTCTGAGTCTGGGGAGAGTGCATGAAAGATGATAAGGGATATCTTGTCTAAAGTAAGAGGAAAGGGTTGGCTATGTTGCGTGTTTTTGATATTTCCACCAGCTGGTACCACTCCCTGTAGGCACAAGATCATGATGTGTGTGGTACATCTGCACCATAAGCCAAGACCTCAGTGCGCAGTTTCATCATACTCACATCAGGATGCCCAAGGAATTCTTAATACTGCGCAACCGCGAGCATGGGCTTATTTGTGATAGTCTAGACCCTAAGCTTTGTCAAACTGCTGCCCGGATATAACTTGCATGTTTTTGTCCAATGTCTCATAACTCAAATGATTGTAAAGGCCTCACCTCATAAAATTCCTGCCAGCTTCCTACTCCCCACAACACGAGCCACTACCGATCAAAAGGCCTCCTATAGCAATGCTATCAATGGGCCACACTAATACAGGCCAGCAATGATAATCAATGGGGCACACTAACACAGGCCAGCAGCCAGACCTCACGCACCATGGCAACAGCATCATTTAAAACAGACTCGCCAAACACCTGCAAAGCAACAAACACGAGGGCGAGGGTGAGCTGAGACAGAAGGGTGTGTTACGTGGGTGCTGCGTACGTCGTGGCGTGGGCTGGAATCCCGGCCACGGATTGCTTCTTAGAGTCACAGCAAGGAGCTCAAACACCAAGAGTGTCCTGAAGCAAAGTTGCCCACCCCACCAGCACTCCACAGGGCTCAAAGCCTCCAGGCGCTACAGTGCACCAAGTCCAGGATCCCCACACTGCAGTACAAAGCATACAGCATGACCGTGCACCCCCCCTCACAATGGTGAAGAGGTTCCCATCTGCCTCTAGGGCTTTGAAGACGGCCAAGACTGACACCGGGTCCGTAGCTGAGATCAGCACTCCAAATACCTGCAAGCAAGTGGTTTTTACAAAGGCCACTTTGGGGTACGGATGCCTTTGTTGACCTCAGGGTCCCATGCAGAGCTATTCATAGCGGGCCTTAAAAGGAACCGGAGGGAGCTGCATGGGGCCTGAAGGGCGCTTCTTTCCACTTTGTCGGCTAGGGTAGACAATATGGCAGGAGGATCCCCTGCAGTGCTAAGGCGTGCCAGACTGTATCTTCTAAGGGCCCTGCTCCCCTTTCCCCTCTCTGCTCCTCCTCCTTCTCATAGGCCTTGCCAACCGTAGCTTCTTACAGTAGTGGGAGGGAGTCCTGTGTTGTACAACTTCTATGACCGTTAAGCCCCACAAAGTGAGGCTGATGATCCCTGTACACTAAGCCCCACACACTAAACCCCATACACCAAGCCCCACACACTGAGGCTGATGGTCCCTACGGCTGGGACTCAGGAAGGGGTGCACGGGGTGCACAGAAAAGCTGGTTCCTACCACTCTGCCTCTTCTGCACTTGCAGGCCTTTTCTCCATGCATGCTGGCAGTTGTTTCTCAGGTGTGGAATTGACCTTGCCCCGCCCTCTAGATGGACCCCCTACATACCTGATCCATAGCATCCGTTCAGCACCCTGCCTGCTGGATCAAGTAGCCTATGCAGGGCATGCGCTGACCTGCCACATGCCTGTGTTGTCTGAGAAAGGGTTCCAATCCAACAATGGACAGTCTGTGGACCCCAGTGCTCTTTTCCGCACTTCTATCAGCAGTAGGTGGTTGTGAACGTTCCACTAGGGCTGGAACATCCCCAACGGTCCAAGTCATTCCGTGTCCTTACCAGCTTCATGCAACTACGAGGGCGTGCCCAGCAACGAAAACCCGACCAGGCTCACACAGACTGGGCCCAGGGGGAGGAACCAGCCGCATCAAAACCGACAGGGTTTGTGCAGGAAAAGCAGGGGAGCCCAGCCGTACAAACTTACCAGACTCATGTTGAAAGGCAAGGCACGCACTAGCCCAACTGCTCCGAAGGCCCATTGCATCGTTCCTATCGTGAACGAGGAGATGGTAGTCCCAAGGAAGGCACAATTGCAGATGGTGCCGAAGTTCATCAAGAAAAGGTGGATGTCTACATTGAGTGAGGCGTCGATAATTATTGTCGGCTGCAATATTTCACATGGGGCAGCACCAGGCTGGTTGAACTTGTGCATACATGTGCATCTGAGCACCCCTAGCATGTGCGCATAAGGCCCATGATAAAGTCCTAGGATGATGATCTTGAACAAGCATGGGCCCAACCTCCTGACAAAGCTTTCTTGTGTTTCTTGAAACAGCACAACACATTCAAGGAGGCGTTGAAGATGATTTTCGGCTGTGAAGATTGTATTGCATGCTGTGAAGCAGCACTTCATTTGGCCAGATCAGCTTCTATCACTCTGCCCACTTAATACAGCACCACTCAGAGGTCTTCATGCTCAGCCATGCAAAACAAAACAATAGCTCAGGCCTCATTTGCTCCCTCGACTTGCTGTCCTTCAACGTACCAGCAGAGCATTGAGGAAAATCTCGTTGTTGAAGTGCAGTATTGACCTGTAGGTGTCTGTAGTGCCGCTGTACACTATGCACGCACTAAAAATTGTACCCGCACACAGGGCGAGTGTCGGCACATTGAACACCTGGTACATCAGATGAATGCAGGGTCACATTCGTGCATTGAGGAGGTTGGAGTTAGTTGAGTAGCCAAGCGCTTAGTCTTTAGCCGCACTTGTCATGATTACGAAGTTTAGTGGGTTGGCCTCACCAGTGCCAGCTTTGTCTTCTTTACAACGCTTCCTACGATGAACACCACCCCCAGCAGGACCAGAAGCTGGAGAGGTAAGGGGAGAGAGTGTCGTTGTGGGAAACGCCATGCTACCATTTAAGTAAGTTTGACTTCCTATCATTTACAAGCTGATCTGAAAATTCCCTCTTTGAGGGCACGCACCCAGAGCTCAACAGTTGGGATGCTCACACCGCGTGCCAAATCCATCTGTCTAACAAAGTAGGAACAACTTGCTGCACAAATCTCCCCGCCGGGGTGATGAGCAATTTTACATCAGTGTGTTTGGCATAAAAAACATTGCCGGAAGTTTGCAAAGATTCGATGCTGTATACCTTGCCGGTACAGGACCTTGCCAGAAAGCGATGAGAGAACGCTTTTACAAGCCTCGTGATTTCATTTGGACGTCTTCCGACAGGATCTCAAACCTGCACAGTGGCTACTGCACACGCTCCTCATCATACTTGGCCTTCTATGACCTCACCATTGACCTACTATTGGCCTCTGCCCAATCACCCAATTTTATGAAATATAGTTGTCTGGCCCAGCACAAGACGTACAAACCAAAAACCAGAGGTATACAGTGTTGGGGTGGAGTAGATCCGGATGCCCTTGTACAGCAGCAGGTCCGGGTGGACGCGCAGCTTTACCACGGGAACTGCCATCAAACTCATGTGCATGAAGCTGCCTTAGGCGACTTTGACCCAGCATGTGGAACTTTCACCTGTTAAACACCACCAATATGCCGTTGACGACAGGAATTATCGAGATCTGGTGTGTACAATTGATGTTCATATTTCAGTCTGTAGGTAGATGTTGACCCTCATCAAGGGAGTTCAAATGGAACTGCAAGGCAGATCAATTTCAATTGAAGGGTATCTCACACCACGGTATCTACTGTTTCATGGAAAGTGATCGTCTGCAACAAGGGGACCCAGGGTTAACAAGGAGTTTACAAGAAAAGGCCTTCAATCAAGAAGTACGACTGTTACTAACCTGCTCATAAAGAGCAGTAAGTGCATGAAGAAAGAAATGCAGCTTACTGTTTCATGGAAAGTGATCATCAGCAACTATCATACCAAATAACAAGGACACCGTGACTCTCTCATTCATAATCTGAATGTCACATAGACTGGCCCTTCTCTCCTACAGAGATAACAGAAATAGGTAATCTAGCCAGGGAGCATGCAAAAATTATGCCCAAGGTCCGCAGGTTGTCCACCAAACACAAGGTTATGCTGTAGTCAGTGATAGCGGGCGAAATTGGTGGAGTACACCCTGCTTCCAAATTGCTATTCAATTCGAAAGCCAGTTTCACAAATAATCCGTAATAAATATTGCAGCAAAAGAATATGTCATGGCTACAAGTTTAAATGCCTATTGCGGGAACACTGTAGATATCAAAAGAAATGCTTAAGTGGCAGAACAGGGCTTTGCTCCTTGCCAAGACATCGTTAACATAATTCTTTCCCTGTGGCTCCTTTCCCGTGATTATCCCACAAGGCTGTGAACAGCATCCAGAGCTGATATTGGCCTTATTCTCTTGCACACGTGGATCTCAGTAACACAAGGCCATCCACATGGTGTATCTAATGAAACCTAATTCTGTGACGAAACAAATTCTAGTGGGAAGATAAGGGTATCAGAAACTCCTCAGTCTCATTGTAGGCAACCATTGTGACCTGGACATCAGAATGGTGCCCTGTAAACTGTGCTGTGGCCTTGTCGGTTAGGTAGTTGAGCTTCCCCCATTGTTATGGGGCAGACAATGCATCCCATTGTCTGCTTGGTGCACACTTTTGCTGTCTGCAGCCAGTCCACGCTTCGTTTCAGCTCAGATACCCAAATTTGACCCTCAGAGTCTCATTCTCAAACACATCAATCTTCAAGTAAAATTACCATGGCGTACACCGTCAGTCACTATCTGCAGCCAGTCCACACACCCTACTTGCTCAAACACCATTAATTGGCCCTCAAATACACAGAAATGAGGTTTATGGGGTTTTAAGTTTCAGGGGTGGCCCCCTATGAAAGGGCCATGACTGTACAAAAAGAAAATGAAATGGTCCATTGATAATGCCATGCAGCGCAGCTGGCTTTGAAGGTGGAGAGAGCAGGCCAGACATACCCTATGGATTGAAACACATTTGGTAATATGAGTGACCCCAACATTATTTGATTTTCCCCTATGCCAAACACCCAAACATAAGCTGATGAGACAGCTCACTCAAGTTGTCTTGAACGCATTTTCTTGAAGGTTCCTTGGAAGACGAGCCGGATTTCATAGAAGGACTCTATGGAAGGTACAAAATGAGGCCTGGTTACACAATTGGAAGGTTTTATCTAGGATCTTCACTTTGTTGCTGCTGTGGTGGCACATGCTCCTGGCCACCATGATTGCTTCGCAACAACGCCTGAAGGCGAGCAATGTCTTCATTCTTGGCAATCAGTTCTTGGTAGTGCACACGGAAGACAACTGCATGGCAACATAGTACAGGGGGAACAAATCCATGTGAGCAGGCATACCTTAGAAGCGTGCCTTCTATTAGCCTCAAGGTCAAAGGATAGTGTAGAGCATTTGTTTTGGTGCAAAATGGCTGTCCATTGGAGATCCCTTATTTCATAAACCTTGCTTGCATGCAAATTATACAGCTTGCACCAGCTTCTGGCACTGCCTTAGACCCCATGCACTTTCTGCCAATCTTCCTTTGATGAATTGTTATTTGTGTGCTTACATGAGAAATTGCAGACGTCCTGTGCTCCCAATTTTTGGCATAATGACCCCTTTTGAATGATGGCCAAGTGACACCACCTTGGTTTCTTTGAGTCAAGAACATCATGCACTGGCAGTCACACAGTAGATAGTCGCAAATCCAGTTGCTATGTCAAAAGGATGCCTTCCTCAGGCTTTGCGTTGCACTCAAGGCCAAACAGCAACCATAGTAGGAAGACCGCACCTGCATTGTTTTCCAACTCTTGCTGCTTCTCTGCCATCTGACTAGCCATCTCTTGGTACCTGGCATTTGCAGCAGTAAGCGCTGCATCCTTGGCCATAACCTGCGCAAGAGCAGAAGTAAGCGTCTGTTTGCGCAATACCTGAGACAACCAGTCGTTTCCCTCCAAAATTATAAAAACAACTAGAGACCACCCATGCCTTTCATGCACATTCAGATTTGTGTGTGTGTGACTTAGCCTGAGACCTGTGTTTTGTAGGAATAACTAGTTCAGTGCTTGCAAAGCACAGCAGGCTCTCGCATGAAAATGCTGCCAACTGTGTTTTTTCCTTGGCATCACCTAGATGATGCTGCATAGGGCTTGAGGAGCAAGCCATCAATGGTAGCACATGACCCTTTATCAAATAATGATGAGTATCATGGCACAGGAAAATAGCCTCCCCACTCATTCCGTGGAGAAAATAAGACATGCCTGAAGGACAGCTTGATATATTTGTTTACCGTCTGCTAGAGCAGGACAAAAGAGCTCAAATCCTATAAGCCTCCCTCACCTCAGCTCTGAGGGCTTCCATCTCCAGCCCCATCATGTGCATCCGACGGTCCTGGGCCTGTATTTTGCACCAATGGAGCATCGGAGATTGTGGCTTGGAGATTGGAATTGAGCATGTGAGTTGCCATTGATGAATAACACAGACGTGGTGTGCGTGTGTACATGTGTATGTGCGCGTGTTTGTGTGCGTGTGTCTGTCTGTGTGCGTGCGTGTGCGTGTGCGCGTGTACATGTGCATGTGTGTATACGTGTGCAGGCCGTGCAGTGCAGACACAAGAAATTTGCTGCTTAGTTATCACAAGACTATGCAAGAAAGCCCAAAAATTGCAATGATTCTGCTCATACCCGGATCTTCTCTTCATAGGCAGCATTATTTGCTGCCCCTCCATAAGCTTCTTCATCCAGGTAAATTGCATCTTGAACCAACACCTTCAGTGCCTAGAAAAAAATGGCAGGCATTCCAGATCCAAAAAATGATTGTATCTTTTATGAGAGGAACAGCTCGTGCAGGAACAGTCCTTCACAAATGAATGCGTACGCACGTGTACACACACAGGCACAGAGGCACACATGCACACGCATACACAGGCACACAGACAGGCAAACAAGTACACACAGGCACACGTACGCACACGTATTTACGCACACAGGCAAAAACACAGGCGCAAAGGCACACAGGCACACAGGCACACACACAGGCACACACACAGGCACACACACAACACACACACACACACACACACACACACACACACA
>LKMJ01006437.1_pt1 | contig 11075 bp, 15 predicted proteins | sample 643391 | NCBI WGS metagenome assembly LKMJ01 (sample SAMN04112250, study PRJNA286221) | soda lake metagenome | biome: soda lake; feature: Kulunda Steppe; material: water; isolation source: sample PL-Br10 brine of Picturesque Lake | place: Russia: Kulunda steppe | collected 2010-07
CATACGCGCCCGCAAACATTGCCGGGCGTCCCCTCAATGTGCCGATTCGGGCCCGCGCCCGCACTGATCCAGGTTAGGATCGGCGCGATTTCGGGCGCGTGCCGCAGCGGCGTTGCGCGCGGGCGACGGGGCTCATTCGCCGGGGCCGACCGAAGCCGCGAGGATCAGCTGCCCGATGAGGATCACAAGCGCGACCGTCCACAGAATCGGCATCACTGCCGTGCGGACATCCGGAGGGGGCGCGCCCGGCCGGCTGGCACCCAGGGAGGTGCGCCGGTGTGGCAGCAACAGGATGAGCCCTTGCGCAACGGCGTGGTGCCGCTCGCCGAGCGTGGGCACGTCGACGAAACGTCCCAGCAGCGAATCCAGCCGGAGCAGCGCCGCATCGTTCGGCAGCGCCGCAAGGTCGGAGGCCTCCTTGCGCGGATCGAGATCGAGCCGCGCAAGCGTCGAGAAGACGGTCACCACCGCACCGTTGCGGTCCTCGCCGACCGGTGCGCGCAGAAACAGATCGAATTCGGGGCCGTCAGGCCATGGGGTGGCGGTCTGCGACATGCTGAACTCCTGGGTTTCCCGGCGGGGCCGCGCGGCCGGCATTCTCGCGTCCGGTCGAACCGACGACGGGTCCTGGAGGATATAGGCGCTCACGGCGCAGCGGGCTGATGCAGATCAGTCGCACAGCCCGATCCTGCGGCGATAATCCGCGCCTCGCGGCTGACCAGGCGCTGCGGCACGCGCCGCGCGATAGCGGCCGGTCGCGGAAAGTGCGGCGGCATCGAAGCGTGATGGAACGCAATTGCCCTTTCGCCGGTTTCCGGTTCACACGCAGCCGCGACCAGAGAGGCAGACACATCTTGCGAACGCGAAACGACAGGCAGGAAACAGGCGACGCAAACGCAAGACGCGCGCATCGCCACTAGACGTGATGGCACGATCGCGGACCGCCGGGCGCGCGGAGTCCGCGATGTGATCGCGACGCCCATTACAACGACGTATTCAGCCGGACTCACCCCGCCAGCGCGTTGCCTTCGAGCGCGCCGTCTGGCCTGGAACCTTCGAGGAAACGAGCATGTTACAAAAATACGCGGCCTCGATGCGCCGGGCAAGTCGCCTGATGCGCCCCCCCAAGCGGGGCAAGGCGACCCGCAGGTTCATGAAGGCAATGACCGGCTTTCTGGCCGCACCCGCGCTGACCACGCTCAAGCGCGGATCGGCGAAGCCGCGCAAGGCGGCGGCACCAAAGCTCGTCGAGACGCCCGCGATCGCGCGGCGGCAATTGCGCATTCCCGATGTGACGACGCCGCTGCCCGGCCACCCGGCCAAGCCACGCATTCCGGTCGGCGCGCAGTATTTGGCCCGAACCCATCACTGCGCCGCGGGATCGCGGCGATTCAAGCTCTACCTGCCCGCCAGCCGGCCGACACGGCCGAATGGGCTGATCCTCATGCTGCACGGCTGCTCGCAGACGCCGGACGATTTTGCCATCGGCACGCATATGAACGCTGTCGCCGAAAAGCATGGTCTCGCCGTTGCTTATCCGGCGCAGCTCAAAGGGCGCATCAACTCGGCATCCTGCTGGAACTGGTTCCAGTCGCGACATCAGGCGCGCGGCGCCGGCGAGCCTGCCATCCTCGCCTCGCTGACGCGAAAGCTGACGCGTGAGCTCGGCCTCGGCCGCGACGACGTCTTCGTGGCCGGGCTCTCGGCCGGGGGCGCCATGGCGGTGATCCTGGCGGACCTCTACCCGGATGTCTATGCGGCGGCGGGGGTTCACTCTGGCCTCGCGCGCGGTTCGGCGCGCAATCTGATCTCGGCGATGTCGGTGATGCGCAGCGGCTCGGCCTACAAGGTCAACATGCCATCCGTCGCCGCGCGCGCGCACCCGGTCCGGCGGATCATCTTTCAGGGTGCCGCCGACAGCACGGTCCATCCGTCCAATTCCGCGATGATCGTCGTGGCGGTGCTGGGCGAGGACGCGGTGCCGACCCGGATCGGCAACCACTCGGCGGGCGGGCGCGACTATGCCCGAAGTGAATATGCCGGCGCCGACGGCGCGACGCTGATCGAGCACTGGATGGTCGACGGGGCGGGGCACGCCTGGTCCGGCGGGCGCGCGGCGGGATCCTTCACCGACCGAAAGGGGCCCGATGCCTCGGCGCACATGGTCCGGTTCTTCATGGCGAAGCGCTGAGCGCGATCACGGCGGAACGCCCGGGCCCGTCGCGGGTTCCCTGCATGTGACCGGACGCGCTAGACGCGACCCCGCACCACACGACAGGCGGGGCAACGCCACGTCCGGTTACCTTCACGACCTTGCAGGGGGCACCTGTTGCCAGAGATCCCGTCACGCGGGATCAAGGAGACTTTCATGACACATGAGACGACGACCCCGCACGGGCCCGGCGTTGGCGGCGCCTTCGGCTTCGTTCGCAACGGCTACGACCGGGCGGAGACCAACGACCTCAAGACGGCCGATGTCGAAGGCGCGACCGTCTATGGACGCGAAGACGAGACGATCGGAACCGTCAAGTCACTCAATGTCGGGACCAGCGGAAAGATCACCGATGCGGTGATCGATGTCGGGGGATTTCTCGGCATGGGCGCGCATTCGGTTCTGCTGCCGTTCAGCGCGCTGACCGTCCTGCGCGAGACCAACGGGCTCGACATGCGCGTGCACCTCGACACGACCAAGGACAAGCTCAAGGCGATGCCGCACCACACCGGCTGAGCCAGAGCGACATGTTAAACCGAAGGCGGCCGCACAATGCCATTGTGCGGCCGCTTTGGTCAGCCTGCGCAGGATCAGTCGCCGTCCATGCGCTGCAGGAATCGTCCGAACCGGCTTCGCTCGTCGCCCGGCGGCGGGGGCGCCGCGCCGGAGACGGCGTCGGCGCCGATATCGTCGGCGTCGTGGTCATCGCGGGTCGCGTGGCGCCGCCGGCTCAGCATGAACCAGACCCACACCGCCCCGCCAAACAGCACGGTGAAGAAGATGATCCGCGTCCAGGGAACGAGCCGCATGTCGGGCCCGTCGGCGGGCTTGACCTGCAGCACGTTCGGATAGATCGAAAGATACAGGCTGCGCAGGCCGTAATACGACACCGCCACCCAGACCGGGTCGTCCGATGTCGAGACCTGGTCACGCGCGCGGGCCTGCATGTCGGCCGAGTCGAACTTCAGATGCGGCGGCCAGATCCACCCGGTGTCCTCGTTGCGCAGCACGAGCTCGTCGCCCTGCGGACGCACCGTCTCGATCAGACGGACGTCGCGGGCGTCGCCCGCGCCCTGTCCGGACGGGGTGCGGGCATAGAAAAAGCTGTTCCAGCCCAGCGTCTCGAGCCGCTCCGTCACGCCGACGATGCGAACCACCTCGTGGCGCGGCAGCGTGTAGTGCAGCACCGACCCCAGCAGCACGACCAGGGTGATGATGAATGTCCATTTCAGGGCGCGCATGGGGTCCTCTCCTTCGCTCGCTTGGTTCGACCCCGCATCGCGGCGAGCCCCGCGCACGCGGCGCGGTGCGCGTCAGCGCTTGCGGTTCCGGTTCTTCAGGTAGACGGTGACACCGAACAGGAAGGCCTCCATCACCGGCGGGAATTCTCCGCCCGGACGGAACAGATCGTCTCCCCCGGACATCCGGCGCAACCGCTCGTCGACCCCGGCGATCCGGGGTTCGGGCCGCGCGCTGCGCAGGGCGAGGACGATCAGGCCGGCGCCAACGAACACGGCAGCGAGCACCAGCGCGGTCCCCAGGACACCGAGGAGCGGCACAAGGCCGATCCAGGCGGCGGCCACGACGAAGCCGCCGCCGATGGCCATCAGCACGACGCCGACCGAGAGCATGACCGTCTGCCGGGCATGCCACCGGGCCTTGTGGCGGATCTGGCTGACCAGAGTCCGCATCAGCGGCGCAGGAGCGACATGGCCAGAAGGAACCCCGCGCTGGCTGCGAGGCCCATGGCAACGGCCGGACGCTCGCGCACGAAGTCCTCGGCCTCGGTGAAGGCGTCGTCGAGCCGTTCGCCGGCGAAATCGTAGCCGTCCTCGGCTGCCGCCGCCGCCTTGCGGCTCGCCCGCCGCGCCCCGCCATAGGCCTGGCGCGCGGTCTGTGCCCCGGCCGAGCGCGCGGCGTCCGCCAACCCGACCAGGTCCTGCTTGAGTGTCTCCACCTGTGCGCGCAGCTCCTCATAGCTCTGATCGGTGGCCTGCGCAGCGTCCGCGGCAGCCTGTTCGGCGTGGTCGACGGCCTCGGCCGCGGCCTTGCTCGCCGCGTCCTTGCCCGCGGAAAGCGCCTTGTCGGCGGTGGTGTCGCGTTTGCTGGTGTCGGAGTTCGGCATCGGCCCATCCTCGAAATCGTTTCGGCTCCAAGGGGAATGCGCCGCCCTGCTTTTCGGTTCCGCCCCTGCGCGCACCCCGCGCGGGCGCTGCTGTCCCGGCGCGGGAACCGATTCTTGGGACTGCGCATTTACACCGGAAGGCTCAGGGTGAGGCCGGACACATGCACACGCAGCGAGCGGATGAGACGCGCCGGCCAGCAACGCCCCGCGACGGGGGGGATGGCGCGCCGTCGTTGCTGGCGACGGGCGCAGTACTGGCCGGTATCGGCGTGCTTCTGGCGCTCGTGGCGCGCGCCGAGCGGCGCGACATGCGGCACAGGTTGCGCACGCGCGATTACGGCGGCGGCGTGCGCGTCCACGCCGACGGCCGCATCGATTACTCGGCCGAAGCAACCGCGTCGGGCCGCAATGCGGGTTCGCCCGCCGATGTCCCGCCGCGGGGCTGGCGCGAGATATTCTGGCGCCTGACCGCGGCGTTCGAGCGCGACCGCATTCTGATCGTCGCGGCCGGCGTGACCTTCTATGCCATCCTGTCGCTGTTTCCGTTGATCACCGCCTTCGTCACGCTCTTCGGGCGGCTGGCCGATCAAGGCGCGGTTGCGGCACAGCTCAGGGGGCTGGAGGGCGTCGTGCCCCCCGAAGCGCTGTCGCTGGTGTCGGAGCAGCTCGACCGCCTGATGGCCATCGAGCCGGGCCGGCTCACGCTGGCCTCCGGCGTCGCGCTCCTGATCGCCTTCTGGAGCGCGAATAACGGGGTCAAGGGGCTGATCGAGGCGATGAATGTCGCCTATGCCGAAAGCGAGAGCCGCGGCTTCATCCTGCGCAACCTGACCGCCATGTCCATGACCTTCGGCGCCATGGCGATGGTCGCCATCCTCATCGCGCTGAGCGCGCTCCTGCCCGCGGCGGTGGCCTTCTTTCCCGGCGGGGAATTGCGGGACGCGCTCCTGCTCTGGGGGCGGTGGCCCGTCATGGCGGCCCTGCTGACGCTGGTCCTGGCGGTGCTTTACCGTTTCGGCCCCGACAGGCGGGGGGCGAAATGGCGCTGGATCACGCCCGGCGCGGGGGTCGCGGCGCTCGGCCTGATCGCGGTGTCGTGGGCGTTTTCCGTGTTTGCCGCGCGGTTCGCGGATTTCGGCGAAACCTATGGCTCGCTGGGCGCGGTGGTCGCGGTGATGCTCTGGCTGTGGCTGGCGGCGATCGTCGTGATCGTCGGCGCCGAGATCAATGCCGAGGCCGAGCACCAGACGGCCGCGGACTCGACCATTGGCCTCGATCGCCCCATCGGCTCACGGGGGGCGGTGATGGCCGACAACGTCGCGTCGGGCTGAGGATCGGGCAGGTCCCGGAACCGCCCGGTGCGATGCGGCGTGGCTGTCGCGACCGCGACGCGCCGGCCGGGCGGCAGAGGCTGAAAGATTCCCGGAACCGTTTCGGCGCTACTCCGGTTGTCGGAACAGTATGTCTTGCGGAGTATCGAGTATGGCGCTTACCACCATTCGCATCGGTTACGACTCCTTGCCCGAGGAGCTTGACTGTCGGCAACCCGAAGCGGTCGCCGCGGATATCAAGCGCGCGCTGCGCGCGGGCGGGATCGCGGCCGACGCCTCGGACCTTTTCGGGTACATCAGGGTCGATCTGCCCGCCGCACAGCTTGCCGCGGCGCGACGCGTGCTCGCCGGGATGCAGCTTCTCTGAGGCGGCGCATGCGCTTGCGAGCGTGTCCGCCGCGGTCCTGCCGTCCGGGTGGTTGCGGACTTTCATGGCCGGATCATGATGCGCCGGGCGCCACGCCGGATCACGCCGACCGTAGCGGCCGGGCGAGCAACACGGGACCGCCGGCGTGGCGCAATCCGCGGAACGAACCGGGCGCTGTCGCATTCACCCGGCAGCCGAGACGCCCCGCAGGAGACGACCGATGACCGATCTTTCGATGCCGCCGGGCTGCGATCACCCGCACAGGGGCGAGCCGGCGCCGCGCCGCGCCGCGGAAATCGCGACCCTGCGCGATCTGCACGCCCGGCTCGGGGACATCCGCGCAGGCTGCACCACCGTGGTCGAGAACAGCGATCCGCGCTTTACAGGCATCGCGTGGGAAATGCGCGGCCTGCACCAGCGGCAGGCCGGGCGGGTGCTGTCCATGCTGCGTGATCTGGGCGCAGCAGCGCAGGCGGCCGCGTCCGCAGATGCACGCGGGACCCCCGCCGTCATCGAACAGTGGTGCCGCTTCGACGATGCCGGGTCGGACGCCATGAATGCGCTCGTGATCGGCGAGAGGCGATTGCTGCGGGATTTCAAGGCGGCCGTCGCCGCCTCGGCGAGCGTCGAGCGGCGCGGCATGCTCGATCAGATGTGCCGCGAGATCCTCATGCTGCTGCTGTGCGCCGAGATCTTCATGCGGCTGCAACGCCGGGCGCCAGAGCCGCCGGCGGGATCCTGCGACCCACGCGGCCCGGATGAAGCACCGGCGCGCCCCCGGCTGCGATAACCGCCGGCGCGGGTGCGAGGCGGTGCGTCGCGCGGGCGCATCCTGCGTCAGACGGACGGGGTCTTGCGCACCGCCCGGGCGATCATCGTCACCGCGAACAGTACGATGAAGATGAAGAACAGGATCTGGGCGATTCCGGCCGAGGCACCGGCGATGCCGGTAAAGCCGAGCGCGGCAGAGATCAGGGCGACAATCAGGAAGGTCAGGGCCCAGGCAAGCATGTGCGGTCTCCTACGGGGTGCCGGGGCACTTGCCCCGTTACCCGTTCAACCGGCGAGCCCCCGACAGGTTCCGAGGTTCGTGAAACGGCCGGTTCGGGCGCGACGCATGTTGCGCAAGCCTGGGAACCGGTCCGGCGCGCCCTGAGCCTGCGCGCTGCCTGGCAGGGCCGTTGCCGTTCTTCGATGATCTTCGTCACGCGCAGATGCCCCAGCGGGTCATTCTACGCGCCGGGCTTCGGGGGTCGGCCCCACACCATACGCCCGCGAGGCGCGGGAGAACTACGCCGACAGCTGGCGCACCAAGCGCTGAGCACTGGCGCGGCCGCACAAGGCCGGCCGGGTGAGGTGCCGCGGGGCGCGTCGGGGCAGCTTCTAGCGGGGCAGGGCGAGAGGCATCGGCGCGCGACCACCGCGCCGATTGCCGCCTGCTCGCCGCGTCAGAAGAGCCAGCCGAGCAGGTCATGCATCGGTTGCGGCCAGCCCAGCGAGAGCAGCTGCGTGAAGAGCGGATACGCGGCGGTCGCGGTCGCTGCCGCCACGGGCAGGGCCATGCGCCAGGGCTCGCCGGCCGTCAGCATGTAGACCAGGATGAAGACCGGGATCGCGGGCAGCACGCCGATCACTTAGGCGAGCTCGAAGAAGACCGAGCTGCGCATCCACATGGTCAACACCATCGACATCGCGAGCACCCGCATCGCGACGCCGGGTCGGCAGGGTCGGGAACCAATCGACGCCGTCGACGTTCTCCCTGTCTCATCCAACACGCAATGGAGGCTCTCATGAGCTGGGACAACATCAAGGGAAAGTGGAAGCAGGCCACCGGCAGCGCCAAGGCGCAATGGGGCAAGCTGACCGATGACGAGCTGCAGCAGGTCGACGGCGAACGCGAGAAACTCGTCGGCAAGGTGCAGGAGAAATACGGCCTTACCAAGGATGCGGCCGAAAAGCAGGTGGACGATTGGGCCAAGAAGGTCTGATCCCGCCGCGCTGACCCGATGAATGGCGAAGCGGCCGAACACGCGTTTGCGGCCGCTTCAACGATACCCGAAGCATCCGTGAGTCACGACCCACGCGCCGGGCGGGCGCTCGCGCCGCCGCCGATCTGCGCCTTCTGCGACAGCGGGCAAGCACCCGAGACCACCCCGTGCGGCGGTTTCGCCAAACCGCTATCGTCGATGACCGGCAAGATGCCTGGTCGCTTTGCGGCGCCTGCAATTGCCTCCCCGCATAAAGATTGCGCCGCACGGAACGAAAATCAGACTGGCGCATTGATAGTCCAAGCACCCGGAAACCCGGCGCTGCCAAGCCCGATGGAGAATACCCATGAAACACCTCTTGCTTACGACCGCCTTGACCTCCGCGACCGCGTTCGGCGCCATGGCGCAGACCGGTTCCGACGACATGTCCGAACAGGACGGTTCGCAGTCGGCCGTGCCCGCATTCTTTGCCAGCGACCTGACCGGCAAGACCCTCTACACCCTCGACGCGGAGGATGCCCGCGCGATCGGTGAGCGCGGCGATTCCGAGATGGACGCGAACGGGATGACCGACGCGGACCGCGACCGGATGCGCTGGACAAGTTCGGACACGTTCCGTGCGCAGCGCGACGACTGGGAGAATGTCGGCTCCGTCGACGAGATCGTGATGACCATGGACGGCGAGATCCGCGGCGTCCTGCTCGATATCGGCGGCTTCCTCGGTATCGGCGCCACCACGGTGCTGGTGGATATCGACGACCTGCACTTCGTGACCCAGGACGGCGACGCGGATGACATCGACGATTTCGATGTCGTCATCGCGATGTCGGAGGAGGAGCTCGAGAACCTTCCCGAATGGGATGACGACCAGCTGCGCGCCGGCTTCGCGATGCGCTCCGACCAGCAGCAGGACCAGGAGCAGGTCGAGGTGCAGGACCAGGAGCAGGCCGAGCAGCAGGACCAGGAGCAGGCCGAGCAGCAGGACCAGGAGCAGGTCGAGCAGCAGGACCAGGAGCAGGATACCGCATCTGCGGTGTTCAGTGACGATTACATGATGCTCGAAGGCGAGGAGCGGACCATTGACCGTCTGATCGGCGCTGACGTCTATGACACCAACGGCGAGAATATCGGATCGGTGGATGACGTCCTGGTCGACGATGAAGATCGCATCAGCGACGTTCTGGTGGATGTCGGCGGTTTCCTCGGGATCGGTGCGCATACCGTGCGGATGCCGCTCGAGGATGCGCGGATCGGCTGGAGCGAAAGCAACGACGACGTGCGCGTGCAGGTCATGATGACGGCCGAAGAGCTCGAGGCGATGCCCGAATACGCAAGCTGATACCGCGGGCCAGCGCGGCGTTCGTCGAATGCCGCGCAGTAGGGGGTCCGCCCAGGCGGGCCCTTTGCTGTAAAGGCGCGCTCGCCGGCATGGCGATCGCGCGAGCCGGCGCGTTGTACGAAGGTGCGATCGGATACTGATCCATGTTGTGTCGCACGATCGGCAAGGCGTCAATCTCTGTAGAAAGGTCGGTTTCTTGCCGACCATGTAAGAGGAACCAAACCAATGAACAGCATCATCTACATCGTCGGACTCGTCGTGGTCGTCCTGATCATCCTGGGCTTTTTCGGCCTGCGCTGAAGGCGCACGCCGCCATCCCGGCCGCACAAGGCCGGCAGGACACCGGCCGGCACCATCCCTGACTGACCGGCCCGATCCGATGTGAGCGCCGGCACGATCCGGTGCTATCGACCCTATTCTGGAGATACGCAATGAGCCTTTCCCCCAAGTCGAACAAGACGTCCGAGATGATACCTGACGAGCTCAGGGAGCAGATCGAAACCCTGCGCACGGATCTCACGAAACTCGCCTCGGAGTTCACGGACGAGGTCTCCGACGGCGCCGAAAAGGCCGGGCGGCAGATCAGCCGCACCGGACGGGACGCCCACAAGACGGCCACCGATGCAGTGCTCGGTCATCCGCTGACGGCGGTCGGGATTGCCGCGGGCCTCGGGCTCGTGGTCGGCCTCGTGGCCCGCAAGGGCTGAACCGTCACGCCACCGAAACCGTCAGGAGAAACCCCATGACGATCGAAACCCTGGACGACCTGTTCCTTCACACCCTGAAGGACGTGCTTTACGCCGAACGCAAGATCATCAAGTCGCTGCCGAAAATGGAGCGCAAGGCAACGGATCCGAAGCTGAAGGCCGCGATCTCGGCGCATCGCGACGCAACCGAAGACCATGTCGTGCGGCTCGAAGAGGTCTTCGAAGGCATCGACAAGCCCGCGCGCGGGGCGAAATGCGATGCGATGGTCGGGCTGATCGAGGAAGCCGAGGGCCTGATGGCCGATATCGACGATGATGCGACGATGGATGCGGCGCTCGTCTCGCTCGCCCAGGCGATCGAGCATTACGAGATCGCCCGCTACGGCTCGCTGGTGGCCTGGGCGAAGCAGCTCGGGCACCCGGAAGCGGCCGCGCTCCTCAAGAAGACGCTCGAAGAGGAGCATGCCGCGGCGAGCGCGCTTTCGCAGATGGCCGAAACGCGCCTGACCGCCGCACCAGCGGCCTGACATGCAGCCCGATGGCAGCTCCCGGTCGTCCGGGGGCTGGCCAAGCGGCGGGTCTGATGCGGCCCAGCCGTCGCATCCGCTCCGGTCGGCGGGCACGATTGGGGGGAGGGCGTTTCAGCCGATTGGCGGCGGGGGCAGCAGGATGCAGGCGGTCGGGTTGCTGGCGCCCGGCATCGCGCCCGCCGTCGGTGCCGGGTCGTGGAAATCCGCCTTCACAACCCAGGTCTCAAGGATCGCGCTCCACGGAGCCGGGCCGGACGGGTCCGATCGCCGCGATAGGTCCTGTGCCAGAGCATGTCGCGCAAAAGTGGGGACCGGTTTTGCGCTCCTCGGACATGCGATTTCAAGAGTTTAGAGCGTGTCGCGGTTAATCGGCTTCATAGCCTGCTGCCTTGAAGAAATTGTAGCACTCCTCGTCTGAGAACAGGTCGCAGACCTGGCCGACGGCTGCCCAGAGTTGATCGTAGGTTCGCGCAGCG
>LKMJ01006438.1_pt1 | contig 11072 bp, 15 predicted proteins | sample 643391 | NCBI WGS metagenome assembly LKMJ01 (sample SAMN04112250, study PRJNA286221) | soda lake metagenome | biome: soda lake; feature: Kulunda Steppe; material: water; isolation source: sample PL-Br10 brine of Picturesque Lake | place: Russia: Kulunda steppe | collected 2010-07
CAAGGAGCCAGCCAGTAGCTGGGTGACAAGGAGCCAGTAGCTGGGTGACAGTAGCTGGGTGACAAGGAGCCAGCCAGGAGCTGGGTGACAAGGAGCCAGCCAGGAGCTGGGTGACAAGGAGCCAGTAGCTGGGTGACAGGAGCTGGGTGACAAGGAGCCAGGAGCTGGGTGACAAGGAGCCAGCCAGGAGCTGGGTGACAAGGAGCCAGTAGCTGCATGGTTGCAAGACCGGGGGTGGCAAGGCAGCAACGCTGCGCGGAGTGTTGGGTGCAGTGAGGAGCGCGTGCAGAGCTGACGCGCCTGGGCGCTGCGCTTTTGTGCCCCGGCATGCCCCTGCCTGCTGCCTGCAAGCTGTTCACGCAACAAGAGGCGCGCAGCAGCGGCTCTGCCTAAGTGCTGCCCATGGTGCTCGCTGCTCACGCACCTATGCCTCCCACCTTCCGCTCCTCCCATGTCCATGCCTCCCACCTGCTGCTCCTTCCGCGTCCATGCTTCCCACTTTCCACTGCATATGCGCCCATGCCCCCCAGCTTCTCTCCTCCCACGCCCACGCCTGCCTCCCACCCTCCAACTGCCCCCTACCCTGCGCTGCAGGGGTTTCTGCGTTGAGAAGCACGGTACCACCGAGCTGTCGTTCATGACACCCGGCTCCTACATCCTGTCTCCAGTGGGCGACCTGGCAGGTGCCCCAGGCATGCCCTCTCCCCCCCCTGCGGTAACCCTCCCCCCGCCCCCAACGCCATCGCTGCCGGGCATTTCGCCCGCGATGCCGGGGGCGCCTCCGTCAAAGGTGGGTGGGTTGTTTCATTCCGGAAGCAGCGCTTTGGAGTGGGCAGGTATCGGGCGTACTTAAGGTGGGGGCCGCAATAGTAGAGTCACCATGCGCTGCTGCATTCCAAGCGTCTGCACACCATGGCCTCTTCGCTGATGGTTGCCTCCTGGGCATGCGTGTGGGAAGGGCTCCGTGCGCATTCTTCTGGCGCTCTGCATGCCAAGCGCCTGCAAAGTGGGCCATCATCCTTCTGTGCACATCCCTCTGTGGTGCTTGGCACGCCGAGACTCTTGAGGGTCTGTGCACATCCCTCTGTGGTGGGCTCTCGAGGTCTGTGCACATCCCTCTGTGGTGGGCTTTGCACGCTGAGGCTCTTGAGGTCTGTGCACATCCCTCTGTGGTGCTTCGCACGCCGAGACTCTTGAGGGTCTGGCGATGGGGGCAGGCAGGCGGCGTGCGCGCGTGAATGAAGATGCCGCATGTGCATGTGCAGAGATTAGGTGTGCAAAACGCTGTGTGTGCGTGTACAGATTCGGTGTGCAGACTAGGTGTGCAGCAAAGCTGTACGGATGCGAAGGCACCAGGCCTGAGAAGTGAGGAGTTGAGTTGTGTGAGACCCCATGCGCGCCTGCAGGGCGTCGCCGCCACGCCCATTGCTGCGGCCGCGGGGGGTGCGTCTGCACTGACCATGCAGCCCATGCCCACGCCCCCGCCAGCACCAGAGGCCTCCAGATTGCCCGCTGCCAACCAGGTACGTGTAGCAGTTGTGGCAGCAGCGGCAAGCATGCTGCAAGCCATTTTGGCTACATTCTGGCCCACAGTCTTTGCAGACACAGGGCAGACGCAGCCCGCTCTCCTTTTCCTGGCCTCTGTTCATGCCCTCCATCCATGAATGCCAACCCCCAACCCCCTTGCCATCCATGCATGCCACCCACGCCATCCCTCACCTCCTGGACTTAGTGTGCGCTGTGCCATCCGTCCGTGCCATCCTGATCTTAATTCAAGTCATTATCACAACTTGCATCTCATTCTAACTGTCCTCCGATGGGGGGGCGGGGGGGGGGCTCGAGGAGGGCAGTCATGGATCATGTCATCGAAGATGATCTCTCCCCGCTCATACTCCGCATGTTGCCCCTCCTGTCGTCCGTTTCGTGCCTTTGTACCATGGCAATCATTTGACAGCTGGATGACAGGAGACCACCCATGCCATCCCCTGTTCATGCTGTCGTTCGATTCATGCCCTCTGTTTATGTTGTCCTCCATCCATGCTTCTCATTCTCTGCTCATGCCCTCCATCCCTCCTGCAGGAGCAGCCCCCCAGCAGCAACGGGGGCCCCAGCAGCAGCACAGCTGCCGCTGATGTGAAAGAGGCAGCGGCAGAGGAGGTGCCCAAGACCACACCCACGCCCGCGCGCCCATCTGCCACACAAATGATGTCCCAGGTGTGCCCGCGTGCTGGTTTGCGCTTGTGTGTGCGTGCGTGTGCGTTTGTAGCAGGGAGTGCCTATGGAAGTAGGGGGCACTTGGATGAGCTCCCTTTGGGGGCACAGATTTGCCTTACTGTGGGTCGGGGGCTCCCCATCATTGTTTGAGTGGACCGACCTGAAGCCCCATGCCCTCTTCATCATTGTTCGAGTGGACCGACCTACCCTCCTCAGCACCCCAGTCCTGTCCCCTCTGCCTGTGCCCTTCCGTCTGCCAGCGCCCAGCCTGGACCCATGTCATTTTGTTTCACCATCGTCTGACCCATGTCATTTTGTTTCACCATCGTCTGACCCATGCCATTTTGTTTCACCATCGTCTGACCCATATGTCACCACGAGTCTGGACCCTTGTCATTGCTCGGCACGGGTTCTGGATCCATGCCATTTTTCTTATTTGGCGCCCATCGCCTCCCCTCCCCCCGTACATATATGGGGGCTAAAGCGTGATGCATGCCCTGGACATCAGCGTCTCGTCCAACCCACCACACTGATGCACACTTGGCAGCAGACACACACACTTGGCAGCAGACACACACACATACACACACACACTTGGCAGCACACACACACATACACACACACACTTGGCAGCAGACAGCACCCACCCCTGTGTGGCTGGACATCTGTGTCTCACCCAATCCATCCGATGTGGCTGCGAGGGTCCACTGCAGTGTGGAGCCCCCATCATGGCCCTCCCCATCATGTTTTTTTCACATGTAAGCGCGCACACACACTGCCAGATAACTGCACCCACCTGGTACTGCTGTAACTGTGGTGCTTTGGCGGTGCACGTGCAGTCCCGCACCTCGACCTTGAATTGCAAAGCGCCGGAGTTCGTCCCATCGTACGTCAAGGCACAGCAGCAGCAGCAGCAGGCGGGCAGGGGCAAGGGCTCCTACGGGGGCTCCGACACTGTGCCTGGGGGTGAGTGAGGGCAGCTGCTCCATGCTCACAGGAGACGCACGTGGAAGCTTTTGATTCTCATTTATTATTTCCATCTAATAAAGCTATAACAAAGGATAAACTTCATTTTTATCAGCAAGGAAGTCAGAGGCGGCTGGTATGGGTCTAGATGAATCCTTGGTGTCTGCCCAAACCCACTCCTGCGACCCCAAGTATGTTGAGATGGATTGTGTAGTCCAGGATCAGGGGCACGCACACGCATGCACACATGCACGCACGCACCTGGGATGGAGGATGTGCTCATGGTGGCAGCACGTACGACAAAATCCTGGAAGCGCACAGTATTTCCCCCTGCACTCGTGGGTGCCCACCCCGCGTGCGCCCTCTTGAATGTGCCCTCCTGCAATGCATGGCTGCGTGCGCCTATCTCAATGCCGCGTGCATCACCGCGCACAGGTCTCAACCCTCCCCCCCTGCCCTGCACGTGTTCATGCACCCAGCAGGTGAGGGGTACGCGCCGGCAGCCGGCAGTGCAGCCCCCTCTCGCCGCGCGCCCACCACTGCCGCGGCCAAGAAGAACGCAAAGAAGCACAGCCGGAAGAGCAGGGCGGCCCAGAAGGCAGCGGGCGAGCAGGCACAGCCGCAGCAGCAGGAGCAGCCACAGTGACAAGCTATGTTAGACAAAGCCAGGGTGCCAGTGAACAGAATAGGGTGTGGAGCACAAGTGCCGTTTACGATTGCGGATGGAGACAAGCCGGGGAACCTTAAGTCACTGCTGTGCACTCTGTGCCGAGCCAGGAGGGGGTGGTGCTCTAGAGGCCTGAGCTGCTCTGGCGGCACCTAGCTTCACACGAGAAGCCAGCAAAGGGATGCGCGTGGGAAGAGGCGGAGCACATAGCCAGTTTTGTACCGTCATGTGGTTGTTGTCCACTTAGTTGTGTGCTGGGCATACACGGGCGGCCCAGGTGCCTTGGGGCTGCACGTGTGTTTTGTACACTGAACTGATGCATGCACAGTCATGTCACTCCCTGCTTGCCCTCTGTGCGTACTCATTAATGAGATGGGTGGTGTTTGGGCCCTGGTTAGAATGAACCATTCGGACTGGTGCGTGCCTGTCGAGCATGTACCAGGATCAGCAACACATGCCTTCTGGCAGTGTACAGCAAAGGTGTAGGAGCCGTGTGTTCCCATGACATACCGACGATCATTGATTGCTGGGTGGTACTCAGGTCCATTGGGCCTTGTTCATACAACACTGTGGCGTAGCTTTGTGCTGGAATAACAAGCAGTCGCTTCCATTTGGCAGCCTGCTCTCACGACTGCCCGGTTATCAGCTCCCAATGTTCCTCTTCAGGGATTGTTCTCTGTGCCCGTTTTGCGCTTGAGCCCACTAACCTGCTGTGAAGCAGGCTTCCCTCCAACATGTCAGATGTTTGCATGTGGTCTAGGCCGCTGTTCTTCCAAGGTCGGCGTTGAGTGCTCAATTTTTGCCTTGAGAACCAGGCTTAGCTCCTGAGTCTGCGGGGCGTGATTCTGCCACGACAACATGTAACATTCTTTTTCTTTCAGCATGTGGCATGCTGCTCAGGATCTTGTCCGCAGCTAATTTTTGTGCCAGTTGGCCTGATATTCCCAGGGAAAAAGTCGATGATCAGCCTGACAAACATGCAGGGCAGCAAGCTTGTCAAGTATCTTAGCCCGAAAACAAGCAAGATGAAAGCAAAAAGGTTGGGGTTGAGGCCTTTGTCCACTCATTTAGATATACCTATCAGATAGGTACATCTCTGTACTGATACCATTCTAGATGTAGGCTCAGGTTGCAGGCCTGACAGGCTTCAGCATTACTGCCCTTGACCCTTTGTTTGTTCCTAATACTTATCCCTAAGGTGAAAGGATCTTGAGCTTTGTCTTGCTCGCACACACAGCAACCTTTAGGCCTTCAAGTGAATAGTAAGGAAGGTAGGGAAACAAGAAGGAAGAGACACACTGAACTAAATTGACAGCTTGTTGTAGCGCACTGACAGCTACTACTAGTGGCTGCAGTGGTACTGCAGTGCACTCAATACTAGTTGGTGACTAGTAGTCATAACTTGAAATCCCATATTCTGCCCTGATGGTGCAGAACTTGAGAGCTTCCCTTGGCATTATAGTCGGGACCATATCTTCTTCTCACAGTGGCGGGAATTCCAACTTCAGTCGGAGTGAGATGACTGTCATGCAAAAAAGCGATAAGTAGTCAATCCAGCTCGCAGGCGCTTGGCTAACTTAGGCTGGAAAATAATGAACTGAACGATATAAGGCAGCCACTGCAGCTGGAGGCAGACCCCCAACACCAGCCACAGCTTACCAGCCCAGACAGACTTGCCCCAAGAACCTCCCTTGGCAGTGTCGTACCAACCATCTCATTGAGATCAAGTAATGTGAAGACAATCGCCCTGAGCAGCAGCTCCAAGCTGCCCATGCTCAGCACAGTAGCTACAGCTGTAGCCTTGGATGCAGCATTGCAGGAGACCATGTTCGTTCTTCATGTCATCCTCTTAGGTGTAGGGGGTGTTATTTACATTTCTCACACTCAAGCTCCTCTGAACTTCACTCTTGAAGAGTCTCGGCCTTGATTCGCAAAGAGTCAAACACTTGCTCTCAAGCTTCATGCTCATTCTGTGCACTATGCTCATAAGCTTGTGTAGACCAGACGTTTTCTTGAGCAATCTGCTCACCTTCAAACTTATCAGGAGAGGTCTGCTGGCTCAAGCAGACAAGTTGTCTGCTCACAACCCTCCTGATCCTCACTGACCGCCCTTTTCTTTTCTGGTGAAGGGGCTTTTCTTCCCAAGTGGCCCCTTTTCCTTTATTGATGTGAGGAGCTTTTTTGCTGCTTGCGTAGTTTTCTTTTCTTTCTTTCTTATCGTGATGCAGTATCCAGCGGGCGAGTCTTATTTTGTGAGCTTTGTGGTGGGGCAAACCATCTGAACCACTACTATTTTGAAACGCGGAGGACTGCCTGATGCTTATTCCAAGCACATGCCTCCCTTTTTGCTTCTTCATAACTTTCTGGCCCCGGTTGAAGTGCAGTTGGGGCTGTCGACTTCAACCGCGGTTGAAATGCGGTTTAAAAATTCAATGGTCAACCGCACCTGCGGTAGATGCCCACCCTAGGTACCGCATATGCATAGTATGCATTTAAAACTTCTTTAAGTAGGGCAGGGTGTAGAGGGGATGGGGCCCCGGGGGGCTCTCAGCAATAGCACCAGCCTACCAGTCTTTCAAAGTTATCCAGGTTCTGAATCCCTAGTCAGCACACACCCAATCAATGGCACATCCATCTTACGAAAGTCAGGTATCGGGAAGATACCAAGCACAGCGCGCTTTGTCAGCACCTTCGCCGAGCTGCTGCCCACGTAAGCATCCACACTATCCTTCTGGGAGCGGGTGGTACTATTAACAGCCCTTACAGCATGGAGCCTCTTAACTTGAGAGGTCATCAAAGAACCCTAGTTTTGATCTGCAGAAAGCCACCAATCTTTGAAGTTTGATGCTCATTTGGTCCAGAATGCTCATAAATTGTTAGTACTTGACATGCTCTTGCAAACACTTCTCTGACCTTTCATCATCAAGGACAGGAATGGGTACTGCTACTAGCAGTGCTAGTCACCCTCCTTATCCCCATTGGGGCACCTGAGATGGAAAGTCGATTATCCACCCTCGCAATCTGTGGGTTTGGGGTTTGAAACTCACTGGAGGCCACAACCAACTAAGCTGCCTTCGTTCGGCGGATACAGCCTTGAAACCTTACCTTACCTTATGTTATCCCCGTTGACTTCTTTTGTTTCTGTTTCGCTGGTGGTACAGTGCCCAGGCCCTAGGTGACCCATTTTCCTTAATTGATGAAAGGAGTTATTCTACCTCCTAGGCACTTTTCATTTTCTCAAACATGCCACCGTGGTGACCTTTTCCTTCATGAGCAGCAAGTTTATAAAAAGAAAAAAGAAGAACTACGCAGGCAGCAAAAACTCCCTGAATCAAAGTTTACACAAAGATCCCCTATATTGTGTTCGGTGCACCCTGACTTCCCACCCCCCCAAACAAGCATTGCAAGGATTTATCACCTTCAATTTATGAAGGAACCTCATCAGCAGAGCCTGATTTTGCTATTACCCCTTTCTTTACCCCTCTCAATAATAATCACGAGCTACTGGTTCCAATTCTGTCTAGAAGTGACAAGCGCTGGACCTTTTCATCGTTTTCTGGCTCAGTTAAGGCCTCATCAAAGGAAGGTAGCGTCCGCGCAGTGTGCGCCTCCCCTGCCTCCTTGTACCCAAAGGCAACGCAGCACGCAATCGTCAAGCTCAGGACTCCAAACACCAGCATGGACACCTGTGGGACGCACAGAACGCTCAGCACTAGCCTGAGTTGCACAGGAGTGGCATGGAGCAGCCAGGTAAAGAAAATACAGAAAAGCACAGCACAAGCATGTGCGCGGCAGCAAGTTAATAATATGTACAGCTTTGTGCACAGATCCCTGGTCAGACCACTTGTCCGCATGAATCAGGAGTATGTCCAGTAAGTGACTTGGCACAGCTTTGCTCAACCCAAGCCTGTGCATGACACCTTCAAGCGCACTAGATCAACCATGAGTCTCTTCAGGGGCTCACCTCAGTACTACTAGCATCAGCAGCCAGGCCAGCAAAGCTACCCAGCGCATAGCCAAGGTCCCTCCAGAACCTGGGGGAAGCGGATGAGCGAGGCACAAGAGTCTCAGATGCACAGACAGACAGCAAGGAGCGCCTGTGCAACAGGAAGGCATCTAAGGATTCTTTCAAAGCAGGGATGGACGATTTGCGCATCTTGAATCATCCACGCACTATAATTGTATCAAATCATTTGCCGTACTTACAGACATCGGTGATCGAATTTGATAAGGCCTCCCCAAATCGTCAGTGCAACGAATAATAAGTAAAACAATGTGCGCGAGCTTGGACAGGAGGGGGAGGAGGAGCAGGCACTAACTTAAGGAAACTAACATCCCCCTCCCCCCCCCCCTTCAAGCATTGCTGTCTCCCCCTTTGCATGTGGCCATGTCGATGGCCTGCCCCCACCTACGGGTGTGGCCATGTTGATGGCCTGCTCACGCTTACATGCGTGGCCATGTCAATGGCCTGCCCCCACCTGAATGTGGCCATGTTGATGGCCTGGTTGCTGGGGGTGCTATGGTCCACAACCGCCGCCGCCATCGTGCCGTACATGCCACCCGTGCCCATGCCCAGCAGGCAGCTGGCAAGCTGCAGGTAGCCGTACTGCAGGAGCTGTAGGCTCTGCAGCCCGGGGGCACGAGGTAGGGGGGCGACAGGGGGTCAGGTGCCCATTAAGGTGCAGTTGCAGAAGTGCAGTTGCAGAAGTGCAGGTGCGGTTGGCAGGTTGCGGCGTGCCCCCCCCGATTTGATGGAGCGAGAATTGCATGGCGGGTGCTGTGGTTCTATCCGCCCACAGAGAGCGGCGGTTGAATGCCTGCAGCATGCCTTGGCGTGACGCCTGAAACATGCTGCAGCAAACCTGCTTGCCTCGCATTGGCATGTGGCGTGACGCCTGAAACATGCTGCAGTGGACCTGCCCGCCAGCGAGCTGCAGCACCCCTTTGTTGGGGGGAAGGCAAGGCAGTCAGGGAGCTTGCCGCAAACAGCCAGGGAGCTTGCTGCATACAGCCAGGGCAAGGGCGTGCGTGTGCACAGCAGTCTCGTGACCTGGATCTTGCATGCATAGTTACCACACACTACACATGCACAGGCACCTTGCTCTAGCACTCTTTTGCACGCACCCCTGGGCACTTTGCTGCCGTTCATTATCAGGTGCTGCTCACACTGCTACAAGCACACCCGACTCTCACATGCGCTGCTCAATGATTCAGGACACCAGTGCAGCCCCTCAAACAACTGAGACTCATGCTGCTCAGTCCCCCCCAGACGCTGGTGCAGCCACTCACATAAATGACTCGCACAGCCTGCTCCCACTGCTGCCCAAACCACACATCCACACAGCCACATGACTCACACAGCCTGCTCCCACTGCTGCCCACACCACACACCCACACAGCCGCACATGACTCACACAGCCTGCCAACGCTGCAGTACACACTCACACAGCCGCGTGACACTCACATGCTGGTCAGTGGCCCCGGATGCTAGCGCGGCCGGCACGGTGGGCACGCCCAGCAGCAGGGCCCCGTTGAACCCTGCACCGCATGCAGCCGTGAAGAGCCCCGCAGCGCTGCAGCAGAGGCCCCCCACCATCCACCACCGCCGCCCTGTGTGGTCGCCTGTGGGCAGGCAGGCAGGCAGGCAGGCAGGATGGTAGGCAGGCAGGCCAGAAGAATCAAGCAGGCATTCAGGTACGAAGGCCCTGGCTGCAGCAGACCCCTCTGCTCCATCGTCGCCACCACCGCCGCCGCCCTGTGTGGTTGCTTGTAGACAGGCAAGCAAGTGTATGGCGTGCAGGAAGGCCTTCGCATGGTTTGGGATGCGCAAGGAGCACCTAGGCACGGGCAGTAAGGCAGGTGGACAGGCAGGCAGGCAGGCAGGCAGGCAGACAAGCAGGCAGGGACAGAATCATGCAAGCCAGGAGGTGCAGATGAGACGCCCTAGCCCTAGACCTAGATACGTTGGCTTATGATAACATTGAAGAAGCCTGCAGACTCCTCTGATGCAGACCCTCAAGTCTGATTTGGAGAAAGGTACGCATCCGTGCGTGGACACTGCTACAGCCCACGTGCGTGCACATTTGATTGTGTGTGTGCGCTTGTCTGTGCGTGCGTACTTGCACATCATGTGTGCATCGCTTGTCTGTGCGTATGCACTTGCACATCGTGTGTGCATGTTTGATTGTGTGTGTGCTTGTCTGCGCGTGCGTACTTTTGCACATCATGTGTGCATTTGTGCGTGCGAGACCCTTGTGAGACTGCGTGTGAGCGCATGCACAGCTCAGTTGCCGGCTGACATAAGTAAGCACACACGTCACCGTGTGGAAGGAACTCTGCCACTGCGCTAAAACCACAACCAAGCAAACCCATGCGCTCACTAGTTTGCGCGGCCAGCAGCAGGGTCGCGGCCATCACGAATTGGTAGGTGGAGGCCATGAGGTCCCTGGAAGGCCCTGCAGCACAGGCGCGCAGACCCAAGCAGGCGCAAATGACCCTGGTGGGGCTGCAGGGTGTGACCCTGGTGGGGCTGCAGGGTGTGACGTGGAGGCACTGGCTGCAGGGTGTGACGTAGGTGGCACAAAAAGGATGAGGGCTGCAGGGTGTGACGTGGGTGGCACAAAAAGGATGAGGGCACGCAGATGTGGGTGGCACAAAAATGATGAGGGCACACAGACGTGGGTGGCACAAAAATGATGAGGGCATGCAGACGTGGATGGCACAAAAAGGATGAGGGCACACAGACGTGGGTGGCACAAAAATGATGAGGGCATGCAGACGTGGGTGGCACAAAAAGGATGAGGGCACACAGACGTGGGTGGCACAAAAAAGATGAGGGCACGCAGACGTGGAGGCGCTGAGGTCCCTGGACGGCGCTACAGCACAGGCGGGCATGCCTGCGCAGCAGCCCAAGGAAGGCGTCCCTGTGGCTGTGGAGGGCACTGCAGATGAGTGAGGGGGCGCTGCAGGCATTGAGAACGCCTCCCATTCACGCTTGAGGTGACGCACATGCCACCCCTCCCCGGCTCCAAGTGCCCCAGTGCCCTATGCACCCTTTGCCTCGCTGTTCCATGTCAAACACGCTTCATGCCCTCCACTACTCCAGCCTGCCCCAGCCCCGGCCAGGCCAACGCCCGCACTCATGCTGGCACTCATGCTGGCACCACTCATGCTGGCAGCACTCATGCTGGCACCACTCATGCTGGCACCACTCATGCGGGCACCA
>LKMJ01006440.1_pt1 | contig 11071 bp, 8 predicted proteins | sample 643391 | NCBI WGS metagenome assembly LKMJ01 (sample SAMN04112250, study PRJNA286221) | soda lake metagenome | biome: soda lake; feature: Kulunda Steppe; material: water; isolation source: sample PL-Br10 brine of Picturesque Lake | place: Russia: Kulunda steppe | collected 2010-07
ACCAATTATGTGATATGTATGCTGTTATTTTTACCGCTGAGAATCTCTGATGGGGTTTATTCACGCTCTGTAATTCATTAGTATTAGGTATGATAACTGGCTGTATTTGAGAAATTCAGAAAAATAGGCTGTCTATACGCCTCAAACACCTCTTAGATGGATCCACCTGTTTCTCCCTCTTCCAAATATTATATTTGATAATTAGGGGATGATTTTGACGATTTCGAGCTCGCGCGCGGCCTTGAACACATCAAAATAATAAACAACAATAGAATTTGTTTGTCGTTTATTCGACTATATTTGTCATCGACTCGCTCTCGATACGGTTACCGACGAGTCGGGCGACTCCTTCAGGCAGGGATTCTGTCGACGATAGTCTCCTCGTCGACCACGAGATTGTAAGCCTGTTCGTCGTCGTTCCAGAGGACCAGAACGCTCTCGAACAGGAGTGGGTCGCCGTATTCGGCGGTCAACAGGTCCTGATTGAGCATCGTTTCCTTCGTCACGACAGCGAAGTGGTCGACTTTCTGGCTGCCGTCGCCGACGAGGTACAGCGGGTTGCCCCCATCGGTGAGGTCGTGGCTCAGTTTGAGTACCAGACAGTCGATACGGTCTGTGACGTGGCGCTCGGTTTCTTTCAGTTTCGCCACCCGCCTCCGGTCTGCCCTGATGTCCACTGCCGTCTTCCCGTCCGTTCGTAGTATGGAGTACGCGTACTGCACGTCAACGTTGACGAACTCTCCGGAGCCTGCCGGCGGAACGCCGTCACTGCTCGACTTCTCGGCAGCTTTCTTCCCATCCGTGCTTGCGGACGACACAATGTTGTCGCGCTCGTTGGCCGTTCGCTCTCCCTCATCGAGCTGTTTCTGGAAGGCTGGGACCGACAGGTCGGGGTGGCGGCGGAACGACCACGACTCGCTCTCTGGCTGTTCGTTCGGCCAGAGGCGAACAGTTGGCGCGTAGACGGTTGCACCGCGCGCTCGCTCGACCGAGCGCTCGACCTGCCGGAGTTGTATTGCAGTGTTTCTGTCCGCTGGCGCAATCATCACCAGCGAGCCGTCCGGTGTCACCCAGTCCAGAGCGTCGGTGACCACCTCCACGGGGTCGTCGAGCTCCGAGAGAACGCTCCCCAGCAGCACGAGGTCGAACTCACCAGGGTCGTCTGCGTCGGTCTCTCCTGATTCGAGAGCGGTCTCCGGTCGGAACTCCTCGACAGGCGTCTGGTGAATGGTTGGGTGGAAATTTCGGCCAGCTGTTTCGAGGAGCCTGGAGAGAACGGTCGTTGCCTCACTCGGTTCGACAGCGTGGTACTCGACGAGGGCGTCCGACGGTACCAGCGCATCGAGTCCCAGCGCTGGCCCACCAACACCGGCCCCGATATCCAGCACCCGAAGATGTGAGGGAAGGCGGTGGTCGTCCATCAAATCCGTAAGAACGTACTGCGTCCCGGCGTAGTACGCCGGCAGGTGATACACCGCGTACCCCAGGGCCGTCTCCTCGTCGTAGGTGACGGTCGCACCAGTGAGATATCGCTGTTTGAAGTCTCTGATGAGCGCACGCAGTCTCTCACCCGAATCGCCGTCCGGCCAGCCTGGGCCGAACCGCTCGATAAGCAGGTCTTCGACGGCCCGGGTCACCTCCTCCGGGAGTGTGTCAACACCGTGGAATGGAACAGAGACGGGCTCGTCACTGACTGGCTCGAAGCGGCCATCGTCACGCTCAATGAGTCCCAGTGAGAGTGCCTGCTCCCGCAACACCTGCTGGACTGCTGCCGGGTGGGGTACCCCCTCGATGTACTCGTGGATTTCGTCCGGATCTATCGGGCGGACCTGGCGGAGATACTTCGCATTCTCGCGTACTTGCTCTCGCTGTTTCTCGTTCATGTCCTGTCTCGCCGAATCCTGTCGTAGAGCTCTTCGAATTCTTCTTTGTCTGCCTGCGCGATAGTGGCTACCGCTGTAGCGACTGCGTCCGCGCCATCGAACGCTTCCTGAATGTCGGCATAGACCCGGGCTTCACCGCCCGTGACCTGATCGAGAAGGGCGGAAAGCTCCCTGGAAACTGTCGTCTGGAATCGCTCGGGAACTGGCTCTCCGGCGACTCCGTACGCGAGAATCGCCGCGTGTACCTGCGCCTGTGCTGTTTTCATCGCGTCATCGTGTTCCGCTGGAGTCGTCTCGAAGACGTGGTTGCCGCGAGCCTCGAGGGTCTGCCGAAGGAACTTGGTCACCGGCCCGCCTTCGACCACGACCATCGGAACGTTCCCTGGTTCGTTGCCCGGGGCGAACAACGGGTGAAGGCTACACCGCTCGACGTTTAGTGCATGTCGCGTCATCGCATCGACCGGGTTAGTCATGGTTCCAGTGACGTCGACAATCGCTGACCGTGCCCTGTCTGCGTGCTCGGCAATCGCCGCGGTCGCAACCGGAATTGGCACGGCGATACACACAAGGTCGAACTGTCCATCTTCCGCACTCAGAACACGGCCTCCCGTTTCGTCGGCTGCTTCCGCAGCTACTGCCTGCTGTTCGTCATAGTACACGAGCTGAATTTCGTCACCAGAACCGAACCCTTCACTCTCACTGAGGACGCGACCGAACCAGCGCCCGATTGCTCCTGCACCGACGACGAGTACATCCATTATCACGTCAGTGGGCGTTTCACGCCAAAAACCGTTCGAAACACGCAGCGGTATATAACTGTTGGGCAGCGTTTCAGCAACTGTCCTGTCCAACAATATCTAAATAGAGTCTAATCGAACCAACCGCCGGGATGAGCTCACAAAGTGCTAACAAATCAGAGCAGGGGCCGGCCTGCGGCAGTGCCAGCACCGCTGCCTCTGATACTACCAACCCTCCAGCAACGATTACTCGTCACCAGGGCGGTGCCATCGTGCTGGCAGTTGTCGCTGCCATCATCGCTGGTGCCGTCGTGGCGACGTTGCTGTTTGGTGTGGTCGGCTCTTCCGGTAGCGACAACCCCGACGGTACCGTTGCGGTCGTTTCTATCGAAGGGCCAATAATGGAACCGATTGGCCAAGACCTCGAAGACGAACTCCGTGAGATTCGGGCAGACGACTCCGTCGACGCCGTCGTCCTGAAGATGGACACGCCAGGCGGGCAGCCTGCCCCGACAGAGCGGATGTACATGTCGATTCAGCGGACGAACGAGCAGATGCCCGTCGTCGCAAGCGTTCAGGAGATGAGCGCGTCGGCTGGGTACTACATGATGCTCCCTGCAGAGGATATCTACGTCTTGCCAACATCTATTGTCGGTAGCGTCGGGTTAGCTGCGGGCGCACCACAAGCTGGACCACCTGCCGAAGGACCCAGCGGTCCGGACAAGCGAGGCTCGAACGTCATCCAGGACTGGGGCCAGCTGGAAACGCTCGGTGATATTTTCATCGAGACCGTGGTTGAACAGCGTGGTGATCGTATCGAACTCGACCGCGAAGGAATCTCGACCGCGCAGGTCTTCACAGGTGTTGAAGGCGTCGAGAACGGCTTCGCTGACGAAATTGGCTCGCTCGACGACGCCATCGAGGACGCCGCGGATAGGGCGGATCTTGAGGAGTACGCAATCGTTGAGCGAGAGGTAGGTGGCGAAACAGCAGTTCCGATTATCGCACAGACCGAGTACGGAATGGTCGCCATTCACGACGAGAACCCTTCGATAGTCGATGTCGAACCAGTCAACTACGCGATGGTGTACGAACCAGCCGTCCCACACATTGACGAACTCGAAGCGGTTGCTTCGCCCGAAGTGGACGAGCTACTCGAGGAAGTTGCCGAGGAAGAGGGGGGTGAAGAGCCATGAGTGAGGTCATGAAGATGGCCGTTTACTCGTTTGTCGGCGTGTTTGTCGTTATCGTCGCTGCTGGAGTCATCCTCGGCTTCGTTATGGGTGAAGACCCTGACACTGAGAGCGTTTCCGACTATATCGAGGTCGATAATCCACAGTACGATGCCGACAGAGTCACCTCGGACAGTACGCCTGGCGATGCGACCGTCGAGATGAGTACTGAGGCTGTAGATAGCAACGTTGTCGTCCACGCTGGTGGGGGTCTCAGTGAACGTGACATAGCGCCGCTGGTCAATACCCTGGTCGAGTCGGGACACCAGGTGACCGTCGTTGCGGACGAGACCCAGCAGATGATAGAAGGCCCCATCGTCTTCTCCGAACAGGGTGTCAGTCAGGTTTCGCCACCCCCCAGCGGCGGGGAGGAGTCACAGCTCAGTGGCAAACTCGACGACGCACACGGCTTCATTAGCCTCGGTGTCGCTGGATACAGCGACGGCGACCTGAACGAGATCAAGGAGTTTGTCGAGGATGATGGGCGGGTCGTCATGGCGGTCGACCCCGACCAGGAGTTCTCGTTCGGGGAGGGTCACTCCCAGACGTACAGCAAACTCGGTATGTTCACTGAACCCGGTTACGTCTACAACCTCGCCGAAAACGACCTGAACTACCAGCGTATCTTTGCCGAATCTGCTGGTGATTCGGAGCTGACCGACGGCGTCGACAGAGCGGTCTTCGATACAGCTACGCCAGTACAGGCCGTCAATCAGGACGAAGCGATGGTGCCAATCGAAGGCAGTGAGCTTTCGGTCACCCGCGACGACACTGACAAACCCGTTCTCGTACGTGACGGTAACATCACCCTCATCGGTGACACAGAATTCATGGCGCCAGAGAACACACAGCGCGCCGACAATGACGTGCTCGTCGGCAACATCGCGGAGTTCCTCGTCGAAGCCGATAGGGGCGTTGACGACAGTTCTAAGACGAACTCTGACGACGAACAGGCCGACACCGTAACTGTCGAAGTTGGTCCCGACGGCGACCCTGTATTCTCACCAGATGTCCTGGAAATCGACCCGGGGACGACTGTCGAGTTCGAGTGGCAGTCCGATGGCTACAACATTGTCCCCGTGTACCAGGAGCCGCCGGATGCTGACTGGGACGGCGTTCTCGAGCACCAGGATGAGGGATACGTTCACGAACACACGTTCGAAGAGGAAGGCGTTCACGAGTTCATGTCCGAACCTCACCAGGAAGACATGATGTTCGGTGTGATTGTCGTTGGAGACCCGTGACATAACGAGGCCTTACTCCTGTCCATTGCGGGATTAATTTTTGATGACGTGTCGAGAGCCGAGACTGTGGCGGAAGGCTTTTCGGGCCCGACCCGAAAGCGGGTCGTATGGCAGACGAAAACGACGACACAAACTCCGCTGACGAGCAGGAACAATCAGGTGAAGCTGACGAGGAGAAATCCTTCCGCGAGCGCGTTGAGGAGATTCGACAACAGCGCGCTGAACGCGAGGACGAGGACGGTGAGGGCCGCCCCGAGCCACCCGAGGGAATGATGGGCGGCGGTGGCGGTATGGGTGGCAACCCGTTCGCACAGATGATGGGCGGCATGATGGGCGGCGGACCCGGAGGAGGTGGCCCCATGGGCGGGGCCCCTGGCGGTCGGGCCGAAGAGGGTGGAAACGAAGAAATGGTTCGCGAACTTCGCAAGCTCCGTGACGAGGTCCACGACGTTCGACGCTCGCTCGACCGAATCGCAGACGCACTCGAAGACGACAGCTAAACTCTCCGCCCGTCTCGTTCTGGAGAGACGATACCTCTCTAGTCTCCATCACCGGTAACCACAGTACCCATCTCCGTTCGTTAAGAGAGACACCCGAACCCGTTCGATAATTCTTAAAACAATTCTTCTACAAACGAACAAATAGTTCATAATTTTACATATGTAGGCTACTTTACGTGTGTTTTTTAACAGTGAACGGTGTACTTAGTAGTTACGCAGGGAGAAAATAAATGAGCGAAACACGGGAACCAGCCTGGCTACAGGCAGAACGGGAGTACGAGGATGACCTCGAAGAGTACGGAACGATACCTGAACTGTTCGAGACGAGTGCCGAGCGCCATCTCGATAAGGAGGCACAGCTGTACAAGGGTGGTGTCTACGACAGGTCGCTCGTTGAGGGGGATATCGTAGCGGCGGCACCACCGGGTGAGTACGCCAGTCTCAGCTATCGCGAAATGCGCGATATCGTGCGTAATCTTGCGGCAGGGTTCCGCACGATCGGAATCGAACACCGCGACCGTGTGGGCATCTTTGCGGACACACGCATGGAGTGGGCACATAGTGACCTGGGTCTACTCGCCGCCGGGTGTGTCGTTACGACGGTCTACACCGATTCCTCGCCAACACAGGTAGAGTACCTGCTGTCTGACCCAGAGGCATCCGCGGTTGTCGTCGAGAACGAGACGCTTCTCGACCGGTTCCTGGAGGTCGAAGATGCGCTCGACATCGAGCACATCGTACTCATCGACCAACCCAGCCAGCCATACGAGCGCGACGACGTTTATACGCTGGCGGAGATTCACGACATCGGGGCTGAGGCGTTCGACGAAGAGACGTACCAGGGCTGGCTCGATGAAACACAGCCCGACGACCTTGCGAGCTTGATTTACACCTCCGGGACGACCGGCCAGCCCAAAGGTGTTCAGCTCACTCACTGGAACTTCCGTTCGAACTTCCACCAGATTCGCCGGCGGGTCGGACCACGACCGGACGAACCGGATCGGCTCTCGATTGATTCCGACACGAGAGCTATCTCGTTCCTTCCGCTCGCACATGTCTTCGAGCGACAGTCCGGCCACATCCTGATGTTCGGCTCAGGTGCGAGCGTCGGCTACGCCGAGAGCACCGACACGATTGGCGACGACATTGTAAAAATCAAACCAACAGCAGGAGGCAGCGTGCCTCGGGTCTACGAGCGGATTTTCGACAAGATGCGCGAGCAGGCGGGTGACGGAGCCAAGCGAAAAATCTTCGAGTGGGCGCTCGAAGTCGCCAAAGAGTACCAGATGGCCGACGACCCCGGGACCGTGCTAAACATCAAGCATTCGTTAGCGGACAAGCTGGTTTACTCCTCTGTCAAAGAGAGTCTCGGTGGCAACATCGAGCTCATGGTCTCCGGCGGAGGGAGCCTCAGCAAGGACCTCTGCCGGATTTTCAACGGCATGGGAATCACCATCGTTGAAGGGTACGGATTGACGGAAACCTCCCCTGTCGTCACGGTCAACTCGCCTGACGATATCCGTCCTGGAACGCTCGGCGTCCCACTCGTCGGTGTCGACATCGCAATCGACGAATCGAAAGACGTCGACGAGGACTTCGAAGAAGAGGACTCGATTATCGGCGAGTTGCTCGTCCGCGGGGATAACGTGACGAGCGGCTACTGGAACAAACCCGGCGCGACCGAGCGCGCGTTCACGGCTGACCCCTTCAAGGAGGGAGACGTTACGACGCCGACGGAACTGACTGCTGACGGCAGCGGCAAGTGGTTCCGGACGGGCGACCTCGTCGAGCAGACCTCCGATGGCTTCCTCATCTTCCACGAGCGCCTCAAACAGCTGTTCGTCCTCGACACAGGCAAGAACGTCGCACCCCAGCCCCTCGAGGACGAGTTCGCCACGAACGACCGCATCGAGCAGATAATGGTCCTCGGGGACAACCGGAAGTTCGTCAGCGCGCTCGTCGTCCCGAACTTCGAGCGCCTCGAACAGTGGGCCGAATCGAACGATGTGGACCTTCCCGCTTCACGACAGGAGATGGTCGACGACGAGCGTGTCGTCTCGTGGGTACAGGAAGCCATCGCGCGGGGCAACGAGAAGTTCGGTACACACGAGCAAATCAAGAAGTTCTCGCTCGTCGCCGAGGAGTGGACGCCCGAGAACGACCTGCTCACGCCTTCGATGAAGAAGAAACGCCAGACTATCATGGACGTGTACAAGGAGCGAGTCGAAGAGATTTACGCGGAGGATTGAGGGAGTTAGCCCAGTTTTCGCGTCAGCTTTCAGCGACCGTGACCCGTCTGGTACGCGGCCCGTCACACTCGACGAACAGCACCGACTGCCACGTTCCGAGCTGTAACTCGCCGTCGCTGGCCGGAACTGTTACGCTCGGACCGACCAGCATCGCTCTGATGTGAGAGTCCGCGTTGTCGTCGATTCTGTCGTGCTCCCACCCACTGTCAGAGACGATGTCGGACAGTGCAGTTTCGAAATCCGAGAGCAGACGAGATTCGCCTTCGTTAACTGTCACCGCAGCTGTCGTGTGCTGGACGAATACGGTTACGGTTCCGTCGGCGTCTGCCGGAACTGCCGACTCTACTTGCTCCGTCACATCCCGGGTTTCAAGACGGCTCTCGGTCGTAAGTTCGAACGTTCCCATACCCTAGCTTCGGTCGAATAGACAATCAGAGTGCGGTTCGAATTCGAAACTTACACAGTGCATTAATCGAACTATCTTGGTCCAATTTCTACACCTATATGTTTGTATTTCGAACTAACTGGGTATAACAATCGAACCTACGGTCAGGCCAGCCATTCTTCGGGTTTCGTGTCGTAGTCGATGTCGGTAGCCGCGAGGTGTTCCACCTCACGCCAGTCGAGTTCGGTCTCTGAGAACTCCATACCGTCGTAGCGGATTTCGAGCCCAACCTCCTCCGGGTCTGGTTCGCGGTCGCGGCGGCGCGCTACCTCGAGGTCGTGGTCGTCGTAGACCGCCTCGATGGTCCGGAGTGCAACGGGTCGCCCCCAGAGCTCGAATACGCGCTCAAGCGTGTCTTTGGCCTGCCCGATGTCCAGCGCCACGCCGTTGTACCGGTGTTCGAGCAGGAGCTCGTTGCGGTTGCGGTAGTTGCCGTCCGCGACGAGGATAGTGGGTTTCCCGAAGTTCGTCAGCTGCAACATCAGCTTCTTCTTCACATCCTCGTAGTCGGTCGACGTGGCGCGATAGTCGCCCGTGGAGTGCATGTACTCGTACGTGAAGTAGTTGTTCTGGTCGACGAACTCCTGGGTGAGGAACTCGTCGACGAAGGTCACGTCGTTGTGACTCTCGCGTATCTCGCGCATCCGGTCCCAGCCGGCTGTGTAGTCGACGTTTTCGAGTGCCGCTTTCACACTGTCGAACCGGCTGGTGTCGAACATGTATCGCGAAATCCGTTCGAGCTCCTCCATGGAAATTCGAGCGATGTACCCGCGGTTCGCTCGTTTGACGAGCGAGTAGTGGCGCTCGGCGAGCCCCTCGTATGTGAACAGCTTCCACGGGTACTTCTCGAGGTCGACATCGCCGTCTCGTGCTGCCTCCAGTGTCTCCGCGTCGATTCTCGGATCCTCGTCTGGAACGTTGTCGAGGTCGTCCACGTCGACTGACGCGACGAGCGGGTCGGGCTCGAGCAAGTCGAGTATCTCGGAGAAATCGACAGTGTCGTGGAAATTTCGCCACGTGATACCTTCGACACAGAGCAGGCGTTCGACAACCTCGCGCCTGTTTGTCGTGTTCTCGATGAACTGCCAGAGCTCGAGTCCGAGGCTGTATGGGTTCAGCCCGCCGGAGCCAAGCACCTTCGACATGTGGTCGGCGTACGTGATGAACTCGTCGGCGTCCGCGAAGTTCTCGTCGGCCATCATCAGCGACTCCCAGTAACTGGCCCAACCTTCGTTCATGATCTTCGTCATCTTCTGCGGGGCGAAGTAGTACGACTCGGTCCGCAGAATTTCGAGCACCTCTTTCTGCCACTCCTCCATCTCAACGGCTTTCCCAGCGTTTTCGTCGTACTGTTTGCCGTGCTTGCGCAAGAACTCGAGGATGTCTTTCTCCGGTTCTGCGGGGAACGTCGTCGACTCGTCGTCGTCTCGTTGGGCTTCGAGCCACTCCTCGTCGAACACCTGCCTTCGGACCTCCTCAGAGAGGTTGAGTTCGGCGAGTTCTTCGCTGATGTCGGCGTACTCGATGTCACCCTCTCCTTCGTCGCCGTCCACAATTGGCTCGTATGGCTGGTACTGGTCGATGTTGTCCTCCAGACAGAGCACGTGGTCGATGAACCGCTCGACGTCCGCCCGTTCAATATCGGTATCCTGCATGAACTCGTCGATGGTCTCGGCGTGGCGTTCGAGCATCGCAGCCGCGTCAGGGTCGCGACTGAACATACCGAACCACTCGTTGTTTGCGAAGAAATCCGAGTGCGCCTCGACGTGCGTAATCACCGCTTTCTGGTCGGACATACTGTTCGACACCTGCAAGAAGGCGTGGGCGGGGTTGTCGTTGTTGACGATTTCGAACGCCTTACCGCCGAGGAACTGGCCTTGCTTTTGTTGGCGGTCGTAGCTCATTCCCCAGCGCCAGTGCGGGTACCGGTTCTGGAACCCGCCATAGGCGATGAGCTCGTTCATATCGTCGTAGTCGACTATCCAGTAGTTGACGTCGTAGGGTTCCAGCCCGAGTCGTTCGGCGAGGTTATTCGCCTCCCGGACCACCTCTTCGAGCTTCGCTGCCTCCCGTTGCATTCGGATGTCTTCCGGTGATTTCATCTGTTTCCTCCCTCCGCTCGTTTAGCTCTCATCTGACTCCTCCGTGCTCAGTATCTCGTAAATTGCCTCGGTCACGTCTTCGGGCCTGGTGACGTAAGCCACCGCAACGTTGTCGCTGTCCGCGAAGTGTTTCTCGACCTCCTCGGCGTGAGTCGCGTTGATGGCGTTGCCAGAGGGCTGTGTCTCGACGTAGGCGTGGAGGTTGGCGTCTATCCGCTCCATCAACGGAATGACGTTCTTCTCGGTGTCGTTCGAGGAGTTCTCAGAGTCACCAGCGGCGAAGACGTACCGGTTCCAGTCAGCCCAGGGGTACTCCTCATCGAGGCGCTCCATCGCAATCTCGTAAGCGCTGGAGATGCGTGTTCCGCCGCCAGAGCGGATGCCGAAGAACTCGTCGCGGTCGACCTCCCACGCCTCGGCATCGTGGGCGATGTAGACGAACTCGGCGTTGTCGTATTTGCCCTGCAGGTACCAGTCAAGCGGCGTGAACGTCCGCTCGACCAGTTCGCGTTTCTTCTGGCGCATGCTCCCCGAAACGTCCCTGATGTTTACGACGACGACGTTCTTTTCACGCTCTTCGATTATCTCGGGGTAGCGATAGCGCTCGTCCTCGCGACGGAACGGGACGTGATCGATTCCGTCACGCCGGATCCGCTGCTGAACCGGGATGCGGTCGACG
>LKMJ01006443.1_pt1 | contig 11065 bp, 12 predicted proteins | sample 643391 | NCBI WGS metagenome assembly LKMJ01 (sample SAMN04112250, study PRJNA286221) | soda lake metagenome | biome: soda lake; feature: Kulunda Steppe; material: water; isolation source: sample PL-Br10 brine of Picturesque Lake | place: Russia: Kulunda steppe | collected 2010-07
GTCTTTCTCCGCGAGAACACCGAGGGCGTCTATTCGGGCCACGAGGACGATCTCTCGGATGATCTCTCGACACTGACGCGCGTGGTCACCACCTCGGCCTCCGAAAAGCTCGCCGAGTTCGCCTGCGACTACGTCGAATCGAGCGACGACCACGACGGCTTTAGCGTCGTCCACAAGGCCAACGTGATGCGGAAAACCGACGGCCGGTTCCGCGACGGCGTCGTTGGCGTTGCCGACGACCGCGGCGTCGACACAGACGAGGTGCTGATGGACGCCTTTGCGACGCGGGTCTGTCTCGACCCCGAACAGTTCGACGTGATCGTCTGTCCGAACCTCGCGGGCGACGTGCTCTCTGATCTCGCGGCGGGCCTCGTCGGCGGTCTTGGACTCCTTCCGTCGGCGAACATCGGCGACGACAACGCCCTGTTCGAGCCGGTTCACGGCACCGCCCCCGACATTGCGGGCCAGGGAATCGCCAACCCGACGGCGACGATTCTGTCGGCCGCAATGCTGCTCGATCATCTCGGCTACGACGCGGAAGCCACCCGGATCGAAACGGCCGTCGAAGGCGTGCTGGCCGACGGCCCACGAACCGGCGATCTCGGTGGCGACGCGGACACCGAGACCGTGACGGCGGCCATCATCGACCGGCTCTGAGCGGACTGGGTGTGACGACGCCGGCGGGTGATTTTTTACGTGTTCGCCGCGAACCTATATGGTGGACGGAGTGGTGTCTATGGTCCAAATCAATCTCAGCACCCAGACGGTGAGCCGACTCGATCAGCTACGCGAGGATGACGAAACCTACGATGAAATTGTCACCGAACTCATCAACATCTACGAGGTCGAAGAGTTAACCCTGTTCCGCGGCGGCGACCGATAGCCAGTTCGGCTTTCTCGCGCTGGCTACCGTGGTCAGTCCGCTTCGAGAGACGCCGTTCGGGCCCGTTCGAACGAGCCGTTCGATTCGAGATGGTTCTGCAGGGCGTCGGCGTACGCCTGCGTGAGCTGTTCGGCCGCCGCCAGTTGTTCGGGGTCGATACCGTCATTCTTGCTGTTGTCACCGAGTCCGAGCGTTCGCTTGATCGACGCGAACAGGCCAGTGCCACCGGATTCCGTTCCGCCGGAGCCACCGCCACCCGGTGCGCCGCCCATCGACTGCATCTGCGAGCGAATTGTTTCGAGTTCGGGGAGAATCGACTCGACCTTGTCGGTGTTGGCGACGATTCGTGCAGCCCCCGGATCGTCGGCGTTCTCGATTTCGAGCTCCGTTGCGGTCATAATGAGACCCCACTCTTGGCTGGAAAACGGCGAGGCTTGCACCCGATCGGTGAACTGTTGGTCGACGGCCATCCGGTCGCCGACGATCGAATCCGTCCAGTGGCTCATGGTTGGTTTTCGTTGGCCGACGGTTTCAGCGTACCGGACGTTGTGGGTGGATTCTGCCCAATTTTTACGGTGAATTACCGGTCGAAATAGCGGCACTAATACGTTCTGAGCCAGTAGCTATCGTATGAACCGTTCTCCCCGACGACGGGCCGTTCTCGGTGCACTTGGTGGAACGCTCACGGTCGCGCTTGCGGGCTGTCTCAGCGATGACGGTGACATCGAGGAGGAAACCTACGGCGACTGGTTTGCCGGCGCAAACAACTTCGAGGGAACGAGCGACCAAACCGGTGAGGACACCGTGACGGTTGACGTCGGCGCCGACGAGGGGTTGGCATACGATCCCGCGGCCGTCCGTGTGACGGTCGGGACGACAATCATCTGGGAGTGGACCGGGCTCGGCGGCGGCCATGACGTCGCCGAAGAAGACGGTGTGTTCGCGAGCGACACCTACGTTGATGAGGGCGAAACATTCGAGCACACCTTCGAAGAATCGGGCGTCTACCGCTATTTCTGTACGCCGCACCAAACCCAAGGAATGGTCGGCGCGGTCGAGGTTGTCGACGACGACTAACGCTCGTCCAGTGTTTTACGCGTCTCGCGAATCGCTGCAAAGCCGTCGCCACAGAGTCCGCCACCGGCCGGAACGTGCGCCTCACCATTTTCGATCACGACCGGGTCGGCTGCGAGATCCGCCGCGAGTAGCGATCCGGTTGCGACTCCACAGGGCGAGATGTCGGGAATCGCGGCCGCAACGTGGACCGCGGCGGTTCGCGCGACAACCGCGTCGATCGTCGTCGTCACCACGGGGTCGATTGCCGCGTCGATTGCGGCTTTTGCCGCCCGCGTTGCCTGCAGCGGCCCCCCGAGTGCCATCGGTTTGAGAACGACCACGTCGGCGGCGTCAGCATCGATGACGTCGCCGATGGTGGACTGCGTGAGCGACTCGTCAACCGCGATGTTGACGCCGCGGCCGCGGAGTTGACGGTGTCCTGCGAGGTCATTGGCTGCAAGCGGTTGTTCGAGGTAGTCGAGACCGAGTTCGGTCGCCGCCTCGACCGCTCGCATCGCGGTCGGTCGATCCCACGCGCCGTTGGCGTCGGCACGGATCGCGACATCGTCGTCGACAGCCTCGCGAACGGCCCGGAGTCGACGGACATCCGCGTCGAGGTCGCGCACGCCAACCTTGCATTTCAGACAGTCGTAGCCGGCGTCAACCGCGACCAGTGCCCGTTCTGCAGTCGTCTCAGGGTCGGCGTCGCCAACGGTGGCGTTCACCGAAACGCGTGCTGGCGCGCTGGCCGTGTCGTCCGCGAATACGGTTCGACGAAGCAGCGTCGCCAACGGCGTCCGGCTGTGTCGCCCACGAGCGTCGAGACGCGCGAGTTCGAGTGCGTGTGCTGCTGCAGGATGCGTGTCTGGAGCCGTTTTGGGTTCGGTTTCGGCTGTCGCGAAAGCGGCAAGCGCCCGCTCGCACTCGGTGTATGATTCCGTCCAGCCCGGAAGCGGCGTCGCTTCGCCGATGCCACTGATTCCGTCGTCGACTCGGCTATCTGTGTCGTCGGCGATTTCGTCGACTGTGTCGCTGCCGTCGATTTTGTGGCCTTCGACGCGTTCGTCGAGATCGAAACCGACCAGAAATCCGCGGCGCTCGGCAATCGGGCCACGGGCGGTTTCGAGCGGCGAACGAAGCGGGAGCGAAAACGGTTCAACCCACATTACAACGCGAGCCCCACGGCAAACAGGAGCGCATACAGCGCCAGCAGTTTGCCGGTTCGTTCGAGTGCAGGGTTCAGATATTCCCCACGCGTTTCGCGCCAGATCGTCGCCGACAGGCGAATCGCCAGCGGCAGCGTCACCAGCGGGAGCAACACGGCGGGCGAAAACCCCGCGCCGAGCCAGAACCACAGCGGCACCAGATACGCAAGCCCGTAGAGGCCGACGTACTGGAGCCGGCTGACACGATAGCCCAACCGAACCGCGAGCGTGCGCTTGCCGGTCGTCGCGTCCTCCTCGCGGTCGCGAATGTTGTTGACGACGAGGATGTTGGTCGAAATCGCGGCCACCGGCAGGCTGGCGACGAACGCCGTGAGCGTCACCGTTCCCGGCGGAATCGTCGTTGCCAGCGGCGCGGCAAGCGTGGCTGCGGCTTGGACGTAGTACGTTCCCATGACGGCAATCACGCCGAAAAAGACGAAGACGAACAGGTCACCGAGGCCGTGGTAGCCCAGCGGGTAGGGCCCGCCGGTGTAGGCGATTCCCGAGGCCACAGAAAGCAGGCCGATAACGAGAATCGGCAGACCACCGATGTAGACGAGCGCGCTCCCGACCAGAATGGCCGCCGCGAACGTGAGCCACATCCCCTGTTTCACTTGCTCGGGCTCGATGAGGCCAGCCTGTGTAACGCGCGTGAACCCCTCGCGTGCGTCGGTGTCGGCACCCTGCACGGCGTCGTAGTAGTCGTTGGCGAGGTTGGTGCCGATCTGAATGAGTGCCGCGCCGACAAACGCCGCCACCGCGGGCCACAGCGCGAACACGCCGTCTGCGACCGCGAGGCCGACACCGACGGCGACGGGTGCGGCCGCCGCCGGCAACGTCTGGGGACGGACGGCTTTCAGCCACGCCTGCCGTCGGGTGAGATCCGAACCGCTCATTGGCCGTACTGCGACCTCCGCGAGAGTCAATGTTGTTATTTTCTGGTGGGCGTCGTGAGCGAGTTCGGACTGTCAGTTCGCTGTGTTGCGCTCGCGGAAATCGGACTGAGCGCCCCGGACGTGTGTCGCCACCGCGGTCGGCTGGCAAACGGCGGGACTATTTAATGATGCACAAAAAAAGAGGGCGTATGGTCAACTACGAGTCACTGCACGATCCGAACGCCGAGTACACGATGCGGAATCTCTCGGCCGAAACAATGGGTGTCACCGCCTCCCGCGGCGGCGACCGCGATGTCGAGATCACCGACGTGCAGACGACGATGATCGACGGCAACTTCCCATGGACGCTCGTGCGTGTCTACACCGACAGCGGTGTCGTCGGCACCGGCGAGGCCTACTGGGGCGCGGGCGTTCCCGAACTCATCGAGCGGATGAAACCGTTCGTCGTCGGCGAGAATCCGCTCGACATCGACCGCCTGTACGAACACCTCATCCAGAAAATGTCTGGCGAGGGCAGCGTCGAGGGCGTGACCGTCACCGCCATTTCGGGCATCGAAATCGCGCTGCATGACCTGGCGGGCAAGATTCTCGGTGTGCCGGCCTACCAGCTTCTTGGTGGCAAGTACCGCGACAAGGTGCGCGTCTACTGTGACTGTCACACCGCTGACGAGGCCGACCCCGAGGCCTGTGCGGACGAGGCAGAGCGCGTTGTCGAGCAACTCGGCTATGACGCGCTCAAATTCGATCTCGACGTGCCATCCGGCCTGGAAAAAGACCGGGCGAACCGACACCTGCGTCCCGGCGAAATCCGCCACAAAGTCGACATCGTCGAAGCGGTCACCGAGCGGGTCAAAGACCGCGCAGATGTCGCATTCGACTGCCATTGGACGTTTTCGGGCGGCAGCGCAAAACGTCTCGCGGCGGCGCTTGAGGAGTACGACGTGTGGTGGCTCGAAGACCCTGTTCCACCGGAGAACCTCGAAGTCCAAGAGGAGGTCACGAAATCGACGATTACGCCGATCACGGTCGGCGAAAACCGCTACCGCGTGACCGAAGAACGCCGACTGATCGAAAACGGCGCGGTCGACATTATTGCGCCCGACCTGCCGAAAGTGGGTGGAATGCGCGAGACCCGGAAAATCGCCGACGTCGCCAACCAGTACTACGTGCCGGTGGCGATGCACAACGTCTCCTCGCCCGTGGCGACGATGGCGAGCGCCCAGGTCGGTGCGGCCATTCCGAACTCGCTGGCAGTCGAGTACCACAGCTACGAACTCGGCTGGTGGGCGGATCTCGTCGAGGAGACCGTTATCGAAGACGGCTACATCACGATTCCCGAGAAACCGGGGCTTGGTGTGACGCTGGATATGGCTGTCGTCGAAGAGAAAATGGTTGACGGCGAGACGTTGTTTGACTGAGCGAAGCGAAGTCAAGCCAACAAATCTGTTTGATTTGTGTTGTTCGACGAGGCTTATGCCTCGTCGAGCTCGACAGACGAACGGAGTGAGTCCGTCGGTATTCGACTGCGTGAATCTCCGATTCGCGTTGTCCGTGTAATCAGTTGGTACTCACGAACAGTCCGTTTTATCAACTGTCACTCGTTGTCGACGGCGTCGGCCAGTTGTGAGTGAATTGTCGCGATTGCGTCGTCGCCAGTAGCGGTCGGGTCACCCACTCGCTGTTCGACTGACGCAACAAACGCCCTGTCGTCGATTCCGCGGAGATTCGTTCGAACCGTGTATACCGCGGCGCCGAGCGCGCCCGCCGCAACAAATGCGCCGCCGACGGCGTCCGGGCGGGTCCGGTACGAGCAGTTTGTGATCACGTTGACCGCCGCCGTCAACACGGCAACACACGTCTCGGCAATCGCCAACGGCACGCCGGCTGGTGTCACGCGTTCGGAGGCGGTTGCGGACAGCAACCTGTTGAGCGCCATCGATTCGTACGGCATAGCGTTGAACGCGATAGTCGGCCGCGCAGCAAGATAAAACGCCTGCGGTATCAGCGTCCAACACAAACCGTTAACTGACTAAACGTTCAATCAGCCATATGACCGTCGGTGAGCTCTTCGAGGCGCCAACGACCACGCGCGAGCTGTTGATGCGGGCCGCCTACCGCGCGCTGTGTGCCCACGGCTACGCCGATCTCACCATCCAGCGAATCGGCAAGGAGTTTCCCAAAAGCACCTCGCTGGTGTATCACCACTACGAGAGCAAAGACGAGCTATTGCTCGATTTTCTCGCGTTCATGCTCGAACATTTCGAGGCGGCTGTCCCCGCCGAAAGCGACGACTCGCCCGACGACGAGCTAACCGCGCTGCTTGATCACGCCCTGCCAACCGAGCCGGCACCGGAGGCCACACAGTTCACGCGGGCGATGATCGAACTGCGAACGCAGGCAGCCACCAACACCGCCTACCGCGAACAGTTCACCGCTCACAGCGCGTTTTTCCACGCCCGCGTCGTCGACATTCTCCACCGCGGTATCGACGACGGTTCATTCCACGCGGTCGACGCCGACCGAGTCGCAGCCGTTGTCGTCGCTGCCATCGAGGGCACGATGCTCCAGCGCGCAACGACTGACGACGCGGCCGCATCCCAGTCGGTTTCGCGAGTCCGCGCCGAGCTGTCGACGTATCTCGACGCTCGTGTGCGACGGGCGACTGAGAGCGGTTCACACCGCAATCGCGACAGTGATGAGCCCGCTTCCGACACCAACAGCGACACTGACACCGACACGGATCACTCCGGGCCCGATCCATGAAGAAGGGAACCGGCCGCGACCGCGCGGTCAACGTTACCGACGGCGCGCTGATCAAGCCGCTGGTGATCCTCTCGATCCCGATTATCCTTACCAATCTCCTGCAGGTTGGCTACAATCTCGCCGACACCTTTTGGGTGGGTCGTCTCGGCGGGTCGGCGGTCGCGGCGCTCTCGTTTTCGTGGGCCATCGTGTTTCTCATCATCAGCATCGCAATCGGCTTTTCGATCGCCGGCACCGTGTTGGTCGCCCAAAACAAAGGCGCGGGCAACATCGACAACGTGAGCCACGTCGCCGGCCAGACGATCACGCTGTTGACCGCGATTTCGCTGGTGCTGTCGGTCATTGGCTATCTGAGTGCGCCACAGCTGTTACAACTCGTTGGTGCGGTTCCGGGCACACTGGAGTTCGAGATGGCGCTCAGCTACACCCGGACAATGTTTCTCGGAATACCGTTTATTTTCGGATTTTTTGTGTTCCAGTCGCTGCTCCAAGGGTGGGGCGACAGCCGAACGCCGCTGTATCTGATGGCGTTCGGCGTCGGACTCAACGTCGTCATCGACCCGTTTTTCATTCTCGGCTTTGAGGACAACGTCGTCTTTGCGTGGTTCGGGTTGCAGTCGGTTGAGGCAGCGTTGTTTGCGGCAACCGGGTTCGATGGGCTGGAGGTCCAAGGTGCGGCGGTTGCGACGATTCTCTCGCGAGGAATCGGGGCGGCCATCGGCATGTGGCTCCTCCTGTCAGGCCGAGTTGGCATCGAGCTTTCGCGAGCGGACTTCATCCCGGCTCGCGAGACGTTCCGGAAAATATTCTCGATCGGTGCACCCGCCAGCGTCGAGGTGAGCACCTCCGCACTGAGTGTCACGATTCTGACCGCACTCGTTGCCATCGCCGGCTCGGAGGCGGTCGCGGCCTACGGTATCGGCAGCCGCGTCACCTCAATGGTGATTCTGCCGGCGCTCGGGCTAGCTCGTGGTGTCGAAACCGTGGTCGGACAGAACCTTGGTGCGGGACAGGTCGAACGGGCCAAACGGGGCGTCCGCGTCTCGGCAGCCATCGTTATCGGCTTCTTTGCGGTGTTCGGCGCGCTCGTGTATCTGTTTTCGGCTCCCATTGTCGACCTGTTTATTAGCGGGACCGACGCGGCCGTCGTCGTCGACATCGGCGCGGAGTATCTTCGAATCATCGCGTTTAGCTACATTTTCCTCGGCGTGTTTTACGTGATTCAGGGCGGCTTTCGCGGCAGCGGGAGCACCCGGTTGGCGATGGTGTTGGCGTTCACCGGCTACATTGTGCTCCGGTCGGTGCTGGCCGCAACGTTCGCCATCCCGTTCGGCTGGGGCGCAACGGGAATCTGGTACGGCGAGGCGCTGGCCAACGTGCTGATGGCGCTGCTCGTCATGTACTTTTTCCGCCGTGGCACGTGGATTCAACGCGTTGTCTCATCGGCGTCGTCGACAAAAAAATCAGCCACGGCCACAGCAGACGGGGTCGACGAAACCGTGCGGCCCGACGGCGACGCTTAGCCGAGAAGCAAGCGCAGCCACGGGTTGTTTTTTACGGTTGCCGTCTCTTCGAGTGCTCGGTCAACGCCGAGGAGTCGACCCGCACCCCATGCGCCGAGGCCGAACAGCAACAGCATGTAGACGAACGAGCTGTCGATGAAGTAGCCGTTTTCGACGGGGAAGCCCGCCATCAGGCCACCCTGCCAGGCGGCGGTCCAGAACATCGCCATCTGGAGCGCACCCATTGCGGCTGCGAACCGGAAGAAGACGCCGAACAGCAGCGCCAGTCCGATCAGGATCTGCCCAAAGATCACGAGCGGGTCGATGATGCTCCCGAAGTTCGCAAACCAGAGGAACAGTCCTTGAAGCGGGTTTGCTTCGGGAATGGCGTTCTGCAGGAACCCAGCCGAGGACCACGCCAGCGGATCGCCGATGCCGCCCTCAAGCAGTTTTTCGAGACCGGCCTGCAGGAACACCCAGGCCATGACGAGCCGGAGGCTCAGCATGGAGTACGCCAGCCACGTCTCCGAGTAGTTGAACTCGACTTGTCGACCGAGCAGTTCCGATCGCAGCGTCCGTTCAGCGGGTTGAGTTGCCATTATGTTTCAGCTGGTTTGAGCTTCCCCCGACAATACATAAAAATGGCAGGTGATTCTTCCCCAGTGAGAATCTGCGAAAGTAACGGCAGTATTTTCAGTTTTGTGCCGATCCACTGGCACTCATACTACAATGGAGTACAGGCGGGCGACCGTTGAGACACAAACATGCCCCGGAATCGGCTCTTCCGATGGAATGCTTTTCGCAGGATCAGTCGCTCAGTAGAGCAGTTCGTCGTTGTTTTCGATCATGTACAGCGACCGGGCAGCAATGTTGACCGCGTGGTCGCCGATCCGTTCGAGATCGCGGATCGTGAGAAGAAACCGCGACACGTCGGCCATGAACGCCTCGATTTCGTCGTCCGCGCGGTCGCTCTCGATGAGCTCGCGAACAACTGTGTCGCTGGCGACCTCACAGAGTGCATCGAGGTCGTCGTCGCGCTCGTCGACCGCATAACACAGCCCGCGGTCTCGGGTTTCGTACGCCTCCATCGCGAGCGAGAGCATGCTGAGCGTTTCCTCGCCCAGCCGTTGGATATCGACGCTTGGAAACACGTTGTTCTCGGCGCGTTTGGCATAGCCACCGAGGTTGGTCGCCAGATCGGCAATTCGTTCGAGGTCAGTAATGATCTTGAACGACGCCGCAATGAATCGGAGGTCGCCGGCAACGGGCTGTTGGAGCGCAATCAGATCGGTACAGCGCTTTTCGAGCTCAAGATACAGCTGATTGATGTCCGAATCTCCCGTAATAACACGGTCAGCAAGCACTTCATCGCTGTCTTCGAGCGCGGTAAGCGCCATCTGAAGACGTTCGGCAACCAGCTCGCTCATGGAGACGACGTCCGCACGGAGCGCAGCCAGCTCTGATTGATATTCGTTTCGGGGCATACCTGCGTATGTGTTGAGAACGCTCAAAAGAATTTCTCATATGGACTGTCAGGCGGATTCTTGCAGCATATCGTCATCGCATCGACAGAAACAGTCAACAAAAAACAGCGAGGTTAGCCAAACTTTCCGGTAATGTAATCTTCGACGCGCTGGTTCGAGGGATTCTCGAAGATTTTCTCGGTGTCGTTGAACTCGACGAGCTCACCACCGGTGAGAAAGACCGCGGTTTTGTCGGAGATGCGGGCGGCCTGCTGCATGTTGTGGGTGACGATAACAACGGTGAACTCCTCGGAGATGTCCGAGATCAGATCTTCGATCTGGGAGGTTGCCACCGGATCGAGCGCGCTTGCGGGCTCGTCCATCAGAATGACTTCGGGGTCGGGCGCGATGGCTCGCGCGATACAGAGGCGCTGTTGTTGGCCGCCCGAGAGATCAAGTCCCGAGGAATCGAGTTGGTCTTTCACTTCGTCCCAGAGTGCTGCGCCGCGAAGTGCCTCCTCGACGCGGGCGTCAAGATCGCCCTCGTAGCCCTGAATTTTCAGGCCGTAGGCGACGTTGTCGTAGATCGATTTGGGAAACGGATTGGGCTGTTGGAACACCATGCCGATTTTTCGCCGGAGTGCAACCGGGTCGACGTCGTCGTCGTAGACGTTTTTTTCCGAAAACAGGAGTTCGCCCTCAACGCGGGCAGCCGGAATCAGGTCGTTCATGCGGTTGATACACCGCAGGAACGTCGATTTCCCACAGCCCGAGGGGCCGATCAGCGCAGTGACGCGCTTTTCGGGGATGTCCATGGTGATGTCGCGAAGCGCCTGCTGGTCGCCGTAAAAAACATCGATGCCGCGAGATTTGATGATCGGTTCGGCAGCCCGTGCACCAGTGTCGAGGCCGCTTTGGGCCGCGGCAGCCGTTCCGGGTGTCGGTGACGATACAGATTCTTCGGTGGTGTCGACACTCGACTCTGGCTCACTCATACACGTACCATATTCTTCAGTCGTCAGCAAATAGCTGTTGCGGAATCTGTTATGTTATGCTCTGGTACGTTGCGTTGGCGTCTCGCGGCGTCGCTACCGCGTGGCCTCGATCTCGTCGAAGAAGGCCGAAACGTTCGCCGCAATCTCATCGCGAATACGTGCGGCTTCGGCTTTTTCGACGCCATCGGGGTCGTCGAGCGCCCAGTCACGGATGTCGACGGTGTCGCCCTCCTCGCCGAGGTCGAGTGTCGAACAGCCCATCGTCGCAATGACGTCACAGGTCGCCAGCTCCTCGGTCGTGA
>LKMJ01006444.1_pt1 | contig 11063 bp, 13 predicted proteins | sample 643391 | NCBI WGS metagenome assembly LKMJ01 (sample SAMN04112250, study PRJNA286221) | soda lake metagenome | biome: soda lake; feature: Kulunda Steppe; material: water; isolation source: sample PL-Br10 brine of Picturesque Lake | place: Russia: Kulunda steppe | collected 2010-07
ACCTAAAGTGCCTAGACTTGGTACAAGTGAAATAAGGCCTAGAGCTGACGATATAGGTGCCAGAGCCGTACCGTATGCGTATGCTGCTAGAGTATTTCCGTAACCGGAACCTCCAAGCAGAGCTACGAACAGGTGGACTACTGCCGACCAAATTACAAGCGCTATTAATCCTCCAATTACTGCTCCTATAGCAGTACCGATTCCAATTCCAGAACCGGAGACTATTACTTCAATAGCGCTGATAATTCCAGCTATTAGGAAAGAAACTGCTGCGAACTTGATCGGATAGTCAAAACCGTCCTTCCTATCTTCGTTTTCGAAGAAAGAAGAGGGCTGTGTCAAAACTTCTTTAGCCGTTTCCGGCCATTCCTTGACAAAATCCATAGTTATAGAATGTTTACATTACAATACTTATTAATTCAACGGTTACTCTACAGTATTTAATGTTTTAACAGCTTATTTTTAGTATGATTAAAGTTCTAAGATTAGGTCATAGAGCCGGTAGGGACGATAGGATATCCACACATGTAGGGCTTACCGCCAGACAGTGGGGAGCTGATCAGATAGTATACTCCGGCGAAAAGGACAGTAACATGTTGGAGAGCCTTGGAGACACAGTAGACAGATGGGGTGGCGAGACAGATATAATTTATACCGAGAACTGGAAGGAACAGGTTAGAGAGTTTGAAGGACTGAAGATTCACCTGACAATGTACGGCCTCAGAATAGACGAGGAACAGGAAAATCTTCAAGAACAGATTGAGAAGAATGAAGATTTGATGATTATAGTTGGCGCGGAAAAAGTACCTCGTTGGATCTACGAAAACGTAGACTACAATATATCCGTGGGAAACCAGCCACATAGCGAGATCGCAGCATTATCAGTGTTTATGGACCGATTTCTAGAGATAAAAGAAGATTTCAAAGATGCAGAGATAGAAGTAGAGCCTTCAGAGGACAAAAAGAAGACAGAATCTCTTAAAGACAGACAATAAAAATCTTGGTAACTTTAACTATCTCTATGTCATCAGATAATGAAGAAATTGAAGAACTTGAAACACCTTTAGAGGAAGACGAGAACAAGGAAATTCCTAATCCAGAGATTTTAGATAATGTAACAGATAAAGAACCTGCAGGTCCAGAGAACCAAGAATGGGAAAGAGAGTTTCCAAATAAAGCCTCAGAAAATACTCTTTCTTACTTCAAGAACTATCTGATGGATGAAGTTGGTTTCAACCCCGAAAAGTCTACAACTGATATTCTAGGAAATCTTGAGTTTGATGAGAATGAAGACGAGTTGATAGTAAATTATAGATTTGAAGAAGACATAATTGAAACTCATGAAGATGTAAGGAGGCCGTTTTTGCTTGAAGCAGGCTCTGAAGCACTTGAAAAAGCAATTGAGTCTGAAACTTATTTCGCTGATATCCAAGTTAAAGATACAGAGGAATATACTCTTGAAATAGAATTTAGAACAGATAAAGAATATTCGGTACATGCAGCCGAAGATATAGGTGAAACATTGCCTATAATTGAGGAAGACCTTGGGCTAACACGTTACTCAACCCCTGAAGATCTATATGAGTAATTTATTCAGGCCTATGGGGCTTGATCTCAAACTTTTTTCCATCTTCGCCAAGTTCGGAGTTCGGGAATATCTCACTAGCTTCTTCCAATAGCTCTTCTGCTTTATTACCTCTGTAACGTCTTGAAATATGTGTGAGCGCTAGTTTTTCAACATCCGCCATCTTGGCTATCTCTGCAGCTTGTTTCGCCGATGTATGTCCTCTTCTATCATCTATCATCTCATGGAGACATGTGGCTTCATGAATCAGTAAATCCGCATCTTTTGCATGCTTTACCGTATTCTTGCATTTCGATGTATCCCCCGAGTACACCACCTTTCTACCGGCCATCTTTTCCACTACATCTCCAGGTTGAACAGTCTCTCCGTTGTGTTCAACAGCTTCTCCTTTCTTTAGACGTCCTACCTTCGGCGATGATCCGAGTCCATAATTTTCCATCTTTTCCTTATTAGCCTTGACCTGTTCTTCTTCCTCAAAAACATATCCGAAGGCGTTTATACCGTGTTCTACCTCGAAAGGTCTTATCCGGTATCCTTCACCAACTATCTCCTCTCCCTCTATTATATCCTCTACAAATATATCATAGCTCCGGTTAAAGTATCCGGTATCAAGTATTCTGTCGGTAAACTCTTCAGTACGTGGAGGACCGTAGATATACAACGGCTCTTCTCTCCCTTCCATTTCTAAGGTCTGTATCAGTCCTAAAAGTCCGGAGAAATGGTCTGCGTGCCAATGCGATATAAATATCTTTGAGATATTCATCATTCCCAGTTTATCCATCATTAGCCTTTTCTGTGTGCCTTCTCCACAGTCGAAAAGTATTCTCTCGCCTTTGTAATTAATAAGGTTTGCAGGCAGGTCTCTCTCCTTACTTGGCACCGCACTTGAAGTTCCAACAGTAAATACTTCCATACTTCATAATCCGTAAGATATGTTTTAATTATCTCGCTTATTTTTCCATCATTGAATATCTTGATATAAAATTTGTTACGGTATAACTAATATGGAGCTCGAGGAAGAAAATGAAGGTATTATAAGAAGAGAAGTTAACGGTAGGTGGGCTCTTAGATGGCTTTCTGAAGACCTGAAGCGTTTGAAAGAAAAAGAAGGAGAGTATTGGGCGCTCCAGGTATCAGAAAATGAGGAGGATGACCTTTATCTAGAACCTGTTATGAAAATAGATCTTGATAAAGACAAATTCTATCTAGATGAAAAATACAATCCCAAGGATACCGGCTTAGAACTAGAAACGAATTCTCAGATATTAAAACATAATATTTATGACCTTATGGCTAACACCGGATACGGGAACCTTTTACATGGCAGAGAAAAGGAAGAAACAAATTTAGAGGAAGTTCCTGAAATTGATTCAAGTAGACTAGACCATGTTGAAATGAACGATGAACTTATTGGAAAGTATGTTGCACCAGGTATGGAGGGAAGCTATAGAGAAACAGCAACTGAAACGGTTGAACGTATTCTTACTCATTCTTAGTCAATTATATAGATATATCTTGTCAAATTCTTATGCACATATACATCATAATCTGCTTTAATACTATTGATCTCAGGTTTATTGTACATAAAAACAGTTTTATCCGGATCTAAGTCTTCAGCTATATCTAGAAATTCTTCTACAGGAGATCCTTCAGACTTTGAAGCCTTTCCATAAGGTAAGTCTGTCACGATAGCATCGAAACTCTCCGAAAAGGTTTCTGAGATATCTTGAATTCCTGACTGTCTGACATCATGGTTGATAACACCGTAATTTTCCAGGTTTTCAGCTGTACCTTCTACCATCCCTTGTTGTATATCCGATCCGTAAGGCATTATACCACAAAGCCCCGCTTCGATCAGTATCCCTCCTGTACCGCAGAAAGGATCGATTATGTTTCCGGCGGCCGGAGCCTCTGAAAGGTTGACTAAAACCCTAGCTAGATATGGATCAAGCGATACAGGTGATGAAAACGGACGTTCTTGGTTCTTTCTCTGTTTGAATAAGCTTCTATCTATATCTATCACTCTTTTAGAGACGATGTACTCTTTTTCAGTTACGTAGAGGTCTATTATCTCGTCAGGATCCTCAAGATCTACCGAGTTAGAACTATCGCTTAGAATCTCTCCTAGCTGTTGCTCAAACTGTCTCTTGTCTACGTTATCCGAGAAATCAAAGGCCCTTACAGCATAGCTACCTTCGGGTTTGTAGTCAGTTGTAAGTTTGGACCCTCTATGAATTATTTCAGAAACCTTATGGACAAGCCCTAGCCTCTTCAGCTGTTCAGGCTCCGAATCCGTTAACGCCAAGCTACCGAATCTATCCGGATCTTCTTCTAAAGCCTGTGACCTTAGAAAACCTTTCAACTCAGCTTCTGCAAGCTCTAAATTTTCTCCAACCAGATGGTAAATATAGCTCATTCTTTATACCCGTAAAAGTCTTTGTTACCGCATTTTTGACATTTGTACTGTATCCTACTATTTTTAGAATCGATCTTGACCTCACAGTTATACCCAGGACTTATGTAGCTATGGCAACTTCCGCAGATACTTTTCCTGAGCTCGGAAGGGATCGGAATGGTCTCCCCCATACCTATCTTTCTAGCTAGCTCAACGTATCTATCCGCTAGCTGAGACTCTCCTTCTTCAACCCTTTTATCCGCAAGCTCAAACAGCCTTCTGATCCTCTCCTCAGCGATTTTCTTGCTCATAGCCAATAATGAACTGTAAACTGTATAAAGTTAAAACAGTAGAAACTTCCCCATCATCTTACAGTGGCTGATTTAAGGTTACTGAAACATGAATGATTATGGTAGATGAAGAGGAAGTTAGGGAACAGCTTAAAGAAGTGATAGATCCTGAGCTAGATATTAATATCGTTGATCTCGGACTTATATACGAGATCGATGTAGATGGAGATGACGTGGATATCCTTATGACCCTTACAACACCAGGATGTCCGCTACACGGAGTATTCGATGAGATGGTGAAGAGAGAGGTCAGAAAGCTTGATGTCGGTGACATAGAGGTAGAGCTGACTTTCGAACCACGTTGGAGCCCTGAAAAGATGAGCGATGATGCACGTGACGAGCTCGGTAGCATTCCAGGGATGGAGATTTTTTAGAGCATAAATATTTTAGAGCTTTCTTTGTAAATAGTAGTTATGGATTATCTAAGCTCCTCAGAGATGGCAGATGTAGACCGTTACGCTGTCGAAGAACTAGGAATCCCTGAGGCCAAACTTATGGAACTTGCCGGACTCAGAACCGCAGAGATAATCAGAGAGAACTTTGAATCACAGAAAATCCGTGTGTTTGCAGGTAGAGGGAACAACGGTGGCGACGCTGTGTCAGCAGCAAGATTTCTAAAGAGCTTTGGATTTGAACCTATTATTTCTACCGTTGGAGAGCCATTAAAAGAACTATTAAGAGAGCTAGAGATAGCTGATAACTTGGATATACAGAGAAAAGGTTATGGAGACGATATTGAATCTGAACTAGTACTTGACGGACTCTTAGGCTACGGTATCAAAGGAGATCCAAGACAGCCTTTAGCCGGAGTAATAAGGGAGATCAATGATTCCGACACAGAAGTAGTCTCTTTAGATGTTCCTAGCGGATTAGACCCGAAGTCCGGTAGGGAGATGTCTCCAACTGTTGAAGCTGATATAAATATTTCTCTTGCAGCTCCTAAACACGGCATAGAGGATTCATCACTTGAAAACTATCTAGCTTTCATCAGCATACCGGAGGAAGCGTTCCGGTCAGTCGGTAGAGAAAAATCTTCACAGCTTTCCGAAAAGCCTTTCTTCCGAATAAAATGAGAATAGTATCGCTTGCACCTTCAAACACAGAGATACTTTTTGAGTTAGGAGTCGGAGACAAAGTTGTCGCTACAACTTCTCTATGTAACTATCCTGAAAAAGCTGTAGAGAAGGAAAGTATCGGCGGATGGAACAAAGGCATGGATCTAGACAAAGTTGTAGAGCTAGAACCAGACAAAGCTTTCGCCTCGGACGATCTACAGGACGAAATAGTAGAGAAACTTGATGAAAGAGGTGTAGAAGTCGTACAGCTGAAGCCACATACTTTGGAAGAAGTATTTGAATCGATTTCAGTTATAGGCAAGGAAGTTGGAGAGAATAGAAAAGCCGAAGAACTTGTGGAAAGGATGAGACAAAAGCTAGAAAGTATTAATTTAGATGGAGATCCCAGGGTTTACTGCGAGGAATGGATGGATCCTCCTATGGTCTCAGGGAACTGGGTTCCTGGTTTAGTTAACCAAATAGGCGCAGAGTACTTTATACAGGAAAGTGAAAGAAGCAGAAAGTTTGATCTCCAGGATCTAAAAGATTTTGATCCGAAGTACATCTTCCTGAACGTCTGTGGTGCCGGAGAAAACATTGATAAACAGGCAATTAGCTCTAGAGAAGGCTGGAGCAACATAACGGCTGTAGAGGAAGGAAATATCTTTGTTGTAGACGATGCATACCTTAACAGGCCCGGACCGAGACTCACTACAGGTGCTAAAATTATAGCTAAGAAGATAAAACAGAACAGATGAAGAGCTGTTCTACTCTATTAATGCATGTATCAACATGGGAACTCCCTGTACCACAGCCGCAATCATGTAATATACTCTTAAAAGCTCAACAGTATATAGATGGAAGACTACTGCAGAAAGAATATTTAAGATAGCTGACAAGATATAAAGTGCCCTTATCCCGCCTTCAAACTTTAAAGAAGTATACAAGAAACCGAAAGACGATAATACAAACCAGAATGTACCGTAAGATGTTGTCTGCATTAGTAAAGAAAGTTCTAATGCTGTTGAAAAGTTCAGGATCATACCTAGTACTACGATCAACGGCCAGATAATCAGTAAACGGCTAAACAACAGGTTTTTAACAATCAAGTATGACGAAATAAATGGAAAAACCATAAAAACCGACCAGATAGCTATAATAACAAGATCGGGTCTAGAAGTCAATACCAGGACCTCGATAAGCTGGGAAACTATCCAAGCAGCTGTAACTGAGCTGCCCCAAACCTCTAGATGGTTTCTCTTTAGAATATTCTTCAGGTTGATCGGTTACACCTTTACTTTGGATCTAAATATACTCAGTTTGTTATGTGTCGTGATCCGTGTAAGGCTCCCCTTTTATCTCAGTAAGCAGGTTTACAGCTGCCTTTGCCCCGCTTCCTATCGCTGTAGAGGTCTGATACTCCCAGGAGTTTGAAAGCCCTGCTACGTATAGCCTTTCTGCAGCCTCTGCCTTGTTGGTATCATCCGTTACTATGTGTCTCTCCATCATGTAAGGTCCTTCGACACCTTCCTCGAACTCTAGATCTAGACCTTCAAGAAACTCCAAACTTCCTGCGGAGGCAATTATCACATATTCAGCTTCGTAATCCGATTTATCTGTCTCTACAGAGTAACCTTCCTCAGTCTTCTGTAGATCCTCAACCTTTTCCTCCTTATACTCCGCTCCAAAGTCATCAAGCTTCTGTCTACCGCTTCTCAGTACTTCCTGACCTGTAATTGATTCATGACCTATTAGGTTCTGGATGTTTGAGGTATTATGTACCAAGCTTTCATCCGTATCTAAGACCAATGTTTCTTCTCCTGCTTTAGCTGTAAAAACACCTGCCTGTAGACCCGCAACTCCTCCGCCTATTACGATAACCTTTCTCATAACTAAACTGTTGTGTTGAATACTCAAAAAGCTGTGTCTCAGATAGCTAAACGGTTGACCTACTTAAAAATAACCTTTGAAGTAGTATGTATAGAGGGTACTCAAAATGGCACAGAGGTTTGAAGAGGCAAAGAAGAGAATTTTTGGAAACGTATATGTCTGCAGGAAATGTAACGCAACCAACAGAACCGACAATCCAGACAAAGCGTCCTGCAGAAAATGTGGTTACACCGGCCTAAGACCTAAGAACGAAGAGTTCGCCGGTTAAACAACTTTATCTTTTTACTTTTCACAGTTTGTCTAATCCGTACTTAGGTTTTTTTAATCCGTACAGTAAACTGTATACATGTCCGATAATTATACATTACTTATCCATGATAATTATAGCGACTATGAAGATCTACACGATATCAAGCTATCAAATTTAGAGTTATCAGTTGATTCAAAGAATGATTACGAACTAGAATACATTTTTACTTCTAATCTAGACCAAGCAGAAGATTATATAGAAGAAAAGAATGTAGATGTATTTATTACCGGTACAACAGGGAGCTGGTCTGGTTCCAAAACTGAAGAACCTGGCATAGAGCTAATTCAAAGGCTGTATCATGAAGAGCTATCTAATGGCAGAAGGGATACGGTTTACGCAGTTCTTACCCAGTTAGAACCTAAGAAATTAGAGCATGAAATAGGAGAATTAACAGGTATAAACTCTTACAGGATTAAAAACGACGTTTTAAGCTCTGACGAACAGTACAATCAGTGGATGAACAAACTCTTAACCGAATCAGATCTACTATCATGTGAAAATAAGAGTTTAAAGCCCGAATGCATCCAAAAAATGGAAGAACTCAACCAAAGCTACAGCTCTGAGGCAGAAAAGGCAACGGTCTGGCACGGTATAAGCTGAACCTCTGAACACCATATATAAGTTTGAATAATTTAACTTTTGGTATGCCCCGTTGGCTCAGCGGTAGAGCGCGTCCTTGGTAGGAACTTCTGAAAGTTCCATCATCACAGGCGGTTCTTAGAACCACCAAAGGCTCCAGTAGGTGCCTAATAAATTGATTAACATTTCAGATTAGTTTCCCAACTAGGACGAGGTCCCGGGTTCAAATCTCGGACGGGGCTTAGAACATTTACTTCAACATTATGGGCTTTTCAGAGTTTTTCTATCCAAATCTGCTCATATGAGCTTTTGAAGCTTAGTCTACTAATTCGCTTAATTCAACTTCTAAGAATGGGACTTCCATTTCGTCTTTACTTAATCCTCCGTGGTATCCTATGATTTCTATTTCTTCTGGCTCTTCTCCGTGCCACATTGCTAATTCCTTATGAGAGACAATTAAATCACCGATTCTATCTTCAAAGTTATCTCTATACTTTAGTCCAAATAGGTTGTCCGCAATAGCTTCTTCTCTTGTCCAAATGTGGCAGTTAAATTCATGTTCTAGGAAATTCTTTACTTCTTCTATTTTCTCTTCCTTAATATGTAGATGAAGATTTCTAGGGCTTCCAGTAGGCATCAGCTTTTCTCCATCTCTTTTTTCCTGTAAGTTTTCTTTTATTTCATCATATTCCAGTATGTCGATATTTTCTTCTGGTTCAATATCCTTGAATCCGTGATCTGCAGTCAAAATCAATTTTGTATTTTTTGTAGTCTCTAATTTGTTTAGGAAATTTTCCTGTAGTGCGTGTGATATTTGGGATAGTTGTGCTTGGTACTCTTCAACCTCAGTACCCTCATAATGGGATATCTTGTCTAGTAACGGTATATAGACATAAATGTAGTTTTTGCTGTTCGCTTCCTCCAAAGTTTTCCTTAGCTTGACTGACATATCTGCTAGACTGAGATAAGGTATTTGTTCAGCACCTTCAAACATTAGTTCAGAGGCTTCACTACCTTCCATTTGTCTAGGAATTATAACCTTGGATTGTATATTTTGTTCTTTTAGGTCTTCATAGATACTTTTTCCTTTGAATAATATATCTGCTTTAAAGCTCTCTCCGTATTCTTCTGTTGGGTTTGAGCCTTCTTGAGTTACAAATGGAAGAGTTTTTATCGATGCATCAAATTCTTTGAAATACATATTCCATCCTGTTAATCCGTGTTTTGAAGGAGTTAGACCTGTTTGGAGTGTGGTTATTGCGGCTGCTGTTTCTGAGGGATATACGGATGTGAGTTTTTTCAGATCGCCTGATCTTTCGATATTGTTGAAGAAATCGTGTTGGATTGCGTATTTATTCCAGTGTTTGTAACCTAAACCGTCAACAAGAATTAGTACAACATTTTCATATTCATCTAGATTTGTTTTGTCTACTAAGCTCTTCCTATCTGTTTGAATTCCTAGTTTGTTTGCTACAGTTTCCGGTATCTTATGTATGGAATCTCCTGTGTAATTTGGTAGTTTTTGCTCGGACATAGAATAAAATTTTCTTTATCTATTCTTATAATTTGATTCAAAAATAAGTTTGAATTATAACTTTTACTTGTTCATAGACTAATTACCGACCTCAGGTCACTATCCACAAGTTTGTGGGCTTTTGAACCTGATTGCCCACACTCAAAACGGGGCTATATTCGATATCGAATAAGTTTATCAGATATCCTTAGTGAGTCCAATAGAATATAAACCTTATATTTTCCTTTTTATGCCAAAATCTTTGATTTGAAAGTTCTAAAAAATCAAACCAATACTGAGGAAGTAGCTCTTTTTTGGTTTTCTTTTCCAATACCAATTTTTTTGTGTTCTTCTCTAATTTTCCGTTCAAGATTAATTCTCTAACTTCTTCTTTATCTAAAGTGTGCCTCTCATCATCAAGTTGCAAGATCCCGTTCCCTTTATTCTTGAAATATTTGCCTTCGTCATCCTTGATCTTGAAAATTCTTAGATAATTTGAATTAAAACTATTATTTTCCTCCATTTCTGCCTTTAATTTTTCTAAATTTTCTTCAGAAATACCTTGATTCCATTCAAAATCATTTATGTCATTAAGTTTCATTACTTTTCTAGTTCCTATTTCACCTCTAAATTTTGTGAAACGTCCCTGTAAATTTCCCTCTTCAACAACATCTGTACCCCAGTAATTTGACATCATATTAATTTTGGTTAAATCTGAAATGTCTTTAGGCAGAGAGTCACTACTAGAAGGCATTTCTAAGTGTTTAGCCCATTTTAAACTTAAAAGAACATATTTAACATTACCTTGGCTGCCAATAAAGGGTCGAACATTGGTTAAGAACTTCCATCCATTACTAGGCATTTTTTTCTCTATATAAGTGTTAAGGTATCCTGGCATAGATACACTATCATGATCAATAATTTAAGTGCTTATTTCTTGTAGTTTAGGTAATGACCTCAGGTCACCATTCACAAGTTTGTGGGCTTTTGAACCCGATCGCCCACACTCAAAACGGGGCTTACCTCAATATTTTAAAGTATTTTTTAGTGAGTCCAATAGAGTATGAACCTTATATCTTCACTTTTATAGTGAAATCTTCTGTTTATTAGTTCTAATAGATCAAACCAAGACTGAGGAATAAGTTCTCTTTTAGATTTCTTTTCCAATACAAATGACTTTGAGTTCTTCTCTAGTTTTCCGTTCAAAATCAATTTCCTTACCTCTTCCCTATCTAAATTGTACTCTTCATCATCAGATTGTAATACTCCTTTAAATTCGTAATATTTCCCTTCTTCATCGAAGATTTTGAAAATTCTTAGGTAATCTACATTAAAACGATTTTTTTGCTCTACTTCTGTCTTTAATTTTTCTAAATTTTCTTTAGA
>LKMJ01006445.1_pt1 | contig 11062 bp, 9 predicted proteins | sample 643391 | NCBI WGS metagenome assembly LKMJ01 (sample SAMN04112250, study PRJNA286221) | soda lake metagenome | biome: soda lake; feature: Kulunda Steppe; material: water; isolation source: sample PL-Br10 brine of Picturesque Lake | place: Russia: Kulunda steppe | collected 2010-07
CCCCGAGCTGGCTCAAGAGAACCCCGCCTATCACGGCGTCAACTTCGCCGAGCGGTTCGGCGAAGCGGCGCTCACCTACGCCGCAATCGCCCGAGGAACGCGCGACCTCGGGGCCTCGCAGTCACCGTTCGACTCCTGGGTGACCCTCCAGAAGCTCGAATCGTTCCCGCTCCGTATCGAGCGTCACTCAGAGAACGCCCTGCAAGTGGCGGAGTATCTCGACGACCATCCCGACGTCGAGTGGGTCTCCTATCCCGGTCTGCCGGACCACGAGACACACGAGGAGGCCAGCAAGTATCTCGACGGTGGCTACGGCGGCATGGTCACGTTCGGACTGGGCGATTACGACACCGCAAAGGAAGCCGTTGGCAAGACCGAACTCGCCTCGCTGCTGGCGAACGTCGGCGACGCCAAGACGCTCGTCATCCACCCCGCCTCGACGACACACCAGCAACTCACAGAGGAAGAACAACTGGCCGCCGGCGTCGAGTCGGACATGGTCCGCCTCTCCGTCGGTATCGAGGACCCCCAGGATATCATCGCCGACCTCGACCAGGCTATCGAGAGCGCACGCTGACTATCGGCTCTATTTTGCGGCGTCGTCCCACGTCACGCCGAGGGGGTGTGAGTCCGGGTCCCAGTGACGTCGTTGCTCGATGGCGGTATGCGATGGAACGACCTGTTGGCGAGCAGTGTAGTATCAAACGTTGCGCCAGGGAACAGAGTTATATACCCACACCTACCCTGTACAGACGCTTATGGCAGATCATGAGGTAACGTCGGCTACCCCGGCGGGTCGAGTTCTTCCAGGGGACAGCCACTACTCCAACTGACGATAGAGACGTACAGATTTTCGATACCACGCTGCGCGACGGCGAGCAGACGCCACGGACATCGTTCTCGTACGACGACAAGCGCCAGATAGCGTCGCGTCTCGACGAGATGGGAACCCACGTCATCGAAGCGGGGTTCCCGGTCAACAGCGACGACGAGTTCGAGGCAGTTCGTGATATCGCCGAGGCGAGTTCGGCGACAGTCTGTGGGCTGGCGCGCGTGGTAGAAAACGACATCGAGAAAGCACTCGACAGCGGCGTCGACATGGTCCATGTGTTCGTGTCGACAAGCGACGTCCAGCTCGAAGATTCGATGCACGCGACACGCGAAGAGGCGAAGACGCGTGCCATCGAGTCAATCGAGCGCGTCACCGAGGCTGGCGTCGAGTGTATGTTCTCACCGATGGACGCGACCCGGACAGACGAGACGTTCCTGTTCGATATCGTCGAGTCTGCGGTCGATGCGGGTGCAGACTGGATAAACGTGCCAGACACCTGTGGCGTGGCAACACCGGAGCGGTTCCGGACGCTCATCGCCGCTATCGTCGATGTGAGCGGCGATGCACGGGTTGATGTGCACACGCACGATGACTTCGGGCTGGCGACGCCGAACGCCCTCGCGGGCTATCGAGGGGGCGCAAGTCAGGCGCAGGTCTCGATCAACGGCATCGGCGAACGGGCTGGCAACGCCGCCTACGAGGAAGTCGTGATGGGGTTCGAATCCCTCTACGGCGTCGATACAGGCATCGACACGTCGATGATTTCGGAGCTCTCCCACATCGTCGAGGAGAAGTCGCGAGTGCCGGTTCCAGGAAACAAACCCGTCGTCGGCGACAACGCCTTCGCCCACGAGAGCGGGATACACGCTGCGGGCGTCATCGAGAACAGCGAGACGTTCGAGCCCGGCGTGATGACGCCGGAGATGGTTGGCGCACAGCGCGAGTTCGTACTCGGCAAACACACCGGAACGCACTCGGTCCGACGACGGCTCGAGGAGGTCGGGTTCGAACCGACCGACGAAGAGGTCAGGACCGTGACTCGAAAGGTCAAAGAGGCAGGCGTGGCCGCCGGTCACGTCACCGCTTCGGACCTGAAGGAGTTCGCGCGCAAGGCTGGCATCCGCCGTGAGGAGGTCCGAGTATAGGGCAATGCCCCACTCGACCAGCAACGAGGGCGGGCAGGCACCGCCATCTGACGACAGTGAGCCCCGTGTTCGAGCCCGCCACTGGTGGCAGGACCGAGCCGCCCGCAACTCTCTCTGGAGCGATACGTCGCGAAAGGGTTATATGCAGCGGGAACAGGAGAAACGTAGTAATGAGACGAACCACTGGAGAAGGGGTCATCGGACACCTCACCAGTGGCATCGCGTTCATCGGCATTATTGTAGGGGTCTAACCCCTACACTATTCTCTCCCACGTCGTTCGGATTGTATCGCCACCAAACGCCAGCCACAGCACATACGCACATGGACAGAACAGCACAGGAGACAGGAGGGATGCCCGTAAGCGAACGGGCACCCCCACAACAGGACGAACAGAACGACTCTACAACCGGGGAGACAGCCTCCGGGGACACAGTGACCCCGCAGGAGCCAGCCGATGCAGAGCCGGCCACCAGTGGAGTTGAAACAGGGGCAGAAGCGGTCGTCGCAGCGCTAGAAGCCACGGGCGTCGAACACCTCTTCGGCGTCCAGGGCGGAGCAATCATGCCCGTCTACGACGCGCTCTATGAGCACGACCAGTTGACCCACGTCACGATGGCTCACGAGCAGAGTGCCGCACACGCCGCAGACGCCTACGGTATCGTCACGGGCGAACCGGGCATCTGTCTCGCGACATCGGGACCCGGCGCGACGAATCTCATTACGGGACTCGCCGACGCGAGCATGGACTCGGACCCCGTGCTCGCGCTCACGGGACAGGTCCCGACGAAGTTCGTCGGGAACGACGCCTTCCAGGAGACCGATACGACCGGGGTCACACAGCCGGTGACGAAGTACAACAGCTTCGCAGACAACCCGGACACGGTCGGCGACGACGTCGGAACCGCGTGGGCGCTGGCCAACGACGGGCGACAGGGGCCAACCCTGGTCGATCTCCCGAAAGACGTCACGCTGGCAGAGACGACTCAGGAACCGGAAGAAGCCACGACACCCGAGACGTACGAGCCGCCGACTGAGGCCGACGACGTCGTCGTTCAGGCTGCCGCCGAGGCGCTCGAACAGGCAGAGCGACCGGTCATCCTCTCGGGCGGTGGCGTCATCAAAGCCGAGGCCAGCGACCGACTGCGAGCCTTCGCCCGCGAGTACGAGATTCCGGTCGTCACGACCATGCCCGGCCTGGGGTCGTTCCCCGAGGACGACCCGCTCGCGCTCGGTATGGCCGGAATGCACGGTACGGGCTACGCCAACATCGCGCTCTCAAACTGCGACCTCTTGCTCGGTGTCGGCACGCGATTCGACGACCGGCTCACCGGCGGGGTCGACACGTTCGCACCGGACGCCGAACTCGCCCACGTCGACATCGACCCGGCCGAGATGAGCAAGAACATCTACGCCGACTATCCGCTCGTCGGCGACGCACGCCGCGTCCTCGAACAGCTCGATAGCGCCATGCAGACAGCACCGGAGTGCGACGAGTGGCGAGACACCTGCAACGAGTGGGTCGAGACGTTCTCCCTCGACTACGAGATGCCCGAGGATGACCCCGTCAAGCCCGAGTACGTCGTGGAGACACTCGACCGGCTGACGCCCGCCGACAGTATCGTCACCACCGGCGTCGGCCAGCACCAGATGTGGGCCTGCCTGTTCTGGGAGTACACCGAACCTCGAACGTGGCTCTCCAGTCACGGGCTCGGCACGATGGGCTATGGCCTCCCGGCCGCAATCGGTGCGAAAGTCGCCGCCCCCGAAAGAGAGGTCGTCTGTTTCGAGGGAGACGGCTCGTTCTTGATGACCGTCCAGGAGCTCTCGGTCGCAGTCCGCGAGAATCTCGACATCACCGTCGTCGTGTTGAACAACGAGGCGATCGGGATGGTCCGGCAGTGGCAGGACGGCTTCTTCGAGGGTCGCCACGTGGCCTCGCAGTACGGATGGGTTCCCGAGTTCGACACCCTGGCGGAGGCCTTCGGTGCACGAGGGTTCCGAATCGAAGCGCACGACGAGGTCGAGGAGACGCTGCAGGCAGCACGCGAGTACGACGGCCCGTCGGTCGTCGACGCCCACATCGACCCCGAAGAGAACGTCTATCCGATGGTTCCCAGCGGCGGCGACAACGCCCGATTCGCGCTGAACGAGGACCAACTGGAGGAGCTAAAATGAGCCGAGGGGAACTCCCCGGGCCGCCGCCCAACGAGCGGACGACGCCGGACGGACGGCGAACCGAACAGGGAATCCGCGAGGACCCCCGAAAGCAGGCGACACATCCTCCCGAGCGGACCGTGTTGTCCGCGCTGGTCAAGCACGAACCCGGCGTCCTCGCGGAGGTCTCCGGGCTGTTCAGCCAGCGGCAGTTCAACATCGAATCGCTGACCGTCGGTCGGACTACCGACGACGGGCTGGCGCGGATGACCATCGTCGTCGAGGAGAGCCGCCCGAACGTCGACCAGGCAATCAAACAGCTCGAAAAACGCATTCCCGTGGTTTCGGTGCGAGAGCTCGACGACGCCGTCCAGCGCGAACTGGTCATCGTGAAAGTCAACGGGCAACGCCCGCACAAGGTCAACGCGATAACCGACATGTACGACGGGCGGACGCTGGACGCGGGCCCGCGGACGGTCACCGTCGAGCTCACGGGCGACGAGCAGACGATAGACGCGGCAATCGACGCCTACCGACAGTTCGGTATCCGCGAACTCACCCGGACAGGCTACGCCGCGCTGGCCCGCGGGGAAACACCGGAAGCACAGGGAACAGACTCGAAACGAACACCGACGAACACACAGGTTACAACGGAGACACCAACAGATGACTGACGAATTTACAACAACAGTGTACACAGACAGCGACGCAAACAGTGAACAGCTTGCAGACAAGACAGTGGCCGTGCTCGGGTACGGAAGCCAGGGCCACGCCCACGCACAGAATCTCGACGACAGCGGGGTCGACGTGGTCGTCGGCCTCCGACAGTCCTCCAGCTCCCGCAAGCACGCCGAGGCGGACGGGCTCCGCGTCGCGACACCGACGGAAGCAGCCAGCGAGGCCGATATCGTGGTCGTGCTCGTTCCCGACACGGTACAACCAGCGGTCTACGAGCAGATTGCACCCGAACTCGACCCCGGCGACACGCTCCAGTTCGCCCACGGGTTCAACATCCACTACGGGCAGATCGACCCGCCAGAGGACGTCGACGTGACGATGGTCGCGCCGAAGGCTCCCGGACATCTCGTTCGGCGGACCTACGAGCACGGCGAAGGGACGCCGGGACTTCTCGCGATCTATCAGGACGCGACTGGCGACGCACACGAGGAGGGCCTGGCCTACGCAAAGGCACTCGGCTGTACCCGCGCGGGCGTCATCGAGACGACCTTCCAGGAGGAGACGGAGACGGACCTCTTCGGCGAGCAAGCAGTGCTCTGTGGCGGCGTGACCGACCTCGTCAAGGCGGGCTACGAAACGCTTGTCGACGCCGGGTACTCCCCCGAGATGGCGTACTTCGAGTGTCTGAACGAACTCAAGCTCATCGTCGACCTGCTGTACGAGGGCGGTCACATGGGAATGTGGAACTCCGTCTCCGACACCGCCGAGTACGGCGGTCTGACTCGCGGCAAAGATGTCATAAACAGGGAGGCGATGGACAAGATTCTCGACGACGTCCAGTCTGGCGAGTTCGCCCGCGAGTGGGTGGTCGAGAACCAGGCGAACCGACCGGCATACAGGCAGTACAGGAACGCCGAACAGAACCACGAGATCGAGCAGGTCGGAGACCGCCTCCGCGAGCTGTTTTCGTGGGCGGAAGACCCCAAGGACCCGGTGCCAGCCGATGACTGAACGACGGAACGGCAATCGACAGCAACGTACACGAAGCGACACCACAGCACGAAACCACCGAAAACCCGACACCACAACACGAACCCACCGAAACATGGACGACAGCAACGAGACATCGACACAGATACGACGAACGGACCGAAAACCGACTCGAGAAGATGGCCGACCGATGAAGATGAAAGAGATGGACCACACCCCACCGGTCGAGGGGCCGAACCGGACCTTCGAGCGGGACAACGAGGGGCGGCCAGCGAGACCCGATGGCGGGCAGCACAGAACGGACGACAGCACGGACAAAGAGCCAGACAACGAGGATGACAGGTTCAGACAGAAGATGAAAGACATGGACCACACGCCGCCAGTCGAGGGACCGAACCGGACCTTCAAGCGCGGCAACGAAGCCGACGCGGACGAAGGCGTAGGAGAATGAGCGAGGGGACGCTCTACGACAAGGTGTGGGAGGCCCACCGGGTCGCCAAGCTCCCGAACGGACAGGACCAGCTGTTCGTCGGGCTCCACCTCATCCACGAGGTGACGAGTCCACAGGCGTTCTCGATGTTACGTGAGCGTGATATGGAGGTCGCTCGGCCGGACCTGACGCTCGGAACGGTCGACCACATCGTCCCGACAGACGAGCGTTCGCGTCCGTACGCGGACGACGCGGCAGAGAAGATGATGCAGGCGCTCGAATCGAACGTAGAGGAATCGGGTATCGAGTTCCTCGGCCCCGACAGCGGCGACCAGGGCATCGTCCACGTGGTCGGCCCGGAGCAGGGGCTCACCCAGCCCGGCAAGACCATCGTCTGTGGCGACTCCCACACCGCGACCCACGGCGCCTTCGGTGCGCTCGCGTTCGGCATCGGTACATCCCAGATTCGGGACGTACTCGCGACGGGGACAGTGGCGATGGACAGGAAAGGTGTTCGGCGAATCAACGTCACCGGCGAGCTCGGCGAGGCCGTCGAAGCGAAGGACGTCATCCTCGAAATCATCCGGCGACTCGGCACGGACGGCGGCGTCGGATACGTCTACGAGTACGGTGGCGAGGCCATCGAGGCGCTGGACATGGCAGGTCGGATGAGCCTCTGTAACATGTCCATCGAGGGCGGCGCTCGGGCGGGGTACGTCAACCCCGACGAGACCACCTTCGAGTGGCTCGAATCGACCGAGTACTTCGAGACTCACCCCGAGGAGTTCGACCGACTCCGTCCCTACTGGGAGTCGGTTCGGAGCGACGAGGACGCGACCTACGACGACGAGATTACCATCGACGGCTCGTCGCTGGAGCCGGTCGTCACCTGGGGGACGACCCCCGAGCAGGCGGTCGGTATCACCGAACCCGTCCCCGCTCCGGAGGACCTTCCTGCCGACAAGGAAGGGCGGGCGAGAGCCGCACAGGAACACACTGGCGTCGAGCCGGGCGAAACGATGGAAGGATACGAGGTCGACGTGGCGTTTCTCGGGTCGTGTACCAACGCACGACTGCCCGACCTCCGGCGCGCGGCGCGCGTCGTCGAAGGGAGAGAGGTCCACGAGGACGTCCGGGCGCTGGTGGTGCCCGGCAGCCAGCGCGTCAGTGCCGCGGCCGAGCGGGAGGGGCTCCGCGAGGTGTTCACCGATGCCGGGTTCGAGTGGCGCGAGCCCGGCTGTTCGATGTGTCTCGCGATGAACGACGACCAGCTCGTCGACGACGAGGTCTGTGCCTCCTCCTCGAACCGGAACTTCGTCGGCCGCCAGGGGAGCCAACAGGGCCGGACTGTCCTGATGAGCCCCTCGATGGTTGCCGCTGCCGCCGTCACCGGAGCGGTGACCGACGTCCGTGAGCTCGCGACGGTCGACTCTATCGACGCCCAGTCGGAGGTGTCGCCATGAGCGACGGGGTCGAGACGCCGGCAGTCTCCCAGGTCACGGGAACGGGACTCCCGATTCGTGGGAACGACATCGACACCGACCAGATAATCCCGGCGCGGTTCTTGAAGGCCGTCACCTTCGATGGACTCGGCGAGTTCGCCTTCTTCGACCAGCGTTACGACGAGGACGACACGCCGACCGACCACCCGATGAACCAGTCCCGCTATCAGGATGCGACCGTCCTGGTCGTCAACGCCAACTTCGGCTGTGGCTCCTCGCGAGAACACGCCCCACAGGCGCTGAAGCGCTGGGGAATCGACGCAATCGTCGGCGAGAGCTTCGCCGAGATATTCGCGGGGAACTGCCTCTCGCTCGGGATTCCGACAGCGACAGCGGACACCGAACAGATTACTGCGCTGCAGGACTGGGTGCAGCAGCATCCGGACGAGACACTCGAGGTCGACCTGGAGGACGAATCGGTGACGTACGGCGAAACGGCCATCGACGTCGATATCGACGACGGAAGCCGGCAGGCGCTCATCGACGGTCGCTGGGACACTACGGCGCTCATGCGGGCGAACCAGGAGGCTATCGAGACAACTGCTGAAGAACTTCCGTACGTCGGCGGTGGGAAGTCATGACACCCACCCTATCCTGACACGTTACTTCGAAGCTGAACTATACTGGCCCGTATTCGATTCCGGTGAGCAACGGCTGACGGCCGAAAACCGGGTGAGTGCGACCATCTGTTTCGTGTCAGGTTGCCATCTGACACGAGACAGACCGCCATCTGACACGAGACAGACCGCCATCTGACACGAGACAGACCGCCATCTGACACGAGACAGACCGCCATCTGACACGAGACAGAAGGCTATCTACGTTGAGACAGAAGGCTCTCTTGTACCAGGCAGATGGTGGCGTTCACAGTGATTTTGAGCGCGGGACTCAGCCCGCCCCAGCACGGTTACAGGTCGCCGAGCCATGCGGCAAAGTCGTCGGTCAGGAACTCGGCGTAGTCGAGGATACCGAGCGCGAGCGAGACAACGAGCACGAGAATGACGGGGACACGGACCATCCAGACCCAGGCGTTGCCGAGGCTGCCGAGGTCGCCGATACCCAGGCCGAGCTCCTCGACGGCGTCGCGCGACCAGAACCAGGAGACGTAAATGGCGATGAGCAGACCGCCGAGGACGAGGAGGACGCCGTCGGCGAAGCCGTCGTAGAGGTCCAGCAGGACGAGGTCGTAGGCGGGAGCCAGCCCGAGGACGAACAGTGCCCCACAGACCAGCGCCGTCGCCCTGAACCGTTCGACGCCGTGTTCGTCGATGGCGTACGAGACGACGACCTCGGTGAGACTGATAGCACTGGAGAGAGCGGCGATGACGACGGTGCCGAAGAAGACAGCACCGATGAGTCCACCGCCGGCGAGTTCACCGAACGCTGCGGCCAGGCTGATGAAGATAGCGCCTGCACCGGGAGCGCCAGGGTCGACGCCCGCCGTAAAGAGGATGGGAAAGACGATGAGACCGACGATGAACGCGATGGCCGTGTCGAAGCCGATGATGACCGCGCCGTCTTCGGCGAGGTTTCGGTCCTCGTCGATGTAGGAGGCGTAGGTTATCATGATACCGAACCCGAGCGAGAGCGTGAAAAACGCCTGCCCAGCGGCGGCCGGGAGCACCGTCGTCCAGTCCTCGGCCAGCTGCGCGAAGTCGGGCGAGAGGTAGTACTGGTAGGCCTCACCGGCACCCCCGAGTGTGAACGCCCACGCCGCGAGGGCGACGACGATGAGGATGATAGCCGGAACCATGACTTTCACCGCGAGTTCGATACCCCGACGGATTCCTAGCCCGACGATAGCGAGAATCGCCAGCAGGAAGAGGCCGTGCAGGACCATCGCCTCGAACCCCTGTGCCAGGCCCACGAACTGCGCACCGGCATCGTCGACGTTGTCCGCGTAGCCGTCCTGCAGGCCGAGGACAGTGTAGCGTATCGTCCACCCGGCAACGACGCTGTAGTACGACATGATGACGAACGTCGTGACGACGAATATCCAGCCGACGTACCGCCAGGCACCCCGACCGATAGCTTTCATCGCCCCGACCGGGTTACGCTCTGTCCGGCGGCCGATGACGAACTCGACCAGCATGGCGGGCAGGCCGACGATGATGATGAACAGCAGATAGACCAGCAGGAACCCCGCACCGCCTTGCTCACCGGTCACGAACGGGAACCGCCAGACGTTGCCGAGGCCGACGGCGCTTCCGACCGCCGCGAGAATGAAGCCGATTCGCGTCGACCAGTTCTCTCGTCCAGGAATGCGGTCTGACATGTATAATGCTTCATAGGTTGACGTGATAAAGTCTGCCTGAAGCCGGTCATATCGAGGCAAGAGCGGCGGTTCGAACGGTTTCTAGCCCCATTGTTCTCGAGGGGTAAGAACAGTCACACGTCGTAATATCGTGGGGGGACAACGTCCGAGTATGACCGTCGACGAACTCAGACGGTACGGCCTCGAAACGATGCGCGAGGAAGAGGTGCTGTCGTTTCTCGACGCGCAGTCGACGGGTGTGCTCGGACTCGCTGCCGACGGCCGACCGTACATGGTACCGCTCTCCTATGCCAACGACGAGCAGAGACTCTATTTCACCTACCTGGTCGGGAAAGAGAGTCGGAAAGCCGAGTTGACCGAAAAGAACCCGGAAGGACGGTTTCTCATCTACCAGGCGGACTCGCCGTTTCGATGGGAGAGCGTGTTGCTCGACGGGACACTTCGGAAGGTCCCGCCGAGTGAGTGGGGCGACCTCGACGAGGTGCTGGCGGATGTCTGGCGTCCAGAGCTGTTCGAAACAGCCTCGACTTCGCGGCACGTCCGTATCTACGCGTTCGACACTGTCGAGTCCAGCGGCATCAAGCAGACCGGACTACCGCCGGGGATGGAAGGTCGATAGAACACGTATCGTACGCCTTTTGAGCCTGCACCCGGTAGAGATGTTCGAATGCTATCAAAGGGCTGTGAGCAGTGTGCCGAGGGCGCCAAGATGGTGCTGTTCGTCTACGGCTACTGTGACCAGCGCGACTGTTTCTACTGCCCGCTCGGCGAGAACCGGAAGAACGTTACCGACGTGTACGCCAACGAGCGGAAAGTCGAGGAAGACGAGGATATCATCGAGGAGGCAAAGCGCATGGACGCGCTCGGTTCCTCGATAACTGGCGGCGAGCCACAGGAGGTTCTCGACCGGACCTGTCGCTACATCGAGTTGCTGAAAGACGAGTTCGGCGAGGAGCACCACACGCACCTCTACACCGGCATCACCGGCGGCCGGGAGAACATGCGTCGACTCGCCGAGGCCGGACTGGACGAGATTCGGTTCCACCCACCGCTCG
>LKMJ01006446.1_pt1 | contig 11060 bp, 8 predicted proteins | sample 643391 | NCBI WGS metagenome assembly LKMJ01 (sample SAMN04112250, study PRJNA286221) | soda lake metagenome | biome: soda lake; feature: Kulunda Steppe; material: water; isolation source: sample PL-Br10 brine of Picturesque Lake | place: Russia: Kulunda steppe | collected 2010-07
GCCGATGGTGCCCACATAACGACCTCCCCTGTAGTAGTGTTGAGTCGGATTGACCTGTTTCTACACCGTCACGCCGGTCGGAACGGAAGGATAAATATCTCGAAGAAGATCTAGGTTCGTGCTCATAGTCGTCACACATCGACTATTGTTCAGCAACCTCCCGACAGAGCAGTGCTGGTTTACAATTTCAGATATGCGATCTTCAGATGCCGGATTTCCACTCGTCGAAGCGATTGGTTGAGTTGGTATGTATATTGTGTAGGATTTATAATTATACTAGAAGATATTATTGTATGAGTACCTCTTTTGACGACTTGGAATACTTAGACGAGGATGAAGTCCAGGCAGAGTTCATACCGGGAGGGAGTGTCGAAGAGTTTGTTCCAGGCTGGGGTGACAAATCAACCCCGATACCCGGGAAGGAAACGGAAGAAGGTATCTACGTCGGAGTAGTCAGAATTTGGGGTGGTGACAGGAGGATCGATCGAAGTGTTAGGTTGGCTGATGTAGGTTATTCCGGCAACAACACGATTGATGGTGAACTGGAAGAAAAAATGGAATTCTACTTCAACGGTGAGAAATTCCTCACACAAGAGTGGAGCTCCAGCGTCGCTTCATGGCACAATTGTGCGGTACAGCTTCCTGAAGGGGTCAAACATACGTTGTACAGCTACATTGATATGCTCGTCACGAGCTGGTGTTATGACGACATCAATGAAGTCTGGTGGTTGGTATCAGGAAGAATTCTGAATGAGACGTGTGGCTAGTGTATAGACTGTACCCGAGTCAGTACCATGTTCGGACTGAAGAACAAGAAGCGGTCAACCGTATCTTTGGATGGCAACTTGTCAATTTCTCTCACAGTATCTGCCTAGCGTGTGCCAGGCTTCTTGTGTTGATTGGATGGTTCTATAAGATAGTTCATTTCGTCGCCTCGTACTCAGTTGTGACTGCTCGATCACGTCGAAGTTTCTCACGAACGTTCTCGCTACGGCAATCGACATCCAGACGCTTCCGTTGCCAGTCTTCGCCGGACTTGCCGTTCCACACCCCGTACAGTGTCACCTTTGGGAGTCGCAAAACACCGAACAGCACCGAGAGTGTGTAGAGCACATCCTGGAGTTCGTCCCAGGTTACAGTCACCTTCCGTGGAATATCAACCGGGAAACTCACGTGGTGTGCAAGCACCCCGGCCTCACGAGCCAGATCGACGAACCCGTAGTCGTTGCTGAGGAGAATGACTCGCTTTCGACTATCCTGATCGTATTCAGCATAAGCGTCGACGATCGCCTCGTCGCCCGTCTCACTCTCAATCGTATCCGCATATCGGTGATCGCGAAGACGGCGATATTCGTAGAGCCCAAGCAAGCCTTCACGATTCGCCCCAGCTGGCTGGTTGTCGAGCCGTGCGAACTCAGGTCCAAACGCATCCTCGAGGGCTCGCGTCTCGTAGTGGTTGTAATGCCAGTTGAGCTCCTCGTAGATACCCTTCGCGAGGGCGAAGCCATTGACTGGACTTCGGCCTTTGTCGTCACTGTATCGCTCCGGATCCAGTCGGAGCACATCCGGCATCCGCCAGGCGAGGAGGTTCGTATCGATGCCCAAGGCCACAGGCTGATGGCCAGCGTCAAGATCGGGATACCCCTGTCGGCGGAAGAACGTCTCCACGTCCTCGCGGTTTTCGATGTCGACAAGGCCACCAGCAACGAGCGCTCGGATGTAGGTATCCTTGTCGGGCAGGTCGTCGTAGGCCTGTTCACCATACGTCGTATGGAGTTCCTCGCGGGAATCCTGGTACGTGAGCGCGCCCTGCGTGAATCGGACCGTGGTTGCGACGGGATCGGAAAGGTCGATTTCGAGGAGTTCTTCGATCTCCTCACACGGGTGCCGAACACTAACCGACGTAATGCCCTCCGTGTACAGTGCGTTGAGGAGATGCGTGATGTGGTGGCGAGCAAGCTGCATTAGAAGACCTCCTGGAAGTCGACGAGTTCAACAACTGGTCTGGGGACATCGGGGTACAATCGGCCGTAGAAGCGGTTGTTCGAGACGTAGAGATAGAAGACGTGGTCGGCCTCGAACTGAATCCCCGCCTGGAACGCGATCGCCGACATGAACTTTCGACCAGGGGTGACATCGACCGCCGCCGTACCCCCGTCGGCCTGTATCTGGGCAATCGGCTCACGAAAGTGCTCGACGATCTCCTGAAAATTTGTCTCCGTATCGAGCTGCGTCACGGAGAGGTCAGGATCCTCACCGCCGTATTCGACGACCACACGCTCCATCATAGATGTGATATCATTGAACTGGTCACCGACGCCAGGATTATCCAGCACGTACAGTTCGTCGGGGAGGAATCCTTCTTCACAGGCTGCGATGAGAGGATTAATCACCGCCTCCAGGTTCGTACTCATAGTTGTGAGCCACGCATCGACCATTACGCATCAACCCCCGACTGGGCGGTGCTGGCTTGCCATTCCTCATGCTCGATCTCCGGATGCCGGACTGCTACGCGTCGAAGCGATTCGTACATGACGTGGAGTTCTCCGACCATTGTGTGAGCCGTATCGCGGAGGTCCGCAAGTTGAGCCTCTGGACTGGTGTCCGTCAACGTCTGTTGCTGCTGCGGGGGGCGAAGCTGCGTGAGGTAATCCAGAATAGCACCCGTACCGCTTGCTAATTGCGGGAAGATTTCGGCAACATCGTAGACTGCGCGTGGGTGGTCAGCAATGACCCCCTCAGCGACCGAGATATCGAAGGCTGCTTCGATCTCCGCTGGCGAGTCGTAGCCACCGCTCTCGTTTCTTCGCAACAGTGCTTCGCCGGCGTCGGCGAACGTGCCGACTAGCACTCGCGTCGCCCCCGCAATCGGATCCATACGTTCGATGCCGACCGTGTCGGTCTCGGTTTCGGTTATCGGATGCCGAATCCCCGTGAACGCCGCGTACGCCCGAACGAACGCGTCCGCTGCCGCCTGTCCGTCACGCTTGATTCGTTGCTGGTCTTGTTCGGGGAGTTCATCGAAGGCGTCGACGAATGGATACTGTGGCATAGGGACGAGCGTCAGCTGCGAGAAGCCCGGTTCCGCATCGAGGTCGATCTGTGGGCCAGCGTAGGTGGAACATCGACCACTGTCGACCGCGTACGCTCGCCGTTCCCAGTCGAGCATCGCAGCCGTCGCCGGCGTCAGCTCATGGTACGCCGTTCTGATAGTGCGATGTGGCGCGGGATGAGGACGATGTCCGATGGTCGCCTCCTGAAATTCGCGAGCGGAAATGTACGCAGGTCCCTCGATGGTCCGTTCCTTGAAGACAAGCGTCCCGTCATCCATAGTGGTGTATCTCTTACCAGGAATCTGTATCCGAATCGTCAGCAATCGCTGTGCTAATCGCTTGAGGCGGTCAGATTCCTCGATCTCTTCGATCCATCGATTCGGTATGTCGGTCGATCCGAATCGAGCGCCAGCGACAGCTCCGGCGATCGCACCGACAGTATCCGTGTCACCACCGCTGTTCACCGCCTGAACGATTGCTGTTTCGGCGGACTCAGCGGTCAAACCATAGTAGAGCCCAGCCTGGAGCGAGTCGACGACGAATCCAGAGGTCGCAAGCTGGGCTTCGAACGCTGTCGAGTCGCGGTCGCCAGTGACGACTTCCTGCACCTGCGTGAGTGCCGTTCGAAGTTCGTCCGGAGCTGAATAGGTATCCTTGAGCGCGGTCCCGAGCGGGTCGCGTTCGTCGCGAATCAGGTTTGCGAGCGTCCGGTTGAGAATCACACAGCCCCACCTGCAGCGCGGGTCGGCATGTGTGATCGCCGACGAAAGCTGACTGACCTGGGTGAGTTCTGCAGCGAAGTGTCGAAACGCGATCGCGTGTGGCGCACACCGCATCACGCTCCCGTTGCCAGCGTTGGAGCCCTCCGGACGCGATTCCCAGACATCCGCGCCAGCATCATCCCACGACGTTCCCTGTCTGATTCGGGACAGGGAATCTCGCGTCATCAGCCCGATATCGAACGGGTTAGAATCGAGCCAGTCGACGAACCGAGCCGCCACATCGGCCGGATCGAACCCGCGACGGGAGACAAGACTCTCCGCGATACAGAGCGCCATCTCGGTGTCATCGGTGATCGTCCCTGGTGGCTGGCCGTGCGTGCCGTGACCGAGCATCTCCGTTACTTCGCCGTGCTGGGATGCGATCTCCTCGGCGCTCTTGAATTCGATCGGTCGACCTAGTGCGTCACCACAGGCCAGCCCGAGGAGACATCCCTCTGCGTTACGTTCAATTGTCATGGAATCACGATATCCTCCCTCTCGTATAATTCTGCACTAGTGAACTCTCCGAACCGAGTCAGCAAGCGGAATGTCGAGACCAGCCTCATTCGTTGATCTGGGCGAGCGCCCACGATGCCCTTGTACGGACATCGGCATTGTCATCACCGTGTGCTCGGTCTTCCAGGGCCGAGGTCGCGTCTCGAGCACAGAGGTGCCCAAGTGCCCAGCAAGCGTTTTCACGGACGAGCGGGTTCTCGTCCGACAGCAAATCCACGAACGTCGGCGTGACGTGTTCGACCGAATCCGGGAAGTCCTCGGCTACGCGGCTAAGAGCACCGCTCGCATTGATTCGCGTGTAGGTGTCCTCGACCGTCAGCAATGCGGTCATTTCCTCGGTGTATGGTTCGACCACGTCGGTGTGAACGACCGCCACGTCGCCGATTAGTCCGATCGCGTTGTTCCGGAGCTTGGGGTTGTCGGCGTCGAACAGGGTCGCAACGTCGTCGACGATCTCAACGGCGATACTCGGGTACTCGCCGACGATCCGGCCGAGCCCAGCGGTCGCGTTCAACCGAACGCTGTCGGACAACGAGTCACGAAGGGTGACTTCTCCAAGTGTCTCGGCGACCGGTTTGACTTCTTCCGGATACTCGCGCGTGATCCGCGAGAGTGCGTACACCGCGTACTGGAGTCCGTCAGCGTCGTCCTCAACGATTGTTGCAAGCGCCGGCACAGCGTCTACAGCGTTGTCGGGGTAGTCGTCGGCGATCGCAGCGATACATCTGGTTGCTTCACGCCGGACAGAGTCGACATCTGATTGCAGATACGGCACGAGTTCGGCGGTGAGCGGGACGATAGCTTCCGGATCTACTTCGCCGATTTGATGGAGAGCGGCGAGTAGAGTGGTGGCTACCTCAGAGGTCCCCTGAATCAACAGTGACTGTATGACCGGAACCGCCGGCGAGCATTCCTCGGGGCGTGCCGTCGCTACCAGACCGAGTGCTTCGATCGCACCCTGATTTCGCTCCAGATCCTCGACTTGAGAGCCTAAGAACAGTACTAGCGATGGGAGACTGACCATCTCCGGATTCGCCTTCGCCAGTCGGAGGATGGCAGCCGCCTCGTCGCTCTGTGTCGCCGGTGATGGGATCGCACCCTTCTGTAACGGCTCGATAGTGCACAACGACTCTATTGAACCGATTTCGACGGTAAACGTGCTCGGGTCGGAGACAGCCGGTGTGCATCTAATTACTGGATGGATGGCCAGCGTGACGGTTCGCCGAACGATCGAAACGTCCTGGAGGATTTGTGTCTCTTGATCTCCGTCCTTGGTGTACGTAAGCTCGAAACCGGGCATCTCGGCGTGATCCTCAATGAACTTCGAGAGACGAGATGGGTTCTTGGGATCGATATCCACGGCTGTGATGCAACCATCGTCAGTTCCCGATCCGCGAACCCAGGGAAGATCGGGATGAATTTCTCCTCGTTCGACCGCGGGAACGAACTCCCAGGCGTGGTAGTGCTCCCACACGTCGACATCACTCAGATCGAGGTCGTCGACAACGACGTAGCCGTCCGCGTCCGGGTGCAGGTCGGCGATAAGTGATAGCCGCTCGCGCCGGAGCGGGAACTGCTCGTACCGACCGTCAGGCTGTTTCTCGCCGAGCCACTCGTCCCAGTCGTCGGGGTGGCGGCCGACGATGTCGACGACACCCGGAATTGCGGCCTCCTCGGCCAGCGTCTGATTCCCGATAGCGTAGACCGCGTGCGGCGTATCGTGCGCGAGATGACGCACCCACTCCAGTGGGACGGCGTCGTGGCGGGGATGTGGATTCACGTCGACAGTCCAGTCGCGGTCGAACGCGAACACGAGCATTAGTCACTCACCTCGCGCGGCGTCGCGGGCGCCTGCTGACACAGTGTTTCCAGGAGTTCCACCTCCTGCTGCATCGACTCATCATCCACAGCCGCCATCTCATCTGCGAGGTAGCTGCGAAGCTGGTCGAACCGCTCGGTATATCGATCAGGAACGACCAATGGCACGGACTCGCGCTCGTGCTGGCCGCGCTGGTCGGGGAGCAACCAGTCGTCGACGCCAGTCGCGGCGTCAGCGCGGTCGTGGAGGTCAGCTGCCCACGTCCGGAGTTCGCGAGCGTACCTGGCGAGCGCGACGGCCTTCCGGACGCCCTCATGGGCGTATGTGCTGGACTCGTCGGGAACGTCGACGGTGACGCGCTCGGTGTACTCACCACCGTCCCGTTCCGTCCACGAGGCGACCAGATCGAGATCGGCGTCCGAGCTCGTCTGCTCGAGGCGGACGAGGACGACGCCGCCCCGAGCTTCGCCATCCTGCTTGGCGGAGGGAAACAGCGTCCCGACATGCATCAGGCGGTCGGTCGCGGCGTCCGCGGACGGCGATCCGTGAACCGCCTCGATCTCGTAGCCGTCTGCGTCAAGGTCGAGGTTCAGGTCGTACACCAGCGGGGTAACCATGTAGTCGAACTCCTCCCCCAGACGACGCTCGAACTCTGCGGCCGAGTGGATGAAGTAGTGGTTCGCCCCACGGATGCCCGACAGAGTGTCCGCTAGCTCCGCATTCGCGTCCAGCCCCATCCCGACGAACGTCGTGTGGACGCCCTCGGCGGCCGCGTCCTCGAATAACTGCGTGAGTTCGCTGTCCCCCGTCGTCCCCGTGTTCGGCATCATGTCGGTCATAAAGACGACACGGCGCTCGACATCAGGACTGGGCGTCCCGCCGACCAACATGTCGACAGCCGCCTCGAACCCGTCCGCGAGGTTCGTACTGCCGCCAGCAGCGATCTCGCGGATGTGGCGACGGATCGCAGGCATATCCGTCGTTCCGACATCACGGAGAGGTTTCGCGACGTGGGCGCGGTGGTTGTAGAGGACGACGCCCAGGCGGTCCTCATCGTGGAGCTGCTCGGTAAGCGCGCACAGCGACTGGGTCGCCGCTTCGAGTTTCGTCGCCGCATCATCCTCGGCCTCGCGCTTGCGCCCGTGTTCGTCGTAGTAGTACGCGTCGAAGGAACTGTCCATCGACCCGGAGACGTCGAGGACGGCGACGAGATCCAGCCGCGGCCGTTCGAACTCGTCGACTGAGAGCGTCGAGTCCAGCCCCACCGACAGGTAGCGCTCGGTCTCCCCACTGATCGGGTGGTCGCTCGTGGCAGCCGCGTAGCGCGGCGCGAACAGGGCGTCCGATTCGGTCCGCGTTCCCGTCTCGAAGTGATAGTCGTAGAACAGCCCCTCGTCGCTGATCGCCTCCGGCTGTGGCGTATACCCGTTCGCGACGTTTTCCCGGAAGTTGGCCACGTCTTTCGCGCCGCCCGCGGCAAGTCCGACCGTCTCCGGGCTCGCCATGTCCGCACTTGCTGGCGCCGGTGATGCGCTCTCCATCACCTGGTTTTCGAGCATCTGATCGGCCTCGGCGGTCTCCCGAAGTTCGTACGCGTCGACGCGACGCCCACAGGACTCACAGACGTAGTCGGGTGGGGTAACCGACCTGTCGTCGTCCATCGGCGTCCAGTCGTCGACGAGCGAGCGGTCATCCCGAACGCGACGGACGGTCGCTCTGGTATCGATGATTCCGAACGATTCGTCGAGGGAGAGCTGTGACGCAGCCTGCGTGACGGCTGCTCCAGCTGCATCGACGACCTGTCCTGGTCGAAGCCTTCCCTCGCAATCAGGACACTCAGCCCTGATGTCGTCTGCTGAGGTGACAGGGGCAGCGCCCAGCAACCCCGATATACGGTGAGTTGCCCCAGTTTTCAGGCCCAGGAGCGCCTCGCTGTCAGGCGTGGCGAGTACCGTGAACTGCTTCCCCGATTGATCGACGACCAGCAAGCGGTGGACGTGTTCTCCGTCGCAGTCGATGGATCGCCGAGTGATGAATTCGACTGCGATATCGTGACGCTTCCCGTCCTCTATGTCCGCGTACATCGTATCCATGGTATCTGTGTGGCCTGCCATTCCCCGGACAGCCAACGGGTGGTTGACGATAGTGTGTGCGCTCGCCCCGGAAACGAAGGGGGAGTAACCATCATTACGATGCGTCTTTATCCACCTTCACACTCATTAGTGTGCGCTAAGATGTGATAAATGCTTCGCCAATTAGCAAGATAGAGCAGATATTAGAGAGAAAAGACTCATCGTAGTGTTCCTTATATCGTGTTTGGTGGAGTATAATACTCTAGAGGATGGATTATGAGTATGTAACCACCGCTACACTGTCGTGTATTGAGCCGAAACAATCATTGCGAAGGAAGTCATGGGTTAGTCAACAAACCCATGCCTATCGACGCTGGTGACGCTCTCGTTCGGGCGCTTCACGACCATAATCCGTGGTGGGAACACGGGACAGAAGCATTCTCACTCCCGGCACGGCAAAAGAGCGATTTCTATCATCTCGCCCGTCCCGACAAGTCCGACAGCCAGTTCGAGGACCAACCGCTTCTCGGCCTCGTTGGACGGCGGGGTGTCGGTAAAACCACGCTCCTCCACCAGTTCATTCACCATCGCATCGAGACTGGCGACGATCCGGAACGATTCCTCTATCTTCCATTCGACGCCGATCCGCTCTACCAACTCCAATCGGACGAACAGCTGCGACGCGCAGTTCGATACTACGAGAGCAGGGTTCTCGGCCGCATCGAAGCAGACCACCCACACTTCATCCTAATCGACGATGTTCACCAGATCGAGCATCCGAACAAGCCGACCATCGACGGGTGGGGCGTCCCCGTCGCAGAATTGCTCGAGGACGTCCCGGGACGACACGTCGTCTTGACCGCCAGCGCCGGCATTCAAGTCGAACGGGAACTCGAAAGCGTCGCGATGCCGGCCGAAGACTACGATGTCCAGCCCATTCTCCCCGAGAAGTTCCGGGACTACCTCTTCACGCTGTATCCAGATCTTGAGGAAGAAGACACTCGCGTGAGCCCCACCTCTCTGCGAACCGGGGAGAACAGCCTGCCAGCGGCTCTCCAGAGTGGCGAGATCGAGTCACTCGTCGCAGAGCTTCGACAGAAGTACGAGAAGGTTGCAGACGTCGAACGACGCATCCAGTCACAAGTCGTCGACTACCTCGCGATGGGCGGGACCATCAGCTACGACCTTGACGGCGCCGCCGAGTCGCCAGCGGACCTGACGGTGGGTGACTACGCGCAGCTGCGCGAGGACGTTCGCGATGCCCTCTACCAGGAGGTTCCCGGCTTCGAATCGATTCAGACGATCGCAGATCTTGAACGCCTCTGCGCGCTCGCCGCCCGAAACCGGGGGGCTGAGCCGTTCCGGTATCAGGACCTCGTCGAACTGTTCGACGTCGACCGGCGGACGATCGCCGATAGCTATCTTCCCGCGCTGGCAGAGCTGTACCTGTTGACCGGCGTTACCGAGTACGACAATAGCCGCCCCCGGTCGGTGCGACTCTACGTCCGTGACACAGGGCTGGTGACCGCGCTCGCCGACGGCGACGCCTCGACCGTCCGCAACGATTTTGACCGCGAGGCCGACCTAGCCCGCGTCGCGGCGTTCGACCACACGATGCGGTTCGCCTATGGTATCAACGCCATCCAAGGCAATGACGAGACGCCCACCGTCCAGTACTGGCGTGGGCGAGAGGGTGAGGTCGACTTCGTCTTCGAGGTGGACGGAACCCCTGTCCCGATCGGGCTAGCGTATCAGTCACGCGAGCGTGAGGACTCACTCGAAGCCGTTCAAGAATTCAAAGAAGCGTACGACGTGCCACTTGGATTCATCCTCGCTGGTGATACGGTTCGAGGCAGACAACCTATTGAGGATCTAGGAGAGGGAATCGTCCAACTTCCGTATTGGTTGTACTTGCTCCTATGCTAGGTCGCTACCTAATCGGTTGTGAGGTCGGACCGAGGGACCAAGCTGTGAGAGCGGTGGCGAGGTACACCGACTACTCGATAGCACGAGAGACCATACGGTGATTGAATGTGGATCACAGCCACCGATAGAAGCGGATTCGTGACTGGAGTGACCTGAGGACATAGCATACTCACAAATATGCCATATCTTGGATTGTCTGACGGTGACGAGGTACTCCCTCCACAGGTCCCGGACGGATCGACAGTTGCGTGTCCAGTTTGCGGTGAGGAGATGTCAGTAGTCCAGTCCTACAACCGCGGGAGCACGTTCGTCTCTCGGCACTTCAGTCACAAGGGCGGCGGGAAAGGAGATGGCAGCGGAGCCGGTAGTGGTGATAGTGACTGCCCAGGGGAGTCCGAAATCCATCACAAGATGAAGGCCATCGCATACGCGCGCCTGGAGAACGACTACCCGGAGGCGACTATTGAACTCGAGTCCAATCTTGAGGGACGTATTCCTGACGTGCTATTGGAATTCCCCGAGCCGTGTGATCCATACGGCAAGGGAATTGCTGTTGAAGCACAGTACCGGAATAAGGGAAAAGAGCAAGAAGCAGTCGTAGAGCACTATCTTGATCGGGAGTACAGCGTTGCCTGGCTCGAGGAAGACGACTTTACGACTCACGATGTTGACCTCTCTGGCATTCTCTCGGTGTGGCCGTACGCAATCCCGGACCGATACGAGACGGAGGGGTATCCCGACGTGACGCGGTGGCTCTGGCAAGAGAAGAACCCAACTGTAAAGATTGAAGTCCCGATTCCTGCAGACTACTGGATGTCATTCGATAAGTCGGGAGAATGGGTTACTATCGCGGAGAAAAACATCAAGCGACGAGGAAGCGCTCGAATTTCCAGAACGCCAGACGGGCATCTAA
>LKMJ01006447.1_pt1 | contig 11060 bp, 11 predicted proteins | sample 643391 | NCBI WGS metagenome assembly LKMJ01 (sample SAMN04112250, study PRJNA286221) | soda lake metagenome | biome: soda lake; feature: Kulunda Steppe; material: water; isolation source: sample PL-Br10 brine of Picturesque Lake | place: Russia: Kulunda steppe | collected 2010-07
CATATAAACATCCATAAGCTTTGAAATAAAACGATAGGAATCATTAGTTTGTTTCTGGAAAAAATTGAAGACATCTTCAGAACAAGCTTGAGAGAAATAAAAAGCTCCAGTCTGATTGACAGTAATTGACAGTACCCTGTAAAAAGAAAAAGAGAAGACTGTGCCAACAGGGTAACCCCTGTTTGCGTGAATTGGGGAAGGGGTTTACATCTGGTGTGAGCACCAGGCAAACCTCCACCATCAAACTATGAAGAAGGTCGTTGGTGGGGTCTGGAGGGTTCTGAAAAGGAAAAGAAAGCTGCGTAGGCAGTGAAACCACTCCCCAATTAATTAAGGAAAAGGAGACACATTGGCCCAAAGAGCCGTGAGTCTCCTCCACCAAGGAAAAGGAAGTTCTGAAAAGAGCCATGTGTCCTTTCGTTTTTTAGTCTACACTGGTCTAGGCCAAACTTATTGAGGGGTAGTTCAGTATGACATCATATTTATGGATTTTATATGGTCCCCATCACTCCAATCAGAATGGTGTGTAGGCTCACTTTGTGGCATTGCTGTGCAAGGGTGTGTTTTATCCGATTGAACTTCAATTGAAGAGTCTTATATGCCATATTAGCATGATGCTGATCGGTTGCTCTTGCTAGTTGTTGCTCTGGTCGTGTCATCACAAAATTTGACTTCGATGAAGTGCACATCCCAGCGCGAAGGGTGTATAGCCAGTATGTCTCTTTGATGGTCATTTTTCGTACCCGCTGGCAGTATGCAAATAGCATCTAATCTAAAGCAGGATCGATGTTCAACTGCTAAAAATTTTAAAGCAGGATCGATGGAGATAATTATAATGAATAATGAGCATCTAATCGAATAACATCTGCAAAGAGCATCTGGTCTAAAGCAGGATTGAAGTTCAACTGCTGGAAATTTTGGTAGAAGCCATTGGGGTGAAGTCCTGTTGGCTACATGTGCCGGCAAGACCAGACATTGTTGAGCAAGCAAACACAATAGACTTTCGCTCTCCTGCCGACTTGCAAGACTTGCAGCTGCACTTTTTTGACAAAAAGCCTTTCTCTTGCCGGTAAGTAGCTAGCCAGCAAGCCTTGCTATAAGTGAAATCTTCAGGGGTCATCCTTTGCCCCAATCTTGCCCTTTCGTGCTCGTGAAAGCCCTTCAAGCGTCTTTGGGTTTGTCTCTTGAGTTTTGCTTTTTACCAAAGAAATTCTGGCTTCCAGACATTACTTTTCTTCTGCTACTAGGCTATGAGCGCCTTTCTAGTTCTAGTTCATGTTGCATGCCTTTTAGGTAAGCTGCCCTCGTTCGGCGGGTACAGCTATGTTACCTAACCCAACCTGACCTTTCCCTTCCTTGTAATCCTAATCCCCTCAATAATAGCCCTGGTGGAAGAAGCACTGCAGATGTCTGATGCATGCACCAGAAAGTGGACTGAGTCCACATCTGAAGAAAGGGTTCAGAACTTCTGTGTGGGTCAGGAATATTCCAGGACGGCACCCGCCCTGCACTTCAGCTCTGTAAAAAGAAAAAAAAGAAGAACAAGTCAAAGACCAGCTGCACTAATTCAGTATACTATGCCGTTCTGACACAGACTTGACTTTTTGCATGTTTTGTCCAAGATAGATCTGGATAGGCTCTGAAGGCGCCATGTTTCTTTTTCTGGCTCAAGGTCTCCAACATCATGTGGAAAACATAAAGCGGAGCCCAGCGTGCTGCTCCATTGCTTTTCCAAGCTGAGAGTGGTTACGATTCTTGCGATGCGTATCGTTTCAAAATGTGCCAGCATGTCTGAGTCCAGCTTACGAGTTCTGCATTGCATAGCCAGGTTGGTCAGTGTCTGACAGGGGCTTGAACTCCAGGTTTTTGAAAGGGCTCCTGAGTGCCATGCCCACATTAGGCAAAGAGGCAACAGTCTAACCAGGATACTGAATAGCAGCCACAATTTCCAGCCAGGTCTTGTAAAGATTTGCCGCAACCCGTGCAGCTACAATAGTTGGCAAAACAGCGCAACCAGAGCAAAACCAAAAGTTGTAGGAGATGTGGAATTCCGTCAACAACTTCACATTGCATGCCTCATTTGCATGAATGTGAACCACGTGCTCATCAAGGTGTTAGGGCAAGCATTTTTGGTGCATAGATGAATGTTTAGCAAAAGTGCATGTTGATAAATGCTTTATGACCAGGACAACGCCGCACAAGCTCAGCAATGAATTTGGTAGCAAGGAGTGACAAAGAAATTTCAAGCAGACAGCATTTCAAATAACACCCAAGTGAGCGACATACAGAGTCAACCAAGCGGGCCTCTTTATGGGCTTCGGTCAATCTTACACAAACACATGCACACACAGAAGAACACCCTTGACACAAACACATGCACACACAGAAGAACACCCTTGACGGGAAACAGCACAGTAGTGGATGAGGGATGTATTGCTGTGGATCAATCCTTCTTAAATCATCCCTACCTGTCTAGCCTGTTGCCTCCTGAAACTGCCCCTTAAAGGAAAAAACCCTCTTCACAAATCTTAATCAGGGTGCACCTTGGGGAGGAAAATCATGTCCTGGTCTAAAAAAGCTGGAGAGTGGATTTAAAATGTGGTCGGGGAGTCCAGATTGGGGCGTGCCGCACCAAACTGCACAAGCGTATAAGCAGGCTTACTGTGATTATGGGAACCAAATGATACAAGCAACTTTTGGTGATGGTAAGGCAATAAGTGCACCTCAGGCTGTTTACTTGACTTGTAAAACTTGAATCAAATCAAATTGTAATTGATCCATTAAGTGCAAGATAGACCAAGCTATGAAGAAGCAGAGGGGGTATCACAAGCTTCGGAACTTCAGGCGCACATTTGCAAAACTTTGCCCGTAAGTACCAGGACGCTGTGCACATTGTTAAAAAGCCTCACATTCCCATCGATTGCATCCTGGGACTCAATTCCAAAGGCAGTGTGAGGTTGAAATTTGACAGGGATCTAAGATATTTGGCACTGGTTTACACTTAGCATCTACTTGTGTCACCTTCTCTATGTTGGTGCTTTGCGATAAACATTAACACATTGTCAAATCAATGAGGTGAAACTGTGCAGCAGCTGTGGGATTTGCCCTGGCATAATTCTATGTAAAGCAAGAGCAGGCACAGGGGCCAAAAACCGGGCTCCCCCATACCTGAATTTGTTTAGGAGTCCAAACAATGCAATTTTGGTGCAGAATGACCACCTGTGGGGCTCCCTGAGCCTTGCTTGCACGCAAGTTATACAGCTTCCTCTAGCTTCCAGCCATCCTGCCTGTATGCTAGGACACTTCTTGCCAAATTCACTTTCCAAAGAGACTGGTTGAGTCTCGGCGAGTCATGTCGTCAGCGAGTCTTGGCAAGACCACTGCCCAACCTTATATGTGACATTTAGTGCAACAGGGTTTTAAACAAAACAAACACCATTGCAACAGAAATGGAGTGAGAAGACACTGTGGATAGTGAGGAGTGCATTTTTCCATTCACCCTTGGAGACATCTTCTCAGGTGCTAAAAGGGAGGAAAAGTGTACCGCTTCCAACCTAAATTTCAGCATCCAGGCTCATCTTGCATCAAATAGAGAGTGTGCTGGTGTTGATTTGGAAGTAGAACTGGCTCTAGTTGGGCTGATATGGCTCAAATGCTGCCCGGTCATGCCAAAAACACAGGCAGGGCACCAGCCCAGACCAGCAGGGTCATAAGCTAAATTGACTTGAATGTCACCAAGAGCCTAATATCATTTAATTTACAGGCGCTGCATGAAAAAAGAACATGCTAGAATTTGCTTAGTTGCTTCCCTCTTGGAAAGCAGTACTTAAAAACTGGACCGGCTTCCTCATCAAACCATTTAGGCTGCGGTCACACACAATTTTTCCCACTCCTGTGAAAAAAAATTTAAGTTTTGGAGTGAGAAACTTTTTTGCAGTCACACTGGAAACTTTTCCCCTGTGCATGTGGCCATGGTGCATCAGTCCTTGCCTTTGTGTGAGAGTTAGCCCTCACGCATACAAAGAAAGCCTTTTTTGTGCGCAAGTGCTCCTCAAATTGGCAGTCCAAAGGCCCAGGAAATGTCAGTGATGACAATCCATATCATTTTCTATTTGCCTGTCTTTCACCACATTTGGCACCCCGCAAGTGCAAGCCTGGCAAACACATATATAAGCCATCATCTCGGTGCACTGTAGGCCTGGGGAATCATCACCAGCTAGTGCTGCAGCTGCATAAATCACGTGTGTTAATCATGTAAGGAAACCTTGTCTTCTCAGACATCTTCCCGGTAAATGTTCTTTCCTACATACAAAACCCCAAACAAGGGGTTTCTAGGGGTCTTGCGTGATTGGGGCCCTCCCTGGGGGCCTCCTGAGAGCACCCCCCATTTTTGCCCAAAGTGGAAAAAAGTGAAAAGTGCACTTTGGGGGTTTTTGAATTAAAAAGTGGAACATATTCTGAGGTAATGTGATCACGATTTTTTCACTTTTTTTGGGTCGAGTCAGGTGGTCACTGGTCGAGTAAAAAAAAGTGAAAAAAATGTGTGTGACTGCGGCCTTGACCCGTGACAATTTTCCTTAGGGCGCTCTGCAAATCTAATATTCTTGCTTCACAAAAGAGCCCAGAAACCAAGCCCAAGTCAGAGGCCTCTAGCTTTGTGTTGCCATTCAGGATCAGATGGTGTGCGAGTACATGCATGATGAACATGAACTTCAGGTTTCAGCAATCGCGCATTTGAATCAGGAAGGCAGGACAATTGGCAGGACCATGGGAGTCTTGGGCTTCTATAGCAAACATCGCAGCGGCTCAAACGTTCAATCACGCAATACTACAAGCCCACCTGCGGTCGATCTGAGTAAACAGACGTCACTGGCAGCGCACGCGTGCCACTGATGACTGCTGCGCCAGTTCCAATCCATGCAGCCACCTCGTCGGCCAGGTTCTGCATGCTGTCTGCAACTGGGCCGCCCACCTGCAAGAATAAGCACAGGCCCCCATGGTTATCACACAAGTTGGTCGCTCCCGAGAAGCCGCGCCAAGCAGCGGAAAAGGTTGGCATATTTAGATTCATCCATGCAGGCAAGGTTCATACTGCACCGACAAAGGGCTGTGATATGAAGGCCAACTACAGTGCTTCACTCAGCGCGCATGCTCTTGGTGCTGTAGGCAATGGAGCTGGCTTGAACTAGACACAACTCGGTGAGCTCATGTGCAATGACTGTAATGCAGGAAATCATGCATGGGTTGCCCTTACATCCGTACCTCGCCACCGAGGGAACTCGACATGCCAGTTATACCACGAGACAGGTCGTATAGGGGGGGTGTTGCCTGGGACACACCAAGCTGGGTTGCCAGGTTTGCCAGCCGGCCTGTGCAGATGACCGACAGACACAGTGGCAAACTCGTACCTCCTGCAAACCCTACCCGTCATATTTGCACTCGTTAACCTTAGCCCCTGCGCTGTGCAAGTTACACTAGGTTCCATGATGAGGCTTGATCGTTGCCCTCAATCAGCTCTTGTGCTGCACTTGCCTTCTTGACTTTTTGAACTTCACATGTCGCTCGATGCGTGAGTGTCCCAAAACTGACATGCCAGTGAGAGCATGCCCGGGTTTGGCACCAATTGGAGGGCAGGCCTGAACCCTTGTGCGCACCAGACATAAAGGCAGCCCTTGTCCAGGTAAGAGGACTTCACTTACCAACCACGTCGCCACCTGTGTAGACAGCTTGGTTTGCCAGCCGCGCAATCTCAGGGGGCAAGTCGATGAATGCCTGCTGCATGGGCCTCAGGTGGTCACCGGGAAGAGTGCGCACAGACAGGTCCAGCACCTCACGCACGTCGGGTGCATTCTGCCACACATGTTATGTTTTTAGAGTGTGAGTCACTTGGCCATTGGGTTCAAGGCACAACACGCATGCCCAGGTTGAGGTGCACTCATTTGATGCCTGACCAAAACCATGCAATGTCAAGTCAGCGATTAAACAGGCTGCGCAACTTTCAGCGTCCTCATCATGTGCATCTTTTTAACTCGCCCTTCACATCCAATGGGACTGCCTGTTGAGTTCTCCTGGCAGACGTTGTGCAGCTATAACATACCTGCAAAATTGTTGCTAAGCTGTTTGACTCATCAATGGAGTCATCCTTGAAACGGAGCAGCAGGTTGCGAGGGACACCTGCATGAAATCCGTTTGTGCACGCGCACAGTCATCACAACAGCACGAGCAGTATTGTCCAGACTCATCATAAACACATGACGATTGGGCTGCGAGGAACACAGGACGTTCTTTCCTCTACCTGCTGGGATTATCCAACCGCTATCGTGGCGCGAACAAGCTGGCCAAGCAAGACTGGTCCCACAGTGGTCGCCTGCTCCTGCAGCGCCACACACTAGCGTGGTGGTCCAGCTAGTTGTCCAGCTTGGATGCCCCAAATGCAGCAGCGATTCTTGCGCTGGTCTGCAGGGTAGAGCGCTGGTCTACAGGGTGTAGGCCTTGTCCAGGAGTCACTCTTTACTCACTGTAGTAGGTCTGCATAAGCTGGCGTGCTTCTTGGGGCGTGGGCGAGAATTCCATCCTGCCCTGGGCCAGGTCCAAGTAGATGGGGGCCAGCTGCTCGATGAGCGGCGCCACCTGGCGCACCACGCTTGGGCTCATGCCACGCAGCGTCTCCAGCGTGGACTACCAGTCCCAATGCAACAGAGCAAGGCAGGAGCAAGCAGGCAGCTGTGTGGGTGCTCTGATGGAAAAGTGAGGACAGGTACTCGCAACCACCTGCACGGCTGTGCTCCTTTGTAAACTCATGGCCCTATAGGGCACTGTGAGGACACTGCGCGACTGACTAGAGCACACAGGAGCATGAGAATGAGCTCCTTGCTCAGCACCTGGGCCTGGGTATGTAAGATGGTCAAGTGCAAGCATATGATGCAGCATGGTGCTTCGATTAGAGGGCAAACAGGGCCTCTTCAAGCGGGATACAGGCCCCCACATAGCAGGAGCCCAAACACAAGGAAATTGCATTGCTAATGTTTTAAATGCTGAGCTCCAGGATGCTGGCCTCTCTACCTTGCTGCGCAGGCACTGGCTCATTGGCCCTGGACTGTTGCACAGCAATGGTGTACTTTTCATACAAAAGAGTTCTGGTAATCGACGTGACCTAGACATAAGTCAGCCTCAGCCTGGAATTGGCATGTGATTTCTGATATGCCATATCTTGGGCGAGCTAGATTGCCATCCTGTGCCACAATATTAGTAGCCACAAACTGGTTACATCCCATGCAAAGCAGCAGGCTCACCAAACAAAGCTCGCATCATGGCTTGCAAGGGAAACATGTTCACCAGAACAAGTGCACCTAGTGAGCGGTAACCTTTGAGCTGCAATTCCTACTCCCAAGACGCTCTGGCGCACCTCAACCGTGGAGCGGACAGGAGATGCTGCGATCTGATTAAGCAGCGGGCCAAGCAGGCGCGCAGAGGGTGCGATGACAGGGGCCATGAGGGGCATTACGTCCGCAGCATTGCGGTTATTGTAGGAAAGGAAGGCATTGCCAGATCGCTGCAGTGCAGGAGGAAGGAGAAGCAGCATGCTCAGTCTACGCTGCACGCGGCAGGAGATGGACCAGGAGCTGCTTCATATGGGCATTGGCTACTGCAGCACATGAAGGGCAGATAGCTGGCTGGAGGCGCACATGAACAGGCCATGCCTCAATGACCAGCCTCACCTTCACGGCATAGCGTGTGCAAATGAGCATGTGGATAGCACATCCTAGGGAGTGGCCCACGCCGTAGGATGGCAGCATGGAGGCATCTGGGCCCAGTGCACGTAGCGCACGATCATACTTGAACTGGGCCTCATCAGCGATGCGCAGGTGGTCAAAGTTGGTGCTGTAGGGGGTGGCAATGACCTGTGGAGGGTGCCAAGTGACAGATGACACCATAGTCAGTGGTATGTTGCCGCAAAAGCTTTCCCTGCGCAAGGCACACAAGGCCAGTGGAGAGTCCCAAACCTTGCTTAAAATCTCACACGCACATTCCTCAGACGTTGTTACAACTCTCATCCGTGAAACTAGTTTGCATGAAAAGCCCTGGCCATGTAAGCCATGAGGCTTGAAATCATTCTGGGTGCACCGGGTGTAGGACAAGCCCCTGCTGGCCCTGGTTCCTTGCATGAGCAATTCCCAGCATGCTGGCAAAGAGAACACACAGTGGAACATGCAAGGAGGGGCAAGCAAGGCGCCTTCCCAAGCACTTTATAAGCAGCAGTTGGGCGAAACACACATATGCCAGCCTGACTTCACCCTACCAGGACATTCCGGTTGGACAAGGCTTCCAAGAACAAGCGGTAACTGAGCTGTGGTGCAGCGCCCACAAATGCACCGCCAAGGAAATGGACCACCGCTTCAGGTGCACGATTGTTGGGTGGGTAAAGAACCCAAGCCCCCTCCACCTCCCTGAGCAGTGAATGGGAGTGTGCACAAATGTACTGATATTGGCAAGAGCTTCGTCCCACGTGCTTGGCACACTCAGACCCAACATTCAAATTGCTCAGTCTCAGACAGGCACAGGGAATCAGCAGACATACAGTCACCCACATCGGGCATCCTTCATCTATTACACATCTACACGGTGAGTGCATGCCACACCTGGCATATCCACTGGACGCAGCCCGCTTATGCACACACGTACTTGGAAAATACCATCACCTGCCTGCAATCGTTGATGAGATGTTGCTCTAAACTACTCACTTCCAGTCGTTGCGCTGCCCAGGGTTCTGGCCGTTGAATGTGGCAGTGATTGCTCGCTCTAAGCCTGTGAAGATGTTGTTGACTTGAGGTGGGCTGGAAGGGGCCCCCGCTATACCGTTGCCCAGAGGCTGCTGCTGGGCCTGAAGCCCTGAGCGCTGACGAGCCTGGTGGTGCAATGCTTTGGGCCGGGACACTGGGAGGGCTACCATCTGCCTTTTCAAAACTGCAACGCGTAAGACAGTGAGTTAAAGCCACTGAAATGGCTGGCCATTTGTGTCACAAATATGCGTGTGGCAGATGGTGCTCACATTGAGCTGCTGGGAGAATCTCAGGGGTCCCTCTAAGTCCAGACAGGAGGCCTGGTTGCCACCCTGCCCAGCCCAGCTCCCATTAAGATTGATTGCGTCCGCATGTTTTGTATGCTGGATGCGGACTGAAGAAGTGCAGCAAGCATCGGCACGCAGATGGAATTCTGTGCTGTCGAAGAGGGTGTTTCTTCGGCCCCATTGGCCTGGCCGACACAAATACGAGAAAATCGCTCACCGTATGTACCGTGGACACTTGGTGCTGCGCTCCGGAACACAGCACTTTGGTGGTGCATCTTCTCTTGGCGGAGGCTCTGTTCAAGTTTTGTTTGCTCTTATTTGTCCAGTAGTTCAAGAAAATAGAAGACTTAATACAAATTAAGATATACCTGACACTCGCCTGTGAAAGAGCGCAACATGCTGACTTCTTTCCACTCCGCAACTCTCACTGGAGCTCATCAGGCCACTCAGCAAAGAGGCCTCGTTTCTGGTGCCCATCACATTGTGCAGCAAGATAGGTCAGCCTTGGCGCCTTACCCAAGGAGAGGTGCGGCCATATGTTTGAGGGTTTGGTTACCAAACCTGAGCTTGGGCACCAGGAAATCCAGACAATACGAGGTCTCAGCAAACTTTCCACCTTTAACATAGCCTGCTGTTCCATCTTTCTTTTTCCACTTCAGGGCGAGCCTTTCTGGCCACTCACCCCAGCCCCTGCCGCAAAGCAGGCGCCCCAGCAGCTGCTCCGGAGGGCAAGTCAGACACGCCTCAGGGAGACACACCAGTGAAGTACAACACTGAGTTTGGCTATTCCCGGAAGGATGTGACCCTCATTTGCGCGGGTCTCATCGCACTGGGGTATGCATTGTACTATGGCCTGCAAGCTGCTGGCATGGATGCTGGCATGGCCGGTAACTGGGTCCAGCTCGCCGTCTTCGTGGGCATCTGCATCGGCTGGGTTTCTACCTACCTTTTCCGGGTTGCCACCAAGGCAAGTTTTGTGAGGTCTGACCCTTGACTGCTTTGCGGTGCACCTGCAAGTCAGTGCCAGGGAGGCTTTCCATGTACAGACTAGCAGGTCCTTGACGCAAACGGTCCTGCCATTCCAACCCTTGATGCGCAGTTTGACTTTGGGGTCCTGCTACCCCGTCAGACCCTTAGAATGTTGAGATTGAAGTGTGTGGATACAGTGTTCGCAGCTTGTCAAACTCAGAATCAAAGCCCTCTTTCGAAGGTGCTTGCATGTGCAGCACTGAAGTGTGGTGCGCCTTGCCTCTATCAACCCATGCAGCAAATGACATACGTGAAGCAATTGGAGGCCTATGAGGAAGCGGTCATGCGAAAGCGCGTGGAGGAGATGACCGAGGATGAGCTCAATGAGCTGGTGGCACAATCAGCCGAGGCACGACAGGCCAAGGGCCCCAAGCAGTAACCGAGATCCATGCCACTTTTTTAGACCCTAGCATTGCTCTCTACTGCAGCTGAGGAGCTCATTTCGTCTTGGCAGCGTGTAAGAACAGGAGGTTCTGTGCAGCTATCTGGTGCGCGGCAACATTTCCTCTGTAAAAGTGAGGTTTGCACAAATTGTAACTTGTTTGTGGCTTCCTGTTCAGCCCACTAAGCTTGCTTAGTAATGTGTTTCAAAAGGGCAACTTAGCTCTTATGAATTAGGATGCAGTTGTGGGTGAAATGTATGACTCTGTGGGCCTGAATGGGTCATTAGCAACCATGGCCCACCCTGAAGCAGGTGCTGGGACACAATGTGCTTCAAGCAATTCATTGATTCGTAAGAACAATCTTGAATGCTGAAACCCTGTTTTGAGGGGGAGGTTTGAACCCTTCTTTGTGGGTATTTCCCAGGAAAGTGGCTGAAGATGGGCATCTCAACAGCCTCTCTTCTCATGCCATTTCTTGACCACAGGTTATGATTGGCAATCATCTTTGTTTATTACAACTTGAAGAGCCACCATTAAGCGGAACATCATGCGTGTTAGTAGTCTAGGTTTGGAATGGGCAA
>LKMJ01006448.1_pt1 | contig 11060 bp, 11 predicted proteins | sample 643391 | NCBI WGS metagenome assembly LKMJ01 (sample SAMN04112250, study PRJNA286221) | soda lake metagenome | biome: soda lake; feature: Kulunda Steppe; material: water; isolation source: sample PL-Br10 brine of Picturesque Lake | place: Russia: Kulunda steppe | collected 2010-07
GCCGCCGGACACTCCGGCGTCGGATCGAGCACGACGAGGTCGACCCCCAGCGGTGTAGCCGCCTCGGCGAGCATCCGCCCGAGCTGTCCCCCGCCGACGACGCCGATCGTCGGTCCTGGCGTCCGTAACGTTGTCATTAGCTCTCCGTTCCCCGTCTCCGCGGTTAAACCAATCGCTCTGCAGTCCGTCTCGACCACCGACACCGGAGCGATCGCGATACGAGACCCATGATCCGATACGAGCGATATGAATTTCTGTACTTATACAGTGAATTTAGTGAGTTGAAACTATATCTTTATGTGCTATCTCGGTGAATCATCGATCACGGACATGGATCAGCAAAACAGACGATGGTTCCTTCGAACAGCTGGGATCATAGCAGGCGCTGCGGCCCTTCCGGGGACGACTGTTGGGACCTCGTCGAACGAGTCCGATAGCCATGAGACAGCTGATCCCAACGTCGAACCGGATGGTATCGACTACGACGACAGTGATAACGCCAGTCACTCCGATAGCCGGGGTGGACGAGAAGCAGAACTGACAGCGACGATGGAGGGAACGTGGACCCAGGGCTGGACCTCGACGTATTTTCAACACACCGGTGGCGGGGTCGAGGTCACGTGGACTGGAACACCCAAAACGGTCGAAGTGAATCGAAACGTAACGACTGCAGGTATTGGTGTCGAAATCAAGGAAATCAGCATCTCTGATGATCAACATGTAACCGGCGGATTTACCAGACTTGAGGGTGACGATCGAGCAGTCCTCGATGAGACCTACTCGGGGAGCGATGTCGATGATCTCGGTGGCATTGCGTATTTCGACACCAAAACCCTCACACACAAGGGATCGCTCCAGAACGGAGATCTTACGTTTACCAAGGTGTACGACGAGCTATCGGCGAGGGTCGACTACGGCGACGGAACGATTTTCAACCTCGGCGTGAACCTCGAATGTAACAGTACACCATGGTAGTTCGATAGAATCAACACTTTCCCACCAGAGACAAAAAATATGCACCGACGATCGGTTCTCTCGACAGGAGCCGTCGTGATCTCGAGTGCAATCGCTGGCTGTAGTAGAGACTCGGGTCGTGCAGAAATAGCGGTCGTCGACGGATATGTCGAACGCGAGAACGATGTCTTCGAAACGACGATCGAGTTAGAGCGGACTGGCTCTGGCGGAACGTACGAGGTGTTCGTTCAGGTCGACGACGGGACTGGGAATATTTTCTCGTTCGATCGGATTCACGGAGAGGTTTCCGAAGACACCAACCGATGGACCGAGTCCGAACAGACGACGCCGCCAGACGAGATGGGCGAAGTCGACGACGAGTTCGAGGCAACCGCGACGGTGTTCGAGGAGGCCACTCCCATCGAAGCGTTCGATATCGAGACGCGGTGACCCACAACGCCCCGCCCGAACCGATCGACAGCCGGCTCCGACCGATCCGGCGAGGGTGGCAGAGAACGGTACCGGTCCGATCGGCTCTTCGTACGGTATTGGACGGCCGATACACGCGTGAACGGACGAGAACCCACAGTTTAATTGAATATTTTTACTTCGATGCCAGCAACTCCGAGTAATAAAAAGAACAAGCCACAGAAAACGAGTATGAGTCCCAAAACGTACGCAAGCAGCCGCTCGCCGAGTTCCGCAGCGTCGCTCCGGTCGCCGAGTTCTTTGTCAACAACACCGTGCTTTCGGAACATGCCGACCTGTGGAGAAACAAACTGCCAGAGGCCGACTCCCGCAAACAGCGACCCAATTGCGAACAAAGCAATAACGGTCCACCAAGACACACTCATAATATAAAATTATGGTTGTTATCTACTACTATATTATTATCCTGAATCACGGAGTTGAATCACTCGGCACAGATCAGTTCGGCCCTGAAATGGGCAGTTGATGGAGGTAATTACTCTGCGCTTGCTCGCACCAATATTATCATATTGTGTGGATTTATCAGTGCTTTCGGATCAGGGTATACTGGGCCATTCTGTATTCTCACCGAGAAACTGGGAACAGCGTCTCACCAAATAGAAACTAAAACGGCTTTTGAGCAGTTCGATCGGCTCTTCGTACGATGTTCGACGGCCGATGCAAGCGTGAACGGACGAGCACCTGTCGGTTCAACTGAACCCCAACTGAACGGTGGCAATCCCGAGCCACAGAAAGAACCCCCCGACGAGTACGAGTATGAGCCCCAAACCGTACGCAATCAGCCGCTCGCCGAGTTCCGCAGCGTCGCTCCGGTCGCCGAGTTCTTTGTCAATGACATCGTGCCTTCGAAACATACCGACTTGTGGAGAGATGAACTGCCAGAGGCCGAAACCCATAAAAACCGCTCCGATAGCCATCGAAATTATAACTGATGACCACGTTATCTCATAACTCATAGTGCGATCCCAATATATATGTTTCCTGAATGATTAGTGTTTCGTGCCTCTCTCCAGAGATCTAGCACGTATCTGTATGGGTATATAATATGCTTTCGGATCAGGAGAACCGAGATATTCTCCTAGATGAGCGCCTACCCATTTTGTATCGAATCAGACGATTACTCTACGTTTGCTCGTATGCTAGCTAATTGGTCAATTACTTCTTCCGCTGTTGTTTCAAGCGTTCGCCGTGTTTCCATCGATACTGTCCCGTTCGGCGTTCTTCCGTCCGCTTCCGAGTCGAGATCGTTGAGAAATGCACCCAGACGGTTGCTGGCAGTCTTCAACGTGTTGACCCCAACAGTAGTTCTCCCGTCGTCGATCTCTGACCGTGCACGATCGATGAATAAACAGTGAGACCGAACGAGAACGGTACCTCTTTTACCCATCCACACGACCGCTTGCGTATGACCACGCTCGGACTGGTGGTCGCGGAGTTCAACCAGCCGATCACCGAGCAGATGGAAGCCGAAGCCATCGACGCCGCAAGCGACGCGGATGCCGAGGTGTACGACACCGTTGCCGTCCCCGGCGTCTACGACGCCCCGCTTGCAGCCGATCGGCTCGCTCGCCGGGAGGCCGTCGATGCCGTCGTCGTCGTCGGCGCAGTCATCACCGGTGATACGGACCACGATCAGGTCATCACTGACGCAGCCGCCCAGCGGCTGTCAGACGTGAGCCTCGATCGAGACACGCCCGTGACACTCGGCGTCACCGGCCCCGGAATGTCCGCTGCCGAGGCACGCGAGCGTGTTGGAAACGCGGCGAAAGCCGTCGAGAGCGCGCTCGATCTCGTCGCCGAACTACCCGACCCCCAGCCGTCAGACGACCCGACACACAGCCACACCTAACCGCCTAACCCATGACTATGGAATTCACCGATCGAATCACCCGAGTCGAACCGTCCGCAACACTCGCTGTCTCTGCGCTCGCCACCGAACTCGAAGCCGAGGGCGCAGATGTCGTCGACCTCTCTGTCGGCGAGCCCGACTTCCCGACCCCCGAGAACATCACACAGGCAGCCAAAGACGCACTGGATGCTGGCCACACCGGCTACACCACGTCCGCCGGCATCCTTGAACTGCGCGAAGCGATCGTCGACAAACTCGCCGCCGACGGGCTGGACCACACTACCGACGAGATCATCGTCACACCCGGCGCGAAACAGGCTCTCTACGAGATCGTCCAGTCGCTGATTCAGGAGGGAGATGAAGTCGTCTTGCTCGACCCCGCCTGGGTCTCCTACGAGCCGATGGTGAAGATGGCCGGTGGCGACCTGACACGGGTCGATCTCTCTGCCCATGACTTCCAGCTCGAACCCGCACTTGAGGACCTCGCGGCCGCCGTCTCGGATGAGACCGACCTCCTGATCGTCAACTCGCCGTCGAACCCAACCGGTGCCGTCTACTCCGACGCCGCTTTCGAGGGCGTTCGCGATCTCGCCGTCGAACACGACATCACCGTCATTTCCGACGAGATCTACAAAGAGATCACCTACGGCACCGAGATGCAGAGTTTAGGCACGTTCGAGGGGATGGCCGATCGGACGATCACGGTAAACGGCTTCTCGAAGGCCTACTCGATGACCGGCTGGCGGCTGGGCTACTTTGCCGGCCCCGAGGACCTGATCGATCAGGCGGGCAAACTTCACAGCCACTCGGTGTCCTCTGCGGTGAACTTCGTCCAACACGCCGGCATCGAAGCGCTTGAAAACACCGACGAGGCAGTCGAGGAGATGACCGAGGCGTTCGAACAGCGCCGTGACGTTGTCGTCGACTTGCTCGCCGACCACGGCGTCGACGTCACCGTTCCCGAAGGGGCATTTTATATGATGCTCCCGGTCGCTGACGACGATCAACAGTGGTGTGAGGATGCACTCGAAGACGCCCACGTCGCAACCGTGCCGGGCAGTGCCTTTGGGACACCGGGCTACGCCCGCATCTCGTATGCCGCCAGCGAAGAACGCCTCCGTGAAGGAATCGATCGGTTGGCCGAAGAAGGCTACCTCTAGCCACTGACCGCGACTGTGAACACCGACCTCGTCTGGAGTCAGGCCAAACGATCGCTCGTCTGGATTGTAGCGATCGGCATCCTCGTTGCTGGCGGGGTCGTAATCATTTTTGGGACGCCGTTGCAGGGCTCTGCGGCCAGCGTCGACACCGTTCAGAACGATCCGGACGTGACGGTGACCGAACACCGGGGGACGTACGTGATCGAACCGGCAACGGCCGAGTCGACGGCGGGACTCGTGTTCTATCCCGGTGGGCGGGTTCATCCCGATGCGTATCTCGCCTCGCTTGCGCCAGTTGCCAGCGAGGCAAACGTCACCGTCGTCATTCCGAAGATGCCGCTGAATCTCGCCGTACTCAATCAGAACGCAGCCTCGCCGTACGTCTCTGATCCGTCGATCGATCGCTGGTACGTCGGCGGCCACTCACTGGGTGGGGCGATGGCCTGCCGGTATGCGGCGTCGAACCCCGATCGCGTCGACGGGGTCGTCCTCTTTGCCTCCTACTGCGATCGGGACGTCTCCGAGACTGATCTCGATGGTCTCGTCGTCACCGGAAGTGGGGATACGGTCCTCGATCGAGACGCCTACGAGCGAAACCGGGGGAACCTCCCTGCCGAGACGACAGAACACGAACTGCCACTTAACCACTCACAGTTTGGGAGCTACCGGGGCCAGCCCGGTGACGAGCGCAGCGAGATCGGATACGACGCTGCTCACGAACAGCTGGCTGCGGTCACCGTCCCGTGGTTCGATCGGGAGCGCCCAGCCGACACGGGCACCGAGACGGGTGGATGACCACCAGCGGTCACGTTTCCCATCCAGAATCTCTTTGGTCTGTGACTGACAAGCAGAGCTATCATGGTCGTCCGTCCGCTTTGGTCCGGTCGTGGCCCTTCAGACTCCACGTTCTCCAGTACGATCGCCGTTCTCGTTTCAATCTGTGCCGTGATCGCACTCATCGGCGTCCCGATCGCTGCGGGAACCGGTGACGACACCGCCGCCGATACCGATTCCCTCTCCAGTATCACCGACAACCCGATCGACGGCTCGCTTGAGGACGCAACCGAGACTGACCCGATCGACGAGGCAAACGAAACCGACGCGATCGACATCTCGCTTGAGGACACAACCGAAACCGACCTTGTCGACGAACTTCCGGAAAATGAGACGATCGAACTCATCGTGCGCCTCGAAGACCCCTCGGTGGACGAGGTGCCTGCCACCGAAGTCGAAGACGAACTTCAGGACCACGCCGACCGAACGCAGGACCCACTGATCGAGCACGCAGCCGAGACGCCGGGACTCTCGGTCGAAGAGGAGTTCTGGCTGACGAACGCGGTCGTGGTGACCATCGACACCGACGACGCAACGCTCGAACCGATCGCCGACCTCGATTCCGTCGAGCGCGTCCACGAGAACTTCGAGATACCGGTCCCAGACCAGCCACAAGCGCCAAACGAGAGTTCGACACTCGAATTTACAGCCGAAACAGCGGGTACGGAGCCGGCGACACAGCAGTCTTCAGCTACGTGGGGGATCGATTATCTGAACGCCCCGGACGTCTGGGATGCGTACGACACCCGCGGCGATGGCGTCCGCGTCGCCGTTCTCGATACCGGCGTCGACGCCAGCCACCCAGATATCGATCTCTACACCGAAGACCCATCAGATCCAACCTACCCCGGTGGCTGGGCAGAGTTCAACCAGCAGGGCGATCGGGTCACGGGATCGACACCCTATGACTCCGGAACGCACGGAACCCACGTCAGCGGCACGGTCGCAGGCGGCGATGCAAGCGGCACGCAGATCGGTGTCGCCCCCGACGTCGAGTTATTACATGGCCTCGTGTTGAGTGAGACAAGCGGATCGTTCGCACAGGTCGTCGCTGGAATGGAGTGGGCCGTACAAAACGACGCCGACATCATCAATATGAGCCTTGGCACTGAGGGACAGTTCCAGGCGTTCGTCGACCCAGTCACAAATGCCCGTGACAGTGGAACGATCGTCGTCGGCGCGATCGGCAACGAGGGATATGGAACCTCGGGCTCGCCGGGCAACGTCTACGAGACGCTCAGCATCGGTGCAGTCAACAATGAGGGTACAGTCGCGCCCTTCTCGGGTGGCGAACAGCTCAATCGAACCGACTGGCGAGCCCCACCAGCGTCGTGGCCAGACACCTACACTGTCCCCGATCTCGTCGCACCCGGTGTCTCGGTCAAAAGCGCCGTCCCCGAGAACGGATACAGTCGAACGCCGGGCACCTCGATGGCGACCCCACACGTCTCTGGCACGATCGCGCTCATGCTCGCTGTCGAGCCCGACGCGACCCCAGCAGAGATCGAGTCAGCACTGATAGAGACCGCGTGGATGCCAGCCGATCCGCCCCTCGATGATGGCGTCGAGCCACAGACGCGCTATGGACACGGCATCGTCGACGCCAGCGCCGCCGTCGCCGAACTGAACGCAAGCGGTGTCGATCCGGCGACTGCCGACCAGGAGCCAGCCGATTCGACCCCGATCGGTACACTCCCTGCGATCGCCGGACTCATTGCAGCGCTACTGTTCATGGCTTTCCGGACCGATCGCTGAGTCTCTTTCCGAACGTCGACGCGTGAGTAGGGTTGGTCCACACGCATCAACACACATCTGCTCACACCGAGAGCCAGTCGAGCATCTTGCGCCCACACTGGCAGTAGCTGTGAGCGAGCGAACGAGACAAATTCGATCAGTGAGTCGCCTGCTGTCTACCAATGGCGTTGTCAAGCTGGTGATCCCGCAACGACAGTTCCACCAGACCCCGCAACGACAGCCATCCCATCACCCACTGGACGCGAGAGGAGAACATCTGTAAGAGCACATGGGGAGAGACGAACACGACAGACGCCGTCGTAGAACCAGCCGAATCCTGTTGAGCCGCGTCAGCGAACCGACGAGTCACTTGCTGCAGTGATCCGCTACCAGAATTGCCACGGAGAACTCCTCGGAGTTCAGTCCTATAGGATCGGGCGAAACCAGTAGTTGATGTCAGTCACAGCTGCCAACTCGATCGTAAAAATGGAGTCCCAACGTAGCGGTGGGCCGCTACATCAGGTAGAACAGTGGGAACAGGAAGACCCACACGATGTCGACGAAGTGCCAGTAGAGCCCGAAGAACTCGACCGGCCGATGGTCTTCAAGGTAGGCGTCGACGCTCACGATCCGGTAGATCATGAACAGTGCGATCAACACGCCGAGGATGACGTGCAGGGCGTGCAGCCCAGTCGTGACGAAGTAGATGGAGTGCTCGATGCTGGTCCACCAGTACTCGCCGAGGCTGAACTTGACGCCATACTCGTAGGCCTTGACCCCCATGAACGTGATCGCGAGCAGCAGCGTTGCCCCCATCGCTCCGAGCAACCCACGCTTGCTCTGGCGCTCAGCGAAGACGAGCGCGAGAATAACCGTGAAACTCGATGTCAACAGGACATACGTGTTCAGCAGGCCGGGCCAGGAGGCAAACGGAATCGTCTCCCACTGCCCCCAGCCGGTGTGCAGCCGCATGAAGATGTACGCGCCGATCGCCGCACCGAAGACGACGACGTCGGATGCAAGGAACACCCAGACGCCGAACTTGGTGTTGCCAACGCCTTCGAACGGCCAGCGTTCGGCCACGGCCATCTCAGGGACGTCGAACTGTTCGACGCCGAATTTGAACAACGTGTATCCGAGGATGGCGAGGCCGGCGACCAGAATAATCGGATAGATCACGCTGGGTTCGCCCATGTCGGTGATGCCCTCAGCACCACGTTCGGTCGCGAACTCGGTCATATACGGCGTCATCCCGGTCAGACCGAGGAAGGTGACGAACGTGCCAATCCCGATACCAAGCGGCCAGATGCTGGCGTGGTCTGCGTGCTCTTCTTCGTGGACAGTGGCCTCTGCGGTGGCGACGCCACCGTCAGTGACGGTCTTCGAGTCGTCGATGAACTCGAGACGACCGCTTGCGTAGCTGGGCCGATCGTCCCAGTTTTCAAGCGGCGGCGGCGAGGGAATCGCCCACTCTGCAGTTCGGGAGAACTCCCATGGGTTGTCGGGAGCGTCGGGTCCACGAACCCAGCTGTGGGCGAACGTCGCGAACATGAGCAGGAACGACGCGCCGAAGACGAACGCGCCGACCGTCGAGAGCTGGTGGTAGATCTGTGCGCTCTCGGAGTAGTGGAAGACACGTCGTGGCGTCTCCCAGGCGAGGAACTGCGGGAAGTACAGCAGGTTGAATCCGATGAAGTAAACGGCAAAGTTGAGTTTGCCGAGCGCCTCGGAGTACATCTTCCCGGAGATCTTCGGCCACCAGTAGTAGAGGCCGCCGATCAGTGCGGTCACGCCCGAAACCATCACGTAGTGGAAGTGGGCGACGACCCAGTAGGTGCCACGGAACTCGTAGTCAAGCACGACGGCACCGAGGAAGACCCCGGTGATGCCGCCCAAGATGAACAACACGAGCGCACCGAGGCTAAACAGGAACGGCGTGGTAAAGCGCACCCGTCCTTTGACCATCGTGTAGATCAACGCGAAGACCATCAGATCGAACGGCAACGAGATCCCGATCGTCGTCGCCATAAACAGCGTCTTGATCTCCAGGTTGATCGTCGTCAGGAACATGTGGTGCATCCAGACCAGGAAGGACTGGACGGCCACGAGAACCATCGAGATGATGACCCATTTCCGACCGACGAGCCGTCGACCACAGAAGGTCTGGAACGTCTCGAACATGATCCCCAGCGCGGGGAAGAAGACGATGTACACCTCTGGATGGCCGAAGAACCAGAACAGGTGTGCCCATAACAGCCCCGATCCCTGATCAGTCGCGAAGTACTGTGTCAGGAAGAGCCGATCGGTTGCCAACAACAGCAGTGCAGCAAGCAGTGCAGCGAAGGCAAACAGCATCATCCAGACGGTCAGCAGCCACGACCACGTGAACATCGGCATGTTCCACAGGCCGAGTCCCTCAGCGCGCGATCGGTGGATGGTCACGAGGAAGTTCACCGTCCCGATGGTGATCGAGAAGACGAACAACATCAGGGCGAGAACGGTTGCGTTCCCACCCGTGGTTGCTTCCATCGCTGGTGTGTACGTCGGCACGTTCAGTGGCGCGTACATCGTCCAGCCACCAGCAAAGGAGCCGCCTTGGAAGAACGATATTCCGAGCAGGATTCCCGAGAACAGGTAGAACCAGTAGCTCAGGGCGTTCAGTCGCGGGAACGCGAGGTCTTTCGCCCCGATCTGCAGTGGGACGAAATAGTTCGCAAACCCGGCTGCGAACGGTGAGAGGAACCAGAACACCATCAAGAGCCCGTGTGCGGTTACGGCCTGGTTGAACTCACGGTTCGATAGCAAGCCGATACCGCCGGATTCCCACAGGTGGGCTCGGAAGATCAGTGCCAGAACGCCACCGAAAATCAGGAAAAACAGGGCAGTCGCGAGGTAGAGAATGCCGACATCTTTGTGATTCGTGGTGACGAGCCAGCGTTTGACCGACGTCATTGGAGGCAGGTCACCCATCAGTCATCATCCTCCTCGTCCTCTGGTTCGTTCTCGTCGAGCCAGTCTTCGAACTCGTCTTCTTCCATGACATTCAGGGTGCCGACCATACTCGTGTGGCCATCACCACAGAGTTCGAAGCACTCGATCTCGTGGGTTTCGCCAGCCTCTTCGGCAACGAACCACGTCTCGTCGTACTCACCCGGGATCGCGTCCGCTTTCACACGGAGATCTGATATCCCAAAGGAGTGCCAGACGTCCCCGGCAGTCACCTCGATCCAGATCGGCGTGCCTTCTGGCACGTTCATCGTTCCAACTGACTCTGCACCGTTTTCGTACTCGAAGAACCAGGCGAACCCGTCACCTTCGACATCGATCTCGATCGCGTCTTCGGGTTCTTCCGGGCCGTCCTCGACGTAGAGCAACATCGCGTAGGTCCAGATGACCAGCGAAATAACGATGATTGCGCTCAGACCGAACGATAAGAACAATTTTTTGCCGCCCGTTCCACCAGTCGGTAGTTCTCCGAGTGTTGGCGTGTCTTTGCCGTCGTCTCTGTCCTCGCTGTCACGATATTTGTACGCGTTGTACAGTGTGTATGCGATGACAACGACACCAACGAGCGTCCCGAGTCCGAGGAAGACCAGAAAAATCTCCTCGAACACGTCGACGCGCGTCTGCACCTCCATCGGAGCCATAACTGCGTTGAAGATCGTGTTCACCTCTGTTGAATACCCCTATATGATGGATGGTGATGGCCGCGACCACTTATCTATTTGGAAACCGACCCACCCTCTCCGGATGTGCTTGGAGCAGTTGATGGGGTCCAGACAGTCTGCGTCCGGGCTCACCATTCCAGTCTGTCACTGTCTCCTTTGCCCCCATCGTCTTTTGTCTATCGTTCGTCTCAGAGTAACCCCACACCTCAACCTCGAATTACTGCCGATCGGCCTACTGTGTCGGTACGATCGGCGTACGGTAGCGGTAAGTTCTATACACGAGGGCGCGTAAGACTATGATATGCCAGAAGAAGTTCTATTCAAGTTCGAACAGTCGATGGAGACAAGCGAAATTGCCGACTACCTTCGAAC
>LKMJ01006449.1_pt1 | contig 11059 bp, 11 predicted proteins | sample 643391 | NCBI WGS metagenome assembly LKMJ01 (sample SAMN04112250, study PRJNA286221) | soda lake metagenome | biome: soda lake; feature: Kulunda Steppe; material: water; isolation source: sample PL-Br10 brine of Picturesque Lake | place: Russia: Kulunda steppe | collected 2010-07
CGGAGGGAATCGATCCCGACGCCGTGTGGAACCTCATCGCCGCACGGACCGTCGGATTCGAGACGCGAAACGGAGGCAGTCGCGTCGGGAGGCGGGTTGCCCTTCCCGACGATGGCGACGGTGGCTCCGACGCCGCCACGCAAATCGTCTCCGGGCTCATCGACATCCTCGGGCAACGGTACGAGACGGTGGTCCACGAGGGAGACGCGATCGTCGGGACAGAAACCGCGTTCGATCCGGCACTCGCCCTCGAGGCAGGGGTCCCGGAGGGGCCAGCCTTTGGCCGACTGGCAGGTGGGCAGTCCGTCACTGTTGACGGGGAGGAGATCACCCCCGAGGACGTCTGTGAAAAACGGACGACACGATACGAACTCGACACCCCATTTACTCGAGAGTAACCGCTGTTAACCAGTCTCCACACACCCATCTTGATTGGTGTGTTACCGAACATGTAATATTACATTATGTTGTCAGACATCCGTCTGACGTCTTGGGGAAAGATAATAATACTCCATCTGCTAGAAAGGGGCAAGAATGGACTCAATTGTCGAAAACGCCATCGACGAGGCCGAGGATGGGGAGGCCGAACACGACCCAGTCGGACGGGAACCACCACAGGGCGGTGACGGCAGTGGCTCGACATCTGGCACGATGACAGACGACGAGTTGCTCGACGTGCTGGATGACCTCCAAACCAATATTACCGTCGTCGGCTGTGGCGGTGCAGGCGGCAACACCGTCAACCGAATGAACGAGGAGGGAATTCACGGCGCGAAACTGGTCGCCGCCAACACCGACGTCCAGCACCTCGTCGAAATCGAGGCGGAAACCAAAATCCTGATGGGCGAACAGAAAACCTCGGGCCGTGGCGCCGGCTCGTTGCCCCAGGTCGGTGAAGAAGCCGCCCTCGAGAGCCAACAGGACATCTACGACGCAATCGATGGCGCGGACATGGTGTTCGTCACCGCCGGCCTCGGTGGCGGAACCGGCACCGGCTCGGCCCCCGTCGTCGCCAAAGCCGCCCGTGAGTCCGGCGCACTGACGATTTCGATCGTCACGACGCCCTTTACCGCCGAAGGAGAGGTTCGACGAACGAACGCCGAAGCCGGCCTCGAGCGCCTGCGGGACGTGAGCGATACCGTCATCGTCGTCCCGAACGACCGCTTGCTCGACTCGGTAGGCAAACTCCCCGTCAAACAGGCGTTCAAGGTCAGCGACGAGGTGCTGATGCGCTCGGTGAAAGGCATCACCGAACTCATCACGAAACCCGGCCTCGTCAACCTTGACTTCGCCGACGTCCGCACCGTCATGGAACGGGGCGGCGTCGCGATGATTGGCCTCGGTGAGTCCGACTCCGAAGCGAAAGCCGAAGACTCCGTCAAAACAGCACTGCGCAGCCCACTGCTGGACGTCGATATCTCCGGGGCGAACTCCGCGCTGGTCAACGTCACCGGTGGGAACGACATGTCCATCGAAGAAGCCGAAGGTGTCGTCGAGGAAATCTACGACCGGATCGACCCCGACGCCCGCATCATCTGGGGAACCTCGATCGACGAATCGCTCGAGGGTCGCATGCGGACCATGATCGTCGTCACGGGTGTCGAGTCGCCACAAATTTATGGCCGCCCGGATGGCGAAGCCGTCCAACCACAGGGTCACGGCCAGGGACAGGATATCGATTTCGTCGACTGATCGCGGCTAGTTTGTGTGGGATGAGTGTCCGACGTCGATCATCCCGGCAACGTATACGAGACTCCCGAGTAACATCGCGACACCCACTGGCAACAACCAGGGTAAGACCGTGAGGAGCGTCCCACTGGCCTGGATGCCGAGCACGAGAATAAGCACCGGCGCACAACACACCGATCCCGAAAAGAGCGCCGGCACGGCCGCCGCGAAGCCAGCACCAGCACCTAACCCACAGGCTCGAGGCTGGACGAGTGCGAGGTAGGCAACCCCCATATTGAGTCCGACGAGTACGCCGAGCGTGCCCCCAAGAGCCATATCCACTGGGGAAACGAGCATGGTGCCGACACCGAACTCGAGGATGCCAATAGGTTCAAACGAAAAGGTCGCCCGTTGATCGAAGAGTCGTGCCCACGGGTCCTCGACGCTCGTCCAGGAGAGACCAACTCCGGTTCGGAACTGCAAGAGTTCAGTCATCCAGAGGTATGCCAAGAGATAGAGGAGTGCGACGCCACTGGTGACAGCGAGGGCGTCGCCCCGACTGAGCGTAAACCGAATAGCGTTCGCCGTACGCGCGAGCCGAGGTCGGATGACGGGCCTCGATTGGACGTCTGGCATGGGTATCAGTCGACAACGGCCGAGTCTGGATAGAACCCGATCCAGGCGAACCACATAGCTTCGAACGCGTACACCGCCTCGAGCGGGAGCTCTTGGGGGTCGTGGGCTGTACCCGATTCATCGAGCACATCGTTATCCTCACCGCGTTCGTAGACCTCCCCGTCGTGACGGTAGAGGTGACCAGCGCCGATCCGTTCGTCCCAGACCGCAAGGAGTGCTAGCTCGCTCTCTGGGTCGGCTCGGGCAGGGTCGGTTTCGGTTTCGGCCTCTCCCGCGTCGACGCTGATCCCGATGAGCCCATCCTCCGCTAATCGATCTCGCTCAACGGCGATGGTTCCCTCGGGTAGTCTCGCCCCGAGGAACATCTGCTTGTTCGGGTGGCGATCATCGACGGCAAGTGGCTCGAACATCGTTGGACTGTCGGGTTCGTAATACTCCGCTCGTGGGTTGTACGAGCCGTACGGGTCACTGCCGTAATCACGGGCGTAACCCGTCGACTCAGTCAGTACCTGTGAATCCGGGTAGGCTTCACGCCACTGCTCCCAGGGCGACCAGAACACGGGGAACTCCTGTAGGGAGGCACCCTCGAGTGGGCCCTCAGTCGCCGTCGCGAGCATTTGTGGCCAGCGACTCTCGTTTTCGCGGTCGTACATCACGAGGTTGCTGTTGAGGAGTCTCCCAGAAACACCGAATTCGACGCCGTTGCGGAAGAATCCCATTGCGGTCCCTGTCAGTGGGCAATAGGTGACGGCGATCGATTCCCCACCGAGTGCATCGTTCACGATTTCGTGGTGGACGAGGATAGATTGTGGGTAGACCTTCGCCTCCCCGTCGATCACCACGCCGAACACGGGGTCGCCATCATCGATCCGATCCCCGACGTCCGATACCGGTTCGAACGAGGGATCGTCGATTGACGGAATCCCATCCTGTGGAACCCCACCGCTCACGGTCTCGTCACGAAGGGCCCCGAACTCGTATGCCACTGGAAGCCCCTCCGAGGCGAGTGGAATCGCAGTCTCCGCCGCAGCGTCGGGGTCGGGTTCGGTCGAGTTGGGTTCACCGTTCGAGGCCGTCACGTTCGTTCCTTGGCCGTCACCAGCGTCATACGGCCCACCGTCGTCGCTATCGAGACAACCAGCAACCATGGCAGCCGTGGCGCCGCCGATCCCTGCCAAGAGGGCTCGTCTCGAGTACGCTCTCATACCAGACGCTTGTGTTCCCTTCGTCAAAGCACATCCGTGGCTGTGCAAAACGGCCGCACAACCGACTGGAAAGTCAGTCGTCTGCTGCAGCCGTGTCCGTTTCGTCGCTGGCCTCGAGGTCGGCCTCGATGCTTGGCGGGTACACCCCCCGCTCGAGTGTCAGATCCGATTGCGGACGGGCCATACACGTCAAAGCATACCGTTCGGCTTCGGCTTCGGTCAGCCCTCGAGCGGCCGGTTGGGTGACCTCGCCCTCGAGGATTTCGGCCGAACAGGCCAGACACATCCCGACCCGACAGGAGTACTCCTGGGCGATGCCTTCCTCGAGACACCGGCTGAGGATGGTCTCTTTGTCAGAACAGGTGATCGTTTCGCCGGTGCCGACGAACTCGACGGTGTACTCGGTCATACCCGCGGATACGAAAGACCGTTTTAAAACTCTTTACTCCCTCGCACGGCCGGATTTGATGTGCCTGAATCGCGTGGGAAAGAGTTGCTATCACCTGGACTCGACAGAAGCTTCCGAGTACTCGAGACGAAGTGTGAGTGGGACGGACGCCGGTGCCCGATTTCTCGGGATAGACGCACGAAAAACGTTTTCCCCTCTCGGTAAGACAGTCGCGATATGAGTAGTATGGAACAGTCAGCTTCGACGACGACCCAGCGCGAACAGTCACCGGACGTGGTTGTCGTCGGCGCTGGCACAGCCGGGTGTTACGCCGCGGCCACCATCGCCAACGCGGGATACGAGGTCGTCATCCTCGAGCGGAAAACCGAGGAAGAAGCGGGCCACATCGCCTGCGGTGACGCCCTCAAAGGGGCCGATGCCTTTCCGGAAGTCATCCCGAAGACACAGTTACAGCCCGCGTTTACGAACACGGACGTCGACCACGGCCGGTTCGAAATCCCACAAGAAGACACCATCCTCGAGATACCAATCCCGGGTGAACTGGCGGTTATTGACCGCTTGGAGTACGGCAAGCGCGTGATCGAGGGAGCCGCTGAGGCTGGCGCAACGTTCCACTACGATACCGTTGTCCAGGACGTAGTCCAGGACGGCACCGGCCGGGTAACGGGCGTCACCGCCATCTCTCGAGGGGACCCATACACCTACGAGGCCGACCTCGTCGTTGACGGGGCTGGCTCGCTCTCGCTGTTACAAGACAAGGTCGACTTCACTGATTCGACGTTCGATACGAACGTGAACTACGCCCAATTCTGTTCGGCCTACCGTGAAATCGTCCACGTCGAGGACCCAGTCGAGTGGTCGGACGCACTCGTGTTCAAACCCACCGAACGAGCCGCTGGGTATCTCTGGTATTTCCCGCGAACCGAAACCGAGATCAACGCAGGCCTTGGGTTCCAGATGACCGAACAACCGATGAAACTGGTCGAGGACCTCAAAGTCGACCTCCGCAACCGTCCGGAGTTCGCTGGTGCCCGTGTCGAGGATAAACTCGGGGCCGCCCTTCCAACCCGCCGACCGTATGACTCGGCTGTTCACCCCGGGTTCGTCGCTGTCGGTGACGCCGCCGGTCACGTCAATCCCACGACTGGTGGCGGCATCGCTGGCGCGGCCTACGCCGGTAAATACGCCGGTGAACAGGCTATCGAGGCCCTCGAGGAAGGCGAGATGAGCGAGGACCTCCTCTGGCGGTACAACGAACGGGTCATGGACCACTACGGCGCACGGTACGCCGCCCTCGACGTCTACAACATCCTGTCGACGGCCGTCGACGTCGACGACCTGATGGGGCTGCTCGCGGCCATGCCCGGCGACAAACTGGCAGAGGCGCTGTACTCGGGGAGCACGGACATCGGCATGAAACTCAAACTCGAGGCACTGCTGAAGAGCCGTGGCCACTGGGGGACAATCTGGAACCTCTATCGGACCAAACGGTGTGCAGACGAGATTTTAGCCCACTACGAGGACTATCCCTCGAGTCCGGATGCGCTCGAGACCTGGCAGGCCGAACGGGACGAGTTGATGGAGAAGGTGTACGAGACGACCGGTGCCGACCCGAAATATTAGCGGTATGCAGTAGCGACCTGCGCGCGCAACCGTTCGATACGGCGGTCTGTCGGCGGATGGGTCCCCAGTAGTCGTCGAAAGAGGAGGTGTTTCGGGCCGGCCAAAAACTGGTCGTCGTCCCACGGTGGTGGCACAATCCCGAACGCAGCGGTCGAGCGCTGGGTCCGCATATCCACACGCGGACGCGCTGAGTGATCTGCTTCGAGGACCTCGAGCGCACTCGCCAGTGCGGCCGGATCCCCAATCAGTGTCGCCCCCGCGTGATCGGCGACGTACTCCCGATAGCGGCCGACGAGAGCGACCGACAGGCGACTCGAGAGATACACCGGCGCGACGACGATCAGGATGATTGGATGGCTGAACCGCTCGAGTAAAGCCAGCGCTTTCGTCGCGGGAAAAGAGAGGGCGGTGAGTACCGCAGCATCCCGGTTCGAAACGTGCGCCAGTTCGTGGGCGAGAACGGCATCGAATTGGTCGTCCTCGAGCGTCTCACAGAGACCTCGCGAGACGACGATCACCGATTCTGACGGCCGATAGCCGACAGTCGCGGCCTGTGGGTTCCAGGAGGCTCCGATTTCGACGGTCGGAATCGGCACATCGGCCTGGCGGGCGAGGCGGGCGACCCGGTGTTGGATGTCACGCTGGCGTTCGGGGTCGCTGATCACGTCGTACGTCTCCTCGAGGTCGGTTTTGACGGTCGAATCGGGACCAAACTCCGACGTGAAGAGTCGGTAGCAGTGCCAGAAGACGGCGACAATGCCGACGACCACTGCGAACGACGTTACTGGAAATGCCAGTCGGGTAACCAGGAGTTCGTGGCTGAGAAGGACGCCACCGGCCGCGACGATGACCAGTGTGAGAACCCGTGGCGGAACGGTGCGTGTCGGTTGCCACAGCGCGCTGGTGAACCACTCGACGAACTCCCGCATCCCGTCGTGAGCGATTCGGTCGGTGAGGATCCCTGGTTCGATGAGGAAGCCAACTACCCGGATGACGAGCCACCAGATTGTAAGGAGGGCACCGAGTGCAATCCCGAGAACCAGGAGCGTGGCCGCCAACGAGTGGACTAATTCGACGAAGAGAAACGCCGCAAATGAGGCGAGAACGAGTTCGGCGGCAAGCAAGACGAGAATCCCGAGGAGGCCGAAGAGCGAGGCAATCGCCATCCGAACCCACAGGCCACGTCGGAGTGTGGAGGCCTCAGTCATCGATCAGGGGCGGCACCCGCTCGAGGAATGTGCTCTCATAGCCAGTCGTCCCAGACGTTCGTGACAAACGGTCAAAAGTACTGTGTGTTTCCTCGGTGATGGAGGCATCAATGGGGCGGTCCAACTCGAGGGACGACTAGCTAACACTGTTTGGAAGCAACCGAATACATGTCAAGAGTAACCAAACAATATGTCGGATTCATACTCGAGACGGAAAGCATTGGCAGCACTGGGACTGACTGGTCTCACAGCTCTCGCCGGTTGTCTGGGCGACGATGCCGTCGATGGTGACGACGCGGGTGCAGGTGGCGACGAGGAGGACGCGGATGACCACGAGGACGAACACGACGACGATGGTGACGGGACAGTCGACGCAACCGGTGAGGACCACGTCACGGTAACCGTGGCCCCGGATGGAGAGCACACGTTCGATCCGGCTGCCATCCGGATCGACAGCGGGGCGACGGTCCGCTGGGAGTGGGGCGGCGGCAATCACAACGTGGTCCCCGAGTCACAACCCAGCGATGCTGACTGGGAGGGGTACAGCGCCCTCGAGGGCAAAGGCCACGAGTACGAATTCACCTTCGACGTCGAGGGTGAGTACGAGTACATCTGTGAGCCACATGCTGCGACGATGGTGGGCGAGATTCACGTCGACGGCAGCGATGATGAGGAAGAAAGTGGCGACGCCGACGCAGGAAGCGACGACGATGGCGGCTATGGCTCCAGCGATGATGACGAAGAAAGCGACGATGGCAGTGATGACGGCGGCTACGGCTACGGCTACTGATCCCCCATCAGTCGCACAAAAAGGAGTTCGGTCACGTCCCTGTGATCACGCCGATGGTCGTTCCTGGCTAATTCGCTCGAGCGCGCCAGTCACGACGTCGACGCCGTGGCGAAGGCTCGCTTCGTCGACGTCGAACGTCGAGGTGTGGTGGCCACCCGGATGATCAGTGCCGATACCGACGTAGCACGCCAAACCACCGTTTTCTTGAACTTCACGCATGAGGAAGGTCGCATCTTCGCTGCCGCCGAGTTGGTCACGCTCGAGGACATTGTCGACACCCGGAGTCTCGCCAGCAACCGCCTCGACGATCGAGACGAGTGCCTGATCGCTCGTCGCACTCGGGGCCTCCGCACCGAGTTCGATCTCGAGTTCACAGTCGTGCATCCTGGCGGCGGACTCGAGGATCCGTGTCGCGTGCTCTCGCATGTATTCCATGAGTTCGGTCGTCTCCCCACGCACTTCCGCGACGAGGCGGGACTCTTCGGGGATGATGTTCGCAGCCGAGCCTCCCTCGATGAGTCCGGCGTTGATCCGCGTTTGCCCGTCAGAGTGGCGAGGGATCGCGTAGAGGTTTTGCACCGCCGCCGCGAGCGCCTGGTTGGCGTTCCGACCCTGTTCTGGTCGACCACCCGCGTGTGCCGGCTCGCCGGAGAGGGTCGCCTCCAGGTGGGCAACAGCGAGGAAGCCATCGATTCCAGCGACGATTTCGCCGGTGGGGTGGTCGAGCCCGATGTGGAGCGCCAGGAGGTACTCGACGTCCTGGATGTGTTCGCTTTTCGCCATCGATTTCGCCCCGCCGATGACCTCCTCTGCAGGCTGGAAGAACACCTTCAACGTGCCCTGGAAGTCGCTGTCGACGATTTCGTCGATCACGCCGACACCGATTGTCGCGTGGGCATCGTGGCCACAGGCGTGCATGGCCCCTTCGTGCTCCGATCGGAATCCCTCGAGTGCCGGCTCGTGTGTGCCGTTGTCGGCTTCAGTGCGCGGCAACCCGTCGATATCGACGCGGAGGCCGACCGTCGGCCCGTCACCCTGTTCGATGACGGCGACAGCCCCGGTGTAGCCGCCCTCGAGCGTCTCCAACACGTCACCATCGACGTCGTACTGGGTCGCCTGTTCGTACCACGCCTCGAGCTCTGTCTCGGGTGGCAAAGCAAGCCGATGATCTTCCGAGAGGGCATCGGGGCCGACGTACAACTCGTCGATGTCAGCCTCGAGCGACTCGAGGGCGTCGACGATCGTCGCGGTCGTGTAAAATTCCCGCCAGGCTGGTTCGGGTCGTTTGTGCAGGGTTCGACGAAGTGAAACGAGTTCCGTGTCGTCCATGTCAAAGCGATGGGGAGGGGAGGGCAAAGATGTAGTGGCTCCGGAACCGGCTATGTGGCCGCTGGCTGGGAGAAAAATGCGAAAATAACGAACGAAGAATATGTTTCGCCGTCAGTTTCGTCCCTGACCGACACCACGAATCTGTTCGACTTCGACTTCAGCGTGAATCGACTGTGGGAATCCCTCCGCGGCAATCTCTCGAGCGAGCGGGTCGTGGCCGTGGATCTCGAGTTCACGGGTGAAGACGGTGTAGGTCCAGGAGGAAAACCGGCGTTCGTCGTCGGCGTGGAGGCGGCGGTGACGTGGAGCCGTCACTTTCGATGGGGGATGGGAATGGGGGCCTTTCAGTGCGGCTCCCTTTTTTTCCGCTGCTTTTTTGATGTCGGTGACGATCCGGTCCAGAGTTTCCCGATCGCCAGACTGGAGGGTGAGTCGGGTGACGAAAGTCATTGTACACACTACCCGTGGCAGGACAGAAAAAACTGCTGAGTCGCGTTCATCGGCGACGGACAGTCCGATATTCTCTTAACGTCGGGTAATCTATGCACCCTAATGGCAGTCGAAGCTACGAGCGCAGGTGCAATCCTCTTCCGCGATACGCGGGGCCGGCGCGAGTATCTTCTACTCAAGAGCCGCCCAGGCGATTGGGAGTTTCCCAAGGGCGGTGTCGAACGAGGCGAAGAACTTCAGCAGACGGCGATCCGCGAAATCAAGGAAGAGGCAGGTATCGAAGAATTCAGACTTCTCGACGGCTTTCGAGAGGACTACAGCTACGTGTTCGAGGCGAACGGGACGACGATCCACAAGACCGTCCACCTGTTCGTCGCAAAATCGTACGAGGCCAGTGCGGAGCTCTCGAAAGAGCACCGCGACCTCCAGTGGCGCGATTACGAACAAGCAGTGAACACCGTCACACAGGACGGCCCGCGAGAAATCCTCGAGCAGGCACACGAGTACCTCGACGACCTCGAGGACGAAGGCGAGATCTAACCGGCCACGTGTGCGTCCGTCCCGATTCAGACGGAAGATAATCGGCCGGAAGCGGGTACAACAGACAGGGTAGTGTACAGCTCGCCCATATTTTAATGGCCCCGAATAGCCTGGCCATATGACATCTAGTTTCATATATCGCAATTGGATTGGGTTTTTATCATATAGGTTTTAGGGGAAAATATTCATAGATAAACATCCCTCAACTAAAGAGCCATCAATCAACAATACATCTTCATGTCTGACGTTAAATATATAAGAATAGTATGTGTTGGTAGCTGTGGTTACACCATGTTAGAAGATGGCTTATCCTACCCGGCACGCGGTGACTGGATCGGACGAATACTTATTGGAACCGTTCTGGGGTTCTTTTCGTTCCTGATACTCCCAGCGTTCCTTGTGATGGGGTACCTGATGCGAGTCCTCGAGAAAACCGTATCAGGAGACGATGAACCGCCCGAGTTCGGCGAGTGGGGAGACCTACTGGTAACAGGGATCGTGGCCGCGATTATTGCGTTTGCTTACGCTATAATCCCGACAATTCTGTACTCGGTAGTCGTGATGACACTGGTTGGTGGTGGTGCACTGATTGGCGGGGATGGCGGGCTACTCGCTGGACTCGGGTTCATGACGCTCCTTGCGTACATCCCACTGATGTTCCTCGTGTTGTATCTGGTCCCGGCAGCCTTGACGAACTATGCCGTCGAAGGATCAATCGGCGCAGCTTTCGACATTGGCGCGATCAAACCGGTCGTCCTCAGTATGGATTATTTAATGGCGATGCTCATCCCGGTCTTCGTCGCGATTGGCGTCAACATGATCGCAGGAATCTTGGCGATTACCATCATAGGATTGTTGCTCGTTCCGTTCCTGTACTTTTACACCTACGTCGCGGTGTTCCGCATGTACGGGCTGGCGTTCGCCAAAACCAGTCAGACAGCGATGGGTAGCTCGAGTGCCCCGGCATCGGCAGCCTGAACGACTGTTCCCGGTAACAGCAACCTTTTTTCGACACCAACCGAACGACAGCCGTGGACCTCTCAGAACGCGAGTTTCTCTTTGAACTCCGCTGTTGTCGGTGGGTCGAGCGGGTCTGGAAACCTGCCCGGGATCCCGCTATCCCCCTCGTTGCCCGCCAACTGGGAACCAGAAACCGACGGTGGGATACCATCGTCCTCGAGTGTGACCCCGACGCCCTGGC
>LKMJ01006450.1_pt1 | contig 11056 bp, 15 predicted proteins | sample 643391 | NCBI WGS metagenome assembly LKMJ01 (sample SAMN04112250, study PRJNA286221) | soda lake metagenome | biome: soda lake; feature: Kulunda Steppe; material: water; isolation source: sample PL-Br10 brine of Picturesque Lake | place: Russia: Kulunda steppe | collected 2010-07
AGTATTAGTGCTATTTGAGATTTTTTTAAAAAATTTTTATTGCACCAAAAGTTTATTGTGTTAATTGTGTGAATATTTAGAGTTGATTATTTGCACTCTGGGTGCAGGTATTTGATTGCATGAATATTCATTGGCTTGCATAATATACATATTCGTTCTGATTTTCTCTGTGTACTATTTGTTTTAATCAGAGTTTCAGAATTGTCTGAAAGTTATAGTGTATTCATGGTGCTGTATATTATAAGTTTCAGACTATTTTGATTTGTCTGACAATAGAGTTGTCTGAATACTTTACAAAATTATGAATCCTCAAAAAATTCAAACTATTCTGATTTTTGCTCTCTCGGAGAAGTCATCCCCCTCGTTCTACACAAACCTCGTTCTACACAAACAAAGCAAATGAAGAAAGGCGACCTCCTTGAAGTTCCCCAACTCCAAGAAAGTCGCCTAAGCCCAAAAGAGTAGACTGGGTTGGCAAGGTTGGCAAAAACGGTTGGCAAAAACCAGCCAACCTCCCAACCAAAGAAAGAGAGAAAGAGTATCTCACCCCTCCAAGCCTATTCGCCGGAGGCGAATATCTCACCTCTAGCAAAACCAGCCAACGGTTGGCAAAAACCAGCCAACCTCAAAGAGTATCTCGGTTGGCAAAAACCAGCCAACAAGCTGGTCGAATACAAAAGCCCGGCTCGGCTAGGCTAAACTGGAGAATATAAACTCCAGATAAGAATTTGCCTAAAGGCAAATTTAAAAACAAACCAAAGGAGAAAATCAGACTATGGGCGACCCGCCCCCGAGCAAAGGACAACCCTCTACCCGAGAGCAGGACAAGTCCAATCTCCAACTTTCTACATCCATTATACCACATTTCCCCCATCTTGTCAAGAATTATTTTTTACCAAAAACTTCCAAAATCCTCAAAAATGTTTCACGGGAAACATTCCACCGAAAATTTTACCAAAAAAAAATTGAAAAACACGCAAAATGTCTGTGTTTGCACTTGACAAAGCCTCGCCCACCTAGTATCCTTAAACTACAAGCAACACTCTGCAGTCAAAAGTCCAAAAATTAGAAAATTTCAAAAACTTTGAACCATGACTAACACCCGAAGGAGGTGCTCAATATGCCCAACGAAAACCAAACCCAACGAGGAGAAATCAACAATACAATAGGCTTCAACAGATATGGCCTCTTACCCGAATCCCAAACAGTCTACTCCCCACCCAGTAACCTCAACGGAGAACCAATACCAGAGCGAGCAGCCTCCTATCTGGTAGGCCTATCTCGAACCGGCACAATGGCAGGAGCCTGCAAATTAGCCGGCATTTCCGTAAACAAAGTCTACGAATACCGCAAAGAGTTCGGCCTAGACTTTTCTGACGAAGAAGACCTAGCAAAAGCCTGCCTCCAAGATGTCATCGAAAACGAGCTATTCAAATGCGGCTTAGGCTTAACCGAAGATGTCCAGGGCAATGCCCGAGTCCGAGCCCTCGAAGTAGCCCTAAAAGCCAACAAACCAAAATACAATCCAACCCAAAAACACGAGATAGAAGGAGACATGCAACTATCCTGGCTCGACATCCTCAGAAAAGCTGACGCCGAAGATGATAACGAACAATCGTAATTTCAAATTTTGAAATTACAACACCAAAAATTGGAAAAATAAACCTTCCTCTATATACACCCCAACCGAGCCGGGCAGAAACTAACAACTGCCCGGCTCATACACTCAAACCGAATTCGACTGCCCGGGAGGAAATCTTTCCGCTCACCCCTCCCAACGATCTAAGATAGTTAAATCCAACGCCTAAAATGGAGAGGATACTAATGGCTTTAAGTGGAGCCTATCGAAAATATATGAAATCAGATAAATGGTTTAATCTCCGAAAAAAGCGTATGGAACTCGATAATTACCAATGCCAATTCTGCAACGGAATCGGAAAAACCTTAGAAATACACCACCTAACCTACGACAACTTTATGGATGAAAATCTCGAGGATTTAGTAACCACATGCGTCAACTGCCACAAGTATCTAGACCGAATCCGAAAAATAATCAAGCATTTCGAATCAGTCTACCCCGAAAAAATCGATGCCGTCATAAAATTCTACGGTTATCCCCACGATATGCCTCAAAACAGAGAGGTTTTAAAGGGGATGCTTAAGAGTCTCAAACAATTATAGGTGAGGAGGTGCGTATAAATTGCCTGAGAGGAGAGGTCGTCCTCCTAAAACATTCAAATCAGCAGTGAAAAAGTATCAAAATCAGCCCAACCTCTGGCTCGAGGATGTATTCGGAGTCGAGCTTTGGGAAAAGCAGGAAGAAATAGTCAACACAGTCTGGAATAATCGTTACACCGCTGTAAAATCCTGTTTCGCCTCAGGCAAGTCATTCGTAGCTGCCTGTATAGCCATAGCATTCGTACACTTATTCCCAGACAGCATCGTAGTAACTACTGCACCTTCTTATCGACAGCTAGAAAATATCTGGGCAACAGTTCACAAACTCAAAGAAAAAGCCAAAGCAGACCTAGGCTCAACATTTCTCAAGCATGAAATCCGCTGTGGGCCCGGGCACCAGGCCATAGGTTTCACAACGAATATGCCCGAACGATTACAGGGTATTCACGCACCTCACTTACTAATAATTGTGGATGAGTCTGCAGGTATTGAGCCCGAAATAAACGAGAGACTAGACGCACTTATGACAGGAGATAGTTGCCATAGATTCGATATCGGAAACCCTCTATCGCCTGAAGGCCATTTCTACGAAATGTTCGACGATCCCAGATATGCGACTCTAACAATATCTGCCTTTGATACACCTAACCTTAAAGCTGGAGAGGAGATAATCCCCGGCCTAGTAACTGAAATGTGGGTAGATGAACGCAGAGAACTATACGGAGTAGGCTCTCCCCGCTGGATGTCAGAAGTCGAGGGGCAATTCCCACCGACTACCGAAGAAGGACTCATACCTCTTACTTGGATAAAAAGAGCCCAACATCTTTGGGAAAACACCACACCTCCAACCGACTACGAACCGATATTCGGCTTTGACCCCTCCGGAGGAGGAATGGATGACAACTGTCTAGTCAAACGAATAGCAAACTATGTCGAACTTCCCATCAATTGGACTGTAGCCTCTTTACCAGAAACAATCGATAATCTCCAAGCCAATATTCCAGCCCACGAACAAGTCTACACCGATACAGTAGGAGTCGGCTGGGCAGTACACGAGAGAATGCTAGAAGCAAACATGAACTCAATCGCCATAAACGCCCAATCCTCACCTGTCTACGACCCCGAGGAGCGATTCCTAAATTTACGAGCAGAACTATATTGGCAGTTAAGAGAAAGACTTAACCCGGAAAAAGCAGACTCATTAGCCCTACCGCCAGATGATGACCTAGCAACGCAACTCTCGAACATGAAATATGACACAACAGCGAAGGGCAAAATAAAAATAGAATCTAAAGAAGATATGAAAAAAAGAGGACTCTCCAGCCCTGACGAGGCCGATGCTTTAATGCTAACTATGGCCGGAGAATTCATGGATAGCAGTCCTATCTCGGCAGGATTAACAGAGGTTGAAGAACAACTTGCCCAATACTCCGAGTTCTCATATCAAGCCATAGATAGCTTTATGAAGCACTCGAAATGGGGAGGTGAGACTTTGCATGACAGATATTAACAACTTCGACATCGAAAAAATAGACACTCAAGCCCTCAGAGAACTCGGAGGCTCCGGAGAAATAGGCACAACAGGCTTACGAGAAGCCTCAGGTTTTGTCATGGAGGATTATCTCCCAAAACTACGCTCACTACAAAAACGAATATCCACTTTTAAAGAGATGGGAAATGACCCAACGATCGGGGCAGTCCTCTATACCATCGAGATGCATCTAAGAAACGCCGAGTTTACAGTAACCGAGCACGAAGAAGGAAGCCGGGAACAAGACATCGAATTCATAAAAGATGCTCTTGAAGAAATGGAATTTACTTTTCCCGAATTTCTTTCCGAGGTTACATCAATGCTCCAATATGGATTCGCTGTCCACGAAATAGTCTACAAAATAAAAGACGATGGTACCATAGTCTGGTCTAAATGGGCTCCACGAAGTCAGGACAGCATCTTCGAGTGGGATTTAAACGACAAGAAAGATCTTCAAGGTGTCTGGCAGATGCCCCACTACGATCCCGATAAAGTATACATTCCAGAGTCTAAACTACTTTTATTCCGACCTTCAACTCACAAGAATAACCCAGAAGGCCGAGGAATACTACGCTCAGCTTATCGGCCCTGGTACTTTAAGTCCAGACTAGAAACCATAGAAGCTATTGGAATTGAGCGTAGTTTAGCAGGTTATCCGGTATTAAATGTCCCTATCCAGATATTTGCCAAAAATGAAAAGGCTCAAGAACTCCGACAGTACGCTCTTGACATCGTTACTCGTGTCAGGAAAGATGAACAGATGGGCAGTGTAATGCCTCCGGGCTGGGAATTAAGCCTTTTATCTACGGATGGCTCTGGAAAAGCCAACATAGATGATGCAATAGACAGATATAACCTTGCTATTGCTCAAACTATGTTAGCCGATGTCATAATGATAGGACACGCTGCTGGAGGAGGTTCCTATGCTCTAGGAGACAAAAAGTACGAGCTATTCGTTATAGCCCTATCTGGCTGGATGAAATCTATATGCTCTATCTTAACAAAGAAGGCTATTCCTAAACTCTTACGATTAAATGGAGTCGACACAGAGACACATAATCCACCTAGAATCGTGCCTAAGCCTATCCAAAAACTTGACCCTCTAGCATTAGCTAACTCATTATTTAGGTTTGCCAACATTAATGCTATTAAACCAGATGACAGGCTCGAACATTTCTTGAGAGAATTCCTCGGCCTGCCTGATAAAGACGATGAAACCGAGAGACATCCGAAGGCTGAGCCGGCAGACTACCCCGGGCAGGGCACTCATACAGCAGGACAACATCAGGCTGGAGAAACTAGGATGGACAATGTAACCCGACCAACGGATGCCTCAGGCGAATACACTCAGACGGAAGAACAAAACTTGGAATAAACTGGGAATTATGTGAGCATTTGGGAATTAGTCTGTTGCCCGGTTTTGCTCACCCCTCCCAAGGATCAAAGATAGTTGGATCCCCGAGAAGGAAGAGTGATATAAATGCCTATAATGGAGTGTCAAAAAGATGGTAAACCTGGATTTAAGTGGGGTTCTGGAGGTAACTGTATAACTTATGGCCCGGGCACAGGGCGAACAAGAGAGGAGGCTAGAGAAATCGTGGCAAGCCAAGCCGCTTCAATTCATGCACAGAAGGATGTTAATTATATTGCAAAATCTTCTGATAAGACTCTGAGATATACATTAGGAGTGGTCTATGAGCCTCTCAAGCAGGATACTCAAGGAGATTTTGCAAAGGCAGAAGTTATCCGAGAGGCTGCTTGGGATTATGTCAAGAAGCTTCAAGGAAAGTCTGATATTGAAAAAATAGCGTTAGAATTATATGATACTTTTGTAAAGTTGGCTAAAGGCGAGGCTGATGAGGTTCAGATAGACATTACTGAAATGGACACTGAGTTAATTAAATATGTCGGAGATATGCATTCTAATAGCGGCGAGGTAGGAACAGTCGTTGAGAGTTTTATAGCCCCTGTTGATATGGAAATTAAAGGAGAACCTGTTAAAAAAGGATCTTGGCTTTTAGGAGTTGTTTGGAATGAAGAGCATTTTGCTAAAATTCTTTCTGGAGAAAGAACAGGTTATTCTCTGGAAGGCAAAGGGTTGTATGCTTATTAAGGAGGTGAGTTTATAAGTGCCTGAGATTATTACAATGAAAATAAAAAATGTAGATTCGGTTGATAATCCTGCTAATAAGAGAAAATTTTTGTTAGTAAAGAGTGATGACCCTAAAGAAGGAGGTGAAAATACTATGGCAGATGAATTGACACTAGAAGAAGCTCTCGAGAAAATTCAAGAGCCCGAAGTTCGTCAGTTTATTCAAAAAAGACTTGAAGATGAGGTTGATGTCAAGCCCCCTGAAGGTGAGGATGTAAAGAAAGATGAAGGCACTGATGAAGGTGATGAAGATGTCAAGAAAGGTGCTGATGAAGGCTCTGAGGTGGATATTGACAAGTCTGCACTTCCTGAAGAGGTCGCTACTACTCTCAAGAAAATGGAAAATGAGTTGGAGGCCACTAAGAAGTTAGTCAAGGCTGAAAGAGAGAAGCGTCTCGATATGGAATTCCAGAAAAAAGCTGAACCTTACAAAAATCTGGCAAAAGTAGATACTGTTGCTAATGTTCTGAGAAAGGCTCACGAGGCTGGAATAGATGGTGAACTCGAAGAAATCTTCCGGGCGGCTAATGAGCGTATTGATGCTAGTAAGATTGAAGACCCGAAGGGAGATAAAGGAGCAGACAGTACCGATGTAAACTCTAAGTTAGAAAAGAGAGTCAAGGAAATTCAGAGTAACGATCCTGACATCTCTGAAGCTCAGGCTATAGTGAAGGCTGTAGAAGAAGATCCTAATCTGTATTCTGAGTATCTAGATACTAGGGGTTAAACCTTAAAGGAGGTGATGATTTATGGCATTTCAAACTCCCGGATATAAACTTCCCGGTCATGTGGCTGGAGTAGATTTACGACAAAATCAGTTTTATATTGGAGAAGTTTCCGGAGATCTCGAAATAGGAGTTGCAGATGCTAACACAGATTTCCCTATTGGAGTCATTCAGAACGATCCTAACATTGGTGAGGCTGTCGAAGTTATGGTTACTGGAGTTACTAAGGTCGTAACTCGAGACGATACTATATCTCCAGGAGATTTGCTTACTTGGAATAGTGATGGTCGGGTAGAAGCGATTGGAGCAGATGCTGATGAAATGGTTATAGGAATAGCCCTTAGTGATACGCCCGGGGCGACTATCACACAAGATGTGCTTATTCCTATGGCACTTATCCCTATGGGAGAATTCAATAATACCCCATAAGTTTAAAATAAGGAGGTGAATTGCTTATGTTTCAAAATATTACTAAATCGCAACAACCTACTGTCGGTGAAGTGCATGTAGATGGTATTTTGACAAATATTTCTGTCGCATATCTTCAGAGTCTAGATAACTTTGTCGCTGATAAAGTCTTTCCTCTCGTGCCTGTTCAAAAACAGAGTGATATGTACTTCACATATCCTAAGCAGCAGTGGTTCAGGCAGCATGCAGAGGTTCGCCCTCCAAGCACTGAGACTGTTGGCTCTGGATATAAACAGGCAACTGAAAGTTATATGTGTGAGGTGTACGGCTTTCATAAGGACATTGATGATAGAATTATGGCGAATTATGATGCACCTCTCGAGCCTATGAGGGATGGCACAGAATTCGTTAGCCGGGCACTCACAATGAAGAAAGAGTATGATTTTGTTACTAGTTTTCTCACCACAACTGTATGGGACACTGACATTGATGTTGATGCTAATGTAGACTATGATAAATGGGATGATTATGCTAATTCTACTCCTATTGAGGATATAACTGGGCTTAAGCGAGATGTTTTGGAGGCTACAGGTTTTAAGCCTAATAGAATGGTTATGGGAGGTAAGGTCTGGGATGCTATTCAGAATCATCCTTCTATTCTGGATAGAATAAAGTATACTAGAGAAGCTATTGATATTAATCCTGCTTTGATAGCTAGAGCGTTCGATCTTGACCAGCTAGTTATCGCTGAAGGTATCTACGACCAAGCACATGAAGGAGACACCATGGATCTAACTCCTTTCGTAGATGATATCGTATTTCTCTATTATGCTCCGACTCGTCCGGGACTCTTGCAACCTTCCGCAGGTTATATTTTCACATGGAACGGTTATTTGCAGAATCCTTATGGCGTAGCTTTAGCTAATTTCTATATGCGTAATATCAAGTCAACCAGAGTTGAAGGTGAAATGGCATATGACATGAAGGTCATCGGATCTGAACTTGGTGTCTTTATGCATAATGTCATAACCTAATCGAATGTGAATAAGAGAGGAGGGATGTAAATGCCTACACCAGAATATCAATTACTCCGAGAAGAGCTAGGTAATCCTTCTGAGGATACTATTTCCGATGCGATGTTAGAGCGACTCTTGGAAGAAGAAGGTAGCTTTAAAATGGCTGCTATGCGTGCGAGTAGAGTCATTGCACGAGCCTTTTCTTTAAGGGCTAGCAAAAGTATCGGTAGAACTTCTAAGGATTATTCTCGTCAGGCTCAACTCTGGCTAGATATGGCTAAAGAATACGAGGAAGAAATCGCTGGATTAGCTAAACCACTCGTTGGAGGTATTAGTAAATCTCAGAAGATAGCTCAAGAAGAGGATGGTGATAGGACAACTCCCTTCTTTGGCCGAGACAAATTAGAGGGGGGATATAATGACTACTGAGTTTAGGCGAGACTTTAAGGAATTTCTCAAGCCTTTTGTCGTATTTGAAACCTCCTCCTCCCAACTTAATGAAGATGGTTACGAGGAAGCAGCAGAAACAGATTTATTCGAAGTGCTGGGATTTATTGAGGTTCGGCGGGGAGCCTTAATTGAGATGGGAGATAGAATGACTGTCGAGGCCTATCGAATGTTATTCTGCGATACAGCTACGGTCAATGGACAAACAATCGAATTCAAGAAAAACTATAAGGTAAGAGAACCTGACACGGGAAACATTTATCAGATAATGGATATCGATAAACCTTTAGATCATCATTATGAGATACGCTTACAAAGTGTGGTGAGCGTATAATGGGATTCACTTATAATAGGCATTTCGAGCGTGAGTTTAAACGCCAGGTTGAAACTAATACTAGAGCAACGGCTGAAGCATACCAAGAAGATTTAAGAAGAACTCTGGATGTGCCTCCGGGCAGGTCAGGAAAGATGTATAAGGAACATCAAGCATCTGCTCCTGGGGAACCTCCTGCACCTAGGACACGAGATTTGATAAAATCCATCAGTGTTAGTCATGAGGCAGCCCAGAGAAATTCTGTATCTTCTTATGTGTATTCACCTTTACCTTATTCTATATATCTGGAATTAGGAGCTCCTAAGATTAATTTAGATCCTCGGCCTGCGTGGGTTATTACTATTTATAAGTGGAAAGAAAAATACGCTCAAATGATGACTAAAGGTTTTAGGAGGATATAGCTTATGATAAGTACTCATGAATTATTTAACCAAATACGCATAATCTTAACTGATCCTGAATCTGAGGTAACAGTTAAAAGATTCGAAGACACAGATAATGAGCAAGAGTTAAACTTCTATGCCCTAGCAGAGGATAGATATTATTATGCTAGAGTTCCTAGAGAAGTTGATTATCCTTATGTAACTATGACAGGGATAAACTCTGAATATAATCTTACCATTGGTGATCTTCTAAAATGGGAAGATTTCGAAGATATGCGTTTTTGGACTCACGGATATACTCCTCAGACTGTAGATAATATTTCGCAGGTTATAGCTGCGAATTTTCATAAGCAAAGGATAGTAACAGATAATTTTGTTACTCCTATATTTCTGAGGTCTAGCTATTCTCCTCCTTATCAAATAGACCCTAGTACAGATGATTCTCTTCTTATAGGTTATGTAGGCTTTAAAGTGCAAGCTTCTCGGAGGTGATATATATAAAAGTTTTAATCTAAGATAAAGGAGGTGAGACTATGGCTGCTACTTGGGAAGAGTTTGAACATGGCAAACCTGCATTTGAAAAGGCAGTCTTTGTCGGTGAAGTAGATGAAGATGGCAATCTAGTTGGTGGTATAGATGATTTGGAACCTGTGCCAGCGACAGATGCTAACTTAAATCTAAGTGATGACCTTTTAGATGATACTGACTTGACAATGACTGACTCTCGTTCTCATATAAATGGTCTGCGTGAATGGTCGGTAGACCTTACCCTTAACTATAAGGAAACAAATGTTGCGTTTGAAAGGATTAGGGATGCATATCTTGAGAGAAACAATCTTTGGATAGTTTATATTCCTAATCATGATGTCGATGATCCTTCTGTAGTTTCCGAGTTAGACGAGGGATATATTGGTAGAATTACTGTTGAAAATCTGGATCATGCTGGCGGTGTGGATGATCTTGAAACCATTGACGCTACAATGCAATCAGCCTCTACTATCCACTGGACAGCTGTTGGTGATATTCCGGCTCCTGCAGCTTAAGATTGGTGATTTAAATGAATAAGGTCGAGGTATTTCCCATCGGTATATCAACACCTTTTAAAGATAACAAGGCTGTTCGTGTTGTAGATAATGTCTATAAAATTTCAAATCCACTCAAGGAAATATGGGATTATCGTCAAAAAGTGTGCACCCCGGAAGAAGGCTCTCTCAAAGTTGACCACCTCTTTGGGAGAGTTCATCTTCCCTCTGATAAAGAAGAAATCTTACTCTCTGGTAACTATTTTCCTATTGACTGGAAAAATCCTGTCGTAGTTTCAAAGAAAGGAAGTCTCAATTTAGACAGTTGTAATAGAGGCTTTGAAGGTTTTGTTCGGGCATACGATTATGAGATAAAATCTCAAACTATTCCAAAGATAGTATTACTTCAATATAATTATAGCGAAACTATGAATGTCAGAGGCTGGTTTAAGGTTGAGCGTAAAGATTTCTCTAATACAATCAAGTTTAAATTAATCTCAAACCGAGATATGTCAGATAAAAGTTGTAAAATAAATTGGTCGGATAGACTTCCGGGATAAAATTTTTTATCTCGAAAAAACTAACCGTTCTTTTTATAATTTCAAAATTTGAAATTAAGGAGGTTATGCTATGCCTTTTGTCCATGATGACTTTCTAAACGCTTTGGCTAATCATGCAGCTACAATTCCAGACAAAATAGTCCTGATCGATGAGACAGAAGCAGGAAACCCTGAAGTTGATTCAATATCTGCTGTCTATTGGAAAACTCCGGCTGATGGCGAAGCTACAGGAACAATTAGACCTTACGCTGATGTAGGTTTCACCGAAAACTTAGTTTTTAATGTAACTGCTGGAGAAAC
>LKMJ01006451.1_pt1 | contig 11056 bp, 8 predicted proteins | sample 643391 | NCBI WGS metagenome assembly LKMJ01 (sample SAMN04112250, study PRJNA286221) | soda lake metagenome | biome: soda lake; feature: Kulunda Steppe; material: water; isolation source: sample PL-Br10 brine of Picturesque Lake | place: Russia: Kulunda steppe | collected 2010-07
GCTGGTGACGACTCGACCCGAGAGCCCGTTTCGAAGGCCCACTGCTTTTTGCCCGTCGACGCATCCAGCGCATAGAGGTTGTTGTCGTCACTCCCGACGTAGACGGTGCCATCGACCACCGCTGGCGACGATCTGATCCAACTGCCGGTTTCGAATGCCCACTGCTTGTTCCCCGTCGACGCATCCAGCGCATAGAGGTTGTGGTCGTCACTCCCGACGTAGACGGTGCCATCGACCACCGCTGGCGACGAGACGACAACACAGCCGGTTTCGAAGACCCACTGCTTTTCGCCCGTCGCTGCATCCAGCGCATAGAGGTTGTGGTCGTCACTCCCGACGTAGACGGTGCCCCCTACTATCGCTGGCGACGATCTGATCCAACTGCCGGTTTCGAATGTCCACTCCTTGTTCCCCGTCGACGCATCCAGCGCGTAGAGGTTGTTGTCGGTACTCCCGACGTAGACGGTGCCATTGACCACCGCTGGCGACGACTCAACCAGAGAGCCGGTTTCGAAGGCCCACTGCTTTTTGCCCGTCGACGCATCCAGCGTGTACAGGTTGTTGTCGGTACTCCCGACGTAGACAGTACCATCGACCACCGCTGGCGACGACCTGACCTTACCGCCGGTTTCGAAGACCCACTGCTTTTCGCCCGTCGCCGCATACGCCGCATATAGGTTTCTGTCGTCATTCCCGACGTAAACAGTGCCATCGACCACCGCTGGCGACGACCTGACCTTACTGCCGGTTTCGAAGGCCCATGACCACCACTTTGTCACTGCCTCAGTCGGTCCTGTCGCGTGAGATAGAGATCCAGCCCGTGCTAGATCGTTCCGAAACATAGACCAAGTAGTGTGCTCATCCCCAGGAGTCGTCTCGGCCTCATTTGTGTGAGTAGGCGACTCCTCTTTTTGATTAGAGAGTGGTTGGCCCCCAGTAGCTGACGGCTCAATTTGATTAGCAATGACTTCTGGGAGTGACCTATCGGTTCGGATCGCTCGGAGTGCCTTTTCAAACTCCGGGAGTGCACGATAGCGATCATGTTTGTGTTTTTGCATCGCCTTTGTCACAGTCACGTCAATCGCTTCAGAAAGCTCAGAGCGATCTCGACTGGGCGGAGAAGGTCCATCCCCCAAGACAACGTCACTCTTGATTTGTGTGTGTGAGCCGGTGTACGGTGGCTGACCGGTCAACATCGTATACACGACGGCACCGACCTGATAGAGATCAGTCAGCGAGTCTGGATCGCCAAACTCACTGGGTTCGAACTGTTCCGGCGCAGAATACCGGACAGTTTTTTCCGCCATCGTTCCAGTTTGCTCGGCAAGCGTTCGTGCAACGCCCCAATCAGCAAGCTTCGGTACGTCCCACGTTCCCTCCGGGGTCTGTCGGAACAAGACATTCTTTGGTTTCACATCAAGATGAGAGTAACCATACTCATCGGCAATTTCTAACCCGCGACAGAGGCACTCCCCAATCCATAGAGCTTCATCGACGGGAAAGCCATCAGGTGCGCTGTCCACTCGATCTTCAAGATCACCGCCATCCATGTATTCCATGGCGATCCACGGGACATCTTCCTCGCCGGTGTCAATCACGCCGACGATATGCTCGTATTCGCGCCACCGTGGTTTCTCGCGTTCGCGCTGATCGACAGTCTGCCACGTGGTGGCCTCGTGCAGAAACGCCTTCCTCGTTTCAGTGGTAAGCGTGTCTGAATATTTCGGCTCTTTGAGTGCCAGTTTTGTAGGGTTTTCACCATCAATGACAGTCGTCTTATAGACGATGGCTTGGCCGCCCACTCCGAGTGGGTCATCGGATACCTCTAGATCCTCGTAGCTGAGCGACTGTCGCGGTGGACTGGCCACCGCCGAGAGGTCCGGCACCGGTGACTCCGACATATGCTCTTTTGAATGAGAACAATCCATATTATTAACATTTTTGGATGTGCCTTCATCCCAGCCGGTGGATTGGTTATGTTATAAAATCACACATTATAATCAAATATTTGTTTCACTAATTTAGCTCTTTATTCAGATATATTATAAAAAATACTATAAATCTGGATATCTGACATCAGTGACGATGATTGTTATGCGGATTGAATCAATAAGATACTCATCGGTAGTTGCTCCCCAAATAAGAGATGCTTTTGAGTCGAGACATCCTTTGACTGCATCTACGGCTTTCTCCGCATCAAAGGGATCCATGTTTTCACCACCGGTTACTTTTACGAGGATTGTATTGCCTTCTATGATGTTCGGCTCAAAAAAGGGAGATTCCAACGCATTTTCAACTGAATTCTCTGGAGCTGAGTCAGACTTCCCAACACCGATCATCGAAACGTTGCCTTGTTTGATAACGGTCCTAATATCGGCGAAATCTAAATTGACCAGGCCGTCTTTGTTAATGAGTTCAGTTATGTCTTTAATCGGGCTCATCACCATCTGGTCTCGAATTTCGAAGGCCTCTTGAATTGGGAACTCACCGTAGGATTCCAGCACCCGGTCGTTGGGGAAGACGATGACCGTATCGGAGAGTTCATCGAGCCGTGCAAGACCATTCCTGGCAGTATTCCTGTGTACCTTTCCTTCTGATGAGAAGGGTGTTGTTACGACAGAAATAGTATGTGCCCCTTGATCTCGGGCTGTTTCTGCGATGACTGGGCTCGCACCTGTTCCAGTGCCACCGCCGAGACCTGCGGTCACAAAGACCAGATCCTCGTCCTGAACCACCTCTGCAATAGCCTCTTGATTCTTCCTAACGGCTTCCTCACCAACCTGCGGAATCGATCCCGCACCTCGACCCTGTGTTATTTCCCGACCGATCAAGATTTTCTTGTCAGCCTCGATCTCACTGAGATGTTTCGCATCAGTGTTGACAGCAACGAGCGTCGCACCACTGACACCTATATGTTTCAGCTTGTCAATCCAAGTGTTTCCGGCCCCGCCACAGCCAATTACGGTGATGTTGTGAGTACCGAAATCCGGTAGCTCATCCGTGATCATCGAGTTATCCTGAGAGGCTGTCTCGGCAGCGGTACGGTCCACGGATTCGTCACTAAATTCGGTTAGCTCTTCAATTGCTTTTTGTGACGGTGACTGAGGGGTGACACCTTTCGGTTGGCTGTTGGATTGTTCAAGTAGCTCATCGTGCCGAATGTCATGAATGGCTTCTTCGAAACGTCCTATAGAACGATACCGATCTGTTTTCTCAGCTTTGAGTGCTGTTAGAACAGCATCATCTACGGGTGCTGAAACGGATTTACGATATTCGCTGGGTGGGGTTGGATCGTTTGAAGAAGTGGTACCGTACTCGATACTCGCAAGACCTCCACTGTATGGAGGTCGACCAGTCAATAGTTCGTATACAACTGCGCCAATCTGATAGATGTCGGTATATATATCTGGAGGAGCAAACTCATCCGGATCGAATTGCTCCGGTGCCGCATATCGTGGTGAGAACGCGTCAATGCTACCGTGTCCATCAAACAGTCTACGCGCAATCCCCCAGTCAGCAATTTTGGGAATATCCCATCTACCCTGGGTGGTTTCTCTGAACAAAATATTTGAAGGTTTCAGATCGAAATGGGCGATGCCAATGTCATGGGCCGGTTCTAGCCCTTTGCAGAGACTCTCAGCAATCCACAGTGCTTCATCTATTGGGAGGCCATCAGGGTGTGCTTCCAGTCGCTCAGCTAAATTCCCACCATCCATATACTCCATGGCAATCCACGGGAGATCATCACCAACAGCAACGACGCCGACAATATAATCATCGTATCGAGTTTGGGTCCGCTCCCGTTGTGCTACTGTCTGCCAGATCTCTGCTTCTTTTAGAAACGTCGTAACCCGGTCTGCCGTTTTATCTGGGACACCCGGTTCTTTGATAGCGACAGTATCGGGGAGATTTGGTTCCGACAGCGAAACTCGCCTGACGTAGGCATGGTTGCCTCTGCCGATGAGTTCACCCCCAGTCAGGAGGTCAAATTCCACATCAGGGCACGGAGGTGGGCTCTCCGAAGCCGAAAGATCTGGCTCTTTGGGGCCAGCCATGTGCCGACTTTTGTTTATAGATATTTCAACCCTACTGATTTCCAAAATAAGCGTAAAGTTCGCATAGAGTGCCAATGGTGGTAGTTGGTATACTTCACTTCTATGTCTAAGTCACCCACCCAACGGAAAGCCCACCTCGATCAACATGCAGAAGATTCACACCTTTAGTCGCGGGGTCATCTGCGGGTTCATGGACAACTACGGTGTCGAACTAACGAACCTTGACTGCGAGGATTACCATGTTCACATCCTGTTCCGAGCGACACCGCCCACAGAATTCATGAAGTTCATCAACATGGTCAAGGGGCGACCGCCCGCCGTATTCGGAACGAGTACGAGGATGAACTGAAGACCGAACTGTGGGGGGACACGTTTTGGAACGACTCATACTCGGTACTTCCCAACCGGTCTGAGAGCTGTAGCTAAAACGTAGCTCTCATGAGGAAGATGTCTGCTTGAGTGAATGTGTTCACGATTCCTCAGCCAGACGGTTCTCTTTCAGCCACGGACGTGAAAGAACTAGCGGAAGATCTCGTTGGACAGCTCTCGTTGCCGGGAATCGAGGGCTCGCCCCTCGATCCCGGCGAGATCTGGCCTGCTGTCACCCTTGCAGCAGTCAATCAAACGTCTATCTGGGAAACCTGCAAAGACAACGACAACGCTCCCTGTGACGACACTGTCATGGACTGGCTTCATTCTCTCAACCGAGAGTGGCTAAAACGGATTGCTACGACCTTCTCAAGGAGATGGCAATGACGATCCTCGACCCTGGCCGGTCCAGGATCGTCTCAATTGATTTCGTCGAGAACCCCCACCACAGGACGTACGCAAATGAGAGCGGCGAACTCTGCCGAATGGCAGCTAAAGACGGGACAATAACGTGTCACCGCTACTGCTCAGCATACCTCGTTTCAAACGGGAAGCCGGTGACGTTAGCCATGACGTACGTGCGAAGTGATGAGAGTGAGGCCGATGCGGTCGAGCGTGTCCTCGAGGAGAGAGATCTGGTTGGTGAAAAAATCCAGTGGTGCGATATCTTCGGGAGTATGGTAGCACGGAGCGTTTGATCCAATGGAGCGTGACTCAACACGGCTCACGAGGCAGCGTTCGGGAAGTACTGGTTGTGATAATGCACCACCCGTGTACAACCTGTTCCTAAATGTGCAGATCAAAGATGCTAAACTTTAGTTATCTTGAATTTAATTACTCACCAATCCATAAACTATGTCTGAACTAACACTGGACAACATTCCTGGCGTCGGTTCATCACGGGAAAAAATGCTACGGCAAAGCGGCTACAGTTCAGTTCAAGAGGTTGCAGATTCAGATCCACTGCAGCTGACAAAGCGCACAGAACTGAATCAACAGCAGGTAGAAGATATTCAAGAGGGTGCAAAATTTCTTTGTAACTATGAGGATTCTACGTTGGCTACAATCGCTTCTGACTACAGTATTCCAGAGGACCAAGTACTCGAGACATATCGATCAATTGTGGTATACGGCGGCAGTTTCGCAGACAAAGAAGCGGTACTCCGAAAATATTTTTCTAATGAAAAAACCCTTCTCAATATCTCAGGTGTTTCTTTACACTATCTCTACCTGCTCTATCGGGCTGGTTTCAAGGATATCGAATCAGTCGCTACATCGTCTCCGGATGAACTAACAGATGCTACATATCTCACCCACCAAGCTGAAGAGATCGTAAAGAAAGCTCGAGAAATCTTTTCTACTGGTTCACAATCAATTCAAAAAAAAGACACAACTGTTAATCATATCTGTCCAGACTGTGGGGAGGAGTTCAGATACGAACGGAAATATGAAAAGCATCGAAATAGTTATGACGAAAGTTCCACGGAAGATAGTACGAACACCACCAATTCGTCACAGCAGAACTCCGACGCGAATGAGAACCACCACTGTCCGGATTGTGGAAAGGAGTTCAAATACGAGCGAGTTTACAAGAAGCATCGATACAGTTGTAATAGAAATCGTGCCGACAGTACTAGTTCGTCACAACAGAGCTCTACAACAGCCCAATCAGACATTGTCCCTTGTCCGCTAACTGAGTACTATGAGTCGCTCAAATCCATCAAAATTGCAATAGAAAACCTTGGTTCATCAGTAATGGATCAGGATATAAGTGAACCACAACTGCAATATTACAAAACGATCTCTTCGATCATTGAAACCGGACATCCAGATCCAGACGAGGTCCCTGGATATGGAAGCCAACAATCAACCCGAGCATCACATTCAGTCAACCAATACCGAAAAAAGTATGGAAATGGTGAGTGGATAACTAAATATCCGGCAATCGATACCGAGGCTCCAAACCGGTCTACGGTTAAGCGACTCAACCAAGATTTCTCACAAAAAAATCCGTTTATTCAAAAACCGCTACCTCCAACAGAGAATACTGCAGTTCCGATTATTGTCGAGTCGCGGACCGATTTACAACGGGCTCTTTGGCTGCTATCGAAATTTCCCGCCCGTCCGAAATTATACCCCAAGGATACGTCAGAAACAGGGTCGATGCCCGTTCAAGAAATCTATCGTGCTGAACTCGAGGGTGCGAATGTGGACCCAGTCGACCTGCAACCGTCGAACGAGCAGCCCTCTGCTCGTAAGTCCGCCACAGAAAGCCAGATGGCTGGAAAAACTATCAGTGCAAACGAGTTTAGGGAAACATCACCGCCGAAAAGTGAGGACGTAGTAAGTCCGCCTCGGCAAGAGGTACACCTGGAAGAGTTAACAACTACTAAAAAAATTGGAAGCGGTGGACAAGCAGTAATCAAATTAGCCGAATTGCCCGATCAGAAAGCCCCGCCGAAAACAATCGCATATCGGGAGCCTGCTGTTTCAGGCACAGTTCAATCGCAGATAGTCGACGAATTCCTTTCAAAGGTAAGAATATGGGAACGAATAGACAGAAGAGAGCGCGAAAAGCACCGGTGGAGCGGGTACGAACACATTGTAGGCGTTGTTGACACAGGCGATACGCTTCCATGGATTGCAATTGAGTATATGGATGGCGGTGATCTTAGTCAACAAATAACAGCTTCCACGAGTGGATTACCAATTAATCAAGCATTATGGACTGGCGAGTGCGTCTGTAAAGCTTTAGAAATCGCCCACCAACTAGGGGTCGCGCACCTAGATATCAAACCAGAAAATGTTTTGTTGAAAGAAACGGACGGATGGCCTTGGCCGAAGGTATCTGACTGGGGAATCGCTCGCACAATCGCCGAAGAAACGGGAACAATGGAGAATCTCTCCATTGAGTATGCTGCTCCTGAGCAGTTCGATACAGTAAGATTTGGGGACCCGGATCAATTGACAGACATTTATCAAACAGGCGCACTGATGTACGCCCTGCTCACTGGTCAGCCACCGGCAACGGGACAGTCGTTTGAAATTATAAACCAAATTATGTCTGAGAAATCGTTCACACCCATTGGTGAGCAAAGAGTCGAAGTATCGACAACACTGGACGCCGCCATTGCGGTCGCACTAGAGCGTGACAAAACCAATCGGTACGACTCAATAACTGATTTCAGAAAGGCTCTGTCGGCAATTCGTACTGGTGGTCAGTTACCACCCGTTGTATCCAAGCGTCTAGATCTGAAAAACAATGATTGATATCGGCACAGTCTAATAAGCTGGTTTGAGAAGCGAGCAGTTTATGGTTTAAGTTGTTCATGCTGTCGCCAGAACTTCTCAGAGAGACGTTGGACACGGCAAATGTTGAATGTTGGGAGCGAGAGCGGATTGCGACGCCCGTCAGGGCGTTCGCCGTCCGGCTCCACGCGACCGGCTGTTCGCTTAGAGAGACACAAGCGATTCTTCGATTGTTCGGCGTACAACGCTCTCACCAGGCGATCTTTCAGTGGGTACATCGAGTAGCTGACAGCGTTTCCGACCCGCCTGAGGCGAAGCCAAATCGGGTCGCTGTCAGACGAATCCGCTGTCAAAATCAATGGCGAGTGGTCTTGGTTGTACGCTGCAATAGACCTCGACACCAAGCTGATTTTGGGTGTCGATCTGTTCGGATCTCACGGGACAGATCCATTATTATAACCGCCAGCGACCGCATCAATCGCTAGATGATCGAACGCCAGCTGAGGAGGCCACTAACTAGACAGTGCCCAATCATATTTAGTGTAATCAAAGAAATAATAAATACAGAGTAATATCGGTATTTTATGGTCGAATTCAATAATAATAGTATTCACTGGTACGATACAGAGATTGATATCAAAGCTGAAAAACACCGAATCGTTAACGAAAGGGATGCTATCGAAAAGAAAATAGATAAAATCAACGATGAATTCCGGGCCGAATTAGAAAAGGGGGCAGAATCGGATGAACCTGCACGTACCAGGCACGCACATCAGGCGAAGTTGCAAAAAACAGAAGCGTGAAATAAGAGAGCAGCATCTCGAGAAACTAAACACGGCACTCGCTTTTGTCTAATCATTTCACATGCTCGCGAGCTCAGTAACCTGTCGGATAAGGATACGACGAATTTCGACGAAATAATGAACGATCCGACTGTGGACCCGGCTCCGCTTCAACAATCTCTCCGAGATTTAACCGGAAAATACAAACTCGATAAAACCACTGTTGCAAAGGTACAAAACAAACTTGATGTTCATATTCTTGATATCAAACAAAAATAACCAGTTGACATCGAACCAATTCCAGATGATACTGTCACCTATTCAGACCCGGAAGAGGCAGAAGACATAGATCCAGATTTGGATATCGACGATATTGATATCGACTCTGAATTGTTATAATGATAGATGGGATAGTTATATATGAACGAATTCAGATTCAGCAACGCTCGAGGACACAGATGACGGCACCAAGGTGAGGTGTTCGGTTACGGCTTCGGACATCGACGCCTCCGAGACAGCCGTTCGTCGCGGACGCGAGGAGGTCAATCGGGCCCTCGACTGCTACTACGATGGCGACATCGAGGGTTTGACCGACGAGATGTACGACGAGGCACCATACGGGATACAGCGGCACTACCGCCGTCTCGATCAGCAGTTGGAGGCGGCCGCGGACAAAGGGCAGATGACCTTTGACGGCGGCAAGAACGAAAAGCGGACTCGTGAAAACCTGTACGACTTCATCGAGACGTTTCCCGAGGACGAGTACTCGGAGTTTTCCGACGACCTAAGCATCTGGTATCGGTTGATGAGTGCTGAGCTGGCTCCGATGACTACAATCCGGATCGAGCGCAGGATTTGGCCGAGAACTTCTGGCGGCTGTTCTGATTGGAGTTGGCCTGTCGGGAGAACAACTAGTTATCGCGTGACGACATCGCTCGGGAGTTGAACGGCGTCTCGAACGTGGAGGAGGCCAAGCGACGTATCCGAAGCCACCTTCTCGCAAAGGAGCAAAAGAAGGCACGCGGAAACCCCAAGGCGATGAGGCCGCTCTCAAGGCCGCAGAGGCACTCGTAATCCCGTATCTGGACTTCACGGTGGCACAAAACGTATGACACGCTACTTCCTCGACACCGACCCGATGCTCGGCGTCACCTTCCTGCACGACCTGTGGCGAGACGAATTTGAGCGGCTGTAGAACACGGACATCACGCTGTACACCAGCAACGCCGTCCTCTACGAGTATTGAACTATGACGGCTCCAACGATCTGGAGACCGCCGACATCGATTTGGAGTCCGAAGACGGTCGCTTCGGCCAGATCCTCTCGAAGGTTCGCCTCGCACAACGGAGTCTCGACATCAAACTCCAGAGTTACGATGACCACGATTTGGACCTCGAAACGCTCACCGACGAGTTTGTAGAGGAAACGGGGTTGGAGAACGAAATTAATCCAGAGGAACTCATCGACAAGCGCATCAACCCCAACGTCAGCGAGTCCCTCGTCAAGAAGATCGACGGGAGAGAAGTCACGAAAGAGGTCGCCCGAGAGGTGACGGATGACCTGTGCGACGAAATCCAAACCAAAGCTCGGAACATGCAGACGATGATCGACCGGCGGGTGAAGTGAGCCCCAGAAAGGGAAGGCGACTGGGCAGACAAAAAGAAGCGGTTGCGCTTCGTCGACGATCGTATCGACAAGGAGATTCTGTGCGATGCGGCCAACATGCGTGAAATGAACCAGCTTAGTCGGGTGATGACGACGGACAACAACCACATGTACTCCAATCGCGAGCGAATAGATACGATACTCGGATTAACAATCGTGTTCATCAAAGACGAGTTTAGCGAGGCGAGACTTCATTCCCCGAGACGGAGTAACGACAGTTCCACTCGGATATCTTCTTCCAAAGGCGGATCCGGTAGATGGCGGAGTCACACTTATCACCGGTTTCCGTGCCGACGTCGTGCTTGATGATGTCTACGATTCGTTCGTGTTCGCCGTGCGGACGGTGATTTGGATCGGTTGTGTCCGGAATGTTGATTCTCACCCGGTCGCCCTTCGCCGGCGAGAACTCAGTCATCTGCTCAGGTATCGCTGTTACTCCTTCGTGAGTGTGGCACGAACAGATACATGAGTGTACTGATGGTTTTTAGAAACCCAAACTTCGAACCTCTGGCTGCTCACGAGTATCAAATCTGTATAGCACTATATAATTTATTCATCTGGTGCATTATTTCATCAAATATACCGTGGGTTTAGCAGACTCTTGCAGTCTGCCGAACCCATAAACTTATAATTAATCCTACTTAATGGCTCAACAACCAGAATATGGCATCCTTAAAATCACCATACGAGGCAGCGAGCGAGCTTGTCTCTGGAAATCAGAGCTTAATATTACCACTGAGAAAACTGGTTGGAGTATTTTTCAATGAGCCTTGAAAATCACGAGCAAGACGAGCTCAAACCACAACAGCTCCCGTCATTCGACGATGTTCGGTGGTCGACCTGCTCTCTCGAAGAGTTCAAACAGCTCTACTGGGATCGAATTGCTCCATGTCTCGAAGCAGAGGGCCTGGATCCATCGAGCGACAAACCCACTCA
>LKMJ01006452.1_pt1 | contig 11055 bp, 12 predicted proteins | sample 643391 | NCBI WGS metagenome assembly LKMJ01 (sample SAMN04112250, study PRJNA286221) | soda lake metagenome | biome: soda lake; feature: Kulunda Steppe; material: water; isolation source: sample PL-Br10 brine of Picturesque Lake | place: Russia: Kulunda steppe | collected 2010-07
CGCCTTGCAATTCCCTGCAAGATCAACGACCACCTCCCAGAACCCAGAGCACCGCGTCAAAATTTTTCAACAGCCGCGTTGGGGGTTAGAAGCGCAGTCGTTCTGTCAAAAAAGTGGCCCAAATGGTGCGATGGGTGCCGGGTCCGTCAGGTTGCCCCACCTGAAAAATGCGCGGTCGAATTTCTCCGCACCCACTGGCCCGACTCGAATGAATTTTGCATGAGCGCGACGGCACAAACAAGCGCAGGCCAACAATCAAAAAATCATCCAAAGCGGTGGGGTGTGTGCCGAGATATGGTGTTGCGAGCTTGATGACCACTTTTGCATAAGAATGGGGTGACCCAGTGGTGGGGACGACCTAATATTGCTGGTAATATTGTGCTTTGCTCCTTTGGAGCTCCATGATTGGGCCTGAGCCTGGCCCTGACTAAACCTGAATAATTTGCAAGGCCTTTCTAAAAGTCTTTTTCAAACAGATTTCATAGCGCAGAGCCCCAAATAATCATATGTAACTCGTAACAGCCCAAGGAACGATACGATACTGTGTATTACAGCAATGAACTGCCATGTACCATGCTTGGCCAACCTAGATCGTTTGTGCTTTGGCAGCTCCCTCAATGTTATAGTTGCCAGCCTCACCTTTTTTCGTGCTGCCCTTGCAGAGCGGACCCAACGCCACAGCTCATCTACTTCTTCATGCATCTGAGTGCAGAACCGAGTCCTGCAGCAAAAAAGGCACATGTGCGATACAAATCAATCTTTCAGTTCTCCATCCTTCAACAGCCGCATGCAAGCTATGGATCCTTTTTGGATTTGCCTTTGCCTGGATGACTTATTTCAAGGCAAAAAACAGTTTTGCAATGAAGCTATCAATATTGTCTTGATGAAACAGGGGACTTAAGAGATAAAAGGAAGAACTACGTAGGCGGTAAAACAACCTCTACATCAATTAAGGGAGAAAGGGAAACGCATTGCTCTGAAAGCCCTTATGTATACCCCCTCCAGAAGGGACCTAAACACGTGACAACTAAGTCCAGAGCAGGCACTTGCGCAAATCTTCGTCTAAATTTTTCTGGTGAAGGTCGTTGGCTGTGCTGCGAGGGCGAAGACTTCATGAATTCCATCTGGCCACACAAGGTCCCAAACTCATTTTATCCCTCCACACTCCCCACCACCCCTTTTCCTCCTTTCAGATATGAGAGTCTTCTCCAATCAATTGCCACAGCCCAAGTTCAGCTGTAATATCATTTGATGGTTTTTACCACTCGTCCAATACGTGCGTATCCCGAGACAAAGAGAAAAAAAAGCTGCACTGTTTCTTGTTATAGGTCCAACGTAGTTTGAGCCCGAGGGAATGCTAATGAGTAAGGAAGGGGGGTTTTCCTGATCCTGAATGCCCGCACAGCTCAGCTCTATTCTAGGGCCACATTCTATGAAGCAATGTTTGCATTTTGAATGTATTGAAGCATGCGAGCTGGCTGCTGAAGAGCATGAGGAAAAAAGGAAGCAATAAGCTAAATAATGGTGAGTCGGCAACTTGACATTTAACAATGCATGACAGAGAGAGCATGCCCTTCTTTATACGCAAACACATGCAAGCACGTGCTGTGCAGGCTTGATCTGATCACTCACTTATTCTGCCAGCAGTGTTCAGCTGTCAACTCGATGGCTGTCTGCGCCCACGCATGCTTGTGGAATGTGCGCGCGTGGTGCACACAATCCAACAGCACTCGTCTCCGGGCTGCAATAAGCTGCACGGCATCAGTGGCAATGAAGGGCTTGCATGCTTCAGTCTGTGAAATTGGGAGTCGGTATGCATTAGTTGTAGCAAATTTCTGCATGGAATGGACAGCAAATCCTTCAAACAGCTTAATATACACTCTCTCAAAAATTATTGCTTTGTGGGCCAAACAGAGGTCAATCAAAGGTTGTCTACCTTGTCTGGTTTTTCATGGCGCCTCAACCCACCTCTTCATGGTTATAGGTTTTGCTGGGGAGCTCCTTGACCTTGGGCGGTCTGGGCTTGAAAGGCTCAGCAGCTTTCTGCAGCCAAACACAAAAGCTTCTGTGCTGGGAAGAACAAGACCATCCCTACGATGCAGCAAGACCATCCCTACGATGCAGCAAGACCATCCCTATGATGCAGCAAGACCATTCCTACAATGCAGCAAGACCATACCTATGATGCAGCAAGACCAAACTGCGATGCAGCAAGACCAAGACTTGGGCTACATCAAGATCATCCTATCTTAAAAGAGGTTTAACAATGTCAGAAGGGTGTTCGTAATTAAGAAATGTAGCAAAGCCGGGCTGCATGATATGCAGGCACCGGTCAAACATAGCGTCTTCCATCGAGGATTGGCTTGACAGGCTTCATTGACAGGCATTGCCCACCTTGGGCTCAAATAGGGTGTTCAATGAAAATGGGTCGTCCTCATTTATTGACGCTGCCTGGCCGTTGTTCCCACTTATTAAGCTGTCCAAGCCAAAAGGATCATCTGCAGTCTGCGCCTGCTGCTTGGCAGCCTGCTTTTTCTTCTCAGCATGTGCTGGAGCTGCCGGTGCCTCTGAAATGGAATGCTGCTGCTGCTGCTGCTGCTGCTGCTGCTGCTGCTGCTGTGGCTGTTCCTGCTTGTGCATTGGCTGGCTCTGCTCTGCAAGGATGATGGCATGCAAAGGAGCAGTCTTTCTCAGGCTATTGCTTTTACAAAGAAAAGGAAAGAACAATTACACAGGCGTTCAAACACCCCCTACATCAATTAAGAATCAATTAAGGCTTTGACATCCATTGTCATCCATTGTCATCAAGCAACAACTATTTCATTTTCCATCAAGCAACAAGCATATTCATTGTCAGTCATTTTCATCATGCAACGACACGGCTGCTCAATGATTGGAACCCAGCTTGTGCACGGCAAACAGCCTCCAGCCTGATAGGGCCAAGCTGAAGAAGTGCATGAAATGTGGTCCTCTTAAGCAAATGATGCCGACTGCTTCATTCAAGCGCAAACATGTGTTGCATGCCGACATCGCACTGCAATGCAAGGTTTATTGTTGCTACCACAATTCTTCAAACTCGCATCCCAAAACACATGATTTGTACCTGTCTGCTGGTCGGCCGGGATCCTGTCACGACCACATGAACTGTACTAGTCTGAGCACATGACATATACCTGTCTGACCCATGACATGCACCTGTACGCCCACAAGACATGTACCTGTCTGCTGGTTGGCCGTGATCCTGTCTGTCATGACCCGCTCATACGCGGCATCGTCCTCTTCACCCGTGGCCTCTGGCAGGTGGCCAATCTCTTTGCGCAATCCAGCCAGGACCTGACAGCACAGCAATAACGGGCCCAGAGATAACCATCCACTCTGTCGTTGTGATGACTCCAATCAGCCGCCGACAATTTTGTTCATATTGACAAGGCACTCCCAAGCAGCTGCCGCACAGATCAGAGTGCACAGCTTCTGTGAGCACGGCGCCTCTTTATGATTGCCAGCATGACTGCCAGGATTTGCCAGCACAACTGATGTCTGCAGCACGGAGAGTCTGCTGGGAAAGGACCATTATCAAGGTTGGGCAGTGGTCCCGCCGAGACTTGCCCAGGCTCAACGAGTCTCTTTGGGGGATGGGGGGCACCCACGTCATTGACAAGTTCTTCTTAACATGGAAATCACCGAAACTCGGCAATAGTACGTCAAAAAATCCTCAAACTTCTCTTAAAAAAATTGGAAATATATTGATGTGATTTAAAGCGAGGGACGAGGTGCAGAAGGTGATGTTGAGCTTGGAAATGACAGACAGGCTGGTGATGGAAAGGATTTACCATCCTTCCAGGCAGCTAGCACCATGCTGATGTCACCTACAAGTGAGAAATGATGGGAGGAGAAGGGAGGAACATTTTCCAACACCAGCATGTCAGCCTGGCCAGTGGGCTCCGAAGGAATTCCATGCATGCATGCGCAGCTACCCTTGCCACAGAGCGGCCGATGCGCAGCCCATGGCTTGTACCTGCACATCATAGCTGTGCCAGTGAGCAAACTGGTCGGTTTGGCAGCTGCTCACTGAGCACCACAGCTGTTCTCCGAGCACTCTAGCGCTTCGGAGCATGCACAGGAGCACATCCGCTGAAGCACCCAGGACTTAACAGGGGATGATCTGGAGCCTGGAGCTGTTTGATAAACAGATCAAGGTTGCCTGGGAACGAGCTGTGGGACGAGCAGCTGGAACGGGGAAGGGACTGGGGGGAAGAGGACAGAACAGCATGTGACTTGTCCCGGCATCTGGGAGGCCTGGCCCTGTTAAATCAATTTGTTTTAAACTGTATCAAAGTAAACTGGGAATTTTCAGGACGAGATGAGGCGCCTGAGAAAAGCAGTTTTCGAAGGATAATCTCCCATCTAGGCCCTGCATCTACAACGAATCCCTTTGGCGGATTGGACTTACCTATTTGCCCATCCTTAACCATGATATCAAGGCTGCTCTGGTCACTTTGATTACGTAGCATGGGGCGTACACCCCATCTTGACAAGACGGTCACATTCTGCTTTGCAACTGTGAAGAAGAAATTTGGTTGCATGCCATGCAGCGTGCAACCCCACCTTGACAAAGGGGTCACCTTCTGCTTTGCGATTGTGAAAGGAAGCAGCAAGACCACAGGCTAGGCTAGCAGACATGACTAAGCAACCTTTCAACATTAATGTTAGGCTCAAGATTGGTCGCAAGCAGCCTTGAATTGTCTTGTACCTTTGAGAAGATGAAGCTGTCGTCTGTGTGCATCTGGTGGCGCACGCCCCCTATGAGGTGAAATATTTCTGTGACCTGCACGATGCGCGTGTATACACAAGGCGCATTCTCATATTCATCTTCTCAAATTTTGTACATTTCCGGCCAATTACATTTTCTTTATTACTTTATGTCTTGTGTTTTGCCAGTAAGCTGGTGATCTTAGACTGACCTGCACAATTTGTGTGAGCTTCCGCAACCATGCTTGTGCTCCATTGCACTCTGAGCAATGCGCGGCACCAAGATTGCAATCCACGTGCACCTGCAGCCGCTCTGCCATAATAAAATATTGTAATCCTGCCTTATCAAAAGCTTATAATCCTGCCTTATTAAAATCGCAATCCATGCGCACCTGCAGCCGCTCCGCCTTATTAAAATACCCAGAGACCACGCGGGACTGTGCGCTGGCAAGCAGCTTAATGACCTCCCTGCAGAGTAAACCCAAACATGTGTAAGTGTGTGGGAAGAGTGGGAGATAGAAGGGAGGGGTTGTGTGTGTGTGTGTGTGTGTGTGTGTGTGTGTGTGTGTAGTGCGTGCATATTTGTTGTACACATACACGAGGCGGTGTGAAAGTAGTTTTGTGCGCGTGCAGGCGTGAGTCAGAGGGTACTTCAGCAGGGTCAGCCCTTAATTGCCAGCACTTTCTTACAAAGATGCAAGCAAGTGTTTGCCCAGTTTTCCAGTTCCAAATTTTTTTTGTTTTAGTACTTCCCGGCATCCTGATAAGCCTGCCAGGCACCTAGAGAAATTCAGAAAGGAGGGAACTCAATCGGAGCTTGCCCCTCCACACAGCTCAAGCTTTCCTTGCATGCACTTTTGCAAATTAGGATCCACAGCCTCCTTCACAATTTGACATGCAATTTCAAAGCACCTGCACACACCTCCGCAGGAGAGGGTCCAGCAGGTGCTTGGAGTGCTCTGCTTGGACGGGGAATGCCATCCTTAGTGCCTCAAACGCAAGGGGCCTGTGCTCCTTGGTCAAGCTGCGCACATGCAGCGCAGCTGGTGAGGATATAAAACGAGTTGAGACCAGCAAATGCCAGGATTCTGGATGCACCATGTCGCAATGCCCATTTGATGAGTCCTCTAAGTCAGAGTAAGTCCGCATGCACAGTCAGCTTGGTCTCTGCGCATTTGAAGCAGCATTTGCGCCAGTACAAGCAACAACTGGGCTCGCTGGCTTTTGCGAAAAGCGACCAGCAAATAAAAGTTAGTCGTCATAAGGGGCATCCAGCCTGTACGTACCTGTCTCCCTCAAGTAGCTGCCGCAGGAGGGGTGCTGCCTTGGGGAACTTTGAGGGGTTACCGATGTGAGTAATGAGTTTGGACAGCGCCATGCTCACCTGTATGCAGACCGCATGTAAGCGAGCATTATCTACGGATTGCCCTAAAGACACAGCAAGTCTTTCTGCACGGCAGGGGATGCTTGGGGGAATTGAGGGAGACTTGGACATGGGCTCCATCAGAGAGGACAGTTACCTTCCAATGGCCAGCTCGTCCAACGCCTCAAATTTCGTCAAGAATTTGTTGCCCTTACAAGCCAGCTTTGCGAGTTTATTTTTGGACCTTGCCATATTGGGGCCAAGGCTCAGGCTGGGTGCTTCCAAGTGGGATGAGGGCACATTAACGTGAATGACACACTAGCATGTGATACTGAAGTAAAATTTGCTTTTGTCTGAGAATGCATAAGCACTTGATTTTTTCTTTGAAGCCATTTCTCTACATCCTTATTGACTTCATCCTTCTGCGTACCCAAGTGCAACAGGTTTGGAGCCTTGCTCCAACTAATGGAAGCCAAAGCTGTAGCCCAGGAGCTCCTATGCCTTTAGTATGACTGTTTAGGCTGACATTTGCTTGAATAGCAATACACAGCTCTACCCACTAGGAGACACTCACACTCAAGATCATGCATGCACACCCAGGAACAGCAAGCCTGCACCCATCCTAATGCATGCACACATGCACACACACATGCGGCAAACACACACGTACTCGTGCACGCGCACACACACCCAGGAACACCGAGCCTGTGCCTATCAATGTATGCTTGTGTACACACGCACACATGCACACACACACACATACATGTGAGCAAACAAATACGTACTTGCGCGCGCACACACACACACACGCACAACACACACCTGCGCGATGGCCGCCTCCTGCGTGACCGTGCCCTGCTGGCTGCCGCTGTCCTGGAAGCGGACGCGTGGCCCTGTGCCGCTTCCCTCCTGCTCCTCCTTCACCCGGGCCCGCTTTTGCTGTGGCTGCCCGACCTCTGCCTCCTTGTTGTATGCTGGTCTGTGCGTCAAGCCCGCCTGCTCAAGGGCCACCTCCTGCTCCTCCCTGCCCTCATCATGCTGAGCCAGCCTGCGCTTGAGCTGCTGCTGCTGTTGCTGCTGCTGCTCGTGCTGCTGCAGCTGCTGCTGCAAGGCCGTCACATCAGCCTTGGCATCCTCTGCCGCCTCTTCCTCTTCCTCATGACGAGCTGGCCTGCGCCGCAGGTGCTGCTGCGGGGGCTCTGGCTCCTGAATGACGTCCAATCTCCCCTCTTCCTCTTCCTCTTCATCATCATCGCTTGGATCAGGCCGCCGGGGCCGGCGCCTCAAGTCACCCATGGCCCCCATCTGTGGCTCCTCCTGTGCATCTAGGCAGCATGCATTCCATGATCAGCGCGTGCAGCATCTTTTCTGATGGTATGCATCACCTACACATGCACTCACGCAGACACGCACGTGCACCCACACGCAAGCATAAAGATACAAATGAACACCTAAGAGTACGTTAAGAGATACATGAAAGCAAATGTGGTGCACCATGTGGCAAAAGCAGCAAACAAGTGCGCTTTTCTTTTTCATTTACCTGCAGGCCTGCCTCTCCACCCGCAGCTTCCATGCCTTCATCATCAGGTAGGTCTGCGAGTTCTTGCTTGATTGCCTGCAGATTTTTGAGGACGGGGATGCTGGATGGCTCTTTGTGGCGCATTTTGTGGCACTCTCTCCCTGCTTATTTCGGTGCATGCGGGCCAGTTAACTGACTTACATGATGAGGAAAAGGATTTGCAAACACCAGCACTAGAGAGCATGGATCAAAGCAAAAGTGCTCGCACCTCTTCCTCTTCTTCCTCAGCTGTCAAATGCCTGCGCTTCTGGGCATTCAGCTTCAATGCAAGCTCCTGCCTCCTCCCAAGCATCCTCCTTCAGCTTGCAAGGCCACTACCTTCCCAGTTTCACTGACGTAACAAAAAAAAGGTATATGATGAAACAAGTGAAATAAGTCAATTGCTAGAACCTAGGGTTATCACGGGCAGGACAACTCAAATTCAAATTCAATTAAATAGAATTTGCTCTGTGCATGCATTCCCTTTACAAACTGTGCTGCTAGGCCCAGACGCCGAGCGGTCCCGGTGTGGAGGAGGCGGCACTCGGAAAAGCCAGGACCTGCTGAGGCCATCAGCACGAGTGCCTGGCGTTGAGTTTTCTTGAACTGAAAGGGACTGCCCAAGCTCGAGAGCTCACCATGCAGGCTCCCCTCATGCAGACATACCAGGCGCAGAGCACACAGGGCTATGTGTGAGTGTGCGGGCAGTTGGGAAGCAGCATGCCTGTCCAATACAATCTGTGTGAGTTTGAAGCTTGAGGTGGTATGGGTACAAGCACGCTGATATGTGCCGCGCCGGCCGCATCTGAGGCGCTGGCGCTTAACGGCTTTTTATGGCATACACTCACCGGGTGCCTACCTTCCTCCACCTGCTCCTCCTCCTTCTTGCAGCCTGTGCTGCTTGTGCGGCTGTAACATCCAGCCCAACCCCTCCAACATGTGCGTGAACTGCATACGCTCCCAAGTGGACATCACAGAGGGCGTGCAGAAGCAAGTTACCGTGCTGTGGTGCAAGGATTGTGGGCGCTACCTGCAGCCACCGAAGCATTGGTTGAAGGCAGAGCTAGAATCCAAGGAGCTTCTGACCTTTTGCATAAAAAAAATCAAAGGCTTGTCCAAGGTACGTGTCTCCATAAGGACATGGCTAGGCAGGCAAAGCAAGCGCCAGGCCCTGCAGTTGAAAGCAGAAGAATGCCTAAAGGAACGCATGTAGAAATTGAGTGGCGACTCTTAGCGCAAGGAGTAGCTGTAGCCACAGTACATGCAGTGTCAACGCGACGCACTTTTCTTGTACAAGGTCTGATTTTGCTGAGTGAGAATGAATTTGCCAACAACTCTGTGTGCTTCTGTATCTGATACCATCTCTCAACACAGCTTGAATATACTGACCATTTTGTTACATGTGTGCTTTCCGGACACCCCATGTTGTCAGCTTGTTTGTGTCTGCTGGAGGCTGACATAGTCACTTTCTCAAGACCCGCGCTCTCTTTCTTCCTTTTTTCACTAGGCCTTCTCACCAAGAATCATATGGAAGGTTATTCTAAAGTACAGCATGCAAGCTCAACTCAAGCCTGTGTATGTGTTTGGAAGTGAGGTCCAGGTGCATGCTCATAGGCGGGCACAAAAAGGTTAGACGCTTGCTTTTGTGCTGAAAGGCCCTGAAATATTCCTCCCCCACCAATTCATCTCAGGTCAAGCTAGTTGATGCCGGCTTCATTTGGACTGAGCCGCACAGCAAACGCTTAAAGGTCAAGCTCACCATTCAGGTTAGTAGGGGACCTTCAAGGTAAAGATAAGGGTCAGTTATGATCATATTAGCTAGGTGTTAGACAGGTTGGCCCATGAACAACACGCATGTGTCTGACTTGATAAGTGCGGCTGCGCGAGCTCGGAATCTGACACTCAGGAAACAGCAATGTGTGCTCTGTGCTGCTTTGCATCCCTGGAGCCAGACCCTGCAGGAAGGTAGCTGGAGGGTGCATATCATGATCTGCCTGCCTCTCAAAGTCATGCTGTCTACAAGCATGCAACTGCCTGTGTATGGGCACTAAATTGGGCAAATTAAGCATGCATTGCGCATGCACGCGCACAGACACACTAACATGTGCATGCACGTACAAACATGTGCACACACACACACTTGCACACGTGTCTGTACGCGCAAATGGGCACATGCGCAGGCGGAGGTGTTCAATGGTGCGATCTTGCAGCAGTCTTTTGTAGTGGACTTTGTTGTGGAGAACAACATGTGCCCAGACTGCAACCGTTTCAATGCCAACCCAAATTCTTGGACTGCTTGTGCCCAGGTGTGCAAGGGCTCCCGGGCAGATCTGATTTTCGAGTGCATATGCCTGATTTTTATTGGTGTACACTGTTGATCAGCAATAGGGAACATCATTTCAGGGTCTTAGCAAGTTTGGGGGGACACATCCTAGAATCTTGCTTCTTAAAATGCTTGCACTTAAAATTGATAGATTACACTTAATTAAGCACATATTAATGAGATAACACTTGAAATTGTGTGGCCTGCTGGCATCTTTTCATCCAACTCCCTGTGTGTTTACTTTGTGCCTTTCTACCAAAGCCCTCTGTGCTTTGTCCGATTGCAGGTGCGACAGCATGTGTACCACAAGCGCACCTTCCTGTTCCTGGAGCAGCTGCTGCTTAAGTATGGTGTGGCAGACAACTGTATAAAAATCACAGACATCCACGAGGGTTTGGACTTCTTCTTTGGCAACCGTGCCCATGCTCTGAAGCTCATTGACTTCTTACAGGTGCGTGCATGGCCTCTGGGTGTTTGGGTCTGACATGCACATGTGCAAGTCCTTTATGGACCACATGCAAACAATGTGTAACTCATGCAAACAGGCGCGCACACACACATGCGCGCGCAAAAGCACGCAAAACATGCTTTCTTTTAATTGTGAGCACACACTTCTAAACCTAACAGAGCTCGCCCTAGATGATTCCATTGAGGTCGTGAGGCCTTGCACTATGCATGTATACAAAATCTCCAAACCCTGCTTGGCACATCAAAGGGCCAGGGTATATTTGTTGCCTGTGGCAGGGTACAAAGCTGATTTTGTTGGTGAGGGTGCCATTTGTAGCAGGACGAGTGCCCTAAGCATACCCATGGTGGGGTGCAAGGCTGTTGGTTGCATTGGGGGCGCCCTTATAGAAGGACGAGCGCCTTCTACAAGTAATGGACATGGTCCATGGGTAAAAATTGGGGCGCTACGTCAACCGTGAGGTATCAAAGCTTTTTTGGAGACTCCTGCTTCTCACTGAGCCTCTGTGTACCCTCTGCTCTAGCTCTTGGCAAGCCACCCGCACGTCTCAGTGCACCGCCAGAGCCTACGTGCTTCCTGCTGCGCCCCCCCCCCCC
>LKMJ01006453.1_pt1 | contig 11054 bp, 11 predicted proteins | sample 643391 | NCBI WGS metagenome assembly LKMJ01 (sample SAMN04112250, study PRJNA286221) | soda lake metagenome | biome: soda lake; feature: Kulunda Steppe; material: water; isolation source: sample PL-Br10 brine of Picturesque Lake | place: Russia: Kulunda steppe | collected 2010-07
AGAAATCAATATTAGTCACAAAAAAACAAGATCCGATGTTGATCTTATTAATCAAAATTATTGGTTTAGAGGTATGAATCCAAGAGGATCTGATCAAACTATTTGAAGCTTCGTTGATCGACGCAAGAGATTTCAAATTTAGCACCTCCAGTTTGACTGTCCTCAATATTTATTCTCCAGTTGTGGGCATCAACAATTTCCTTTACGATCGCTAACCCAAAACCAGTCCCCTCTGAGTTGCACGTGAATCCTTTCTCGAATACCTGCTTCCGTTTCTGTTCAGAGATTCCTTCACCATCATCGGCGATAAAGAATCCTGCTTGAGAGTCTGTCTCACCAATAGTTACCGTTACCTCATCGCCGCCATGCTTGATTGAGTTCACCACTAAATTTTCTATTAACTGCATTAGACGGGATGGGTCTGCAAGAATCTCACAGTCGATTTCTATATTAACTTCACTATTGATAGTTGATACATTCTGTCGACACTCCTCACATAATTCCTTGAGGTCGACCCACTGAATATCCTCAATCGGTTGGCCACTTTTAGCGAGATTAAGAAGGTTCTCAATTAGATCTTCCATTCTTTTGTGTGCATTCATTACCCTTTCAAAATGCTCTCGTACGTTTTCATTCTCCTCTTCAAGTGTGCTATAGAGCAATCCCACGTGGCCAGAAGCGACATTTAGTGGATTGCGCAGGTCATGGCTGACGACTGTTGCGAAATCATCGACACTGCGTACTAATTCTGCTTTATTATTTGAAGATCCTTCATTTAATATCTCAGTAGTATTTATAATGTAGTGCTCGTTACTCGTTGGTACTAACGAACCAACCGAACTGACCCACTTATATTCACCACCCAAGGTTTTGTGACGATACTTGATTGCATCAGTAGGCGGCGCTTGTCCTGCGTTCAGCTGTCGGATCATTTCGTCTAAACACTGGATGTCATCTGGATGTCCGCAATTGTTTATCGACTTTCCTACCAATTCTTTTTGTTCGTAACCGAGAACCTGCTCTATTGAGGGACTCACCTTCTGAATAATCCCGTCCGAATCCACAATTATAAAAAACGACGATGACTGGACTGGTAATGTTTCAAGAACGCCATACGTGTCAATTTCCGAACTAGACATAATTGAGTTTTAGACTGACAAGAGTTGAATGTTTTGCTTAATCTAACGTCTAACTAAATAGTAAAGTTATTCCTGATATTAGACAAATACTGAATTAATCTAGTTACCTTGTGTTGTATATAAATCCGCGTAGGTACCCTTAGGATTGAGTAACTGTTTATCGGTACCAACTTCTGTAATCCTCAAGACGTTGGCCGTTGTCGAAGTCGCTATCAAGCTTCTAGCGGAGGTTCCACGTTCACGGACGCGACCTTCAGCTGATACTGAAGATTGTGGCCGACGATCTTCGAGGAATCGTAGAGATGTTTGTTCGTAGTCACCGAATCCCGTTTGACAGTGCTTCGTTCGGAGACGTCCGCCGTGATGATGACGTACTGCCCGTCGGAGCTGTCGACGTCGATCCGGTGGATTTCACCCCCCACGTATCCTCAGTTTGGCTGGTCGTTCGGTATTCGACGGATCTTACGCCGTTCTCTTCTCTATCGATCAGATCTTCGGGTAGTCGAGCGACCGATCGGTGGTGTCTGCGTGAACGCTGTCACTGAACCGGCTGTCGATCAGTGCGTCCTGGTCGTATCCGAGGACGCGTTTGATCGAGGGGATCTCGTACTGGATAGTGCCTACACGGTCGAGCAGCGTGAGGAGGTTCGTCGAGTGTAACCGATGTTGAAGATTAGGTTAAATAACGTTCAATCGTAATGAAGTTCAACCCGTGTGTGACAATCGATTCACTGGAGGTCCCGCTCAATTTTGTGTTGCGTACAGATCGGCGTACGTTCCGTCGCGTTCAAGCAGCTGTTGATGCGTTCCATTCTCGGTGACCGAGCCATCGACGAGTGTGTAGATCCGATTCGCATCGTCGACGGTCGAGAGGTCGTGTGCGATACTGATTGTTGCGTACCGTCCCTCTTGGCGCTTGATCCCCTCGTACACGTCCCGTTCGATGTTCGAGTCGAGTTCGCTCGTCGCCTCATCGAGGACGAGAATATTCGCGTCTTTGAGCAACGCCCGCGCAATCGCGACACGCTGTTTCTGCCCGCCGGAGAGGCGAGTTCCATCCTCGCCGAGATCCGTTTCGTAGCCGTTGGATAGGTCCGGGAGGAACTCGGTTACTTGGGCGGTTTCGCATGCCTGCTCGACTTCCCGACGCGTCGCGTTTCGGTTACTGATCCGTACGTTCTCTATGAGCGTGTCGTCGAACAAGAACGGGTCCTGACGCACGACCGCAAGTCGCTCGCGCCACGCCTCAACGTCGAACTCGTCGATTGAGGTCCCATCAGCAAGGACACGACCCGAGTCGGGTGATTGGAGCCTACCGAGCAGAGAGACGATCGTCGATTTTCCGGCTCCTGACGGACCTACGAGTGCGACCTTCTCGCCGCGTTCGACAGTGAAGGAGACGTCGTCGAGAACAGGCTCGTCCTCGTAGGCGAACGAGACGCCGTCAAAGACAACCTCGCGAACAGAGTCAATCGACTGGTCGCCGTCAGCGTCGGGCACCGCCATCTCGTCCAGTTCATGTAGCCGGGATCGGATACGGATGAGATGTGGCAACTGGCCATCCAGTTGGTAGGTCGCGGTGTTAATCTGATTCACTACCGGTGAAAGTCGAAACACGGCGAACAAGAAAACACTGAGTTCACCAAGTGAGAGCTCGGTGAACTGGAAACCGAGATACACGAGCCCGAAGACAACCAGCGCGTTCGTAAACTGGTTGAGACTTTTCAAAGCTGCTTTGTTCCGTTGTAGTCTGACGCTGTCTTTAACGTAGGCATTGAGAACGTTTCGAACCCTCTCGACGAGTGTCGGCCGCATATTGAAGAGGCGTACATCTCGCATCCCTTGCGTGCTGGTCTGAGCGATTGACTGGTACCGTTCATTTGCGTCGGCGACATCATCACCGGCTGTGTACGCCGGCTCGAGAACGTACCTGACAGCGAGGGTACTAATTCCCAGGCCGACGACAGCAATGACGGTCAATATCGGGGAGAGAACTGCGGCGATGATGAGATAAATACTCCCACGGAGGAGTACTTCGAAGATGTTGAACACTGCCATAACAATGCCGCCAGACCGGTTCGTTTCCGTGACTAGGCTGTTTAATAAGTCGTCTGAGCCGTGCCGGTCGAGGTATTCGATCGGTCCGTACATCAGCGAGTCAAACAGTTCCTGTCGGAGATGCCGCTGATAAGTCCGACCAAGGATCGCTCGCAGCCACTCCGTGAGGAAGCTCAGCCCGAATCTTACACCCATGACGGTCGCGATACCGAGGATGAGGTACTCAAGCGTGAACGGAAAACCAAGGAACGAATACGCCTGTACGAACGCTCCGAGTAGTCCGTCCGCCTCACTTGGCGACGTCGACGACTGCGTAATCTCGACGATCGGGAGGAGAAAACCGAGACCGATACCTTCGAGCAGCGCCGTCCCGAGGCTCAAAACGACGATTGCGATCCCGAGACGGGGTCGAAACCGTGCTGCCTCGGAGATCGCGGAGAGCTTCTCGCGAGTACTAACCTCCATGAGTTTACGTATCGTAGCACGGGAATATAGAAGTATTCTCGCCTTCTGGTATCGCGTCTCCGAGGAAAATCTGAGAACATTTATTAATAGCTAGTGTTATATATTAGATTGATTAAATGTCCGATCACGTTTGGCCTCAATACCCTCTCACCGCATTTGTCCAGCGGGTACGGACGCAAATGTTCGAGACTGAACGGATTCGTCCATTGTTTACGACGAATTATTCGGTCGGATCGCGGTAACGGATTCGCAGTCTAACATAAACTAATGGGGTCGTCAACGACTATCGAGATCGAATTCGTATTCACGCTTCTTCAGCGCGTCGGAAAACGGGAGGAGTCGAATTATCGGATCGAAGAGATCGGGAAAGCAGGACCGGACTGGGACGTGATTCTCGAACTCGTCTCCAAGCATGGGCTCAAATCCGTTCTTCGGGAAACTATCTCCGATACCGCAGTCGATCCACCAGAGGGAGTAGTCCGGATGCTCGACGAGGAGTATCGAGAGAACTCGCTCGAGAACCTCGGCAACAGTCGGCAGCTGTACGAGCTCAGTGAATTGTTTGAATCGAATAATATCGCCGCTATCCCGTATAAAGGGCCTGTACTGGCGGAACTCGCTTATGGGAGTATTGGGGACCGATCCTTCGGTGATCTCGACTTTCTCGTTGCAAAAGATGACATAAAAAGGGCCTGTGACGTGCTTGAGCGCTATGGTTACGAGCGAATAAACTTCGCTGATATACCGGTCGAAACGCTCGTCGATGGGAGCTTGTTCCGGTGGGGGAAAGAGTTCCGCTTCATTAAGGCCGATGGTGGTCTCCCCGTGGAACTCCGCTTCGGATTCATCGGCGGCGACCACGCTAATTCGACAATCATCGCTGATCTCTGGGAGCGGCGGACCCCCACTTCTCTCGCGGGAGGGACGGTACCAGCACTCTCCTCTGAAGACCGCGCATTGCTCCTCTTAGCGCATGGCACTAAACACGGATGGCGACGGCTCTCGTGGGTGTATGACATCGCACTGATCCTCCAACAGAAAGTCGATTGGGAGACGGTACTGGCGCGAGCGGATCAATACCGCTGGCGAAACGCCGTTCTGTACGGGCTCGCCGTTACGGCCGAACTGACTTCCCTACCGGTTCCTGAGGAGATACGGCTGGAATTGGATTCCTCTAGACTATGCTCGTGGGGTGCGGATCAGACCGTGAATCATCTCCGGAGCGCCGCGAGCGAGAACTTGCTATTTCTGGAGCCGATCACAACGGCGCTGTTCCTGAACGACGACCTGCGTGGTGCATTCGTTGAAGGGATCCACGAGATCATGGCTCCACGAAAGGCGGATCACGACTGGGTTCAACTACCGTTGGGGATGTATTCGTTGTACTACCTCGTTCGCCCGTGTCGGCTCGCAGTCAACTCTTTCAAGCGGCTCACGCGTGCGTAGCGATCCCCTTTCGTTGCTGTCTCTACGCCATGTGCAGAAATGTCAACTTTATTCGGGTTTCGAACATCATGATATCTGTTTACTGACCCGAGCCCCTCCGGTATCAGGATTTATCAGAGTTGGCTAAGTATCTCTGTATGACTGAGCATGAAACCCTACTCACTTACCACCTCTACAACGGCTATAGCAGCCGAGAACGTCCTTTCGACGACCATTGACGGAGAATCAGTGATCCTCCACCGCGAGGCCGGGAAGTATTACGGGCTCAACGAAGTAGGGACGTTCATCTGGGAACTACTTCAAGAGCCGCGATCAGTCGACGAGCTCTGCGAACAGGTTGTCGCCGAGTACGATGTGGACCGTGATCGATGTCAAAACGATATCGAGGAGCTACTCGTCGATCTCGCCGAAAGCGAGCTCGTCCGACTCGACGGGTCATGAGCGAGTGTATGAGCCTGACTGGTACCATTCGGAGGTTCTTATTGTCATCTCTTGGCGATCAGCTCCGGGTCTTGGTGGCACTCGTTCTCCTCGTTTCGGTTTCTATCGGATTCATCGTCGGATCCTTCTCAAGGCTCAGACGACACCTGCTGTGGGCGTCCGATGCTGTCACACATCTTGTTCCTGGGAATCCAACGCCAGAACGCGTCGTCTCAGCGGTCGATGTAGCGGATCGGCTCGTTCCGGGACACCGAACCTGTCTCATGCGCTCGCTGACCGCGGAGGCAATGCTTCGACTCTATGGGTTCGCGCCTGACCACCGGATTGGCGTCACGAAAGAAGGAGGCACGGAAGAGACGGATGCGGAAATGAAAGCACACAGCTGGCTCGAGCTACGTAACGACGTGTTGATCGGTGACGTTGGGAACCTTTCTCAGTACGAGCCGCTTCCCTCCCTGGAGATGGGGGATCAACTGTGAGTGGTTTCGTCGCACTGTTCAATCGTGGCGGGAACGACATTGCTCGTGGGAATCTCTTATCGATGCTCGACAGCATCGAACATCGAGGACCTGACGGGCGTGGGGTGTGGATGGACAACGCGATTGGGCTCGGTCACCAACAGCTACAGTCCACGCCAGAATCCCGGTTCGACAACCAACCGTACCGAGACGACGGGCTCGTAGTCGTCAGTGACGCACGGCTCGATAACCGAGAAGAACTTCTCACGCAGTTCGATCCTCAAAATGAAACACACACGATCCCGGACAGTCAACTACTGGTATCCGCGTATCGTAAATGGGGAACGAACTGTGTGGATCACCTGATCGGTGCGTTCGCTTTCGTCGTGTGGGACGAGGAGGCCCAAACCGTGTACTGTGCACGGGATCACATGGGTGTCAAGCCAATGTACTGGTATCGCGATGAAGAGTTCTTTGCAGTCGGATCTGAAGTTAAAGCGCTGCTGACACAGCCGTTCATTAAAAAAGAGCTCGACGAAGTGAAGGTTGGCGACTTTTTTGTGGGTAGATTTGGAGATAAAAAGAACACTTACTACAAAAACATAAACCGCCTCTCACCCGCCCACGCGATGACCGTCGCATCCGACTCGTCAGAAACATGGCAGTACTGGGACCTCGATCCGTCGAGGACAATCGAACTGGAATCGGATGCGGCGTACGAACGTCGTTTTCGTGAACTATTTCAACAGGCAGTCGAATGTCGGCTTCGAACACCTGACCCGGTCGGTACCACGTTCAGCGGTGGAATGGACTCTTCATCCATCGCCGTAATGGCACGCGACTTGCTCCCTTCTGAGGAGCCCTTACATACGTTTTCGTGGGTGTTCGACGAGGCCTCGGACAGCGACGAGCGGGAGTATATCGAATCGTTGGTGGATCGCGACGGTATCGTACCACACTACCTGTTTTTGGACGACGTCGGTGTTCTGGTCGACAGCGGGGAAGTATTTCAGTACCTCGATGAGCCGGCGTTCAATGCTATGCATTACGGGTGGTGGGAACAGTCGAAAGCGGCTGCCGATACCGGCGTTGGCGTCTTACTCGATGGCGCGATGGGCGACAGCGCAACGAGCTACGGTTTCGGTCTGTTACCTGAGCTTCTACGAACCGGACGAGTGTGGCGATTGAAAACCGAAATTCAGGGGCTGGCGGATAACTGGAACTCATCCAGGTATCAGCTGTTCAAACGGAAAGCGTTAGCTCCGCTTGTCCCAGATCCGGTGCGACGAAAGCGGAAACAGTTTCGGGGGGATCCGGTGTTAGAATCGAAACGTGCTCCCGCTCTCAACCCAGAATTCGTCGAAGAGATCGGGCTACGGTCTCGTCACAAGCGGCTCTACGAGGACTGGTCGTTATTCGGCGAAACCGCCCGTCAACAGCAGTACAATTCGCTTACGATGGGATCAACTGTCGCGAACTTTGAAACAATAAACGCGAGGCACTCACGATTCGGAATCGAACCACGACACCCGTTTACCGACAAGCGACTCCTCGAATTTTCGCTCGCGATTCCCGCAAGCCAGCAGCTCTCCAACGGATACACTCGCTCGATCATCCGTCGTTCGTTGTCCGATCTCCTGCCAAAAAAAATTAAAGAGCGGAAATGGAAAACCAACGTGAGCGAAGCGTTTTGGCTCGCGTTGTCAGTGGACATCGACCGGTTTGAAGAGATATTCACCGATCCAGGATACCTCAGCCGGTGTCTTGATATGAGCCAGATACAGACTGCGTACGACGAGTTTCAGGTAGACGGCGATCAGGACAATCACGAGGCACGTAGTCTCTGGAAAGCGCTCTCACTGTGGCTATGGTTACAACATCACGAGTTCGATTCGGCACCGCCCTAGTATCATTGAACGTATGCTAAACAAACAATAGTTTTTTGTAACGAGAGAGGTATAATTTGGATAGGATGGCCTCAAAACCAGACTACTCGAAGCCGACGGTTGAAGAGTATGGGTCAGTGGAGTCGCTGACTGCACAGAACGATAAGATTGGAGATGCCGAGGACGCGGTCGATTTCCCGGATCTCGATGGGTCGATCGTTCCGGACGCGTAAAACGACGACCAGCCCTGACCGGGGTAGCAAACCGGTTTTATTTTTTACAATTGGTACAAGGAGAATGCCACGGGGCTTGACCCCGAGTCAGTTTAACTCTGCAGGTCTGCGTCCACGAGCGCAACGAGTTCCGACAGTTGATCCAGTGTTTTGGGTCGTCTGAGCGATCGGACCGGCGTCGTTTCTAGTAGTGTCGAACATTGTTCGAAGTGTGTGGTCGTCATTGCGCTTTCGCTGAGCAAACCCTGTGCGTACGTATGCGTCGTCAACTGAAAGAACGGTTCCTTCCCATCAAACTCAACAGATTCGAACCGGTCGCCGTCCTGTAACACGTACACGGCACCTAGCGGAACTGCCCTGTCAACTGGTTCGATATCTTGATAACGCTTATCAGGCCCCCAGTCACCAGCCGGCTGAGTGGTCTCTTCGATCCCTATCCCGTCTATCGCATCGAGGGAGAGCCGTATCTGTGGAACGCCAGGAACCACTTCTGGAACTCCGTCATGGAAATCGATCGCAATCACGTCATCGCCGAGTACCGGATATCCTTCCTCGTTAAACGCTGCTGCGGTCGTCGATTTTCCGGCCCTTCGTGGTCCGATGAAGACCGCTGCCTGTCCGTTCACCACGACCGCGCTCGCGTGGAGCACTAGCAGCCCCCGTTGTAATAGAGCCACTGCCAATATTTGGTTTGCTATGATCCGGCGAAATACTTTTTGAGTAACGATATCCCCGGTATCAGGGTCACAGGTCACTCTCTCCCCATCTTCGACAAGGAACGTTCCGATAGAATCGTATGTCAGACGACACCGATTCGGCCTGGATTCGATCCGACGCGTCTTGGAGTCGGTAGTTGATGTCGAGACTGCCTCGAGCGACCCCCGTCGTATCTTGATGGCCGTTGACTTGTCCCCCTCACAGACTGCGAGTTCCGGCAGATCAAAGGCGGATTCGACCACTAATCCGTATGCCGAATAGTAATTAAGCTCGGTTTTCATTTGCTTGAGTTTTCGAGTGCTACGTGATTATTTTTCCAAGTACTTATTAGATGGTTGTTCATTGGGACAAATTCAATTTTATCATAGCGCTTTTTCGCCGTCAAGATTGATTGTTGGAGACAATGATAATTAAACAACAAAACGTATTTTACTTCGGAAAACACCTGTCGACGTATGAGTTTTGGTGCTGATGTGAACTGTGACCTCAGAACGTCTTCGAAGACCGTCGATCGACGTCAGGTTCTGTCGGCCGTTACCGTGGGCATCAGTGGGCTAGCGGGCTGCTCAACGAGATACACTCTCGGAGATTCGTCAGAAGAGACACTAAGCGAATCCGACTCTTCGAAGACAGCAGTCCACACTGAATACGATACCACTGAGGTGACTATTCACTCACCTGATGGTAACGAACGGGGGCAGGTCACGGCTGCGATTGCCGACACGGACGAGCTGCAGTATATCGGATTAAGTAACACGGAAATGCTACCGGAGGATCGTGGTATGTTGTTCCCTTTTGAAGCGGAGCGGGAGCTGTCATTCGTAATGCGCGATATGTCGTTCGGTATCGATATCATCTATCTCGACGCCGACCGCATGATTACCGATATATATCACGCACCGGAGCCCGGTCCCGACGAGGACGGGAGCGAACAGTCATACCCCGGACGAGGCAAGTACGTCCTGGAAGTGAACTATAACTGGACGACAGATCGAGAGGTTACCACCGGAGATACGGCTACGTTTGATTTGTAACACTACTTGGCGTTGTCTCAGTCGTTCGCAATGATCTGTCGTCCCCTATTTCACCACGTTGATTTCACCGCTTCGGTCTGTAGTGCCCTTGCTCATGACTGTAACAGACGACGCTCCAAGCCTTCTTGATCGCCACGGTCAAGAGATCAGGATTCTTATGTTTGAACGCACCTATTCGTATTCTTTTTATTTTGGCACACATCTTCTTGAGTAAGATGCGAACAGTCAATCAATCATGCAACGTTTTTCTATGTGTATCTACGTACGTATTCTATGGGCAATGACGGGGTTAGATGCGGAGAATTCGACTGACCTTCTCGACCAGTATGAATTTCACCTCTGGGTAGTTACGTTCCTCTTCTTTTTTTTAGGAGATCTTGTCACGACGGGCATAGGGATATCGATGGGAGAAATCGTCGAAGTTGGACCAATTGCTGATCCTATAATCTACCAGTACGAATTTTATGGAATGATTGCGCTGAAATTTCTTGTCATGGGAATCTCATACGGTCTTTGGAGGCTTGTCCCCGATCCAGCACGAGTTGGTGTTCCACTGGGATTGGCAGTTGTCGGTGTTCTCGTTACTGGTTGGAACTCAATGGTGATAGTGTCCGCCCATATTTAGATTGTCTTGATATATACTACGGAGGGAATGTAGGAAAGTAAATATAATTCCGTTAGGTAAATAATACTTTACAAAAATTTGTAGTATTATATTTAATTTGAAATATTCAAATTTGATAATTTAGACACCACACGTATTCTATCCGAACCAGATAATCAATTATAAATGAAATCTTCGGACAAGAAAGATGGGCGAATTAAATTAACTCGCCGTAGTATAGTGACAATTATGGCTGCCACAATAGGAGGTGTTTCAGCCGGAGTGTTGAACAAACAAGGGATGGTAGATATAGACGGCTTCGGATACGGTGGTAGCCCCATTTCATCAAATGGTTCAACGACTAATATCTCTACAGGTACAGATACACCCAAAACAACGGAGACTAACACAGAACAGGAAGAAAAAGAAAATAATAATGGCAACGGATCTGAATTAATAGATGAAGTAGAAAATGAAAGAGAGATTAGAGACGAGGAGCCCACGGACCAAGATGACGATACCAACACAAATGATGGGTCCGATAATCAAAGGGATGAGACCGGTGGAGATGGC
>LKMJ01006454.1_pt1 | contig 11054 bp, 10 predicted proteins | sample 643391 | NCBI WGS metagenome assembly LKMJ01 (sample SAMN04112250, study PRJNA286221) | soda lake metagenome | biome: soda lake; feature: Kulunda Steppe; material: water; isolation source: sample PL-Br10 brine of Picturesque Lake | place: Russia: Kulunda steppe | collected 2010-07
CACGACGCCGATGATCTCTCCCTGCCCGACGACCGTTGGTGCGAGACCGGTGCCGACTGCACCAGCGCCAGCGGTCGGATTCGAGGAGGTGACGTACGGGTAGATCCCGTGATCGATGTCGATCGACGTCCCCTGTGCACCCTCGAGCATGACGGTGTCGCCTGCCTCGATGCGCCGGTGGAGGAAGGTTCCCGAGTCGACGGTCATCCCTTCGTCGGCGAGTCGCTCGCCGTAGCCCCGATACGTTTCGTACAGTGCGTCGACGTCGAACGCGTCTGCGACGTCGTCGGTGAGTTCGAGTCCGAACACCGACTCGGCGAGCGCTCGTTTCTGGGGAACGACGTACTCGAGGCGGGTTCTAAGCACGTCGGGCTCGAGGAGGTCGCCAATTCGGATGCCGCGTCGCCCCATCTTGTCCTCGTACGTCGGGCCGATCCCGCGTTTCGTGGTTCCGGCGGCGAGGGCCGCCTTCTCGTCTTCTTCGATCCCATCGAGGACGCGGTGGTACGGAAAGATCGTGTGTGCGCGTTCGCTCACGCGCACGTCTGGCTCGAGGCCCTGTTCTCGAAGGGTGTCGAGTTCCGAAAAGAGCGTCTCGGGGTTGACCACGCAGCCGTTGCCGAGGACGCCAATTTTCCCGCGTACCGCTCCCGATGGGACCAGTGATAACTTGTACTTCTGTCCGTCGTGAACGACGGTGTGTCCGGCGTTATCGCCACCCTGATACCGGGCGACGACGTCGGCGCTGTCGCCGTAGAGATCGACGACACCACCCTTGCCTTCGTCGCCGAGTTGTGACCCGACGATTGTGACGGTCATACAGCGAACGGATTCTGTCCGGGCCGATAAACCGGTTACGGTCTGTCTGTTCGCCTACGTTCCCGACACGCGAGATGAGTAGGATCGAAATCATTAGGTGTCAGTGCTGAATATTTTTACTGGAAATGGCACTGGGGGAACCGGTTGGGGGTGACACCATGGCGATCGAAGCCGACGGCCTGACGAAGCGATTCGGGCAGATGACTGCCGTCTCGGGAGTCGAGTTACAGATTCCTCGAGGCAGCGTCTACGGCTTTCTGGGACCGAACGGGGCTGGAAAGACGACGACGATCGAGATGCTGACCTCACTGTTACCGCCGACGGCAGGGACGGCGCGAGTGATGGGCGTCTCGGTTACCGACCGCGACCGACTCAAAGGGCACATCGGCTATCTCCCCCACGAACCACCCGTTTACGAGGCTTTCACTGCTCGTGAACAACTCGCCTATGCCGCTGATATCCGGCAGTTAGACGCCGACACGGCCGACGAACGGATCGACACGTTACTCGAGCGGATCGATCTTCGTCGGGACGCCAACGATCGAATCGAGACGTACTCCGAGGGGATGCGTCGCAAAGTGGGGCTGTTACAGGCACTCGTCCACGAACCCGACGTCGTGTTTCTCGACGAACCGACGAGCGGGCTCGATCCGCGTGCAGCACGGACCGTCATCGAGTTGATCGACGAACAGGTAGAGACGGGGACGACTGTGTTTCTCTCCTCACACATCCTGCCCGTCGTCGAGAAACTCGCTGACACCGTTGGCGTCCTCTATCGTGGGGAACTCGTCGCCGAAGACAGTCCCGAACGCCTCGTCGAACGCACCGACGATGGCACGGGCACGCTCGAGGACGTGTTCTTACAGGTGACGACCGAACAGACGGCACTCTCCTGAACACAATGGCGACGCGTCTTAGACACGACCTCGCCGTCGGCTTCAGAATCGCTCGCGGCGAACTGCAACACAAACTGCGCTCGAGTCTGCGAACGCGCCGTGAGAAGGCGATACTCGGCTTAGCGACACTGGTGTTGTTACCCGGCTGTCTGTTCGTTATCCGGGAAGCGTATTTCCTCGGCGTCGCGAGTCGTGATGGTGTTGGATTCCCGGTGCTCGAGGTGGCACGGAACGGTCTCGCTCCCAGTCTGTTACTGTTGGTCGTCCTTAGTGGGTTGGGTGCGGCGCAGTCACTCGCCGACCAGTCGGTTCGCCCGCTGTTGTTGACGAGTGCGTCGACCCGTGCGATCGTCGCTGGGAAGGTACTCACGCTCGTCGCAACGTGGTCGTTTCCGCTGGTGCTCGGAATTGCCGTCGCGTTCGCCTACGTCGTTGGCGCACGAACGCCGCTGTTTCTCGTGAGTATTCTCGTCGCTGCACTGCCACTGGTCGTCCTGACGATGATGGTCGGGCTCTCGATCGCGTACCTGCTCTGGTTGGGCGTCGAACGACTCGGACTGCCCGAACGGACGCGGCGGTTGGTGACGACGGCGCTCTCACTCGTGACGATTTCGGTGGCGATGCTCGCCGGGTTCGCTGCCGGTGGTGTGACCGGGAGTGGCGACGTACTCGAGATGCTCCCGACTGGTGAGCCGACGATTCCACTCGGCTGGTACGCTGATTTGCTCTTTCTCGGCTCACCGGTTGCCGAACCGATCGGCTTGCGTTCGGTCCTCGTCGCCGGGTTCGTGCTCGTCTCGATTCCGCTCGCGTTCGCTGGCTTGGTCCGACTCGCACCACTGTTTTGGTACGCGACACCGACACTCGAGGCCGACGATGGCGAGGACGAGTCAGCGCCGATCACGTTCGATCGGAAACCGAGTGAGAGCGTTGGCCGGATACCCGGCACGCTCCGCAACCGGTTGCAGACCGTTCGGATCGCGACAGACTACCTCACGATGGCGATTCGTCGTCCCGACTCGTACGTCTACCTCTTTTACTATCTGTTTCCACTCATTATCCTCGCACCGATTGCGCTCACCGCCCCTGCAGTGGCGATGACACTCGTTGGTGGCTCGCTGTTCGTCCTCGGTGTCTGGCTCGCTGGCAGCTGTTTCTGTCTCAACCCACTCGGGACCGAGGGGTCGATGCTCTCACAGGTCGTCCTCGCGCCGACGCCAGCGCAGACGTTCGTTCACGCGCGAGCGCTCGCGGGACTCACCGTTGGTATTCCACTCGCAACTGTCGGGCTCGTGCTCGTCGTCGTCTCACCACCGGTTGCGTCAGTCGCTACGGCGCTGCTGGTCGCACTCGGTCTCGCTCTCGGCGTCGGCGTCGTCCTCACGAGTGGCTGTCTCGCCCTCGGCATCGGTTCGGTGGTACCGACGTTCGAGACGATCAAGGTCTTCGATAGCGTCGAAACGCTCGCCCCGTCGATCATCGCTGCCGTGATACACGGCGCACTGACACTCGCTCTCGGCATTGGCGCTGCACTCGTGACACTCGCTGTTGGCTGGCCCGACAGCCCGCTGTCGCTGCTCGAGCGACTCGGACTCCTCGCGCTCTTTCTCGTCGGCTTAACCGCCCTCGCCGATGGCTCCCGTCGCTACGCAATCGCACGGCTTCGAGACTACGGCCTCGAGCGCCCGCGCGTCGACCGGCCGTTCGTCATCTACACTGCGTTCGCCATTGGCTTGCTCGCGTTCGTTCTCGGTCAGTTGATCGTCGTGTCGGCTGTCGTGCTCGTCGGAATCGACGTTCCACTCATCGTGTTACTCCCGGTGTTGTTCGTCTTCGAGTACGGCGGCTACGCCGTCGCCGCGGCTGGCTTTCTCTACGTCACTCGCCGCGGCTGGCAGTATCTCGACCTCGCCTGGCCCACCCCTCGCGAGGTCGGCTTCGTCCTGGGTGGGCTCGTTGGATCGGTTGCGCTCTGGGCCATCGCGTCAGTGACCATCGCCGAGTTGGGGCTGCCCGCTGGCGAACACATCCTGTTCGATCCAGGCGAGACCGGCGATCCCCGGCTCTTGGTGACTATCATCCTGCTCATGCTGTTCGTCAACGGCCCGCTCGAGGAACTGCTCTACCGAAACGTCATCCAGAAGTACGTTAACGAACGCTTTTCGACGGCGACCGCAATCGGCGTTGGGAGCGTCGTGTTCGCACTCGCGCACATCCCTGCCTACGCGACGGGGCCACTCCCGGCACTGGTCGTAACGCTCGTGCTGTTGTTCGTCATCTCGTGTTTCTGGGGGGCGATCTACGCGCACACGCGGAGTCTGTTCGTCGTCGCCGCGATTCACGGCCTGTACAACGCGACGCTGGTCGGCTTCGTGCTCGTCTCGCTGTAGCTACCGATCTCGCCCCGTCGCCGCCGTCAAGGACTGTAACCGATCGACAGGGAGAGCCTCGAGCTCCTCACGGCTCACGCGCCAGCCCCAGTTGCCTTCGGCCGTTCCGGGGGTGTTAAAGCGCGCCTCAGCACCCAATCCGAGGAGGTCTTGGACCGTACTGATCGCGACGCCAGCGTCAGACTCCCATGCGGCGGTGATGAGTGCCCAGTGGATCGCGTCACTGGCATCCTCGGTGCCGTCTGCATCCGCGAGGTCGAGATACCGATGGACACACGCCCGCTGTCGGTCAGATAGCGCCTCGTACCAGCCCCGGACGGTGTTCGTGTCGTGTGTCGAGGGGTAGACCACGCAGTCACTGTCGCCGGTGTGTGGCAGGTCTGGATCGTCCGCGACACACCAGTCGGCGTACTGGAGGACTTTCAGTCCCGGTGCCTCGAGGCGTCGTCGCAGGCGGTCGGTCTCGGGCGTCGTGAAGCCGATATCTTCGGCGATCACCGGGAGGGTCCCGGTTTCGGCTCGGACAGCCGCGAACAGCTCCCAGCCGGGGCCGTCGTGCCACTCGCCGACCGTGGCGGGTTCGTCGGCGGGAATCGCCCAGTAGTGATCGAAGCCGAGGAAGTGATCGATGCGAACGATATCGGTCAGTTCGAACAGCCACGAGAAGCGATCGATCCACCACTCGTAGCCGTCTGCGGCGATGGCATCCCAGTCGTAGACGGGTGGCCCCCACTTCTGTGGCGGATTGCCTTCGGGATCGGCTGGCACGCCCGCGACGAGTGCCGGTTTCCCGTGCTCGTCGATTTCGAAGTACGACTGATTCGCCCAGACGTCGGCGCTGTCGTGGCCGACGTAGATCGGCAGGTCGCCGACGATATCGATTTCGCATTCGGTGGCATACGTTTTGAGCGTCCGCCACTGGCTGACGGCGAGCCACTGTGTGAATTCGTGATACTCGATTTCCGTTTCTAGCTTCGTTCGCCACCGCTCGAGTGCGTCTGGCTCGCGGTCACGAATCGGTTCGGGCCACTCGGTCCACGCGTCGCCGTCGAACTGTGCTCGCAACGCCCGAAACAGTGCGTAGGGCTCGAGCCAGTCGTGGCGCTCGCGAAACGCGTCGAACGCGCGGCGATGGGTGTCGGTCTCCAGCATGGTTTCGAAGGCGTCCCGGAGGAGCGGCGTTTTGAACGCCCTGACGGCGTCGTAATCGACCCAGCCTGTTGGAAGGGCAGCCGGTGTGCGAGCGTCCGCGATGGCACGCGCCGGGAGCAATCCTTCGTCGACGAGCGTCTCGAGGTCGATCAAAAGCGGTGAGAGCGCGAACGCGGAGTAGGCGACGTACGGCGAGTTGCCGTGATCGCCCGAGACGGGGCCCAGTGGACACAGTTGCCAGCACGACTGGTCGGCCGCTTCGAGACGGTCGAGAAAATCGCGAGCTGAGTCGCCGAACGTGCCGATACCGTTGGGGCCGGGAAGCGACGTCGGGTGACAGAAGACGCCGCTGCGGCGGCCAAAGCGAGTCATATCTACCATTGCGCAATCGATACTGTAAAGCTGGCGAGTGTCGAGGAACAGCAACTGGTCTCCGATACAGACAGACAGCAGAATCCATCATATTTGTTAATATCGATGGCGGCGTTTCTCTCACTGATGACACCAACAACTGCTGAGACACCGGTCGGGGAATCGTACAGTGGGACACTCGAGGCGAGTTGGCGACAGCTTGCACTCGCGGGCGGTGTGATCATGCTCCTGGGACTGCTTGCGATCACGTTTCCGTTCCTCACGGGACTTTCGCTGACGCTCGTACTCGGCGTGCTCTTGATCGTGAGTGGGATCGTCCACGGCGCACACGCCTTTACCGTCCGAGGGTGGCGTGGCTCGCTGTGGCAGCTATCGCTCGCCGTGCTCTCGGTGATCGCTGGCATCGTCGTTCTGACAACCCCTGTCGTCGGATTGGTGACACTGACGCTGCTGGTGATCGCGTACTTGCTCGTCGACGGCATCGTCGAAGGCGCGATGGCACTCCGAATGGCAGGCCAACCCGGACGTGGATCGATTGCGGTCAGTGCGATCGTCTCGCTCTTGCTGGCTGGAGTGCTGTGGAGTGGCTTTCCAACGACTGCAGCGTGGGCGATCGGCGTACTCGTGGGCGTCAGTCTCCTCGTGACTGGTCTGTCGATGGTCGTCGTCGCCTACAGCAGCCGAGACAGCTCCGCGACGATCACCCCACCGGCGGGTGAGCCCCACAGCTAAACCGACTCGAGACGCGACACTCGATCGATGACACGTCACAATCGACACTCGAGCGACGGCAAGTCGCAATACTGATAGGTGCTGTCTTCCAGACACTCCACATGGTCGTCGATGCCACCTCTCGAATTCTTCACCTCGTCTTTGCGTCGGTCTGGGCAGGAACCGTCGTCTACGTCGCACTCGTGATCGTGCCACTGGCACGTGATGGTGCGTTCAACGCGACGAAACCACTCGCGGGAATGACTGCGAAACTGACGACGATATCGCGGGTCAGCGCACTCGTGTTGTTGCTCACGGGTGGTCACCTCGCCGGAACGGGCTACAGCATCGGTGGCGGCACTGGTCCCGACCTCTTTCGGTCACTGAACGGCCAACTCGTGTTGCTCATGGTCGTCCTCTGGCTCGTCCTCGCTGCACTCGTCGAAATCGGTGCCAAACGGCTCGAGTCGGGATTAGCCGACAAGAAACTCAGAGAGCCCGCCCACGAGACGCTCACGCTGTTTCGTGCAGCCGCCGTCGTCGCCATCGCGTTGTTGGTCGTGGCTGGCCTCATCACGACGGGCGTCCTGCACACGCTGTGAGCTGTTTGGCGATATTTCGACGACTGTCGAATATCTCCGTCTCCGGGTGTACGCCTCTCCGATTTCGGCGTCAGACACCTGTCAAAAGTGTATATTCTTGCGAAAGATACTTAGTTGATTGCTGTAACGTAGAGTCATAATGATCAGGGGCAAAGAGGTCGCGCTGTCGCTGCTCGTCGTCGGCACCGCGGCCGCCGCGGGCTACGTGTTTCGCTCGAGTGCGCGACGGCGGCGACTGCGCGGACGATCGAAAGCCAGCATCGGCGCACGCATCGTCGAGGAGGTGCCCCACGAGGCCACCGTCGTCGATATCTCGAACGACCAGTTGCGTGACCTCCCCAGTGCCCGACGGGCGATCGACCGGGCAATCAGTAACGACGCACGCGAGGAGTGGGAACACGTCACGCTCGAGCGCGAAGGCGCGTGGATGGTCGTCGACGCACTCAGACGATCGCTGCCGTACTACGAGAACGACGACCGGCGGTACAATGGCGTGTACGTTCGCTACGACGACCGGATCGTCGTCCTCGACGCGATTGGCTGGGCTCGGATCGAAGAACCGGTCCACTGACTTCGTTTTCGGTGTTCGCCATCACCCCACACGCATCCGACACGGTTTTTGCGGATGGCGAAGAATCGCCACACAATGCTCGATCGGACTACCCTGCGCGAAGACACCGACACCGTCCGCGAGGCGCTCGCAAATCGCGGCATGACCGTCGACGTCGACGCTGTCCTCGCGATCGACGAGGAGTGGCGGACGCTGAAAGCCCGCGGTGACGAACTCCGTCACGAGCGCAATCAGATTAGCACCGAGATCGGTCAGCTCAAACAGGCAGGCAAACACGAGCAAGCCGAAGCCGCCATCGAACGGAGCCAGTCGCTCAAAGCCGAGATCGAAGACGTCGAGGCGAAAGCGAACACGCTCGAACTCGAACTCGAGGCGTCGATGCTCGAGTTCCCCCAGATTCCAGCCGAGAGCGTCCCCGTTGGTGCAGACGAACGTGACAACGTCGAACACCGCCGGTGGGGATTCGACGACCTTCGAATCGACGCCGACGAAGTAATCCCCCACTACGACCTCGGTGCCGACCTCGACATCATCGACGAAGCACGCGGGGCGAAAACGACGGGTGCCGGATTTTACTTTCTGAAAGGAGACGGAGCCCGACTCGAGCACGCCCTGATTCAGTTCATGCTCGATGTCCACCGCGAGCAGGGGTATATCGATCTGTTTCCACCGATTCCGGTCACGAGCGAGTCGATGACGGGCACCGGCCAGCTACCGAAGTTCGCCGAAGACGCCTACCGCCTCGGCGGCTCGAACACCGACGACTACGACGACGATGATCTCTGGCTGTGTCCGACCGCCGAAGTCCCGGTGACGAATATGTACGCCGACGAGATTCTCCTGCAAGACGACCTCCCACTCAAACATCAGGCGTACACACCCAACTTCCGGCGCGAAGCGGGCGAACACGGCACCAAAACCCGCGGCATCGTTCGCGTCCACCAGTTCAACAAAGTCGAACTCGTCAACTTCGTCGAGCCCGAGACCAGCTTCGACCGACTCGAGATCTTGCTCGAGGAGGCCGAGGAAGTACTCAAACGCCTCGAGTTACCGTATCGAATCCTCGAACTCTGTACCGGCGACCTGACCTTCGCCAGTGCGAAGACGTACGACATCGAGGTGTGGGCCCCCGCTGATGACCTCGAGGACGGCCCCGAGGTCGGTGGACGCTGGCTCGAGGTCTCGAGCGCTTCGAACTTCAAGGCGTTTCAGGCGCGTCGCGCCGGGCTTCGGTACCGACCAGCACGCCACGAATCGGCGGCGTATCTGCACACGCTGAACGCCTCGGGGTTGGCGCTTCCTCGTGTGATGGTCGCGATTCTCGAGTACTACCAGAACGACGACGGGACGGTGACGATTCCCGAGGCACTCCGGCCGTACATGGACGGCCAAGCACTGATCGAGGGGCACGAGAAAGTCGGCGAGAGCGCACTCGGGGCTGGCGAGCGCGACTGACTGGTGACACAAGCGGCGACTGCCAAGCGAGTAGTTCTTTATGATCCGAGCCATACGGTCGCCCGTGCTATCGAGCGTGCTCGAGACGATTCCTCCTGCCGTTCTCGCCGGAGTGGTACTGGGGGCACTCTTTACCGTCTTCGCAACGACGCTGTTCGTCGTCGGTGAGCGGCTGTTTCCGAATCAGCGACCGACGTACACCACCACCTACAGCACCGAAGGTCGACGCCGCCGTGAGATTCGGGAGTACTTACAGGAGATCGGGGAACGCTACGCCGAAGAGCATCCACTTGCGGGGACGACCGTCGCGTTCTACTTACCAGCACGAGACGTCGCCGTCACCTTCGACGCCCACGACTTCTTTCGTATCCAGAACACGACAGAGACGTACGTAATTCTCGTCGAACACGAGATGCCCGGCCGACACCTCGGCTACCGACTGCCCTTCGAGGTGCCGACGCTCGAGCCCGAACCGGCTGACTTCCACGAGCGCATCCGGCGGGCGTACGACGCACTCGGGTTGTCGACGACGGCCGATTCCGACGCGGTGAGAGCGGCCTATCGGGCTCGAGTCAAAGAGGTTCATCCCGACCACGGCGGCGATAGCGACTCGTTTCGACAGATCCAAGAAGCGTACGTGACGGCGAAAGAACACGCCGAGTAAGACCGGTCCTAGTAGTAGCGCTTTCACAATACCTGTCTCTCAGTCTCAGATCCAGTCCTCTGGCAGGTCGTCTGCGTGGTCAGAGAGCAGTTCCAGCAGTGGCTCGATTTCGCTCCAGTTCGGCCCTTTGCTGATCTTTCCGCGATCTTGATCCCACGTAATGTAGCCACACGCTTTTAGTTTGGGCAAGTGGGTGTGAACGAGTTCGAGTTCGATGAGCGCATCGTCATCACCCGCGTCACTGGTAACTGCGAACGCGTCCTCGGCATCGTGGGCGTCCGTCTCGTCCTGCGGATTGTGATCGAGTAAGGCAAGCAGTAGTCGCCGTCGATATTTGTGACCGAATGCATCGAACGCACGGTCAAACCGGTCGAACGAACCAGTGGAGTCCATACACCGATACTCTCTTTCACCGATACTCCCTGTTTACCATGGTGTGCCATAGTGACTATCCCATCGACACTCGAGTCACTGTACTGGTTTGAACTCTTCGTCTTCCATGGCACTTACGAGTGCGTTTTCGACGAGTGTGATGATCGCACGGCGCAACCGTTCGGTGACCGCCTGATCGGAGATGTCAAACTCCTCGGCGAGATCCTGTGTGGACATTCGGCGCGGGATCGAGTAGTACCCACCCTCGACCGCTCGAGTCAGCGTGTCGCGCTGGGTGTCTGTGAGTCCGTACCACGGTCCACTGCCCGGTCTGGTCGGATTGTAGATTCGGCCGACCTCGAGTGGGATGTGGGCGCTCGAGCAGTGTTCGTAGAACACACTGAGCGAGTGGTGGTCGGGGAATCGAATTTCGAACTGCCATGTATTGGCCGTTCCAGTGGCCTTTAGCACGTGGGCGTTCACTTTGCTTATTCCGTCAAAAAACAGGTCGCGCGAGACGCGCCACTCGAAGGCATACAGCGTCTGAGAATTGTGTTGGCTCACGAGACGGAGTTCGTCGACTGAGGGATGGCCGCGGACGCTTTCTTCGAAGGTCTCTCTGACACTCTCGTGAACAGAAACGAACGGGACGGCTGTCTCTCCGGCTGGCACGAGCGTTTCGAGTTCGATGGTCGACCCGTGTTGCAGTTCGAAAATACGCCCGAGCTCGAAAGAAGCCGCCGGAATACGTAGATGGGCAATGACGCTCATAACCGGTTGTACGTACTAAGGGGTTGGTCACAGGTAAATATGGGCTGCATGGTGTACCACCGTACGAATTGTACCATGGTGTACCATGGTTAACGATAGAGCTATATGTCCAGCCGGGCACTACTTTAGTGGACCGAACGCCCTTCGCGGAGATCCAGCCTTGATCGAACAGTCTGGGATAGCACCCGTCTTCGGGTCGCGGATCTCGGCCCTAGAGCCAACCATGACACGCGATCAATTCAGCGACATCACTATCACTACAACCGACGAGTTTCGAGA